>Ga0265797_10001713_pt1 | contig 38281 bp, 52 predicted proteins | sample P2T30metagenome_FD_192433 | JGI IMG/M metagenome (GOLD analysis project Ga0265797, IMG submission 192433) | Plant litter microbial communities from East Loma Ridge, Irvine, California - P2 T30 | ecosystem: Environmental > Terrestrial > Plant litter > Unclassified | place: USA: California...
TACCGGGCCCGTGCCGTATCTGCGCGTTGGGGCGCCGGCACGGCGCGCCTACGGGGGCGAAAATCAGGACGGGCCGGCTAACGCCGTTACGCAGCTGCTGAATGCTGCAGGAGATCGAGCAGGCGGCAGGGAGAGAAAAGAGAGCACCGCGTGAGGGATTAACGCCCGCAGGGGCGAGACGCGCAGCGGCTCGATGCGCAGCACGCAAGCCCGACCCGCAGAGCGGGGCACGCCCGCAGTACAGGTATAATCGCGCCTGAAAGCAGCTTAAGATGCCTTTACGATAACCGGCATGGAACCCAGAAAGTGGAACAACAATTCCGAACTATTATCATTAACGGTCAACGTGTTGAGCAGATTTTAACGAATGGCCATTGGCAGGTCGTCCGGGTTCGACCCGCTGGACAGCTCCCGCCAGGAATCTACGACGGACATCAGCAAAGAGCGTTGCCCGCCATGCGAACCTTAAACACGCAGCCTGACCTGAGCCGATTACGCCGTCGCGTGTTGCCTGAAACTGTCCGCTGCCAGATTGTTGAACTGGTTACGTCCGGGCTTAAAACGCGGTCTGAAGCAGCCCGGCTTTTCGGTGTTCATCCCTCCACTGTAACCCGTGCTCTCAGGCGGGCAGGAATCAGCGCAGGCGGGCCAGCGGCCCGCGTCCCGCGCCGTTGACCTTTCCCGAAGTCACGCCCAGCGATCGCACCGTAGGGGTTACCGGCATTTGCCGGCCCCCCTGCAGTTAACCTTTTGAGACCTCAATACAGTGCGCCAGGTATTCCCAGTTGTAACCCACACTGCAATCATGGCCGTGGTGCGCCACCTCCATTGCCGCCTGTATTTCGTCGTCTGTAAGCGATGGATCGCATTCCCGGAAATCATCAGCGAGCCAGAAAGTGCCGCAACAAGCCTCATCCGGCGCGTAGTGGCTCAGTCGTTCCATCAAAGCAGCAACTGTCATGGTTTTCATATCGTGTTCCACCTGTTTCATGTGATACGGAGCGGTCTTGCGCCGTGTCCACACCACAGACGGGCGAAAAGCAAAGTACGCAGGGACGACACCGCAGGCCGCAGCGCAAAGGTTTTACGGGCTAAATGCGCGTAAAACCTGCGAACGGGTGAGGATGGCGGCGGAGCGAATCCTTGCGGACACAGCCGCCCGGCTACGGTTCGGACACGGCGTAAGACCTCACAACGCCGATCCGAACGTGGGTAGCCTACCTTCAGGCAGGCTTTGCCTGCATCCTTTGCGGCGCTGGCGCAGCCAGCAAATGCCGCGTGGCGGTTAGGTTTCTACCGGCCTTCATGCGAAAAAAAACCAGCCCCGAAAGGCTGGCTGATTTTTAGGACGGCTTAACCGCCTTAAGCATGATTACCCTGACGCCGGTTCCGTCAAATGCGCCCTCATGAACGCCGGACCATTCGCAGTGCCAACCCGGTAACAACGCGTCTTTATCCGTGCCGGCAGGCAGAATAGCGACGAGACGCCCGCCATGACACAGTAACTTAGCGGCTGCGCGAACATGAGCGATTGCGCGACCTTCGCTGTAGGGCGGATTCATGGCCACCACATCGAAGCATGGCACGGTTGTTTCAGCCCATGCCAGAAAGTCCGCCTGAAAACAGGCATAACCTTTGGCTTTCAGCACATGACAATGCAGGGGTGAGATCTCAACGCAGGTTGTTTGCTCTTTGGGCATAAAATCTGCGATGCCTCCCATACCGGCGCTGGGTTCAAGGCACAAATCAGTGTCCTGAATATCTGCGGATTCGATCAGCATTTCCGCCAGTACAGCGCGTGTCGGGTAATACTGATGCGATTTGATATCCGGTAAGCAGCCGCTTGCCACAATCTCGGACAGGGCTTCTGTGGGATCGTAGTCAAACTCCCACCAGGCACGGCTGTTATCGCCTTGCTTGACGCCGCCGATGGTTTCCAGCACGCGCACCGCTTCTGCTCTGGCGCGTTTATCATGCTCGCCCTGATGGAAGCGGCGGTTAAAAGGGTTTGTTGTGACAGGTTGCATGGGCTGTGTAAACCGCCCCCTCTGCGCCGGAAGATGGCGTTCTGCGCTCATGCTGTCCAGCTCAGATAACACAGGGAAGGGCAGCAGGTTGCCTTTAAGCTCAAATGTTTTCATCCTGCGCGCTGGTTTCTCCCGGTGCTGGGAAGGGATAGCCAGTGGGTAAAGATGTGCCAAAATACTGTTCAGGCGCCAGGCCATTTCCGGGTGAATTTCACAATGCACCGTACCTTTTTTATAGGCCCGGACACGCAGAGTGCCGCCATCAAGTGAAAGCCACTCCCCGGAACGCGCATAAGCAGCCTTTAGCGCATTGTCCGTACCAACAGGCACACCACGGCCCATAAATTTAGCGATAACGTGGCGCAAGTCATGAATGTACCCTTTCCGTGAATAATCAAGCGTATCCCACTGATCAAACATACCATTCATTATCATGCGTCTGGAAAACCCCTCCGGCCGGTTGGTGACATGGGCGCCGGAAAGCGCACGGAAGATGCCGTCCACGCGCTCGGCCAGAAACGTTTCACGCTGCAGCAATAAATCATTCAGCGTGGCGCGCACCGTATCTTCATTAAATTCTGGCGTAGTCATTTCGTGGATCATGTTGTCCCACTCGCTACGCCGCTCATTGGGCATATATTCGTAAACGTCCGTCAGGCTCAGCGCCTCCTGCCAACACTCTGCGTGCAGCGAAGCCAGCGCCCCGGACAGCTGGAAAAGCTGGCCCACGGCTGGCATGTGATTACCCCGTTGAGGTCTGTTACCGTGAATGAAATGGGCGATTGCTGCCGCGTTATCGTTGCTGTTGACCATAGCGGCAACGCTTTCCAGGCTGGCGCGCATTGTTTTATAACGGGCTGTCAGGGTGTCCAAAATGGAGGTGGGGGCCGGTGCAAAAAAACCATCTAAACTGCCGGCGCCGTGACAGTGGATTACATTATCGGGGTCGGTGTGTTGTGAAGCTGAATGAGTGATTAAATGATCGGTCATGATATATGTCCTTCGCAGATCTGACCGGCGCGGTTGCCGCCGCGTGGCTCCGGTCACGACCGGCACCATTGCCAGCCGATAAACACAGTATACTGATTCTCCGCTTTCGCGTCAACCTAATGACAACACTATATTGTCATTATTTGCGGTTTATGGAAGGCGACTGCACATCACTTCAACCGGCCACGGAACCCGAATCGCCGGAACTGCTCCCGCCGACCCGGCAGCGGCCCAACCCCTTCCTGCCAGACAAAGCTGACTCACCGGCTGCGCCGCCGCCGCAAAGCCCCTCGCAACGCGACGCAGTGGGCACGTGACCGGTTTACCGGGCCCGTGCCGTATCTGCGCGTTGGGGCGCCGGCACGGCGCGCCTACGGGGGCGAAAATCAGGACGGGCCGGCTAACGCCGTTACGCAGCTGCTGAATGCTGCAGGAGATCGAGCAGGCGGCGGGGAGAGAAAAGAGAGCGCCGCGTGAGGGATTAACGCCCGCAGGGGCGAGACGCGCAGCGGCTCGATGCGCAGCACGCAAGCCCGACCCGCAAAGCGGGGCACGCCCGGAGGACAGGTATAATCAGGTGCGTTTTAGCTCTGCAAAGGAACCCTGATAGCTGAAGTGGCTCAGGGCATGGAAATCCCTCATTTTGACTAAGTTGCTGTTTTCGAGGGCGTACTCGTAGAAACCATCACCGTGCTCTTTCCAGGCAGACTCTAGATCATTAATCACATCTGTCCAGTTTACCGAATAGGATGAGAGCAACTCTCCTTCTTCCTGATCGCAATGCGCACTCAATTCAAACTTTTCTATAGCACTCCATCGATAAATGCCGCCTGATTCTTTGAATTCATATAAAAGCCCCAGTTTGGTATTCAACCGTGTCAATGCCGCCTCTGGCGTATCTCCCTGCGCCGCTGGGAACAGAGGATTTTCATCAAGAAAGGATTGCATACCAAATGCACAATCACGTGAGTTCAGCATATCAAAAACAAACTCGGCACTTTTCATTTCTACAATGACCGCAGTAAAACCGTAGCCAAAACGTTTATTTTCGACGCCTAAATGATGAGGTACGGCTTCTAAATACTTGAAAATATTATCCATGATGATTTTCTCAATAATATGATTTTATAAAATAACGATTTGAGGCGCGCCCCTTCTTCTCGTTAATGGGTTAAATCCAGATAACCCACGTTAATGGCAAAAAGGCATAAAACCAGTACGGCCAAGCCGCCAATTATACGGTATCTGTAAAGCGTTTCGCCAAGCCAGGACGTAAGGCGATTCCGCGATTTGATTGCCGTGGCATACGTAGCGCTGGGCATATGAAATATCGAAACCATAGCAACTATGATCATAATCCACGCCTGAAGCGCGACGGAAGCCGCGCACAGGAGAAGGCCAACAGCCAGAAAAGCATAAAATTCCCAGACTTTATTCTTCATCGAATGTCCTTACTCTTTGAGGTAATGTTTGCAAGGTGCTGCTCGATGGTAATACGCTGCACGTCGTTAGTTTCAAGCGCATTCATTACGTGAAAATAGATATCTTCATGGGTCATGCCCGTTTTTTCACGGAAGCGGAAAAAGCGCAGCTCGTCAAACCGGAACCGGGCAAAGTAACGCGATACGCCCGGAACAAAGGCATGGTGAAATGACGCACTATGAAGCCCGCGGCTGTAACCCGCAGGCATGGCAGCGGCACGGGCGACATTAAACTCTGTTTCTGTGATTTCCTCCACCTCCGAACGCGCCAGCTCTGGCAGCCGGTCATTAAAATCTTCCTCATCAATAATGGTGACATCGGGATTTGTTCGACGGATCTCTTCCAGCGTGGCTCCGGTAAATAGTCCACGATGCAAGCCATCACGAACCACGACCACATCCAGAAAGTGCAGGGCACCGGGAATCCAGTAGCATTTAGTGTGACTCATCATAAGCTCCTTCACAGCATGACATATCAGCCTGAACGGTTGCCGCCGTTGCAGGCCGGGGAAAGTTAGTTACTCAGATTGGTTAGCCTCATATTGGGGAGGGTTTCGCTTAGCCGCATTAATGCGTTTTCTGGCTTTCGGTGTGCAATATCTAAAATGTGTAACGGTAAACATGGTCAGAAACGTCACGCCTGCAAAGATAATCAGCAGGCCAGTGAGCAGACAAAGAGGACTGGCAGCGGTCAGAAAGGCAAACGCTGACCCAAGGCAGATTGCTAATGGTCCGGTTAACCACAGGCAAAGCGCCCGACTAACCAGAGTAAAATCATCTTCACAGCCCTGAATGTAGTTGCCAACTTCCTCACGCAGGCTCACAAAGCCAGCAGTGCAACAAGCACAGAACACAACAACCATAAAAACATTGGCAAGAACCTCCCAAGCCGATGACAAAAATGCCAAAATCTGGGGGGTGTTGGCACTGATTAAGTCCAGTAACGTAGACATAGTTTTCTCCTTCACAGAAGGACCGGGCGGTTGCCGCCGCGTATATCCGGTCCATTGTCAGCCCTGTTGCCGACCGTCTAAAAAGTATAAAAGAAAACCGCGAAAAAGTAAACACAATGACAATGTTGTATTTACATAAAATCATCAGGGGAGTTAGCGAAGTTACACCCGACAACAGCGGTGGCGGGTGCAAAATCGTTGCAGAAGGGCGTTTTTGGCGCGCTAAGCGTGGCGACGTGCCTTAAACGCATCAGCGAAATACTGAATTACAGAGGAAAGTACGTGCGCAACCCAAAAATACAAGGCAGCTGAAAGAACGCGCAAAGGGAGCGCGCTTACGTCACTAAAAAATGACAGCTTAGACCACGTTAAAATATCCGTAACATCGCCCATTAGCACAAGGATCATGAAGTAAAAAGCGATACCAGTGAGCAGGAACCTCGAAGCCGTAACGACATAATCAGACACAGCATTTCGATCCCAGTTGGCCGGGCCACGACACGCAAGATCGGTAGCATCAAACGAGTATCCATCAATTCTGGCCAGCTTTTCGTAGCGGGTAAGGGCGATATGCAAATCCTCGTAAGTATATTTTTCTCCTTTAAGAATTTTTGCCTGAACCACAGAAAAAAGCTCAGGTGAAACAGTTTTGATATCACGCAGCGTGACATCATCAAGCTCCGCATTTTTCCGTGCTTTCTCAGCGTCGGGAAGAAAAAATATAGCCATGAATAACAGCGACGTGAGGGCACAGGCTACTAAAAGCAGCACATCCGAACGGCCTATATTAAGAACCCAGGAAAACACAGCATATCCAAGCCAGATTAGCGCCAGCGAAAAAAAGAACATGTGAAAATTGAACCCACTATCATTTTTCGTATTGAAATCGATTAGCCGTGGCTTCAACGTCTTAACAACACGCACGGCCTCTGTCTGCTGAGGGGTAGTGGAGTGCTCTGTGTTCGTATCAGTCATATTTCATTTCCTGTGATTAATGCTTCCTCGTCGCGCTGTTCGGTGCTCGCCGTAACCGGCTCCGCTCCGCCTCAACGCACCTTGCGGGAGCATTCCTAATGAAACGCGATTATTTGCGTGCTGATTCGTATAGCTTGGCCATCGCACGAACTTCAGCGGCTTTTTCAGGTGGCAACCAGACCGTAACTGGTTCAAGTACAGTCAGATCGTTTTCTTCCAGAATTTTTCTGACGCGGGCCACTGCAGCATTAACAGCCTGGCGTGAAATACCATACTTCGCGCCAACTTCCACGCCTGATTTACCATCAACCAGTACCTCGCGCACGGCCTGAAACGTACTCATTTTCATGCTCTGAAGTGCGGGGGTCAGTTTGTCCCATTCCTGGGGGGTAATACGATCTTTAGCTGCCATGTTAACCTCGTGTATGCCGCGTCAGCGGCTTAAATACTTAACCACTCGCCGGACTCCTGACGGTACTGAATTTGAACGCAGCCATGCTCCAGCGCTTCTTCAAACTCAGCCAGCGGCGCCTGCAGCGCAACTGGTTCGACAGGACCGGAAAACTGGCCTTCATAAACAACGTTGCAGGCGCCATCCAGCAAACGGAAAGGAATGCCGGCGCGATCAACAACATCTGGGGGAATAGCTTCATAAGCGGGGCCATGCGCCGCAACTGCACAACCATCTTGCACGTTTTTGGTAATAATCCAGCCGTAGTTGCCATACATAATTAACACCTCTCTAGTAGCCTTCGCAGTGGGCTGTCAGTGCGGTTGCCGCCGCATTATCTGACATAGCCAACCGTGTAGTTGGCCTTTTGATACTGTAAGTTTATCTGCTTAATTCGTCAATACAACATAGTCATAATATTGACAATAAGATTTAACAGCCGACTCTGCAGCCGGCTCAGAAAAAGCTAAAAGGGTTTGGCCCCGTCTCCGGGGCCGGTCAATTAAGCAGCTTTCAGGCTGCGCATTCCTTCACTAAGAACCCAAAGGGCGCGATTCAGAGCGGTATCTTTATCCATTCCCGTGACCGGGCGCGTTGTTGTGGATCGACCTTTTTTGTTGCGGCCGCTCAGCCCTCCTTTGATGATGTTCTCCTGAACGCGGTTAAAGGTGGTCCATAAGTCGCCCTGGCGGTCTTCAAACCGACGGGCGTGAAGCAGCTGATCAGCCGTCACAGGTGCCGGGCCATCCTGGGGATCATAGCGGTAGCTCAGCGCAGCCTGCGCCAGTAACCCCTGCTCAGCTGGCGACAACATGATTGAACGCATTCCATCACGCTGTTCTTCAACGCGCTCAAAGTTATCAAGCACCTCATAAGCGCCTTCAATCACGCGACCGGTTACGTCGCCTTTATGTGGAACGCGAATATCAGACGACGTTTCGCCTACTATCAGGCCATTACTGCAAACAAACCGAAACATACCAGCCAGCATTTGGTAACTGCTGGAACCATCGTGAGAATTTAACAGGATGATTTCATTAGCTTCCTTTCCTGTGATCTGGTCAGCATGACGCAGGCGGATCATATGCTTGGTATGTTCGCGCTTACCTTCTTTGCGAACGCGGGTCTGGCAGGCCATAAAGGGCATAAATCCTTCTTTGCGAAGCCCTGCGAGCACGTCACTTGTTGGGATATAGGTGTAACGCTCAGAGCGGCTTTCATGCGGCTCCCGTGCATAAATAGAAGGGGCATATTGCATGATCTGATCATCAGACAGTGGCTTGTCAGACCGGATCATGTTAACGCTGCGAAAACGGCTTGCTAAAGTACGCATATTCAACTCCTTAACAGAAATCGTAATCAACCGGCGCGGTTGCCGCCGCGTGGCTCCGGTCACGACTGACACCATTGCCAGCCGATAAACACAGTATACTGATTCTCCGCTTTCGCGTCAACTACATGACAACACTATATTGTCATTATTTGCGGTTTATGGAAGGCGACTGCACACCACTTCAACCGGCCACGGAACCCGAATCGCCGGAACTGCTCCCGCCGACCCGGCAGCGGCCCAACCCCTTCCTGCCAGACAAAGCTGACTCACCGGCTGCGCCGCCGCCGCAAAGCCCCTCGCAACGCGACGCAGTGGGCACGTGACCGGTTTACCGGGCCCGTGCCGTATCTGCGCGTTGGGGCGCCGGCACGGCGCGCCTACGGGGGCGAAAATCAGGACGGGCCGGCTAACGCCGTTATGCAGCTGCTGAATGCTGCAGGAGATCGAGCAGGCGGCGGGGAGAGAAAGAGAGCGCCGCGTGAGGGATTAACGCCCGCAGGGGCGAGACGTGCAGCGGCTCGATGCGCAGCACGCAAGCCCGGCCCGCAAAGCGGGGCACGCCCGCTGGTATGACGGCAAAAAAAAACCTGACCATCAAGGCCAGGTTCTTCTCACTGCTAGCGGTTGGAAGCCGCGTTACAATGTGTGCTGCATGTATCGACTAGTAATATCAGTATAACTTCGGGCATTTACCAACTCAAGGCACCCTTAACCATGCCAGCCCTTAATTATTTGCACCACTACTGATGCCAGTTCTGGCGTGAACATAGCAATATATAAAGAGCCGATAACGATTAATACGCATGTCACTGCTTCTCTGCGCAGAGCCATTTTTAGCACTGTAACCGCCTCTTCAGAGCGGTACTTACCATATTTTTCTTCCAGCCGTTCTTCTTTGTATTGGCCGTTTAGGTAGGCAAGACAATGTTTAGTGTATTGCCATTCCTTCCAACATTTGACGGCGTGAACCAACATGCCAATGCACAAAGCTGTGTTGAAAATGTAGACGGCCCAGATTATGAGTTGAATGTTGTTCTCTGCCCACAGCATATGTCACGCTCCCAGACTTTGATTTTTATTGTGACAGTCACGCATTCAGTGATCAGCACAGATTTAATGAGCTACCTTACTTAACAAACTGCCAGGCAGTTCTGGGCACTTTATCCCACATCTGATTGCAGGCGAGTTCCGCACGTCTGTGATCGGCTGCAAGGTTGATAGAGTGATGTTCATCGGCAGGCGCTTTTTCCAACAACCGTTCAAACATCTTTTCTAACGTTTCCTGAGTACGGCTTCGACGGAAAATATATAAATACTGTATTTTATTCAAAAATTTATCCTGATAGAAATTTGGCAATGTAATCAAGGCTGCTGCGCTGTAATGCTAAAACATGAGCTGCTGATTATCTTGTTTTTAACAGTAATGTTTTGACGCTTGAGCCACGTGGCTGGGGTTTCAAGAATGGCTACGGATGGCGTAAAAGCGTAGTGCGAAGTGGTGGTGTTAGGTTGCATCGCCTGAATACTATTAATGCCGCCATTCATGGCGATAAAAGCCGCATCAAGCGCGACAGGAGTATCTTTCATCCATACGCCTCTGACTGCAGGTTTTTCAAACACCATGAGTAAGCCGGCACCAACATCCTTACGACCACTTAGCCCTTTCTGCTGCCTGTCTAAATTGGTTGTGTAGGGCACCTGTAATTCTGTGCCGTTATCAAACTTGATTGAGCACGTTTCAGCCCATGCTGGCGCAATTGTAAGGCACAGTAAGGCTAACAGCTGTATGTTGAATTTTCTGATCGGTGAGATATAATCATCACTCAACACCTTTCTGCTCCTTCGCAGAAATCGAAGCCCAGGACTTGCCGGTCTCTGGGCTTCACTCCTTCTGGCCATCTTCATTTTTCAAACCTTCCCCGTCTTTGGCAATAACTTCACCTGCATTTGGTGGAGCGATAAGCTGACGCCGCATTGAATACAACACATGATTGTCTGATACGACATAACCATGTTTAAACCAGTCATTAAGATGTTGCGGTGATATTCCCTGTGCCCGCGCAAAGCGTGCCTTTACGCCGCCGTAGTATTTATCAATATACTCCTGAAGCGTCATAGCGCAGTTTCCGCTGCGGGATCGCTATTGGTCATTTCACTGTTCCTTTCAACGTTCACCGGGTCTCGATTCTGAATTGTATATAAAGTGTTTTACTTTATAAACCTTCGCGAGAAATTATCCATTCCATCTTAATCGTCCCTCAATGAGCCGCTAACGCGCAGACACGCTCCGGGCCGGTAAACCTGCGTTGCAACACTACGATGCCTTTTACGGGTTTTTAAGGCATCCCTATGGTCCCTTTTAATCAGTATTGTTGCGCCTACAGTCTTCAGTAAAGAACCTGTTACTTCACTTCCCTTATAAATGAGTCCGCAACGCTCGCCGCAGTGTTGGATGAGGCGGAGCGCAGACGCAAAGCGTCGAGCACCGAACAGCCAGCGCGAGGAAGCGTAATATCATCTCAAATTACATATTGCAGGTTCACACCTAAGCCGTCCTGAAGGTGACTGTTAATAATAAAATTTGGCATAGAGAGTTTTAATTATGTTTTTAAAAGTTTTAAAAGATTTAGGCGCCGCAAAACGTGAATAAACTAATAATAATCAATTAGTTATTTATGTGTTCTGGTGTGTAATAGACGGAAGTCGGTGTGTAATAGACGGGGGCGGGTGGGTAATAGACGAAACCAGGTGTGTAATAGACGGCGGCTAATGAAAGTTATCCACAGGGGGGACCTTCTTCCGTCTATTACACACCAACTGTAAAAAAAAGAACCGGCCTGGGCCGGTTTTCCGTCTATTACACACCCATGATTATGCCAGTGCTTTCTCAGAGATAACCTGCCTGTTTGTAATCACTAGCATCGGTCCTCCCTGGCCCTTATCTTCTTCAAGCTCGTACTCTGGTAATCCATTTGCACTGATTAACTTGCGCATCATACGGCAAAATTCCTTAAACGAGCCTGCGCTTCCACTGCGTTCATATATCGTCTTGAAAAGCCATCTTGCCTCATCTTTGCCAGCGGCTTTACGGGCAAGTCTATAAACAAAACGACCTAATCCAGGCTCAATCAGAAAGTAATCCGGGTGTACTGTTAAAACTTCCGGGCGCGAACCACTCGTAACCTCACGGTAGATCCAGCTCGGAACATCAATCTCAATACGCGAGATTTTTCCGCTGTCCGTTCGGGATTGAATCCGGTAAGGGCCGATCAGCCCCTCTGATTCAACCCGCTTTTCTGCAGGCTGGCCATCTTTTGAGGACATCATACGGACACTTTTGATAGCGGTTCCCTGCAATCTATCAAGCGCCGCTTCTATTTCATCTGCCTGGCGCCCGCCATCGCCACGCCTACAAAATTTTGCGATATCGGATGCCGTAGGTATAAAAGTTCTACCCGGCATAGTTGCACGGCCAGCCTTAAACAGATTCATCGATTCCGTGAGGTGCGAGATCATCATGAGCACGATGTCATAATCCCATATCGATGCCATGCCGTCGGCACCAGCTTTTACTTCTACGTAACCGTCTGGCAGTTCATAGCGAATGACCTCTCCGGCCCTTTTATCTCTTTTTGAAAGCCTGAATAGCGCGACATCCATCAGGCTCCGGTTATCTTTTGTCGCAACGTCATAGAGGTTTGGCACAAAAAAATCAGCCTGCTTGTCGTCTTTAGGCGGCTGTCGCATTGTTGATTTGTACCCGCGCACTGGTTTTATCTCGGCTTGCGGAGTAACCGCAGGAATTGGCTGCCTGTCAGCGCTTTCACTATGTCTTAACGGGCTTGTCTCAGCTGGTTTAACTGCAGTAACCGCTGCATCGATTATTAACAGATCTTCCTGACGGACGCGTTTTTCTGCATCTTCCAGGCTTTCATTTTCTAACCTGGATCGCCGCGCACGGTCTTTGATGCTGAGGCCGTGTACCCGCTCCAGTAAAGTGGGTAGCTTTTTAGGCCTGGTTTGTCGGGGCTTTTCATCACCAGTTAAAGGTGACGCATCGTTATTGTATGATGTTATGTCAACATCATCATCCAGCTGTGCTATATCTGCTTTAATTTGTTGGTTGTATGATTTGCCGGTCATTTCAACACCTATCCTTTACTATTTACAGGCTTCGTAAGCGATCCCATTGGGCGTTTTAACAACGCAGGATTGCCCTGCAGGCTGCTCCATTTACGTAACAGCGTTAGCGTTGCCACTGCTTTTACTCTGCACATCCTGCAGCTGAAAGTAAGCGCCCATACACACTAATGCAAGAAGCGCACCCGCTACAGCTTTTGCACCGTTTTCTGTGAAGAGAAAAAAGAAACAGCTGATGATCACAAACCCAATCGACAGATAAAAAGCAATTTCGCTGTAAGTCACTGTGCAACTCCTTTAGCCAGGTAAAACTGAAAACTCTGCAAAATAATTACGGCATTGATCAGCGAGTTCTCTGTCCTGGTTGGCGCTTGCCATCGCCATTATACTGTTCACAAGGTGGTACTGCATGAGCCTTAACGGAACGTCGTCAGTGACATTTACTCCCACGAGATCAATTATCTGCTCCAGTCTGCTTTTCATTGCCTTCTTCCTTTCCCATATAACGATAAATTGTCATGCGTGACACCCCAAAGCGTTTTGCCACGGCTTGTACCGTCATATCGGGATCTGACAGCAATATCTTTATCTGCTTTATGTCCTCTTCGCTCAGTGATGGTTTTCGGCCTCCCACACGACCACGCGCTCGCGCAGCTGCTAACCCCGAACGTGTACGCTCGATATTTCTGTTACGTTCGAAGCTCGAAAAGATAGCCATCAGATGTGTATAAATCTCGCCAATCACCGGATCGCTGGTATCAATTCTGTCTTTAATTGCGATGAATGTGATGCCACGCTTTTTCAGGCCGTCCAGCAAACTAATAACATCCCCCAGGGAACCGCCAAGCCTGTCAAGCGCCCACACAATTAGCGTGTCCCCTTCGCGCAGCGATTTCAGACAGTTCTCCAGCTCCGGGGCGCCTTTTCTCTCGCGCTTAGCGCCTCCACGCGAAGTTTGCTCTTCATAGATTTGCTCACAGCCCGCTTTTTTAAGCTCGTCAACCTGGTGTGCAACATCCTGAAGGTGCGTAGATTTACGTGCATAGCCAATCTTCATTACTCGTAAGTCTCAATTACGTGAGTTTCAAAGTCTTTAACCAATAGCCGTGGTTTAGCTGACTTTTTATCCTCAGTGCTTATGTTTGCAGGAATAACATAGGTGTAGGTTAAATGGCCTTTAACTAAATCCGTGCTGGTACGGCTTCTGCCTGCTACTTCATGCTTATAAAACCGTGTGAAAGTAAAATCTGCCTTTTTCCCCACGCTATCTACCGCCAGGCGCGTAATACGAATTACGATAGCGCCCGGATATTCATTTAAAGCAGTTACATACCGGGCCACATCGGTTTCAGGATCACCTGTTGATACTGACCCAGCTTGCTGACACTTTTCATTGGTATCTGGCTTAGCTTTCAAAGGTTGAACGGCTAAGCAATTGCCAGCCAGTATTGTTAGTGCCGCGAAGGCAAAACCTTTTGTTCTCAAGCTAATCATCCTATGCCTCCTGTTTTGTTATACCGTTTTTGTTACATAGATAATGTAACGGATTAAGTGACAAAATTGAAGGGCAAAAATGATTTTTTAGCTGGGTTAGATGTGTGTCACAAAATTGATGGTTTAAGTGACATGTCATTGACACCTTACAATGATGCTAATAAATTAGAATCTAAATTTTTAGAAAATGGGTGCATAATGCCAACTAAACATATTGATAATGAATCTTGGGATATAATCGAAGCCAAGACCGTTGAAGCCATTGGCTTGAGCGGTAAGCTCGTAAAAGAAGTTGATATCATCCGGTTACTTGTCGAGAAAGGTGCTGCCGTGGTTACACGGGAAGAACTGCGCAATATCAATGGATTTAAGCCTCGCTATGGTGTGATGTGCTGGGAACAAAGCGGCACCATCAAAGATTTTGGCACGATCAGCCCTGAAAATTTTGCAGGTTTGTTGATAAAGCAACAGCCGTTTATGGTTTGTGTCTATGGTGGGGTGTGTTCTGGCAAAAGTAGTTTTGTTGAAAAGTTATTAGAGTGCTTACCTCAAGAAATTACCGACAACCTTACAGTTGAGGATGAACATTGGCATCAACGCCCTGACCAATACAAATCTCAGTTATTCGATGCTTTTTTTAAAGATGGCAAGAGTGTAATTTTTGTTCAGCATGGTTATAGTATTGGCAATATTCTTGCTCAGCTCATTGGTATATTGGCCAAGTGCGAGATTGACTTTGTGTTTGAAGGAAAAACAGGATCAGGAAAGACCTGTTTAATCAATAATGACCATTTTTTAAGTCGGTTCTAATTTCACTAAAAAAAACAGATAAGATGGAGATGGCGATAATGATGGAAAATATTAAAGCAAAATTCAAAGAGGTGAGTTTTTTTTCTTGGTTTGTGCTTGGAACCAATTTAGTGATATTTGCGGTACTGTTTTTTTTAAAATCGCAGAATTATTTTGGAGAGGCAAATACGAAAATTATTGAGCGTGTTGCCATGTTTGCCGGCATGGCTTGTTATTTTTTTGACACTTTTGGTTTCTTTGAAAAGAATAAGAATGCTATGGCTTCACTGAGGATGGTGACATTTTCAACCATCATCATACCGATGTTTATGACGGTTATACCTGCTGTTGGGACTACTGACGAAAGCCTTTATTACGCACAGGGCGCCGCAATTGGCCTCGCGTCCTCGCTGATTGCTATTGTAATAGGGTACCTCATCTTCAAAGGAACGGCCCCCAAATCTCCGGCTTCAGAAAAACCTGCTCATGAAGAAAAAGAGGATTAATTTTGGCTAAGAAGAGATCAAAGCTCAATTATCGTTTTCGTAATGCGAGAGAAATTGATGTGACGGGGATTGGGGATGAAATTAAAAAAGCGTCCCTGTCGGGCATCTACAACTTTGGTGACCTTTCTCAGCTGGCCGGGTTTATTGATAGCCTTAAGTTTATAACCGAAATACAGAAGGGGAATTTACAGCTTGCCATCCCTGGCCCCAGCATGGCTGATTGCTTATATGTAATGGAGGATATAAACGCGAAAAACGCTGTCGGTTATGTCTTGGTTACGGGAAGAAGCCAGACAGATAGCTTCCCAAGCTATATTGAGATCCGGGCTTTTGGCATCAATAACAAGCTGCAGAAAAGAGGTTTAGGTAAGCTCATGATGGAGTTCCTTCTTACATCTTTTGATTCTCATATCCTTGTCGCTCATTGCCTGCCGTTCGCCACTGGCATGGCAAGTCTTCTGCAGCGCAACGGATTTGTTTTTATGGATTCTACGGAAGGCGGTAAGCGGACGTATATCCGTAATTAATGGGGGCTGTAAACGTGTGGAGTTTTTTTAAAAAAAAGAAGCCTAGCTATAACCTGCGTTATGCTCAGGATAAAGATATTCCTTTCATACTGCATGAAGTCGGTGATGGTTTGAACAAGGGCTATTTTGCGTTTGATCATACAAATGGCTTGGGTGAGTTTTCCGCTCAGCTGCAGCGTATAACTGCTGCTCATGCTAATAGCGAGAAGATTGGAAACGTGCTCTTTGTGTTTGAAGAAGCTAAAGCCACAACGCCGTTGGCTTTTGCTCTTCTTGCCGCTGGTCAGGCCGATCACAAACTACCGCAGCACTTGATTTTAGTAATGTTCGGCGTATCAAGTTCGTCACGCGGTAAAGGATTGGGTAGCTTGTTTTTGCAATATCTTATGGCTCACATGGCTGGAATGCCCGTACTGGCCTCCTGTCTTCCTGCATCGAAAGTGATGGCCGATATGTTACAGCGTCACAATTTCTCACAGATATCGGTATCGCCCAGAGGTAAGCGCACCTTCGTTCACTCTTGAATATTTGGCATACGCTTTTAATGTGACTGTCACGCTGGCCTATTTTACTATTAATAACTCGTTAAGACAGGTTGTGTAACGGGGAGAAAGCATTTCGCGCTTCATCTGCCATTGATTATTCACGCCTTGGCCTGCAAACCACACCTTGCCTAAGCCAGAACGGTTGATGTGATCAAGTGCTGTCATTAGCGCATCGGCATTAGCCCGCGGCTGACTCTCACTAAACATATCCAGCTGGGCGACGCCGGATTGATAAAAGTCGCCCAGCATGATGCCGGCCTTGGCGTACCGATAACCATCACGCCATATCAGCTCCAGACAACGCAGAGCGAAAGAGATAATGTCCCTGGTATCACTCGTAGGCACTTCGCATGTCATTGAGGATGTGTTCGCGTATTGAGGCTCATTGCTGTAACGGCCTGTGGCGATAAAGACGCTTATATGCCTGCATTTGGACCCCTGCTCACGTAATTTCTCAGCCGCACGGGTGGCATACATGACAACGGCATGTTGCAGATCTTCAGGTGCGGTAATGCGCTGGCCAAACGATTTTGAGCACACAATTTGCTGCTTTGGTGGGGGCGCATCTTCCAAAGAAATGCACGATTCGCCATTCAATTCGCGCACGGTTCTCTCCAGTACGACGCTGAAGTTTTTACGGATCATGTTTGTATTGCAGTTGGCCAGGTCGAGCACGGTTTTGATACCCATACTTTGCAGGCGCTTTCCAATCCGGCCGCCTACGCCCCAAACTTCACTAACGTCCACCAATGCCATTAGTTTACGTTGGCGTACCGGGCTGGACAGATCCACTACACCGTTTGTCAGGGTCCATTTTTTTGCGCTGTAATTGGCCAGTTTCGCAAGGGTCTTTGTCTGCGAAAAGCCGACGCCGATGGTTAGCCCGGTCTCTTTAAGCACACGGCTGCGCAGCTGATGGCCATACTGCTCAAGGGGCATATAACTCGCTATCCCTGTAGCATCAAGAAAACACTCATCAATGCTGTATATCTCTGTTTTAGGGGACATTTCACTCAGTATCGACATCATCCTGCTGCTCATGTCGCCATACAGCGCATAATTACTTGAGAACACCGTAACGTTATTTTCGCGAAAGAAGCGTTCGTTTTTAAACAGTGGATCGCCCATTTTTATGCCCAATTTCTTTGCTTCAGCACTGCGAGCAATTACGCAGCCGTCGTTGTTAGATCCGACGACGACGGGTTTGCCCTGCAGGTCTGGCCTAAAAATGGTTTCGCAGCTTGCATAAAAATTGTTCGCATCTGCCAGCGCAAACATAATGAGATTACCCACTTTAATACTGTTTATAAATACAGTATTAACGAACCGTGCCCGGTAAGCAACTCTCATTTACAGGGGATTAAAACCTAGCCCCGCCATATCAGTAAGCGTATAAGCCACAACGCCCCATACAGGCAGCTCTTCATCCGTGGCCAGTAATGATATCCGCATATCTGCGCCCAGCTCCTGTAATGCCGGTTTTGGCTCGGTAAGCAGGCGGCGCAGTACCAGCTCGTTCTCCACATTGGCGATAATGATGCTGTTGTTTTTCGGCGTGAGGCCGCGATCAATTACCAGTACAGACCCTTTCAAAATGCCAACGCTGGGATAGTCGCTGTCGCTCCTGGCAAGATAAGTTGATAAAGGTGATAGTGAGACTAAATCCCCAAGATTAAGCCGGCGCTCTGAATAATTTTGCGCCGGATTTTGAAAGGCCATGTATTTTCCCTGATGGTGTATGTGTACTGCTTGATTATAGCCGGCCATGTTCCAGCAGCTGCAGGAGGCGGGTGCCGCTGATCAGCGTCATAGATCCGCTTTTGGCCAATTCTTTACCGCTGTCACGCGTTTTACCCGTATGGCAAAAAAAGCCCTTACAGTTATTTGCCCGCAGTAGTGCTTCAAACTCCCGGATATGTTGTATAGCCACGTGCCCGCTATAGCGTTTAGCCTGAATCAGATGCAACTCACCATTAATCCACACGCGACCATCAATGCCGCCATCACCTGTGTATCGCTTATTACGGCGGATTTTATGACCTGCCAGCTCAAACGCATCAAGAAGCATTTCTTCAAAGACAAACGGGTTAATTTTTCGCAGATAAGACAGTTTCTGCGGGAAAGCTGGAAGGGTGCGAATTTTAGCTGCGACACGCTTGGCTTGTCGTTGCATGTTTTGATGACGGCGATTGCGGAAGCGTCGGCGCCAAAACAAGCAAAGCACCGTTACAATCAGGGAAGTAATCCAGAGCAAAGCGACGTTGGTTGAAGGTAGTAGATCAGAAATTTCGCTCATAACTGTTATCCAACTTTCTCCATAAAAAAAGGGGCAAAAGCCCCTTGTTCGTGTGTTTCAATCAGTGCCTGCGTGAGTACGGTTTCCAGCTCAGTTGTTGCTGTACACCCGAGATAATTACGCCGTTTCCATCACAAATACGCCCTGCTACAACGGCGCCCTGAGTGTAAGGCTGACCGCCCAGATAACACACGCCAGTTGGACGCATGGATTTAATCGCTTTGGTCTGCTCCATAGCGAATTTTTCTTGCTGTGCCTGGGAAACCTGTAGCGTTGAGTTAACCATAGTTAACTGCTGCTGAAGCAGATCAACCTGCTTTTGCGAGGCACAGCCTGATACTGCGAGAACAGCGCCAGCGATGAGTGCTACTTTGATTTTCATAAATCTTCCTTATCGTAAAGTTACAGGCTTTCAACACGCCCAAATTTATTAATGATGTCGCTAATAGCATTAGAATTTTGAGCAAGCTCATCGGGGCACTGCTTCAGCTTCTTCATGCGTTTTTTAGCGCTGTGATCCGGCAAAAAATCACCGTGCTTTTTATCCTTAATGCTGAAAAAGTCAGAAATGACCCCCTTACAGTCGCTGCCGCTCACATTCCCGTATCCACCGCCAACCATGCCTGCCATGCAGGCAACCATTTTGCATTCCTTGGTTTCTGCAGCATGGGCGACGTTTATTAGCGATGCCCCAAGAAAAACACAGTAGAGACTCAACTTAATCATGGTCTGATCCTTGCGCGCTTAGAAAGCGATATTTGAGGTTAATCAGTGAATTGAGGAAACTATCGTAAAAAGCCATGAGTCCAATAGTTAAGAAAATTATAAAAAAAGCGGAAAAAGCTAATTGCAGATGCTGCCAGTTGTTCATATATTCCATGCCGATCGTCAGCACCAGTGACAATAAAACCAGCCTCAGCAGGATATTGAACGGGCGTCTGAACACACTCATCACCAAGATCACGCCGGATAAAACAGCCGAAAACATGGAACGTAAAACACCAGTGAAGCCTCGTTTAAGCAATGAACCAACCTTAGCCAAAGTAAAGCGAGCAGGTTTAGGGTTGGCTTTACGTTCCTCACGTTTACGATTTGTTTTGATCCTTCTTTCGCGTATTTCACGCTGTCTACCTTTTGGTAGCTCAATGACCTTGCTCATGCTTCAGTCCTCCGAATTTTTGATAACGAACTCCGTAATGTCATGGCCTTCATTCAGATATTTTGTTAACCAATCTGGCCGCTTCCCCCGGCCTCCCCAGGTATTGAAAGGATTGGCAGGGTCTCTGTACCGTGGCGGGCCTTTAGGCGGTTTTGACGAGCTGCGGGCCACAAACTCAATCTCTGCACTGGTTTGCACGGTCGTTTGACTCCCCTGCTTTTTGTTTTCCTTTTTGTCGTCACTGCTTGACATAGGTGAAATTCTCTTTACTATAACCGTTAAGATTCAAAATTGCAATTTCAAGGACTAATTAATGCGAGCTGTTAAGTGCATGTACTCATTACTTTCATTAGCTCCTTTTATATTTTTGGCACCTTCACAGGGCCACGCTGAGCTTTCTGCAAGTACGATGCTGCTCGCTAAAAAATGTGCACCGGACATAAGCCCTTTCACAATGGGGTACATCGTGGGGCACGAGTCTGAGAATAACCGTTTTGCTATTGGTATCAATTCAAAGACGGTGAAACTGCCGGCAAAGCCTACTAATGAAGGAGAGGCAAAGGCAATATTTGCCGATTTAATGAGCCGGAAGATCAGTTTTGATGCGGGTCTTGGCCAGATCAATTCAGCCAATATTCGCGCTTATGGAATGAGTCCAGAACAGGTATTTAACGGTTGTGAAAACCTGAAAATGGCACAGAGAATTTTAAAGGATTGCTATGCAGCGGCGGTAAAAAAATACCCTGCTGGCCAGGCTGCTTTGAGACATGCCTTGTCTTGTTATAATACCGGCTCTCTTACGGCTGGCATAACAAATGGCTACGTGGAGAAGGTGATTGCACAGATACCGCAATCAAACTCACTCAAAGTCCCGAAACTCGTCAGAGATGGTGAGCAGGAAGAGCAGAGTCAGCCTGATGAAAGCAGAATGAATACGGATATCGGCCCAGCTGCGAGTCAGCAGGCGGTCAATAGCAGCGAGATTGACGTATTCAGCCAGAGCGTCCCGGATGCTTTTGGTGTTTCTTCAGACAGTGATGCTTTTCTGACAAAGCGGGTAAAACCGGAGCAGCCCTGATGAAGGAAGTTGTTTATTTATTACTGCAGAAGCAAATAGAAGACCTTCACAAAGATGAAAAAATAGTTAGCTTCGCGATTCAGCGAATAGATCAAAAAAAGTGGCTTCCGCTTTTTTTCGTCAAGGAAGGCAATGAAGTTATTAAATGCTCCCTGCGTCTACAAGTGAATAAGGAGGTGCGTACCTGGGCTGACCTGCGGTTATTAACGAAATTCCTGATCGAACTATTTGGCGTTGAACGCTGCGAATTACTTCTTACTGATTTTAAATTACCGGTTGATGGAGATACATAATGAATTTTGCAAAGAAAAACATCGGATACATCTTATTCGCAATGGCCTTCGTATTATCGCCAACGTTTGCAATGGCGGCGGGTGTTGATACAGGTTCTTCTTCTCTTACTTCAATGCAAACGTGGCTTGATACATGGATTCCACTTGCAGCTACCCTTGCGGTAATTGGTGCTGGCCTCGCACTGGCCGCTCACCTTATTAACTGGGGTGTGGCATGGAAATTAGGTGCGGGTATGATCATCATCGGTTCCGCATCTTACATCGTCAGCCTGTTTGGTCTCGGTTCCTGATCGAAAATATGGCCGGCTAGTCCGGCCTATTGAGGTGTTTAAATGGCGGACGGACGCTATCCACTGTTCAAGGGTGCAACACGAGTACCCGTCTGGATTGGTATTCCCCGTAACGTAATGCTGGGAATTATCATCGTTACAGCAACGCTCTTTATGACGCTACATTTCTGGGCCTTTGCAGTCGGCGCGACTGCATATGCTGTCTGCTGGACTATTACCAAGCATGACGACCGTATGTTCCGCATTATTGGGCTGGCTTTCAAAACCAAAGTTATCAACCTGATTAACTCTCCCTTTAAGTCCAAATGGGGAGGCTCCAGCTATTCACCGGTTGACTATGGGGATAAAGATTAATGGCTACAGCAGCAAAATCAAAACCAGCGGTTTCCTTTAAAAAGGAACCGGCAATGCGAAAGAATATACCCTATCTGCACCATATTACGGATACGGTTATCAGCACGGACAATGGCGAGATAATGACGGTTTTCAAGGTCGCGGGGCGGACTCATGAGTGTGCTTCAGATGCTGAGCTAATTGGCTGGCACAGCGATTTTAACAAGCTGCTGATGCAGATCGGCAGTGAGCATGTCAAAATCTGGACCCACGAACATCATCATGATGTGGATGAATTTCAGGAAACCGTATTTGACCAATATTTTCCGGATTATCTGGATAAATATTACCGTCAAAATTTTGCCGATCTGAAACCAATGCGCACAGACCTTTATCTGACCATTGTGTATGCGCAGATTGGTGATGTTGCACAAAAATTCCTTTCAAAATTTGATAAGCCTTCCCCGCAGGAATTAATTGAAATGCGGGAAGAAGCCCTGCACGCGATGGAAGAAATTACCGGTCAGGTGATGAGTTCGCTGCACTCATATGGCATTGAGCCATTAGGCATTTATTATCGTGACGCTCGCGGTAACGAAATTGTACCCCCAGATGAAGAAGAACTGGCCGCCGATGCTGATATTGATGTCGAAGACTTGCTAGACGACTACATCCCGCCAGCTGTCGATGAGAACGCAGCGGCCACAGCTAATGCACACACATTCTCAAAGGCACTGGAGTTTCTGAGTTTCCTGCTCAACGGTGAGTGGTCACTGGTGCCAGTAGCCCGAAACCCTATCCAGGATTATCTGGCAGAAAGCAGGCTGGTAAGCTCAATGTTTGGCGACTGTCTGCAGATTCGCACTATCGATCATGACCTTTACACTACTGGTATTGAGATTCGTGATTATGACGAGCAAACCGAACCCGGTCAGTTGAACCTCCTGAAAGAAGCTGATTTTGAATATGTGCTGACGCAGTGCTTTTGCCTTATGTCGCATAAAGCCGCGCAGAATTTTTTATCCAATCAGGAAAAAGCCCTGCTGGAAACAAACGACCGTGGACGTTCGCAGGTCAACCAGATGTCCGACGCGCTGGATGATGTAGTCTCACGACGCTTCAACATGGGATTCCATTATGCGGTTATGCACGTCCAGGGCGCCACGGCAAAAGAAGCCCAGAAGATCGCGCGTCGGGCTAAAGTTATGCTCAACCAATGCGGTGTAGTAGCCGGTGGGGTAAGCCTTGCGTCGGAGGCAGCCTGGTTTTTCCGTTTACCTGCCAACTCAAAATTTATTCCGCGTCCATGCGCGATTAACAGCCGCAATTTTCTGCACTTTTCCCCTTTTCACAATTTTATGAGTGGGAAACCCGTTAATAATCCGTGGGGACCAGCGGTAGCCCTACTTCGTACCGTGTCTGGTACGCCAATTTACTTTAACTTCCATCCCACGCCGCTAAGCCAGCTTTCTTATGGCAAGCGTCCGCTGGGGCATACGCTGATCCTTGGAAGGGCCGGCGCCGGTAAAACTACCCTACTTAACTTCCTGCTGACGCAGGCGACCAAATTTAATCCTCAGATGTTTATCTACGATAAAGATCGGGGTATGGAAGCCCTGGTGCGGGCACTTGGTGGCCACTATCGTGTGCTCAGGGATGGAGAAGCCACCGGGTTTGCTCCGCTGCAGCAACCGTCCACGCTTCAAAACATTGCAATGGTTAAGCGCCTGCTTCGCCATTGCTGTGAAATCGTTTTTAACGCTGATTTGCCTGGTGCATTTGTAGAAGAGCTTAATCAGGCCATTGATACCGTGATGGGGCCAGATTCCGCGTTTGCCTTGCAGGACAGAACGCTGTCCATGCTGTTGGGTAACATGGAAGATCCTAAAACCTTTGGCGGAGAAATGACGCTGAGCCGTTGCCTTGAGCCGTGGTGCGTAGGCGGGGAATTTGGTTGGTTATTTGATAACGAAAAGGATGTTATCGATTTTTCAACACATTCCATTTATGGCCATGATTTGAGTGATTTTGTGGTCGAGGATGGTGAGCAGCCACCAAAAGCCCGTACTCCGCTTTTAATGTATCTGACCTACCGAACCCGCCAGGCCATTAACGGCAAACGCCGTTCAATGCAGGTATTTGATGAATTTCACATGTATCTCGACGATCCGATGATGCGTAAAGAAGTGAAGCGCGGCATTAAAACCGACCGTAAAAAAGACTGTATTTATGTATTCGCTACGCAGGAAGCCAATGATGCCCTGGCCAGTAAAATTGGTAAAACGGTTGTTTCTCAGACGCCTACCAAAATTATGCTGGAGAACCGCGAGGCCGATTTAGAAGATTATGGTCCTGCTGGCCTCAAGCTGACTACGGCGGAAATTGACGCGCTAATGAGTATTCCTGAACACAGCCGCCAGTTCCTTTTAAAACAGGGCAGCGAATCGGCTCTGGCTGTGCTTGACCTTTCCCCCAGGGTCGATACGGATCGAAACCGCGCCCGCTTTGACAATATTCTCAGCGTCCTGTCTGGCACCGGAGACAATGCTGAACGAGCTGAAGAAGTTATCAGAACCTTGGGTACAGACGAACCAGCAGCGTGGCTGCCGGCATACTGGAAAGAAGTGCGCAGAAGCACAGAGGCGACATTATGAAAAAGTCATTGTTAGCATCGGTTGTGGTCCTGTCGTTTGCCATGTTGCCCGTGGTGTCACAGGCCCAGCTGATTACCAACGATCCGGTTAACCTGGCCCAGAACGTTGAACAGGTCAGGCAGATGGTGGCACAGGTTGAACAGCTGAAGCAGCAGCTGGCCCAGCAAAAAGCGCAGTACGAGGCGCTGACCGGCAACTCTGGTTTGGGCAGTTTGTTGAATGGCAGCATCTCCGATCTCAGCGGCAACCTGCCAGCCGACTGGAAATCTGTATATTCGGATGCCATGAACAGCAATTCATCAATTACGGGTTCTGCAGGGCAAATGCTTTCAGAGTTTGACAGCCAGATCGACAACATGGGGTCAGGTGAAGCGCTCAATTTCATCAACCAGAAGATGCGTGAGAAAGGCGCATATGATCGGGTAATGGCGGAGAAAGCCTATAACAATCAAATGCGGGAACTCAAAGACATGGAGGCGCTGACAAACCAGATTGACTCCACTACTGATATGAAACAGATCTCAGACCTGCAGGCACGTATTCAGACCGCTTCCGGCGCCATTCAGGGTGAAAACACAAAACTGCACCTCATGGGAATGCTGCAGCAGTCCCAGGACAAAATGCTGCAGGAACAGAAAGCGCGTGCGCAGCAGAACTACCTGTGGGGTAAAGACCCTTCAGATCACACCTCACCAAGCATAGGGAATTAATCATGAAATATCTTGCTCTCCTAACCGTCATTTTCTCTCTGACCGCCTGTAACAGCGAGCACACCGTTGACTGGTACAAACAGCATGAAAAAGAGCGCAAGGAGCGCGTCAAGGAATGCAGGAATGATGCTGCAAAAGAAGCTACGGCTGACTGTCAGAATGCTATCAAAGCAGATCAGCAAGTTGCGCTATGGGGTAATGAGTAAAGGGGTCTAACAATGGCTGGCTATACCTTCACCAGTGACATATTCAAATATATGGATACGGTCGCTCAGCAGTTTGTTGCTGATAATCTCAGTAACATCATTTCTGCAGTCACCCCTGTAATCGGGTTGGGCCTTACGATCAGCCTGATTATTGAGGGGGTCTTCTCGCTGGCTAAGCCTGATGGCGAGCCGCTTAACGAATTATTCAGTCGATTTGCTAAGTGGGGAATAATAATCAGCATTGCCAGTGCCGGTGGGATGTATCAGAGCACACTGGCCAATGTGGCGCTTAAAACCCCGGACGAGTTCGCCGGTGTGTTACTGATTAACGGTTCCAAGGGCACCCAGCAGTCGAGCATTGGGAGCACTATCGATAAGGCCATTGATGACGGTCTGACGATTGCAGAAAAGGCGTTTAAAAATGCCGGCGTAATGACCGGTGAAGGGATAGCTTTTTTTGTGCTCGGTGTAACGGTTCTTCTTTCCACAACCATTTTGTGTGGTTTGGGAGCGGGCTTCATCATCATGGCCAAGCTGATGCTGGCGATAGTGGTGTGTTTCGGCCCTGTGTTCATTTTTTTGTTGTGCTTTCAAAGCCTCAAGGATTTGTTCGGGAAATGGATTGCCTCCGTCATTAACTACGGACTTGTTACCGTACTAATGGCAATGGTTTTCGGCCTGATGATGAAGTTTTATCAGGGCGTGATGAATACAATGGTCGCAGCCGATCCCCAAGGTGGCATTTTCACTGCAGTGATCACCTGCGCACTGCTGGCCGTGGTTTCCGTTATCGTCATGTGGACCGTACCTGAAATTGCGCAGTCATGGGGCAATGGAGTTACGACGAACATCGTCGAGAAGTACCGTGATATGGGTAACTCAAAAGGCGGCGGCGGCGGCGGTGGCCAAAGCGGCGGCGGTGGCCCTGCCCCCGGTCCGGCCCCCAAACCAATGCCAGGACCTTCAGCTGTGCCAACACCTGGTAGCGCACCAGGCGGCGGCGGCGGCGGCGCCCCACTAAGTGCAGCACGAGGTTCACGCGCCCGTTAAATAACCCTTAAATAAGTCTAATTAGTCCTTGAAATTGCAATTTCAAGGACGTACTATTTTATTGTCTAAATTTCCCAGAGGTAGTCAAAATGCTTCGCTTTTCTCTCAGTGCTGTTTTGGCAGCAGGGGTGATTTTTCTCACAGCATGTTCGAGCAGCCCCAAGCCGCCACCGGAACCCAATAAGTCACGCATGGTGCCTGTTAACGTCACCTATCCTGCCGCAATTTTAAAGGGAGCAACTGAATGAAAGCCCGTAAAAACTCACCAGAGCCGGTAAAGCGTGGCGATGTGGCCAAGTTTCAGGAAGAGCGGCAGGGCCTGGAAGTACAGCTGATCGATGAGGTACTTAAATCTCGCCGGCGCGCCTGGCAGGTATGCAGCGTCCTGACCGTCATTACGCTTCTGTCCCTCGCCTCCAACGGTCTGACCATTTACCGTTACAGCCAGCCCGTTCCGCCGAACCTTATGGCCCTGCGAGACAACGGCGAGGTTACGCAAATTGCGCTGACGCGCCAGGAAGCCTCATACGGTCAGGCTATCGATACTTATTGGGTATCTCAGTTCATCATCCACCGCGAAACCTACCAGTATTCCGTGCAGCAGCTGCACTATGACGCGATGGCCCTGATCGCTGATGGCCCCGTGGCCGATGAGTATCTGGGCCTTTATAAAGGCACCAACGGAATGGCTAACCGTCTGAAGGACTCTGAGCAAACAACGGTCAATATTAACTCCGTTCTTGTTGATGAGAAAAACGGTATCGCTACCGTTCGCTTCACCACGACCCGCCGCGATTTCAGCAAACCATTACCGGATGCGCCTAAACACTGGATAGCCACGGTAGGGTATGCCTATGAACAGTTGCCGCTCAATTCCCAGCAGCGCCAGATCAACCCGCTGGGCCTGCGCGTGAAGAGCTATGACAAGCATGAAGAATCAGTAGGCTTTGGGGGCTAACGATGAAAATAAATCTGATTGCCGGCGCCATTATGGCCACCACGTTTATCGCTGGGCTTACCAGCAGCGCTGAGGCGCTGGAAGTTGGCCGCAATTCGCCATATGACTTTCGCATCAAATCAGTGGTTTATAACCCGGTAAACGTCGTGCGTGTCGATGCCATTGCCGGGGTGGCCACGCATATCGTGGTTTCCCCGGATGAGGGTTATGTAACTCATGCGTTTGGCGACAGTGAAAGCTGGCAGCTCAGCCATGTTGATAACAACTATTTCATTAAGCCCAAGGCCGCAAACAGCGATACCAACCTGATCATCGTCACCACTAAGCGCACTTATAACATTGTGCTTCATTACATCGCCGGTAAAGAGGTGAAAGGCGCAGACGGTGCGGTTAAGCAGGAGTTTATCAAAACCCCCTGGTCGGTCCGGCAGGCTACCCTGCAGCTGACCTATTTATACCCCTTTGAAGACCTGCAAAAGGCTAATAAGAAGCTGGAAAAAAACCGGGCGGATCAGGCTCTTAAAAATCAGATGCAGGGACCGTTTAACATCGATTACACCCGCTCCGATGAAAAAAAGATGCTGAGTATTGCGCCTACACACGTCTGGGACAACTACCGGTTTACGTGGATCGAATTTCCACGTAACGCCAATCTGCCGACTATTTACGTTATCGGCCCGGACGGTAAAGAAAGGGCCACCAATGCCACGCCTGCAGGTAAGGATAACAACATCCTTCAGGTGCCCGAAGTTGCCCGCGAGTTCCATATTCGATACGGCGATAAGGTGGTCGCGATTGTGAACAACAACTACAACCCTTCACTTGGCCCGGAAAACACAGGTACTTCTTCCGGTCAGGTAAAGCGCGTGCTGAAAGGGTCTGTTGAGGAAGGAGAGGCGCAATGAGCCGTAAAGACCAGGTAAATGTAGATGATCATCTTGACGATGAAGACGATGCGTTTGATGAGCGTGGCCGCTATGATTCCGGCCCCAAGAAACGCATCCCCGGATTACGTGCCTTCATCCTCATGCTGCTGCTAATTGCTGCAGGTTTTGTTGTGTGGATTGTGCTTCAGAAAGTCAGGAGCAAAAAGGACGAAACCCCCCAGGAGCCGCCTAAGCAAACACAGATGGCCACCACCTTGCCGAACATGAAGTTTAGCGAAGTTGATCGCCCGTCCGCCAAAGTGGAAACCCCGCCTCCACCGCCCAGCACCTCAGAGCCTCAGCCCAGCGTCAGGGCTACGGCTAACGCCAGTGGCGGCGGTGGCAATAATAAAAAGAAAGAGCTAAGCCCTGAAGAACAGGCCATGCAGCGCAGACTTGGAAGCTCGTTTGACGGCTTGAGGCTTGAGCAGAGTCAGTCTTCAACACCTGCTAAACAGGATGTGGTGGCGAGACAGGAACAGGGAGCGGAAACCAGTAAAGAAAGCTCAGATTTTGCATCGCGCCTGTCGCCAGCGCGTATGAAATCATCAAAAGCTACCATGCTGCAGAATGCGCAGTTTACCATTCCTACCGGCACCATGATTGCTTGCGGAACAACCACTGAGATCGATACAACCGTTCCCGGCATGGTGTCCTGCCTTACGAGTCAGGACGTTTGGAACACCGATAAGACAATCAAATTGATTGATAAAGGTTCCACCGTCACGGGGCAGATCAGTGGCGGCATTAAAGATGGCCAGGCCCGCGTGTTTGTTCTGTGGGAGCGTGTACGCACAAGGGACAACGTTATCGTTAATATTGACAGCGCCGGCACCAATGCGCTCGGAAGTGCGGGCATACCGGGTCAGGTGGATTCGCATTTCTGGGAGCGTTTCCGGGGTGCGGTGTTTATCTCCGTGCTGTCCGATGGTCTCCAGGCTCTGGCAAACTCGGTTAACAGTGGTAATAAGAGCGATATCAATCTTGATACCACGGAGAACAGTTCCGACCAGCTGGCAACCGAAGCGCTGCGTGCGACCATCAATATTCCACCTACGCTCTACTCCCCACAGGGCAGCGCAGTAAACATTTATGTGACCCGTGACCTTGATTTTAGTGATGTGTACCAGCTGGAGAGCAACGATGAGTGATCATAAAGCCAGGTCAGTTGCTACAGCAATGCGGCTGCTGCAACCCTACATGGAAGACCCTAACGTCTGGGAACTGCGTATCAATAAGTATGGCCAGCTGGTTACAGATACAACCAATAATGGCCGTGTCTTACATGACATCCCGGAGCTGAAGCAAAACCACGTCAGCCAGCTGCTGACGTCCCTGCTTTCTTTTAACTCAAAGGAAAGAAAAGCGCTAAATGACGTGCTGCTGCCGGACGGATCACGTGGCACGTTTCTACTTGAGCCGGCTGTTAAACCCGGCACAACGGCTGTGGCAATCCGTAAGCATTTACCGGTTGATTTATCCCTGGAAGAGCTGCGGGAGCAGGGGCGTTTTGAGGGATGGAACCGCATAACCAAACACGGCTTTGACATTGATCCGGTAGACAATGAGTTGATGCACCTGCTTGAAACATGCAGTGACCCCGTAGCGTTTCTGCGCCGTGCTGTTCAGTTGAAAAAAACCATAGTGATAGGCGGAGAAACCGGATCGGGAAAAACGACGTTCACCCGTTCGCTGTTTCGTGAAATTCCGCGCACAGAACGGCTTGTGCTGCTTGAAGATACGCCGGAAATTGAGTCCCATATTCATGATGAGATAGTGCATCTGATTTATGGCTACGGCAAAGATCGTATTCACCCTTCTGAGCTAATTAAAGCCTGTATGCGTCTGACGCCAGACCGCATCCTCATGACGGAACTACGTGATGATGCAGCATGGGATTACATCAACGTGATGAATACAGGCCATCCGGGGGGGATTATGTCGTCTCACTTCAACAGTGCTCAGGATGCCTACAGCCGCATTGCGTTGCTTATCAAGGCAACTCCTATTGGCAGGATGCTGGATTTCGACACCATCCTAAAAACGCTCTATGTCACATTCGACATCGTGGTTTTCATGCGTAACCGTCAGGTTGTTGAGGTTTTTTATGATCCAACGTTTAAAAAACGCCATGCAGCTTAAACATGCTCTGCTGGCTGCGCTCCTTGTATTGCCGGCGTTGCCGGCTATGTCTGCGCCATCTTCTGAACCCTCTGTACAGGTGGGATTCTCGCCTGAAGGCACGGCACTTCAACTCGTTCTGGAGGCTATAAACTCTTCACAGCAGTCTATTCATATGATGGCTTATTCCTTCACTGACCCGGATGTAATGAAAGCCCTGATTGCGGCCAAAAAGCGCGGTGTCGATGTCAAAATTGTTATTGATGAAGACGGTAATAAGAATGGCGCCAGTAAGCACGCCATGAACCTGATGGCTCAAAATAATATTCCGCTGCGCATCGATGGCGCCTACAAAATTCAGCATGATAAAGTCATGGTCATTGATGGTGTTTCGGTTGAGACGGGCAGCTATAACTTTTCGCGTGCGGCCGCCCGGTCAAACTCAGAAAACGCCGTAGTGATCTGGAACATGCCTCAGCTGGCCAAAGCGTATCTGGATCACTGGCAAATACGCTGGGATAAAGGCCAGGATTACCAGGTCAGTTATTGATAATGAGGGGGGGAAACCCCCTTTTTTTTTCGTTACAACACACAAGAGGCATTAATGCTGATCGCTGCATTTTGCATTGTCTGGCTTTTAGGTTTGGCAGCTGGCTGGCGTTACAGCCCGTTGTATTCCCGGTTAATCGTGCTGGGTCCATCTTTCCTGATAATTTCCGTTGCGCTGCTTGTCGCTTGCATAGCATTGAACATCAATGAAAGGATCGTACTGTCGGTTTCTGTCCTGCTTATGCTAGCGCTCAATATTACTGCTGCTACCGTCATTGCCTGCTTTAAAAAGCGGTTTCGCTGTTAGATCCTGCTTCTCCGTGAATTATCGCCCTTCCCTTAAAAAGGAGTTCGTCATGCTCACAAGGTTAAACCCCGAACAAAAAAATACGCTCGGCTATCTCGCCCTGGTCACTGTGGCCAGTTTTCCACTGACATTCTGTATCTGGTTAACTACGAGTAAAAACGTGTTGATACTGTTGGCTGCGCTGCTGCTGCAGGCCGGTGCCTGGTATACCGCAAGGTCAATTCGACTGTGGGAATACACCAGGGATGCACGTCTGCAGGACAGCGAAAATAAGAAGCTCGATGTGTATTTTTGCGACATAAATGTTGGTCAGACTGATAAAGCCACCGTTGCAGCAATACGCCATGAAATTGCCCGGAGTCTGGCAGTTTCATGTCGCCAGCTTTTTCAGGTGCTGCAGGTTGCGTTGCTTAACATAAAATATATTGCCGTATTTATTCCGGTCGCATTTTTCTGGGTAGGTGTGCTGTTCGCCATCAAGGAGCCGGATGTGTTTTTTAGCATGATGCTCGATCCGTCACAGTCTCCTGCCATGTTTGGAAAAATCATGAGCTTTGCCATTATGGTGGGAATGATTGGCGTCATTGTATTTTGCCTGTTGAATGGGGGCAGTTCTCGTCTGCAGATTGGTATCCGTAACATGCGGGAAGAGGAACTGGTGCGCCAGCTGCGCGTACAGTTTAACGTTGTATCAGAGCATAATGATGTAAGCGCCCTTTCACTTGTGCCCTGTGAGAAAATATCACCACAGGCCCAGGCATTCCCTTCTGAGAAATAAATCCCGCTGGTATCACCTGAATAACAATTCCCGCTAACCTGGCGGGAATATACAACACTTTTTCAACCCGGAGCCGTCATGAAAACGAATACCGAACTCAGCCTGACCCCGCCCGTAAAAAAAACTATCACCACACGTGTTGTCTACGAGCTTGATGGCCAGAAAAAAGAAAAGCTGCACACGCATATTTCCACCGGTGCGCACGGTTATGAGGCGCTTTGTATTGAGGGGTCTACGGGAGGGGAAAACAAGACGTGTCACCTCATAAGTGAGGGCGCCCTTCCAGTAACCTGCCCGGAATGTTTGGTGATCTGGCATGATACTCAGGCTTTCAGTAAGGAAGATTTTGAACCATCCCTACAACAGCTTTAGTAAGGCATCGATGCGCTGTTCACCGACAATTATGGAGTTTGGCAATGCTAGGACAGAGAAACAGAGTAATGAGGTACGGGTTTGTTCCGCTGCTATGGTGGATGTCTTTTTTTCTTTCATTCTGCCTGATGCAGGCTCTTATCGGCGGTAACTTTCGCGAAGGTCTTAATTTTTTGCTTGCCGCCGCAGCCGTTACCGCTCTGCACTTCTGGTTGTACCGTGGACGCGGCTTTAGCGACAACCTGCGCGCGTTTTTACTTTATTTAATACCGCCGATCATTGTCGTCATTTATGCCGGCATATCGATGCCCAAAGAAATTTCAACGGAAGAATACCGTGAAATCGAGCTGGGCCTGCAATATCCGCGTAATGCCGATGCGCTGAAGGCTATCCTTCCAGAAGTTGAACTCGCGCTGAATGACGGGAAAATCTCACGCTGGGAAGGTGCCAGAATAAGGCACCTGATTTTTGAACGTAATCACATACTGGCGCGTTCAGACGCTGCAGCTACGGAAGAGGAAGCGCGTCACCGCGTAGCAGCGCTGGTTAATCAATATCAAAAAAGCCATTAACGAACCGGCTATTTGCGATAATAAAAAGCCCCGGAAGGGGCTTTTTAGATCAGTTTCTTTCTCTTTCATTCTCTGCAGGTTTACGACGTTGTTTGCCGGCATTTCTAAGCGGGCTTGAGTCGCGCCCATGCTCTTTCTTCCTTTGAGTGCCCGACTCTCTGCCATTTTCTGGACGTGTACGATTCTGGGCGTGCCGGCGCAGCTGGTTAATTTCCAGTGCGGCTGTTTTCATACTTTCACGGCCAACAACCTTATCGAGCTTTTCCCTGCTGTCCGTAAAAATCTCTGCCTCATGGCGTGCCCGTGAGATGGCCACGTAATAGACGTCGCGATCGGTAGTACGTGACGCAGACTCCATGTTAATCAATACACGATCACAGGTGAGGCCCTGGGCGCTGTGAACGGTCGAGGCATAAGCGAGACCGGCATACATTGGCTTGGTGGCATCCAGTTTTACGGTGCGGCCGCTTTCGTTCACAAGCGTTAGCTGCTCTTTGCTGATTCCTTTAACCTTAAAACGGTCGCCATTGGCCAGATCGTTAGTGGCATCATTACGGGTGATTTTTACCTGATCGCCGATGGCCAGCTCCGTTTTCTCCACGCTATACACTGACAGCCGGCTGTAACGAGCCGGGGAGAAAGAAATCACCTCACCATCTTTTCCTTCCACCGTCAGTTTATTGCCCGGTCCGTTATCGATAACTTTGTACGCTTCACCATTTTTCAGCCCGTTTTTATAATCTTTTTCAGGAATGATAACGGCGCCGTCTTGATAATATTTAGAATGCTGGCGTTCGGCCTGCGTACTATCAAGACGGTTAAGCAGACCGTATTCCATGCCCTTTCCCTGCAGCCCCAATTCGCGCCTGACGCCTTCATTGATTGCCAGGCGGCTGCTGTTGGTGCCCGTGATCACCAGAGTTTGCGCACGTTCTTTATCTTCAAGATTTACGTAGCGTTTGACGATTTCCCGATACCGGTCTGCACCATTTTCCAGCTCGTTGATCTTCGTTACGTAGGCCAGTGAGCTTTTTGATTGGCCTTCAGCTGCCATTAGCACTGCTTTTAGTAGCTCAGGGTTTTTCTGGCGCTGGATATCCTTCAGGTAACTGGTTTCCATGCCGGCGTTGATCAGCTGTTCAAATGGCTTGCCTGCTTCAACGGCCTTGGTCTGCTTGGTATCCCCCAAAAAAACCACGCGGGCGCCGTGCTCTTTGATGGTTTTGAGGGTTTGTTCCATCTGGCTGGCAGGTATGACACCTGCTTCATCAATAAATACCACGCTATCGGGACCGATTTTTTTATCTTTGGCTTTGAGAAATGAGGCAAGCGTTCGTGACTCTATTCCTTCATCCTGCAACGCTTTAACCTGTGAACCATACGGGGCCAGGCTGGTGACATGATTGCCCGCGGCTTCCAGCACTTCCTTTGCGGCCACGGTCATATAAGTCTTACCTGTGCCGGCAAATCCGTGCGCTGCTACCTGCTGATTAGGTGTAAACACAATCGTATTAACTGCAGCAAGCTGTTCGTCTTTGAGCGTTTTTCCGGCCAAAACTTTGGTGGCCAACTCTTGCGAGGCTTTGGGTGTTATTGTGCCTCGGCCTTCCCGCTCCATTTTAAGTATTGAACGCTCACGACGCTGGGCCTCTTGCGTGGTGAATCGTGGCTCAACTTCTTTCAGGCGTCCGCTGTCAATTCCTGCCCGGACAAGTCTTTTTGCTTCTTCAGGACTTACCCCTGTGCTGGCCAGTGATTGCGCCCATTGGGTTTTTGTCATAGGCGCAATGGGGTCTTTTTGGGTGGATTTACCGGATTCATACACGGTTTCTTCCCTGATAAGATGTCCACGTTGAAGTGCTCGAGCCTGTGCATCCCGGATATCATTTAGCGCAAGGCTGCCGTATCCATGCTTGAGCGCCACGTTTACGATTTCCTTGTCACTCATTATGGCGCTACGTTCGGAAAGTGACTTAATAGCAAATGAGAGTGCCTTATCTGCCTGATGCTCGATTGGTTTTTCAAACTGTTGGGGGGCGCTGTTGCGGGTGCTGTGAGCATCACGATCCTGTCCAGGGCCAGCCCATTCCCGACGCTCAAAATCAATGCCCAGCTCGTTTGCTCGACCTTTCCACTCTGAAGCCAGGACTTCCCTGTCTACAGTTCCCTTGGCTTTTCGGGTCTGCATCGATGCCGCGCTCTTTTGCTCTCGCGTAGCGGTCTCGCGTGTCAGCCCCTGGCTAGCCAGCTTGTCCTCAATTTGTTTACCGCGCTGACTGAAGTGGCGAATCTGCTCGTCGCTAAAGTGCGCCATATCAAAGGTATTATTTTTATGGTTATAGCGCAGCTGGAAACCTTGCCTCTCCAGTTCTCTGGCCAGCTCAGCTTTGTAAACGTTGCTGATCATCTCCTTGTGCTTAAATAGTCCATCATTGCGCAAGGCACGCCATTCACCATCTTCACGGCGCGTCATATTCATGACGAATGAGTGGGTATGTAAATCGGGGTCTTGTGCGCGTGATGTTTCATGACGGAAGTTAGCGATCACCAGATTGCCAGTGTTTTCGATACTGGTTTTTTTATTCACGGTAGAACGCGCCTGGGCAAGTCGCTCTGCTTCTTTCATTGCAGCCTGCACGGCATTGTCATGTGCTTCAATAATGCGTTTATCACCGGAAACGAGTGCCTGCAGCGAAACGCCCTTTGGAGCAGAAAAGGTAAAGTCATACCCCAGACGCTCTGATTTCTCATTGCCATCAAAACTACGTTTGAGTTTCGTGTTTTCATCGATGCGGCCATTCAACAACTGTGCAAAGCGCGCCTGTTCGACTTCCCCTTCAAGGCCAAGCATTTCCGCACCTTCGCCTTGCCACTGCATTGAAGATCCGTCTTTTGCATAGTAATCATCTGCGCCGTCAAGGTAATAGTTAACAACCTGACCAACGCGCTGGCGTTTAATGGGTGTGACATCAAGCATCAGATATCCTCACGTGGAATAAAATTAATCACAGGATTGCGGCGGGTGTACTCCACGTGATGGGTTTTGAACTTGGCCACAGGAAGATCGCCGGGGAATGAAACGTACCCTTCAAGGTCTGGAAGCTGCATAAGTTCTGAAGGTAGTACCGCTCTTTCATTCTTGATCTCATCATTACGCGAGTTGCTTCTACGTTCGCCAAATTTTCCTGAATCCGAACGTTTATCACGTTCAACGTCCATTGTGCCCAGCGCTTTAGAGACCTTCTCTGCAGTGGTTTCGCCAAAGCGCCCAACAGCCATTGCCACAACTGAACGATGGTTGCCTAGAAGAGTTTCCGCCATCTGTTCACCGTACACATTGACCAGCTGTGAATAGGTCTGAAAACCGTCCACCACACGGGCGCCTTTTTTACGGCCTTTTGTCAAAACGTCATTCAGTGATGGGAGATAATCCAGAGACTCGATTTCATCAGCAAAGGTCCAGATTCGGCGATTTCGGTCAGTTGGCAGGCTTAACATGGCCTGGAAAATAATGTCTGTCCATGCGCTAATAAGTGATTTTGACGCTTCACGTTGGTCTTCAGTGAACGTTATAAATAGGTTTCCGCCTTTATCATCCTCAAGCCATTCACGCAGTGAAAAATCACCATTTGGCATATCAAGATGTGCCCCTAATTTATTACTCAGTGTAAATCTCACGTTATCAACGTTTTTTTCAGTCCCCGAAAATATACCTGCAGCTTCGGTGCCTTTGGTAAACTCTCTGAGATCTTCTATATCTGATTCATTAGTCCATGCGTATACATCACGCATTGATACGTTACGCTCTGTTGTATATAGCTTTTGAGCTACACCAATAAAAAGTTGCCTTGCGTAGTTATTCCACTCTTCGGCGTTAGCATCTTTTGATACACCAATAATAGATTTAGCGAAGCGTTTGAAATCATATTTTTGCCGTATTTCGTTAAAAAAAGACCATCCTTCTGTACGCTTATCATATACGTTGAGCATTTTATCACCCTCTTTGAAGAAGGTACGGAGAAATTCGCCATCAAGATCGAGAATTACCATTCTGTCTTTTCTTTTGAGCGCACAAAACATCATTTCTCGCATGATTGTAGATTTACCAACGCCCGTTGCACCGCATATGGCAAAGTGAGTTTCTTCTGCTTTAAATGGCACCGGAATACCAGCAACCGTAATTTGTCGGCCTTTATTCTCTTTCGTAACAGAAGCCAGTTTGTTAGAAGATACAAGCTCAGTGCCGCGATAGTGCTTTTTGTAATCAGCTCCGGCGAACTGTTTCTTACTCAGTTTTATAAAGGCTATAAAGGCAGATAATCCCAGAACTGAACCAACGATTGGGGCAACCCACAGAGGCCACAGATCAAAGGTGTGCTTAATCAGATAGGGTACAACTACGCGGGCATCCGTTTTGTCGAAACCATAAACCAGTTTGGCAGTTGCAAACCAGGCAATGAGTGGCGGTACGACAATTGATGCAAGACAGGCTCGTGCTTTATCACCCTGATCCATTTTTAGCCTCCCAGTTTTTTGCTGGAAGAAAACACCTGATACCCCAGGCGCTCAACTTCGTTTTGTGCCATATCTTTTGTTCCTTTGTTAGTGATCATGCCACGCATCAAAAGCAACATTTCAACCATCATGCTTTCCAGAAAAGTGTTGTCATTTTGGCCTCCACTGGTTTGCTTCCCCATTAAGTCGAGCACATCATCAAGTCGATGGATCAGTCGCTCCTGAGTGTCATTTTCCTCAAAAAGTTTTCTCCTTACATAGTCCGACTTGTTACCACCTGAGCGAATTTCTAGGTCAATCATCTGTGCTTCGGTACAGCGAATATTCAGCTGCGGCATCTCATTTTCCTTCTGCTATACAGTTGCTATACGCATAAATGCCCTGATTTAGGGGTTAAAACCAATATTACGCTATACGCGTGCTATACGCCATTTTTTATGATTTTGAATTTTCCCTATATTTTTCAGTCAATTACGATGAAATCGTGATTGCGTATGGTGTATATGCGTTAAGGGAACAAAAACCACAACTCGGAGCTGAGGGATCACTTAGGTTAAGGGACTAACTTTGCCTAAATAGCGTCCAAATTCATCGGTTCATGCTTGCATGAACCTTGCTGAAGACAAATAAAGGACATGAAGAGGACAATTCTTTGTTGACAGAGGACATACTGAGGACATATAAAGGACTCACAGAAGACATTTAATGTTTGATGAGGACATATAAAGGACACGAAGAGGACTTTATATGTGCGAAGAAAATATTAAATGGATTGCACAATCCAAAATTAATTGCTGATGTTGCGATGAGCGTGAGAAAGCGCAGCTTTTGGTAGCGAAGAGCTGCAGTTGACCTGCGATGAGCGTGAGAAAGCGCAGCTTTTGGTAGCGAAGAGCTGCAGTT
>Ga0265797_10001714_pt1 | contig 38261 bp, 31 predicted proteins | sample P2T30metagenome_FD_192433 | JGI IMG/M metagenome (GOLD analysis project Ga0265797, IMG submission 192433) | Plant litter microbial communities from East Loma Ridge, Irvine, California - P2 T30 | ecosystem: Environmental > Terrestrial > Plant litter > Unclassified | place: USA: California...
GTTACGACATCGAGTCCAAGGAGCTCGACGCCGAGACCCTCCGCAAGTACATCTTCGCCGGCCACGTCGCTGAGTACATGGAGACTCTCGCCGACGACGACGAGGAGCGCTACAAGTCCCAGTTCTCTGGCTACATCGACGAGGAGATTGAGGCCGACGGTCTTGAGGAGCTCTACCAGGAGGCCCACAAGCAGATCCGTGAGGACCCCTTCAAGAAGGTCGAGTCTGAGGGCACCAAGAAGTCCAAGGACGAGTGGAAGGCCGAGAGCAAGAAGTACCGCGAGACCAAGCTCACCAAGGCCCAGCGCGACGAGAAGATCCAGAAGAAGATCCAGGCTCTCTCCGCCGAGCTCTAAGCGTATCGCATTGCTTTCTTGCATGCACAAAAATGAACTCTGAAAGACGATCAGGTGTAACCAGGCGCCTATTGCTTTGCTATGGTGGATCCGGCTTTGAGTTCGAGCAGTCAATCACAAAAGTCCACTTTCACGCACGACACGACCACATTCCAAACTCCATCAGGAGTACTTTCGTAGCTTATTTGTCCAGGATTGGCGTCTATAATACCCATTTCTCCCTTTCACTCCGTGCCGAGGCAAATTTCTTCCACCTACCCACCCACGCCCCCATACCCATCTGTCAATTTCGCCGCGCACAAATATCCCCGCCTTTGCCCTGACACTAACCCCATAATTCGTTCTTTAGCGCCTAATCTTGCTGTCAAATCCACCCCATACAGAGCGGCTCGGCTTGTGGCTGCACTTAGGCGAACATGTCTCCAGCCGCGGTTGCAAGGTCACGCAGCGTATGCATAGCCAAGTCGAATGTCGGTAATGTCGGCTACTGCTTTCTTTGTTGATAAGGTGGTTGTGCGCCCACCTGTCGTATCACGACATCTCTAGGCACTGCACTGTCTACATCTTGTTTCTGTTAATTACTTGCGATAGAACGCTGAGCATTAGAAGCATCACCAGCGTGATTTGCGTCAGCTTGCATTATCGAATAGAAGATACCTATTCCAATACCTAGCTCGTTGCTCTGAATACATCGCACATTGTCAACATGCCCTGGAAATCGCGCTGGCACATCGACATTCCTACTATTTCTCTCCCAACGTACCTCTTTGGTGCCCAAGATGCCACTCTCGATCCCAAGCCTATAATCCTCGATGCTGAGCAGCCATCTTACTGCCTCTCAATGCATGACTATCGAGAATGGTCGAAAAGATTCGCTGCCGGCCTCAAAGCGCAAGGTTTCCAAGAAGGCGACAGGTTGTTGCTGTTTTCCGGCAACACCATCTTCTTCCCTGTCGTGCTCCAGGGCACGATCATGGCAGGTGGAATCTTCAGTGGCGCAAACCCGACCTACGTGGCAAGAGAGCTCGCATACCAGCTACAAGATACCGGAGCCAAGTTCCTGATTACAGCTGAGGGTAGCTTGGACACTGCGCTGGAAGCGGCAAAGAGCATTGGCTTTCCCACAAGCAAGATCTTCGGTTTCGACGGCGGCTACGACACTTTTGATGGCAAAGGAAAGGCCACGCAGGGTGTTCAGCACTGGTCGAACCTCCTGGCCTCACCGTCGGAAGGCTCTCGCTACCGCTGGCAAGAGTTCACATCGAATGCGCAGATGGATACCACCGTCGTCCTTAACTACTCCAGCGGCACGACCGGAGTACCAAAAGGTGTTGAGATCACACACATGAACTACGTCAGCAACTGCATGCAGACCGACTACGTCTCACAGCTCGAGCCCGACTATGAGGCTGTGGTTGCTCGCATGCGTGGCCTCTCCATGCTCCCGATGTACCACGCTTATGGTCAGACGGTACATTGCGTCTCTGCGCCGCGCAGAGGAGTTCCCATTTACGTTATGCAGAAGTTCGACTTTGGCAAGATGCTGAGGTACATCCAAGAATACCGCATCACGGGCCTCACCCTCGTTCCACCAATCGTCGTCGCACTCGCGAAGCGCCCGGAAACTCGCATGTTCGACCTTTCCTCTGTCGAGAGCGCTGGATGCGGTGCCGCACCGCTGGGAAGAGAGCCGCAGACGGAGTTTGAGGGTCTTTGGCCTGCTGGTCAGGTCAACCTGAAGCAGGGATGGGGCATGACGGAGATCACATGTAGCGCTTGCGGCATGGAGCCGAATGAAGTTGCCGTCGATGCCAGCGTCGGAGAGCTCAACCCTAATATCGAAGCTATGATTGTGAGCGAAGAGGGCAAAGAGGTGGGTTTGAACGAGAGAGGAGAGTTTTGGGTCAGAGGACCGAACGTGATGAAGGGATACTGGCGCAAGCCGGAAGCCACCAAGGACACGTTGACGGAAGATGGTTGGCTGAAGACTGGCGACATCGCCTATCGAAACGAGAAGGGTTTCATCTACATTGTTGACCGGAAGAAGGTAAGATTTTAGTGGTTGTGTGAAGCTAGGCTGTTACTGACAGATGCCATTGCAGGAACTCATCAAGGTCAAGGGCAATCAAGTTGCTCCCGCAGAGCTAGAAGCTCTACTGCTCGATCATCCCGCCGTGCAAGACGCTGCTGTCGTCGGCGTTACGATCAACGGAGAGGAGCTACCGCGTGCCTACATCGCGCTCCAAAAAGCACAGTCCGCGACCGCTCAGGAGATCGCCGCATGGCTGGCAAAGAAGGTAGCGCCTCACAAGCGCCTTGCTGGTGGAGTCAAATTCGTGGATGCTATCCCTAAAAACCCATCTGGTAAGATCATGCGAAAGGACCTGAGAGAACTGGCAAAGAGCGAGGTCGGCGATGCGCCGGTGAGAGAAAGCAAGCTCTAAGGGTGAAGATATCCTGCAACGCGAACAAGATGTTAGACGGCTGCAAAGATTTTCTTAAGCATAGAGTTTCATTAGCGAGTATTTCAGCCTTGGAAGACAATGCGGAGTGATGATACTTGATGCCATGACAACAATTTGCAATTTTAACCACTCTCTTTCATAATGAATACTCAGGAAAATCCTGATATCAATCGCACCACCCTTACCTAACAATAGCAATTTCAGGTACTGATGAGATCCACTCGCTGACCTTGAAGACTTTCGACGGCGAGTATAGTATTTATTTGCGATAATGCTAGTATTGAGAGCTTGGAGATAGACGACTAACAACTGAAGAGCTTACGCTCTACTAAGATATCTTTGGGATCACAAACTCTGCTCCACACTTCTGTACAGACTCGGAGAACCCATAGAGCAGGTGTTCTCCACTGAAGATGTTCCCAAGACTAACGCCGTTGCACACTTGGTCGTCGGAGAAGCAAATGTCTCGAACTTTGCCAGTGGCGTACCAAGCGTCCGGGATACCAAAGTCTTCAATCAGGTTCAAGATCCCGGTTGCTCCTGCGATGGCCGCTCCGCAGTTCTCGTCCGCATTGCCCTGCTTGTTGGGCAAGTGATACGGATTGCCGATGTTGACGATGCTCTTGATCTGCTGCCCTTGAGGAGATGTTGTGGTGAAGTTTTGGAGAACCTGGTTGGTGACTGTGGCACCTTGCGAGTACCCGAAGAGTGCATATCGCTGTTCTGGACAGCTGGCGAGGCCATCGTTGATGAATTGGATCACATTGTCGGAACCGATCTTGACGGTGAGTTGCGTAGCATCTGGTGCGGCTAGATAGCGAGTGTCGTATATCGAACCGCCGGGTACAGCTGCTAAGATCTCGTTGAGCATTGCGCGAAAACCAATGGATGTTCCTTGCGGCTCGCCGGTGCCGCGTGTATTGATGAGGATGTAATCATGGCAGTCTGCTCTTGGCATGAGGTGAGGTGTTGCTGCAGATAGGGCAGGCAGAGCTAGGAGATTGATGAGGTTCGAAGAGAGCATGTTGATATTTCAATGGCGGTTATAGCGACTGGTGTTGTTTGATGAGGATCGCTATTGATTTTGAAAGGCTACCAGCGCAGTCTTTATAGAAAACCCACCATCAAGGTATCATGGTCCAGAGATACGGATTTCTCTTTACCGTATTGTCGGGACAAGGTGATAGCGCCTATCCCAAATGCTGAAATGATTTCCTAGCAATGCCATGCTCGAAAACGCGCCAGTCCAGCTAGTGCTACATTTACTTGCTCATCGTACCAGTAATCGAGCTCTGCAATGGATGGCATAGTCAGGTCCGGCTTCTGGATTTGGCTTGGATTCAATAGTGTGGTTCTCGCGACGGGGTTTTGAACGGCCGAGGAGCTACTTAGAGAAAGTCAAAACATCCTCACCGAGGCACGATCCTGCAGGAAGCGTTTTGAGCGCTAGAAAGATGTTAATTGTTGTCTGGCTTTGTTGAAGTCGGCTGGAGGTAACGTACGTGTAATTCACATTTTACCTGATGCTTGGAGTTAGATGGGCAAAGAAGTCTCACTGGCAGGTCATTCACACGATATGCGGCCAGGTCAACTGTACCTGCTGGATGGAAGCACGATCTGTGAAATTAACGCAAAAGGTTCGAACATCCTGCATTTCCTAGCTATGCCTGATTTTCATTATCGAGGGGTATAATAGTTTTTTCCATGCCGCATTAACGCTCCGCCCAGTCGTGTCGTGAATTACCCGTCCATCAGGGACAAATAGGTCGAGTCGTGAAAAGAACAAAAGTATTGAAACACTTCAGAGTAACCGAGTACCGAATTGAGAAGTCCGTCGCTGTCTCTGTGTGCTGATGTTGGTAGAAACGCGGACGTTTACTTGAAGCAGTTCAGGCCCTTGAAGGAGAACCTGAAGGGAGCGCGGCGAGCGCCGTGCTTGTCGACGATGACGCCGCCACCTGGTGAATTCATTAGCTTTGCTGTACGAGATGATGTGTGGGCGTGCATCTTTTGATGAAGAGGCTCATGGGGTGAGGTCGAGCAGCGCATTCACCAAGCCCGCCACAGAGCCTGGCAGCTGTAATGAGAAAGAGGATGTCTTACCAGCGTGCTTGCCGCCGAAGCCTTTAGTCCACATAAGACCCATTTTTGCGTGCTTGGTAGTAGTATTGGCTTAGTTGTGATTTCGTAAGAGCGCTCCGCGGGAGGATGTTGCTTGGTATTGGCCGGTGGGTGTTGTTTGTTGATCTGGCGTTGCGCGAGAGCTGACTTTCGGGAAGCTTTCGAGGACTTGTTTGTTTGTTGAGACTTGGATGAAGATGAGGAATAAAGAAGGATTGTTCGTGACTTGTGGCTTTCGCTTTGCTCTTTATGCACTGCGAGGAAATGATGAACGAGCTCGATGAGGGCAGTGACAATGGGCAAACCTGCTTGATTTTCTTGGCGTTGCGTGCCATGACGACGTTCTCACAGTTCTGGAGCGCCTCCTTCGTGCGATCTTCGTGCTGCGCCACACTAGCAAGCTGATGATCTCCCACCCAACGCATATTGGGTTGAAGATCTTGAGATGTGCACACCAGCGCAAGCCTCTATGCTTACGCCATGAGGCGGTGTGGGTGAACTGAGTTCATGTATGTCGCTGGTGAACACAATCTCGCTACGCAAATGTGGCAGGCCAAGGAACCCTGCTGAGGTGATGACCACCTTACTTCCAACAGAACGAGCGTGACGAAACACCACGAGCTCACATTAGCGAGTTCGAACCCTTCTATAGCCATGGCAAATATCACGTTCATACCAGATATTGGAGGATGTGGTTGATGAGTTATCAGTATGTCATACGCGATACGCACCAACACGCCTTTTCTCAAACGTCCGCCACAATCGAAAATCATTCAAAATAGTGACGCCAACCCATGCAGCCCATGACTCGAAAGGTGAACAATAATTTCGTTTGTAGCGTATAAACTTCGTGTGTACATGGATAGCAAAAAAAAACAAAAACACCCGAAACTCCTATAGAGTGTGCCCGATCCCCTTTCCCACTGTTCCATTAAAATCCCGCTCGCTATGCAAAAAACAGTGAGAGATATGTAAAGCTTTTTCGTTATGCGTATCCGTGTGGAAGACCGTCCATGTACACGTATCGACAGAAAAGAGAAAATGAGATATCGTGCCGAGCCTGGAGAAGCACGATTGCTTACAGGAAAGCGACAGCGCCGATCGCAGCGCCGACCAACGCGGCAAGTGCGTGAGTGAAGCGGACGCTCGGTGCTGCCATGCTGTCTTGCAAGCTAGGGTCGCCGCGGCCAGTGCCTGTCGCAGTCGACTCCTCGGAAGCCTGTGTCGAGGTAGCAGCAGCGCCGACAACCTCGAAACTCGTGATTGTCTGCTGGCCACCATCGGGAAGAGTGCTGGTTCTCAGAACAAGCTCTGAAACGCGACCGCCACTAGGGGTGATGGTGGTGACGAGAGTGCGGCCACGTCCGTCGGTGGTGGTGATAACGGCGCCGACGGTCGCATCAGAGAGCGTGATGGAGCTACCAACACGATCGGTAGTAGTGATGTTCTCGTCACCGTCATCGTCATTGTTGTTGTTGTTGTTGCTTTCACGCGAAGAGGAGGCGCCAGGTGCCGGAGCAGATGTGATGATATCACCAGCAGAGTTGACCTGGACGCTAGCCAGAGGCGAAGTGGTGGTAACAGCATCACCGTTCTCGTTGGTAGATGTCACAACAGCAGCGGCGACGCGAGTAGAGGTGGTGAAGGTGCTGCCGCTGCCGTCGGTAGAAGTGACAGCAACGTCCACGCTCTCACTTGCAGAGGTAATGAAAGCAGATGTTGTAACGGGAACCACCGATCCGCCCTCCTGAGTAGATGAGACGACAACAGGGACCAGCACACCTGTCTGCGTTTCAGCAGCAGAAGTCTCGTCGTCGCCAGTGATGGCAGGCGGTGTGCTGACAACTGTGCTGCCCGAAGCGTCTGTGGTCGTCTCAGGTGGCGGCCTGGAAGCCTCGGTTGTTGAAGATGCCACCAAAGACGTCGTCCTGGTGCTGCCAGAGTCGTCGGTGGTCGTGATAGCTGTAGTAATTCCGCCATTGCTCGACCCTACGGAAGAAGACGTTAACTCCTGATCATCGCTTGAAGTATCTGCGCTAGATGTCACGGAGGCGCCGGAAAATTCGGTGGCAGAGGAAGCATCGGTTGATCTCGCCGAGCTGCTACCGCCAGTGCTAGCTTCGGTCGTCTCCTCCGCCGAAGTCTCACTGGCAGTCTCAGAAGCGGCACTGGACCTTGATGTCTCCTCATCGACAGCAGTAGTTCTCGCGGGTGATGTCTGACCTGTAGTGCTTTCCGGCTCATCGGTCGAGGTTGGCTCGGCCGAAGTCTCGTCTGCAGTCGTGGCGGTGCTCCTTGCAGTTGTTGAAGGCGTGGGCGTCTCGGAGGCGGAAGGGGTAGGAGATGTCGAGCTCTCACCTTGCGAACTTGTGCTTTCCTCCTCGGAAGTGGCAGTGGTAGAGACAGCAGTAGACGACTGACCTTGCGAACTTGTAGAGTCCTCATTAGAAGACGTCTGCGTACTGATGGTGACGGCGGTGGTCGTAGAGTCGGTCACAACAATTGCGGTGGTCGTGGTGCCGTTGGTGTTTGTGTCGTCCTGACGTTTGCGCAGCTCCGCGTTGACAAGCGAATCCTGGCGTGCCATCTCGGCCAGCTTCTCAGCCAGGGCTGGGTTGTCCTGGTGCACAGCCCTCATGGCATCTTGGTGGTCCTCGAAAACACCTTCGCGGTACTTAGGGCGCAGCTTCTCAAGGGCCGCACGCAAAGACTCGCTAGGCACATCGTTGACCAGGTCCTGGAAGTCCGAGGCGTGTGCGAAGCCAGCGGATGCCAATGGCAGGGCCAGGAGGAGAAGTGATCGTAAAGAAGGCATCGTGCTTGCGAGCCGTGCTGCGTCCAGGCAGTCCAAGAAGTGAAGAAATGCAAAAAACGATGCTACCAAAGGTGACGCTCACGAGCGTGGAAGAAGGTGGCAATGTCGCAGGTCTATCGCATGGCGGAAGTCAGCAACAAGGAAAATAGAAAAGTCGTCGTAACACGATGGCCGTAGGATGCATCGGATGACCATGCTGGGCAGAGGGTAATCGGGTACTCACGTCTCCAAAGGCAGCGCGGCGTTGCGGGTGGCTGGCCTAAACGAGGATGCGTGTGGGAGTGGTGGCTTACTTCACCGTTGGCCAGATAGAAGTGCTAAAGTCACCCAGCCAAAACCTGCAGTCGCGTGTCTCACGGGGTGTCACTGCGCAAACAGGCAGGTAGTCGGGTTAGCAAGAGCGATGGTGTTCCAAGTTCGCGCGCTAGAAGACGGCGATGCGTTAAGAATGATTGATCTGATGGAGAGGAAAATAATAGAGAGAGCGCAACGGCCGCAGGAAGGCTGGCGATGCTGATGAGGCTTCTTGGGGCGGCAAAAAGTGGAGCCTAAACTTCTTGCTGGTTCGCTCTGCCGCAGACACGAGGATGATCGACGCTACTAAACTACTGGTCGGGCGCAGGCCTCGTTCGGCCAAGATGCTTGAAGATCCCCAGCACGCCGTTATAGCCTTTTGGGGGCGTGTCGAGACGGTCGCCTGCCCTGAGTCTCGACAGCACTGCATAAGCATCTAGTCTCTCGCGCAATTTCTAGACCATGCATCCTCTGTGGTAGCGAGCGACGAGGGCAATGCCACGTCGTGAGATCCGTGGTTTCATCTGAAGTCCAGGCATGACGTTCTTATCACTCGTGGCGCCCGATGCCGTGCCATGGTGTGGGAACCGGTGGCCAACTTCTGGCGAGTTCCCATCCGTGCAGCAATCTCCATTCCGCGGCGGACAAGGAATATGTGTGCATACGGCCGAGGAGAGCTTTCGTGCGCGTCCCGTCTGCTTGGAACACCATCGTCATTGTTGTTGTAATACGATATATTGCCTTCCGTGCCGCATGGAGAGCTTGAAACGACGACGACCGCGGCTGCTCGGCGATCATCAGGGCAGCGTTGGATACAGGAAGGTAACAGTAGGTTGTCGCACTGTATACATGCGAATGGGTACCTAGTGGCCTCCGCATAGCTGAGAGGAGGTACCTCCTAGCCCTGCAGCTGCTGCAGCACTCGCCTAACATGTGTCTCGACCCGTGACCAGACTGCAGAACGGGCGGCGAATGTGTGTCTCCAGAGCTGCTGCCAGTCCTACCATATTTCGCTGTACTATGATTGCGTAACCCGGCACCATCAGCAACAGCTCGAGCAGCTCAACGATCTCCAGGCAATCCGTCAGAGAAAGCAAGGAAAGCCACCCGAACACGGGCAAACCTGCCCGCCGGGCGTGTTCAGTCTAAGCGTCGAGACGGTCGCTTTAAGCTCGACCAATCATGGCGTGAAGACGGCTTGTGGCTATCTTTGGGAAGAGAACTAGGTTCGCCCATCCGCCCCAGCACATCAGCCTAGAAGCAAAGCCACTCTGACAACAAATGTAATGATCCTCGCCGCAGTTGTCCAGGTTGTGCAACAGTACCACGTGGAAATTGCCCTGCTATCCATGGCCATCATCCTGAAAAGACACACGCCTGCCAAGAAGTAAATCAGCTTCAGAGCATGCCATACACTCCAGCGCACAGACACCTTCCCTCGTGGCGTCCTCGAGAAGCAGCAGCAGTGCAAACGTCAGAACCCAACAAGATCTCGCCAGAGCCACAGTACCACGTGGGAATCGAGACCTCATCGTCGGCATATGGAGCTATAGCAAGCCACGCACGAAATCATAGTGGATGCCGACATGGGCCCAAGCTGACTCTGACTCTGTTGAGCGAGCTGGCTTGCCAAAGGATCGAGAGATGTCTCACGTTGCTTTGCACACATGTGAAAATCCATCATCGGATAACACGTACAAATAGCAGTGTCGCTCTCCCTCATTGTTGCGTCTCCTCTCAATGGTACTGTTGCAAAGTTTTGCTCTGATCTCGGCCACGTTGGTGAGCATGGAAGGTTGTTCGCGGGTTCAAGACCTGGCGTTTTTTTTCTGATCTATATGGTCGCAACCCTTCCACCGCTTCTCCGTTGCATGCTCTTCAGACTCTCTCCATCTTCTACACAACCTTTTGGCTCTCTGTACATACGAAAACGAGAAAAAGGAAAGAAAGAGAAAAGAGATATTAATAGCATTGTCTTTGCTCAAAGGTGTCCAGTTTTCCTTCCCCTAACCCCCGTTTTCGACTCGCCGGTCTTTCCATTCTCCCAGACCTCTTCTCCGGTCTACCTACTTGCCACCCATGACGGCGTCGACACGATCGTGCGTTGCAGGATCAGAAGGGGCGTTGGGCTGATGTACACCAACCAACTCGGCGGGCGCTGGGACGGAAGAAGCCTGAGTAGGCTCAGCGGTTGTCTGTGCCTGCACCTGCGGTGGTATTGAAGTTGGGTTGCCGGCAGCATGTGCAACGGGTGCTGGTGTCACTACTGTTGCTCCGGACACATTCTGTGGCGGTGCACCGGCATCAGTGCCGGCCCCAGTACCGGAGCTAGTGACATCTCGGTTTCTTTCGTTGAGAGAATCCATGTGCACTGGAGTACCGAACTCCTGCCTTCCGTTGGCAGAAGACTGGTTGCGTTCAGGAGTCCTAGTCCTTCGCTCCGCATCACGGTCTTTTCTCTCTTGAATCTTCCCCCGGATCCAGCCCATCGGACCTCTTCTCTCCCTTTCACTGTCGGAGAAGACACCGGAATCGTTCGCTCCGCCGTGCTGGGCTGGAGTCTGGGTGGGCGTGTTGGATGTGTCGGTCGCAGAACTTCGAAGCGGTACAGGCTCTTGGAAGCTGCGTCGGGGTTGCGACGCTGAGGCATTACTACTACCAATCGTAGAGCGGGACATGGCTTGCTCTTTTGGGCTCATCATTCCTAGTGGTCCTCCTGCATGAGGAGGTGGCGAAGTGTGCTGGTCCAACTTGTTCTGGCTTCGGGAGAACCTCCAACGATGTCTCCGTCTCTCTCTTCTTTCCGACTCAGCGCCGGGTGTAGGCATGTCATCGCCCACCATGTCGGCGTCGCTTTGATCGGTGACGTCTGTATGGCTGTGGTCTGTGTGACTAGTGAATGAATGCGCAGGTGAGAGAGTAGGTCTCAAGGTTGCATCGGTGGGCATGCGCTGGGGCGTAACATGAATTGGTGTCGTCTGTGCAGTTGCGTACTGAGACTGTTCACCAGTAGCTACGTGGTCAGTGTACCCAGTGATGTTGGTTGGAAGTCCAGGTAGAGCTGCTGGCAGCTGAGTTTTATCAGCGCCTTCATCCCCCAGATCGTGAGTGGAGCTATGGGCGCTTGAGAGTGCGGAACCAGGAATACGTTTCTTCTGCAATTTATTCGGCTTCCTGCCTTCACCATCGGAAGAAGGAGATTGCTTGAAAATGTTCAAGAATCCGTGAGACGAAGGGCCGGTGGGCGTACCGCTTGCAGCTTGAGTATCAGATGAAACGTTCAACGGTGCTAGCAAGGGAGTAGTATCCTTCTTTGGGGTCTGGAAGTCGCGAGTGATGGCAGAAGATGTATCGCTTCCAATAGTGGCCAACGGAGTCGTTGCTTCGCTTGAAGAGGCAGAAATGATTGAAGGTGGTGCTAATGGTAGCCCAGGTGGTACTGCAGCAATTGGCGTACTTTGCAGAGAGGATTCCCGCTGTTCGCTGTCAGCTGCCAGTACGATTGGCGACGGTCGGCTGGGCGTCGAAGGGTTCGAGTTCTTCTCTCGTGCGAATCGTGCAGAAGTACCAACCGCACCAGGTCTCCTGGAAGGCACTGTATTGCTCCGGTGCACACTACCGCCCGGAGTGATGGGCGTGCCAGCAATTGGTGTGACAGGTGTAGGTCCAACCTCAGATCGTTTACTATGCTTGCTTGAAACAGAAACGTTTCTTCGCAAGTTGTTCCATCGACTCTCAGCATTGTTGCTCGCGTTGGAGCTTGATCGGTTGACAACGGTCTTGGATCTGCTAGGCGTGACAGGCGAACCTGGAACCTTGGTAGGACTCGGCACGCCAGATTGCACATCCTTGACAGTCTCATGGTCAGCGGCAGTGCCCGGCATACCAATTAGGAAGCTGTCCTGGTTCTCGATCAGGAAGATCAAAACGTCTTGTGACAGCCGGTATTCCTGGGGAGCCATATCGTGCTGCGGGTGAGAAAGTAGGCCAGGTTGGAAGATGGCAGCCAAGTTCGGCGTAGTCATCTTGTTCAGATCGGACTTGCTCGCAAACACTGCCAGCAGATCCAGAATGTAAAGCAGCAATTGGCGGTTAAGTGGAGGGAGTTCTGTAATTAGACCTTGGAAGATTCGAATAGCAGCATCCTGGTCGAAATCACCGATAGTCGGGCTTTGTGCGTCCATTGCGCCAACAGCTTGCGCTTGGTGATTCTTCAAAGGGTCGCGGAAGCGTTCATAGAATTCCAAGGGAATGATCGGTTCGGGAAGCTGGTTAAAGTATCGTCGCAGAATGTTGGCAGCATCGTGTACGGTATATCCTGTCCAGTCAAGTCCCTTTCCATAGCGATCAGGTGAGTCGAATGCAATTTTGAGCTCCTTGATGCGCTTCTCGCTACCCGCAAGACGGAAGATACCCTCGACGTCGGTCGCTATTTTATAACGTCAGAAGATGTCGAGATATGTAGCAACCAATGTGTGCCTACCTTTTTCTTTGAGGAATACACCACATTTTGCAACTACGATCGGTACATAGCCGTAGATGTAGCTCTGGCCTTCGTCGTTGAAGAGTGAGATGGCAACGTTGGCGTAGCGGATCGATGTGTGCAATGGGATTCCAAATATTCCAGGTGCTGTTGCTGTGGGATGTTAGTCATTGTTCGGGACGTCGCAACAAGCACATAGTAATCTTAAAGTACACAGGCACTCGCTGTGCTTTCTCATGCAATCCAGCAGTGTATACCGGAAAGAAGGAAATGATCATGTGCGCGCGTACCTGCTTGTTCTTGTGGCTTCTTATCGCTCCTCTTGAACTGCTTCCACCAGCTGGCCAGGTCCCTCTTCGACTGGACGGCCTCGCTCTGGGCAGGCGTCGCAGGTTTGGGCCCGCCAGCGATGGCTTGCGCAGTTGCAGGACTGCCGGTAGCCATGGCCGAGGGCGAGTGGTGGTGTGGGATGCGCTATGCGGCGGTCGACTACAGCATCAGGCGTTGCGCTGTGGGGTGTCGACGGAGGTGTATGCTATGCGCACGCAAGCTGGAGGCGGCGGATGCAGGGCGCAGCAGCGTGGACGGTTGTGGTGCGACGAGCAATTCCTGCAGGTTGCAGCGCAGCGCGTGTCGACGATGCGTCGTCGTCGCAGCTGCAGGCCTTTGTGTGGGCGTAGCGTAGCGCGTGGAGGTGCACGGCACTCCTACAACGGTGCGGCCAACAGGCTGTTTGGTGAGTTGGACAGGACGCACAGGGCGCACGGCGAGAGGAAGCGAGACAGACAGCTGGTGGCTAGGTCGACGATCGCAGACCTCGCCGATCACGAGGGCACGCGGTCTCCCGGTACAGCGGAGGCTTTGCTGTGCTGTAGGGCAGCAGCACTGGAAGTGCAGCACGCACCGGCGGCGGTGGTGAGGCAGCGGCGTCAAAAGTGTCAGAGTCAGTGACAGCAGCAGGGCGGCGGTGGTGACGGGGCGGAAGGGGTATGGCTATGGCGGTGCAAGATTATTTAGTGCTGTTGCTGGCGCTGGTGCTATTACTGTCCTGCTGCTGCTCCGGATGTCTAGGCTTTGGCGGTTGGTATTTGGCTTGGCGTGTCCATCAGCCCATGGGCAAAAGAGTCAGTTCTCGAGATTAATCCGTCCGCTAGCGTTGGGGAAGGCTGATTTCGCTTGTGCGCGAGGGCATCGATTGAGGCGCCTTGTTGAGGTGAGGCGGCAAGCGAAACGGCAGGCAATGTATGTAGTAGTATCTTGAGGATCAAAAGCAGCAACGCAAGACATGGGCCGAAACACAGCAGCAGCAGCAGCAGGTATACAAGGCAAGCAGGCAAGCACCGGAAACTTTGAGGAGTGGAGAGCAGCAGCTCAGTGCGTGACCTCTCCCAAAGGTACAACGAATGATGTAACAAACGCGCCGTGAGCCGGCCGCCACGCAGCAGATGGCTTGGAAGAACACTCTAATAAGACGCCATGCTGCTGTTGCACCTGCCGCCAGATGGGACTCCGGTGGAGACAGCCATCGATGCCAACCGGCAACAGGCACAAGCGAGTGAGGACCATGCACATGTACGTATGTATGGACATGGTTGGCAGTGCCTTAAGCGCACCACTGGACGGGGATGCTGGCCGTGTTAATCGACGGTGACATCACGCCCTTGGATTATGCTGTGTGCTCAATGCTGCACGCGACGCACGCTGCAAGGCGTGAGCCATGGATGCGTGGATGGACACCGTGGACATGCTGTTGCTGCTGCATCTGCTGCATCATGCCGGGCCCTTCCATTTCCATGCTGCCTTGCTGGGATCGAGGCGACACGCGAGCCAACGCCAAAAATAGTTCCCATCCTTCTCATCATCCAACACAACCGAGTGACAATGACCTCAGATCCCACCACACCTCTGCCCTCGCTGAAACGTAGTGCGTGCAGGAGAGCATGTGCAGCGTCTGAAACGAGGTACTCGATGAAGTAAGGTTATCTGGCATCGTATCAAATGCCTTGGTCGTCAGCGTCGTCCAGGCGAGACGTCGGACACCGATTAGGCATATCCTCGCTCGTATCGTGTCGTTTATCATTCATGCCTGATAGCAAACCAACTGATGCCTGACATCCGAGTCGAAGTCGGGCGGGATCGCCCATCTGGCACTAAACCCAATGAAGAATCAAGTCTCAAAGTCCGGGCTACAGCACATGATGAGCGAGCGAGCAAGCCGTAGCTAGTACTGTATACAGCACGACACTTGCATCAGCATCTCCGCAAGTACCCCTCGCCATACCATCGCCTCAGCTATCTCGACTCACGCACCGCCAATCCTATAATTAAACCACATCTCCACAATCACACAAGCCTAACATGAGCGGAATGGACATGTATGTCACACACGAACCCGGATCTCGCCTGAGATCGATACCGACCTTATGGTCGTTTGCCTGCACAGCAAGCAAGCGGCGCGTTGGGCGCGACGTCGGAAATAGCATCTAGGAGCTGACCATGATTGCGCAACAGGCTGAACGCCGCCGAGCAGCGCGAGCTGCAGAGCCGTATGGAGCGCAAGCAGATGAAGGACTTCATGAACGTACGTCTCGCTGGGATGAAGCCGACCGCACCCTCGCGCATCTTGATCAAGACTAACATACTTTCGCTCGATAACAGATGTACTCCAACCTCGTCCAGCGCTGCTTCACCGACTGCGTCACCGACTTCACCTCCAAGTCGCTCCTCACCAAGGAGGAGGGCTGCGTCATGCGCTGCGTCGACAAGTTCCTCAAGAGCTCTGAGAGACTCGGCGAGCGCTTCCAAGAGCAGAACGCTGCCATGGCACAGCAGGGCGGCCTTCCCGGCAGATAAATAAGGTACGGAAACACCGGATGAAGACGTGTAGCCGATGAAGACCCCTCGAGACGAAGAAGAAGCTTGGGAGATAACGGAAGACTGAAAAAAGTGTCCGCCGCAGAAGGGTCGGATTCTGTATTATTTGAACTACCTGGCATTTGCATGGAGTTTTTGGCTTTCTCGGAAAATGTGAGAGAAAGGAAAGAAACTCGACTCTATGGGGACCTAGTGCTAGTCTCTTGTTGGGGACGGTTGGGCTCGAGTTTGTCGGATTATCTTTGTGTTATTACGAGCCCTTACCATACCATGTACAAGCCACGAAAGACGCAAACGTTTGCGTTGTAATCCTGTCTCGCCATGTCTGACTTGCTAACACTTTTCTCATTTCTGAACCGTGCTCGTGGCGCTTACTATCGTCAATTCACCCGTCTATGGCTGTTTTCACATTTCTGACCATACTCATGGGTGCTTGCTTGCTGGCGTGAACACAGCTCTCTACTCCTCCTTCGGGAGCAAGCCCCTCAGGCTAAGATCGTAAACCACATCCTCAACCTCCTTAACCTTGTACTTGACGCCATCGCTGCGCTTACGCAACGAATCGTTCTTCAAGTTCAAAATCTGGAACCCAGCATGCACCTCCTTAATGAACTTGGCAATCTCCATCGGCCTGCGGTAATCACCAAGAGTAACCGAATTCCTCGCCAGACGCGCCAGCTCGTCGAGCAGCGAAATCAAACTCTGCAGGTACTCCTCGATGGTGAGGTGGAAAGCGTCGCGGTCCTTGAGGTTCGTCGGCACGGCCAGGATGCGGCCCACGTCGTCGAGCGTCAGCAGCTGGCCGCGCGCGGTGTCCATTCCGCCCAGGTAGCCGCAGAGCAGGATGCTGAAGACGATTCCTTGCATTTCGCGCGTCCAGGAGTGGCTGTACTTGTAGTAGGGGTATTTGGAGGCGGTGGCGGAGAGGGTTTGGATGGAGGCGATTTCTTTGTTGATGCTCTCGCGGGCGGCGGTTAGGACGGTGGGGACTGGGGGTGGGACGTTAGTTCTGGTTTTTCATTCTTCATGTTTGGGTCATCATCTTACGCTCGGCCGATGGCGTGGAGTGTGCTTTGGAGAGGACGGCGTGGGTGGCGCGGTCTGGTGAGAATGTCAGTCAAGACTCAGTTCGATGAGTATCTTGCTGGATCGCGTAGCCTTACTCTGCTTCTCAAGTGTCTGGACGATCTCACGGATAGCCTGCATTTGATGTTAATTCGTTTGCTCAGCCATTGAATATCTTGGGATTTCGGTCGCCACATACATCCTTGACAGCGGCCTCCTCGTCAATCTTGCGTTGCAAGTCTTCGAAGATGCCTTGTCCGAAAAGAGCGTCTGCAGACATGATGTGTGTTTTGTTTTGTGTTGTGTGTTGGTGATAATGCTTTTAGAGCTGTTCGATTGTTGGCTGAAGTCGACCTGCAGAAAGTTCGATGGTCGTCACGTCAAATTTGCCCGTGAACCGCGTCGTTGTCTGTTGCGGAATGGACAGTACTGTGGTGCTATCTGCTATGGCATTTCTCAGACAATGTGCATTACGAGAAGAAATATGTTTTGTCCCATTTCGATATATGAAAAAAACGTTTCACACTAATTTATCGAGAAGGCATCAAGGATTCTGTCTTCCGTTGTTTCATATGTACATGTGCTTTCGAGTAAATCGGTAAAAAGCTTCATTTCGACGTGCGTGACATCCACACACGGAGAGACACCCCATCATAGGCACTTACAGCTCTAGAGACGCAGAACACCATATTAACACTTGTGTTCAACGAGTTTTTCGCTTGTTCGTCCAGAAACGGAAGAGATATTGGATTGTGGTAACACCCCAACACTAACCCTGAACAGCGTGCAATGCACGAGAATACATGCACTGTATTGAACGAAAATGCTGCTAATGTTCATCTGTACAACACGGATCGCCATGGAAATTGGACTGCGCATGTGTATAGCGATGAAACGAGCATTGGAAGAGCACTAATGTGCATGAATGAGCGTGTCTAGTGCACTTCAACCTGGAATATCACTAACACGTGGAAGTCTTGGTCACCTACCGGAAGTTGAGCGAGGATAGAACATGTGACATTCTGATGCTATGCCTCTCTAATCAGAGCATGACCCGGAATAACCGACCGCTACCTTAACCTAAGTCGTCTTGTTCTCAATAGTGGTCACGCCAGCTCCATCCTTCTCCGCCACGGGAGCTCCCTCCGATTGCACCACGGTAGGTCCATCCTTCTCCGATACGCCCGTCCTGTAGTCCTCTCCCGCACCTTCATCGTGTTGAAGCTGCTTGTCGGTGGCTGCCGCCGCCTGCTCTGCCTTATCCTTGTCCTCGAACAAGAACGCGAGCTCCTCAAGCGTGCGGCCGGAAGTCTCAGGCCACAAGAAGTAGATGATGGTGATTTCGAAGCACAAGAAGACGACGTAGGAAAGCAGGTACTTCCACTGCGCGTTCTTCATGCCGATGGGATTGACGAATGTGTTGAAGAAGTTGGCACCGCGGCCGAAGAGCTGGAAGAGAGCGATACCACGAGCGCGCGTGGCGAAGGGGTACAATTCTGCGAGATATGTTAGCAACTCTGTATTTCAGTCGGAAACAATGCAAACATACCGACGAGGAACGTGTAAGTGAGCGCGTTGTATCCCATGTTGTAGCAGGGCGAGTATGCGAACATCCAGAAAATGACAAGACTGCCAACAGCAGAGCTCTTGGTGGCTAGGTATCTTTCCTGAGTAATCGTCCAACTTTGAAAGAAGTCAGTATTTTGTATCATAAGTCAAGGACGTGATTTTCACAAGTTCACACTTACGCCGTATATACACAAAGCAACGAGCATGTGCACAAGAGATACATCGTGCGACGCTTGAAGCGCTTGACAATGAGAGCAAGAGCCAAAGCGTTGACAAGGTTCCAGCAGTTGAGACCGATGTTAAGCTTGCCCTTCACCTGGGGGTCTGTAAAGCCGACCTGGGTGAGGATAGTGTCGAGGTAGTATGAGATGAGCGTGTTGCCAGACTAAATACCAGCAGTTAGCTATACTGTGATGGTCAAACGAATGCAAGGGTTGGATTAGAGCAAGTATCCTATCATTAGAAGGAAACCCCCAAAGAGGGTTGTTTCGTGTAGGAGCTCGAGGTCGGAGATAGACATACTAAAACTTGAATTAGCATAGAGATCTCGCAGAACTTATAGATGCTGGATCACGTACCCCACTGAGTGAACAGTCCGAGCAAGCTGCCAATGAGAAGACGACGCCTCATACCGGCCGAACGAACCATGTCGGCCCAGGACTTCTTCGACGCTTCAAATTCGATCTTGATGGTCTCCTCGATCTGCGCGATTTCGGCATTCACGAGAGGCGAGGACGCGTCTCCTTCGGCATGATATTTGATCAAGATCGCTCTCGCCTCCTCGTGTCGATCGTGACTGATGAGGAAACGTGGGCTTTCCGGGACGAAGAAGATCAATCCGATCTGCAAGAAGGATGGCAAGGCCTGCAAGAGGGATGGGATGCGCCATCCCCAGTTGCCTGCAATCTGCTGCGTGCCGAATGTGATACCGGCGGCAAGAATAGCACCGATAAAGTACGAGGCGTTGAAGAGAGAGGTCAAGACTGGACGCTCCTTCGGGTAGCCGAGCTCTCCAAGTAGCGAGGAACCGGCGACAATACACATGGGAATTCCGAATCCGAGGAGCCAGCGAGCGATCAGGTACATGGCAATCCCGTTAGAAGCGCACTGGATCGCAGCACCAACGACCATGACTTGAGTGACGCGTTAGTCGATGTTGCCCACCGAAAGCGCTTGGGAATTCCCATGGATATACTTACACCAACTTCCAATGAAGATAGCCCATCTTCTGCCAAGTCTATCGTTGATGATTGGAACAAATGGCAGGGAGCAGATAGCTCCGAGAGAGTACATAGACCCGATGATGCCCTGCAAAGCACCTGTCGGGTGGTTGAAGAACTCCTTCCAGGAATCGACAATCTGGACGGCGTTGATCATCTGCGAGTCGAAACCCGACGTAATCTCGATTCCCATGCATGTCGGGAAGAGGAGGAAGTAAAGATGCCGCAAGTTCGGTTTCTTGTACCATGGCACCAGGTCGTTCTCGACAGCGTGGGTGAGAACCGGATCCGCCGCACCAGCAGCATTTTTGGCACCAGCACCGACGGCCATGTTGAGTGGATCTTGAGGAACGTTAAGGTCAAGGCCGGAAGACGCGCCAGTGGTGGCTTGAATTAGGGCAAAATCGGTATACCATTGACCTTATATATATCGTTTAACTGTTCGGTTACCCGCCCCGACAGCCATCTTTACGCTCCACCGGCTACTCAAGCATGCCCTTGGCGCCGGCGGGGGAGGGGGTCCTGTATCTGCTTGGTCGAAGCTGTATGGTGCACCAAGGCGGTTAATAGTTATGCTTTGGGCGTTTGCTGGTCAGGCGGTGGCGCGGTGGCTTGCGGAGACGGCTAAATGTGATCCACACCACCCCAGCTGGGGCCCCAGACAGGTGCTTCGGTTCGAGGATGCGTGCTTCAGCTGTTCATTTAGACGGCGCACGGCAGCAGGGTGGATGTACGCCTCGTATTAATCCCATACAATGGTTGCAGCTTGGTAGCGATATGCGGTATAAGCTTTCTTGCGAAAGCAAGAGCTCGAGCGGCGCGAATGCACGGCAGATAAGCATAATCAGAGGGTTGAAAGAGAAGTGAGCAGAGCAGACATTTATGTGTCGTGTCAGAGTAGGATTCCGATTTAAAATCAAGATGACGACTCACAATGAGGATCACGTTATGCCAGTCTAGTGAGACATGGTAAGTCCGTTGCCCCACTGGTATCTCGATGGTCTCTAAGCACATGATAGCAACGTTGTTTTCGCAACCCGGAAAGCTCGCTAGTGATATCTCTTCATGCGAGTATATACCCGAGGTCTTGATCAGAGCTACCTCCTATAGCGCCGAAGGTTATAGATCCATGCCAATGTGTTTGAGCCGCAACTTGACAGCTAGTACGTGGTTCCAAGAGGCTGCGAAGGGTGACTGCCGACCCGACGATGCATCACCCAAGTCAGAACATGTTGAGCCAATGTTATCAGATTAGCAATTATTCTGAGGTCTGCGTGTGACATCCTAGTACCACTGTGGTTTTCGATATCTACGCACAACGACAGGAGCACCCATACCCACGAATTACTCATTTGGTTCAGCGACACTTACTGGTAGGTGGTGGCGGCACTAGTACAAGAGGCGTACAGACATGCGTAGACTTTCCTTTATTAGCTGCAAGATATCTCACTAGCGAATGCTTCGAGTACGTTGCTCCAATGTGCTCGGAGAATCTGCGACATTGGTACCCGTTTGGTATTTTCTTCAGGGAGCATACTTACATGCGAAAAGGAATGTAAATGGTATTCGCAGAAAGACCGCAGCAATATTCTTCCTTACTTGAGAGCGTCTCTCGAGGACGCAGCAGGGATTGCATAAATGCTATTGATAGTATGCGCGCAGAGATCGTCAATTACATCGCACCAACTGCATCGCATCTCACTGGAACGTGTCAAAGATCGTGAGAATGGTGTTAATGGCACATGCTCGCCTGATTGTTTCTCAATTTCAGGTCATCTCCATGACGCGTTTGAGCTCAGGGAGCAGTTCTAAAAGTCTGAACGGCTTGGTCACAACACTGTCCATTCCGGCTTCCAGAGCCATAGACTGTTGTTCGGCTCTTGCATTCGCCGTGACGGCAATGACGGGTAGGTGTCCTTGCAAAGTGCCTTGAGATTCCATCTCGCGGACCGTTCTCATGAATTCCAGTCCGTCCATTATTGGCATTTCGACATCACAAAGGACGAGATCGAGCGGAGTCCCGTTTCTGGGATCAGCATGACGGGTCTTCTTCAAGTGTTCGAGGGCCTCCAAGCCGTGATTTGCGACAGCAACAACATAGCCTGCGCGCTTCAGCTGCCGGGACATGACTCGCTGATTCGTAAGGTTGTCTATCAAGTTAGTAATGAACTCCGTTGAGACTGGACTGGAGCGCTACTTACCCTCCACCACAAGTAGGTGAACCTCTGCTGCGGTCACATCACCAAGGTCTCCAGCTTTTTGCACAGCCAATTCGTGGGTAATATGATATTGCAAGTCTGTCTCCGCTGTCGCGGCAGCAGTCAAAATCTCGGCCTTGGATCGCCTACGCACTCCAGAGCTGGCCGTGGAACTCGGAGTGTGACGTGTGATCTTGGCCTGCGGCGCACTACACCTGTGGCATTGCACAAAAAAGGAGAAGGTTGATCCAATCCCTGGCTCTGAAGCAACACCGATCTGACCTCCTTGTCGGCTTGCTAATTCGCGAGAGATAAACAAACCAAGACCACTTCCGCCGTACTTGATGTATGTTTTTGGACTGGCTTGCATGAAGCGTTGGAAGAGTCCCTGCATCTCTTCAGGCGTAATCCCACGTCCAGTGTCTTTGACAGTGATCGATAGATAGATCTCATCGGCTGAACGCGGCAAAGAAGGATCCTTGGGGCTGGGGTCAGCTAGGTATTCCAGCCCGTCGTTGAAGACCGTTGGGCGCTCGGTACTAGCTCCTACGGTCACTGTGATTTTTCTCGTATCACAGTTGGCCGTAAATTTACGGGCATTGGTCAATAAATTGATCAGGATCTGTAGTAAGCGGCTAGGATCCAGAATAAGCCAGTCGATGTTTAGAGCCAGATATGTAGGAAGCAGCTTGTATTCCAGTTGTATGTCTGCTTTCAACAACTCGGAATCGAACATCTTCAAAGCCTGCTTGATGACCTCGTCAGGCTGACACTCGATCGGGCATATCACCAGTAGACCAGCATTTAGTTTGCTAAGGGTGAGCACATCGTCGATGATTCTCTTCTGGTGTTGGGCACATGCCATGATGATTTCGGCGCTCTCCAAGTGCGTCTCGACCGAGTCTCTTGACATTTGTATGTGATCCCGTCCGTTGTTCATGCTCAGGAGCTCCTGCAAAGTAGTGAGAATGCTCTCCGCGCAAAGCGTCATTGCTGATAGAGGATTGCGAGCTTCATGGCTCACCATATCTACAAACGCCTCATTCTGACGCTTCAACTCGACTGCCTCCTCGGTTCGCCGGGCTTGGAAACCTTCAGCCCATTTCAGTCGGCTGATGTCAGTCAAGCAACCTAGTATTCCTTTGACCGCTCCATCTTGGTTCTTGTCTGCGTATGCTGCTGCGATTATCCACGTCTCTCCGCATATCGCTTCACCATTGAGCGACTCTGTAGTCTCGAAGGGTCGTTTGAGCCTCAGTTCGAAATGCACAGGGTCGCCAGCAGTGAGCTTCGCCCATTCGCGATCCATGAGAGTATGATCATCTGGGTGAATAACATCATACCATGACAACGGATGGAACGAGTCTCGGGGGTGCTGCGTGAGGTCGAACCACTGTTCATTGGCGTAGAGGACATTGCCTAGTTCATCAAAGTGGAACATCGCCATGGGAGACAGTTCGGTCATTCGACGGAAGCGCACTTCGCTTGCCTCCGCTTCCTGCTTCGTGACGGCTAATTGCTCAGACAGTCTGATCCTGTCTTGTGCAGCCAAGTCGGCCGCGGCTTTTGTGCGCCTCAATTCTTCTTCAGCTAGTACAACAGATGCAATCGATGTTGCCATCTGCCTTGAAAGGATGTTGATGAAGGTCTTGTAGTCGTCGTCGTAAGCATGGCGAGGGTTGATGCCGATGAGAACAAAACCAAGAGCATTTTCCCGATTTGTAGGTCCGACAGGGCATATCACAGCGGCTGTGCAGTCATCGCCAAAGGCGCGAGACTTGGCAACGCCCTGAAGACCCTTGGGGAATGTACCATCTTCAACTTTCAACAGAGTGATCTTCCCTTTGGCGATGATCTTATCAAAGAGCGAGGTGATGGCAGTAGCACTTGTGTCGGAGTCAATCCTAGAAGGCAACCCAGGGGACTTTACTGGCAGTCCCAACATGCCCTGAAGTGTCCATTGCCGCTGTGCGAATGTGGAAGACCTCTCCGAAGAAGATTTAGAAGTCTCAGACACTGCATCGCGCTGCTCGCTATGTGTCTGTAAGTATTGCACAGATGTTTCGGGACTTGCAGCGGCATAAACCGCGGCGAAAGGTATGTCGTAATGGTTGGGTTCGAAGCCTCGCAAGGCTTGTTTGAAAACATCTTGTGTATTTGACGCTGCAGAGGTACAGCGACCAAGCAGCATCAACGTAGACATGCGTCTCTCAGAGATCACCTGCTTTGTTGTCTCGAACACAGGATTGTAAAATCCAAAAGTACCGTTTTCTGCTGGGACTAATAGGATGGCCCAAGAGGCCCACAGCTCTTCACTATAGCCATTACGCTCAGTGATAAAGAGTGCGTTGTCTCCCTTTATGGATTCTCCAGTCTCCTCACACTTGATGAAATGCTGGTCGAAACTCCCTATCATCTCGGGCCATGCTTTTTCGAAGCTCTGACCTAGAACAGACGGATGCCGTTTACCCAGTATCGATGCGTATCTTTCATTGTATATGATTGTCCTACTCTTATGCCACCACACAGCAGCAGGGCGCGGGTCTGTCATACACATGTTGACAAGGCGCCTCAACTGCACCGACCAGGTTCCCATTGGACCAAGTTCTGAAGAAGCCCAGTCGTGAGACCTGATGAGCTGTAGGTGTGCGGAGACCTCGCGCCCTGGTGGGAGCTCCGGTGCTGTGACATCGTATAGCCAGACGGGCTCGCTGATCGTGTTCCTCCTGGACTGGATCTGGGTCTGGGATTGCGCTGGCGAGAGAATTGGCAGGCACCGAGATGTTTCGACTTTGTCGCCGTTATGATTTGGGGATGCGACTATCTGGTCCCATCTCTGCTTGAGAGTCGCAGCGAGCCATTCGGGATCGTGCTGCTTCAGGCGTTCGTAAAGGTCGTCGACGTACATTGATGGTACGGGTGGCTGATATCAGCGTGGGGCGGGCGTTGCTTTTGCCTTCAGAGGCGGTCACATATGCGGCTCATGGTGGCTCTCAGGGGGTCCTGCGTAGGTTTGAATCAAGAGGTCGGCAACGGAGTGCGCATAAGAGTAGAGACGAGCGGCAGGCATTCTGGAATTGGGTCTGGAACCAGGCCTGCGAGGCCTGTTCTCGATTGGAGGGGCGGCTTGACATCAACATTGCGATACCCTTGCGGCTCGGCAGTACTTTCTTTTACGGAGATATCTCCTGGTGCGTGAGCACAAGTTTGGATACGACTCAAAGACCTTGATGTATGATGAAGACTTCAAACTATAGGTAGTCCATTCCAAACTTGATCTTGCGTTTCATTTACTACTTCACCCCATCATTTCGACGTCCTCTAATATTCAAACCTCCATCTCCTTTCTCTCTCCTTTCTCACTCTAGAGATCCACCTTAGCCCCACCCGACTTCTGCCCAGCCAGAGACATAGGACCAGACTTGACCATGAGAGTCATGACCTCGTAGAGAACGTCGGCGGCAGCCATCTGCGAAGAAGCGGTCTGTTAGCTAACGAGGTGGAAAGTCAGGGGCATTGTATGACATACGGTAGTGAGCTCTGCGTTTGTATCGTAAGCAGGAGCGACTTCGACGATATCCGCCGCAGCCAGGTTAATGCCCTCGAGGCCGCGAATGATCGTGCGGATCTCGCGTGTCGACCAGCCACCGGTCTCTGGGGTGCCAGTGGCAGGAGCGAATGCCGGATCGATCGTGTCAATGTCAATTGACAGGTATACGGGAGAGTTCTTGCCTGGAGAGCAACATCAGCAACACGTCACATTCCCAACATCGCCATTGTGACACTTACCAACGCGATCGTGGATCTTCTTGATAATACCAGCAGTACCAATGGTGTCGATCTCTCTGGCCTCGACAATTTCGAACCCGACATAGCCATCGTTCTCATAGTCAGACATGCCAGAGAGCGTGGTTCTGATGCCTGCATGGATGTTCGTGTCGTTCTTCAGCAAGCCCTCCATGGCAGCATGGTAGAAGTAGGTGCCTGCAAAGCGAAGAGTATAAGTCAGCTCAATGTCTCAAACATCATCCTGGGCCATCTACTCACCGTGGTTGATCGACGCAACTTTGCTCGGAGCACCACCGAAGACCTTCGGCTTCCACGTGTCGAGGTGACTGTCGAAATGGATGACAGTCACAGGTCCATATGCGCGGTTCATGCTGCGGAGCAGAGGCAGAGTGATGGAGTGGTCACCGCCCATGGTGATCACGCGCGGGAAGGTCTTATCTTTCTTCGCGAGTCCAGGCTCGTCAGCGTGAGTAGCAGGGTCGCGCATGAGGATGCTGTTGTGGCCTTCTTCGATCTGGTGGATGGCCCACTTCGGATCGTAGGAAGTAACCGGAACATCGCCGCAGTCAATGACCGTAGCCCAGCTGTCGAATGGGTTTGCGGCGAGAGGCACGTTGTAGCCTCCACTAACGAACGCGTTGAGATCAGCTAATTGCGCACACTCCAGCAACAGAATGTTCCGAACTTACTACAAGTTGAGACGGCGACTGCCCTGCCTGATACCCTGCGGTCCAAAACGAGCGCCAGGTCTGTAGCTCGTGCTGGTATCATGAGGAGCTCCGAGGAAGGCAATGTCGTACTTGACCTTGTCGGTGGCCAGGCAAGGAGCATACTGGAGACGACCGAAGGTCGAAATTCCCGAGAAGACAGAATCCGCCTGCGAATGTCAACAAAGCCCATGTTGATACCGAACAGTTGAACCGTACCTGAGTACCACCATCACCAGGAAGCTGGTTGTACCAAAGACCTTGGTGTGGTCCTTCGATGGGAGTCTGGTCGTCGTGATGCCCATGGGCGTAGGTTGCGCCAACAAGGGCGGCGGCAGCAGCGAGATACTTCATGGTTGCGAATTGGAATGCTCGATCGCTTTCTTTACCATCAAAAATCTACTTGAACGGGAACGGCTTCGATATAAGAGCTTCCACCGGAAACTTTTCAAGGGATCTTCTGCCTCAATGCGAACGGAAGAGCTTTCTCATCATGACATCCGCTGTTTACTAACAACCTAGCTATTGCCACGACCAAGGAGCTCCAACGAGAGCTTCCGGGCATCAAGAAAATGTCATCATCATCTTGCTATGCTTGCAGCTCCATTGATGTCGTACCTGGAGATAGGCGAGGAGATGCAGCTTCCGGCGCACACGTGGAGCACCTTGCTAGTTGCAGATGGGCCCGCGGACAGCGAGTCGACCTTCTCCATCTGTAGTAGACAGCTTGGAAATCTCCGCCTGTATGTTCGATGGAAGGTGTGGTCATCGATCGGATGGGAGGGCTTAAAGATAAGGCGCCGGGCCCAGACGACTGGGGTGCATGCATGCTGCGTGCAGATCCGGAGTTCATGTCCTTGGTTCTGGGCATCTCCACGCGCGCTGTGGCTGAAAGATAGGAAATAAGAGGAGAATTGTGTTATGTAACATTTGGTAGGAAGGCGAAATTCTCAGTGACAATTCGGATCTCGTTGTATTTACCGATCTAAAGCTATCCATGCTGCCCGCCCTTAGACGCCGCCAACTTCCGCTTCAGTTCCGTGATCCATACGCTTGAATGCGTTCTCGACTTGCTTGTTCCAATCACTGAAGGCAACGATTGCCCACTCGGCAAAGCCGACCAAGTAGAGCGCAATGCACTGCCCGACCCACAGCCCGGCCAAACCCCATCCATTGAATGCCAGCCAGATACCCAAAGGCAGTGCTCCGCAGTAGTAGCTCACGAGATTGACCGCAGCGCCGACGTGTTGTCGTCCCATCCCGCGAAGACTGCCTCCACAACTGCCGTTGAGACCGTCTGCGATCTGGAACAAAGCGACGTATGGCAAGACTTCGGCGGTCAGGCGGACGACGCTGTCGTCGTCATTGAAAATGCGACCAAAGACATTCCTTGTGCCCATCAGAACTGCAAGAACGAGAGTTCCAAGAAACATGGAGAGTAAAGCGGCAGTGTTGGCTGCCCTTTTGGCACCTGTCGGATTGCGAGCACCCAGGAGATTGCCCACTCTGGCGCTTGCAGAAACACCAAGTCCGAAGGGAATCGTGTTGAGGACTTGGTCGGCTGTCATGATGCAAGATTGTGCGGCCAAAGAGAGCGATCCAAGGTTGCCCGCGGCAATCGCAACGATCTCGAACGCCCACCATTCAGTTCCAACATGAACGACGCCCAAGGCAGCGATTCGCGCAAAAGTGCCGATGTTCTCCAGACACTTTTTGCTCCAACCGCCCCAACACTCCCATCCACTGACGTAACGCGTGTAAATCAGCAGCAGGAAGAAGCTAAGCCAGTATGAGATGCCTGTGGCTAAAGGTGCGCCGAGGAGTCCCATCTCAAACGTGTAGATGAACAGGAAGTTGAGGCCCGCGTTGACTGGTGAAGTGATGAGCAGAACATAAGTTCCTGGTCGCATGATACCCTGGGCTTGAAGGTACTTTTTCAGGCACTCGAAGTAGACGTATCCAAGACCACCAGGGAGAAGTACTTGTAGGAACCTGGCGCCATCGCGTGCGATGAACTCTTCCTGGCCGAGAGCGCGGAAGACTGGCCCGGCAAACAGCCAGAGGATTGCGACTGGCACGTAGAAGAGGCTCAACACGACGAAGGCTCGTTGTAAGATGATACCCAAATCGTGTTTGCTCTTGCCTCCCGTGAAAGATGCGCTAGCGAGTGTGTCGATGGCCGTCGTTCCGCCCATTCCAATTAACCAAGCGGTACACATGGCCCACACTGAAATGCTGAGGTCAGCGAAATGCTTCGAACGGTCACAAATTGAGATAGCGGTGAGAACTTACTATAGCAAAAGGCAGACACAGCGAGCGCCTCCGGGCCCAAACGGCCGACGATCAGAACCGAGATGGTTTGGAGACTGTTCTGAAGACAATAGGCCACGATCACAGGCAAGCTTCCCTTGAACAAGATCCAGAATTCATGACCGACAAGCTTGAGTTCTTCCTTCTTGTCACTTGCGATGCTGTAAGTCTCGCCAGCAGCATGGTCATCGTCCGAAGGTAGCAGCGAAGTCCGTTCGTTTGGTGTATGATCGGGATCCTTGGAGTTCGCAGAGTTGTTGCTGAACAATTTTGGCAGCCACGAGCCGTTGGCCGTAGTCGGAGGTTGAGAGCTGTCCATAGTTTTGAGGCGGCGAGTTGTCTGCAAGCTCAATGGAGGCACGGAACGACTTTCAATGAGTAAGGTACTTCTTCAATGACACGAAGGCCTCAAAGGTCCACCTCGATTCGGACGCCGCGGTGACCGACGTGAAGTACGCCATCTTGTGAGCCGTATCATCGTCTCTGCTGCAGTGACATTCATATTTACAATTACCTAAACGAAGCTGAGCGTAAAGGTGTGGAAAAGAGCGTATATGCATGCTTATCTGCTCAGTTGGCCGACAGCTATGTGAGGGTCCATAAAGCTAATGCATGAAGAGAACAGGGGTCATTGACTCCATCTGCACTCCCGAGAGCGATTGGGCTGCGGGTATACGGTTCCTTATCACTGCCAATCTCGTCGCGCCTTCAGCAGCTGTGGTTCGTGTGGTGGATTATTAGAGAGATGTAGAGGGTAAGAAGAGGTTCGACGTCGAGGAGGTGACGTGAGAGACTGCCGTCGTCGCACGGCCCACGGAGGGCTTTCCTCTCCACCATCTCACCAGAGGAGATAGATTCAGATTGGATCGAACAATGTAACACGCCTATCTCGATCACTTTACATGCTTACTTCTACGCGGGGCATCTCGTCGCCGAAGGTCTCAGGTATGCCTCTTGGTGTAGCCCGTTGCTCCATTGCATCCCTTACGCTGCTGAGCGGCTGAGGGCCACGCTCCACTTCTGATAACACCACTTCTCCATAATGTGGGCAAAATGCAACGCCATCTCTCTCTACTGTCAGACCACAGAACGGATGTAATCCACTGCTTGAGCTGCCCGGCATATACGCGTGAGCCACAGGCACCAACGCACCGCCAACACCCGAGACATTCGCGCAGCACGCCGGCACTTTCGACAGCGACCATTGGATAGTCAAGCATCACGGCAACTTGCGACAAAAAAAAAACGCCATTAACGACGGCAATCCTGCCCGGCTATAGTTCCCTATTACCACTCGACGCAAGCGAGTCTAGAATACCACGCGGCATTTCCAATCGTCAAAGGGCAAGCAGGGCGAAGCAAGCCTCGCAAGCCAACCCCGATGCACCTCAAATATGGCCTTATCGGCACCAATCAAGCGCCAGCAACACCCATGTTCGTCCATTGGTGCATTGATTGCGGCCAGCTCGCAGACTGGGTTTCTCGGAGGCTGCAGCTCGCATTACGTCTCAGAGGCTTAATGGTAGCTATCTAGCGATGTCGTTATTGCCGTGCATAGAAAAAAGCGTGTAGAGTTTAGTCACTATCTGAGGACTGGTCGATCGGCGCGCATATTCGTATTTTTGGGCTCTTCTTTGTGTCTAGATTGGATGGGGTGATCTACATATTTATGGACTTCGTCAGCGTACGTGAGCTGCTGCGCCTTCAGTAATCACATCTTTGCGATCGTGTCGTTTCTTACTGCAGCCATTGCGACAATGGAGGCTCCTCAACCGTCAGAAAAGAAGGTCTCCTACGAGCCGCAACTCCAAGGCCCCAACGTCGAACCAGGAACTGTCCACGACCTCTCGGATCGACGGACATCAATCATCAGCAAAGAGGGGGAGATAATCAATGCCTCCGGCCACCGAGATCAATTGCAACGACAATATGGGCTCCTCTCGCTATGCGGCATTGCCCTCAACATCAACAGCGCCTGGATCGTTCTCGGAGGCTCATTGACCATCTCTGTCCTCAACGGCGGCCCTCCCGGCATCCTCTACGAATTCATCGTCGCGGTCGTGTTCTACAGCTTCATCGCCGCCTCTATCGCAGAGCTCGCCTCCAGCATGCCGACCTCGGGCGGCGTCTACCACTGGGCATCCGTGACCGCGGGCTCCTGGGGCCGCAGCATCGGCTTCTTCTGCGGCGCGCTGAATTTCTTCGGCTGGATCTTCGACATGGCGTCCGTGATCTCGATCCCGGCGAACGTCGTCGTGGAGATGTACGCGAACTACCACCCGGACTTTGTGGTGGAGGCGTGGCATTCTTACATTGTGTTCGTGGCGATCACGTGGCTCTGCACGGCGTTTGTGATTTTCTTCAATCGGCTTATTGCGCATTTGCAGTATGTTGGGATGGCGTTGATTATTTGCGGCGGGCTTGTGACTATTATTGTGGTTGCTTCTATGCCGGCGCAGCATGCTAGTAATAGCTTTGTTTGGAGGGATTTTGAGAATACCACCGGATGGAGCAATGGTGTCTGCTTCCTTGCTGGAGTCCTCAACGGTGCCTTTGCTATTGGTGAGTTCTTGGTCGCGTTGCTGATAACCTGCAATGCTCGTTAACTGACATTTCCTCCTAGGCACACCTGACGCAATCACCCATATGGCCGAGGGTAAGTGCTTTTAGCTTTGATGCTCGGCGTTGACTATTGTATGCTGATCAATACCAGAGCTACCCAACCCCAAAGTCGATCTTCCTAAGGCCGTTTTCGCCCAGATTTCGCTGGGACTGATCACAGCTCTCTGCTACGCCATCACAATCTTGTACGGCATCTCCGATCTTGACGCTGTCATCAATAGCAGCGGTTCCTTCCCGCTCGCCGAAGTCTACCGTCAGGCGACCGGAAGCGAAGGTGCTACTTTCGGCCTCTTGTTCATTGTCTTCCTCAACATGATCGTATGCAATATCACGACTATCACCGTAAGTTAATCATTTTCCCATGTATGTTGTACTGTACTAACCCTGCATAGATGGTCGGTCGATCATTCTGGGTATTGGCACGCGACGACGCCACTCCCTTCTCAAAGTACTTTTCTCAAGTCAACGAGAAGTTATCATGCCCAATCCAAGCCACCGTCATGTGCGCAATTTTGTGCACCGCTTTCGGTGCTATCCAACTAGGCACCAAAGCAGGCTTCAACGCTTTGGTTGGCAGCTTCATCATACTCACGACGATGTCCTATCTTCTGGCCATCCTGCCGCATCTTCTGAGCAAGCGACAAAATACGCCCAGAGGGCCGTTCTGGATGGGCGATGCAGGGTTTGTGATCAACGGCATTGCTTGTGTTCTGATTGTCTTCTTCAACATCTTTTTCTGCTTTCCGTACGCCTACCCGGTGGCGATTTCGGTCATGAACTGTAAGTTATGGTGGTTCTTGAACGTCCGAACGAAGCTAACAATAACAGGGAACTCAGTCATCTTTGTCGGTGTCTTGGTGGTTACGGGATTCTGGTGGGTTGTGCACTCACGGTCACATTATTCGGGGCCGAAGTTGGCTGCGATCTATGCGAATAACTAGATCATGCACGAGGCTAGGCCTGCGCAGAGCAATAGATGTGAATGTATGCACAATCCTGTGGGCCAATAATGTAGTCCACCAACTCGCAACTACACTGTACTATCATCATCAGTGAATTGTTTACATATGTCTTCGCACAGACCATCTTAGATGACGTAGTGAAGTGAAGAAACAGCGTCACCGCGGAAACGGGCAGCTCTAGCAAAAGCTTGCGGCTTTGCTTGCGCTTGCACTTGCGACGCGACACGTCCACGGTTACCTCTCTCTCACCACGCGCAACACTTTTCTCCTTTTCTCCTCGCTGCTAATGGCATCCCACGTTCCTTTCCTGGCCGTCCGGCCCAACGAGCAATTCGACACCGAAGTCAAGACACGTGATTTCGCATCTGAGCCCGTCGCAACCCTCGACCCTCTGGAGATGGAGGCGCCAGAGCTGCCATCGCCCTCGAGGCTACCCGGCTGGCTGCGTCTGCCGCTGGTCGTCGTGAGCAGCCTTGCCACCAGCGCCTTTGCCTACAGCGCCCTCGCCGACCTGACTGGCCTCGAGCTGGCCGCCGTCAGCCGCGACTTGACCTCCGACGGCGAGGTTGCTGCTGTCGTGAGCTGGAAGGTCGTCTCGCTCGTCCTCGCCTTCTCCTCCGGCTACGACTGGCTCGACCTGACCGCGCTCACCCTGCTGAGCAACCTGCCCTACTACTACCTGCTCAATGCCTTCTACACCGCCCACGACTTCGCCGTCCTGCCCGCCCTGGCCACCGACCTGCTCAGCATCGCCATTCCCTTCGCCCTCTTCACCCGTGCCTCCGCCTCGGCCACCCACGCCAGGCTGACCAGGGCCGCCGCGCGCGCCATTGTGCGCGATTGGCAGGTGCTCGGCCTCGTGACCATCTTCGGCGCCGCCATCTATGCCGTCACCCTCTACACCTCCGCCTTCACCTGGCTGCCCGTCTACATGGTCACCCATTTCGACAACCTGCGCACCCTGCACCACGACCGCGAAGAGAACCTGCTGCTGCAAGTCGCCCTCGCCGCGCCCGCCGGCCTGGCCACCACCCGCTTCCTCTTCGTCCCCGCCGTCGCCGCCTCGAACAAGCTCCTGCGCAGCCTCGACGCCATCGCCGCGCCCACCAAGTTCGACCCCGAGAACGCCAACCTCATCCAGACCATCGCGTACAACCTCGGCTTCGGCCCCGACGGTTTCAGCGCTCGCACCCAGGTCTTGACCAAGCGCACCTTCGTGCTTGTTCTCAGCTCCTTCGTCAACACTTTCATCCGCGTCTTCGCTACGATCCAAGGCACCGAGATTGTGGGCGCGCTGGGCTGGTCCGGCTTGTGGGCGGGTGCTGGTCTCTTGACTGGCATCGCATACGGCTGGGTCGCTGAAGAGTAGATTGGTTTTTGGAAGGAAATCACGCGTCTTGGCGTTTGGGGGCGTTTTTTGTGGAGATGTTGAGAGTCTGGATAGGAATACTGAGTGTTATATATCAACCTGCATTTGTGCGGGACGACTTTACTGTATGCAAAAACAAAATCAAAACCAAAAAATTGTAAAAAAACCGCAGAATCTGTAACCAGTGCAACGTATCATGATGTGCTTGACCACCACCCAGCAAGAGGTAGTGATTCAGACACTTGCAACAACATCACACTAAGTGGAACTTTGAAGCCGTCAAACATGAACTCCAGTCGACTTGTCCTCAGATGGTGAAGTACAAGCAAATCAAACACCAATACACCAAGAGGAATGGATTAACAAGAAAGCCACATGCTTTATTTCGGACCAACGACTATTTAGTCCTACACCCACGCGCGGCGGCACATATTTTCGCACCAGCCATCCCATCCATCCGCTCACTCTTCGAGTCCTCTGTCCCTAGAGTGGCCCTACGAAACACTAAAATCAAAAGGGTAATTTGGCCCTCGCCGTATATCCGTCTCGTCCCTTCATGTGAATTTTGCGCAGTGCAACAAACAAAACAAAACAAGAAAATCCCAGAAAAAGGAAAACAAGTACGAGAAAGGGAAAAAAAAAACAAAAAACAAATAGAAAGCCAGTAAAACGCCGTTTCGCGTGAAAATGCGGAGCTCAGAACGTAATGCAAACAAGGAAAAGGGGGCGAGGCATGGTTCTTGGCCATTTTCTCAGAAGAACGACTTGATCCATGTCAAGCCTCCCGGAGTTCTCCATTCGTCATGCTTGTAGCAGTATCCGATAGATGTACAACGTCTATCAGTATACAGACCAAGAGAGCCTGCAGCGTTTTGCTGCGAATCATCGAGGTCATAGCACGTCGCCGATGTTGCGCGTGATGGGACTGACGCCCTTGTGCGCTGGGCTACGCGGGTCTAGCCCAGTCGGTCTCTGCTCATCTGGCTTTGCGGGAGCCGGTGGAGGTGCTAGTGAAATCGCGAACGGATTTTCGGTGAATTCTGTTGCACGCGGTGACATAAGAGCATCACCAAACTCTTCGCTTGTGGTATTCGTACCGGTTGTTGATTGTGTCAGCGTCGGTTGATCTTGATCCCGATGTTGGTGGTTCTGTTGTTGTTCGATGTGCAGCTTCTTTTCGATGTCTGCCTGCAAGCGTTGCAGCTCTTGCTGTTCCCTGATGCTAGGCGATGAGATCTTGCCCCGTAGGGTCTTCCTTGCCGGCGTGTCCAGGTTGCGGGACTTAGGCTGTGAGTTGTTCGACCGCGTTCGGATCGGTACGTGGTCATGTTGCTGCATAGAGCCCATGCCTAGTTGAGCCAACAACGCAGACCGGTCGAAGGGCGACGTCACAAATTCTGTAGATGTGGGCGACATCAATCCGAATGCATCAGCGGAGTCAACCTCAGCAGAAGGCTTCAGAGGCGCCATCGCAAATTCCGTCGAGCGTGGAGATGCAAGAGGCTCTGTGGGTGTTGCAGATTCGTCCGTACTATGCGGGAAAGTAGGCACAGTAATGGTCTTTGTCTTTATCTCTGAACGCTCAGGCTCAACAATGTTCAGTGACGGTATGACGTGACCTGCAGGATCGACATAAGTCGGTGACGTCCTAACCGAGCTCAATGCTCGTGGTCGTGAATCTGGTGTAGTGCTGTCCTTGGGCCACGGCATTCCAGAAGGCGCCGAAGATGGACCAGGGCTCAGTGCCGGCAGCGAGTCGGCGTCAGGAATAGGACGGTTTAAGTTGGCAGATCCAACAGAGAGGGCTGCGGAAAGAGGTCCTGACTCTGTTGATCGAGCTGAGAACGGACTGCGCCATTCATTGAGTGCAGATGCAGGGGTAATTGGTGACAATCCGCGGTTCTCTGGAAGTAGGCCACCGCGAGCGAGGCTTGACCTGAATTCTTGAAGTTGCATGATGAAGTTCTGGGAAGATGTTAGCATGTGCTCCAGCCCGGAAATCAAAAGTTAACGAGACTTACCATGTTCGGGCCAATCCACTTGCTCTTCGCCTTAACTGCATCATACGCCTCTTGGACGCTCAAAGATGGGTCCTTGTACAAACCGTACGCCACAACCAGACTTGCAGACCTGCTGACACCGCATTGGCAGTGAACGAGGACCTTCTTTCCCAGGGTAACCCTCTCGTCGATGAGTTTGCACAGCCTCAAAAGATCAGGGACAATGTCGCTGTTGTGTTCCCAAGGGATGTGAATATACTCCGGGTCTTTCACGTCCTTGTCGAGCGTCGACACGGCCTGCGTTGTGAGACCTAGCGGCACAGCCTTAGGTGTTGTGGGCGAGCTTGGTTGACGTTGCTCGGATGGGCGAGCGAAATGTTCGCGCTTGGGTGCGTACTGGATTCCGCCGCCACCGTCGAGTCGGACTTCTGGTTCAGGTGACTTGGGCTCTTCTGCCAACAGATCAAGAGGATTTCTCACTTCCACAGCAACATTCATTACGACGTCGTATTGTCGCGCTTGTTCTGCGGTGGGCTCCAAGTACAGGTCAATGTATGGCTCATGCACACAGATCGGTCCATCCGGATAGGCCTCCGGCTTCTCCTCTCTCGAGAGCGGGATGTCGAAATTTTGTTCTTCGTCAACCTTCGCCTGAATCTGCGGTGGCTCTGTTGGGGAGATGATTGTCTCTAGAGTAGTGTTCTGGTACAATTTGGGTGCCATCGAGTGATCGCCAAGAACCGGGAACAAAGGTAATGAAGGACTTGACTGAAAGTGCCTCAGAGTGCCAGGTCTTCCGAAAGAAGGTGTCGCAGGGATGGCCAGTTTGATCTGTTGCGGTGCAGCATTCATAGTCGCTGGCGTTCGTATTGTCAGGCCAAGATTGCTGGGCTTTCGTTTGGGTGGCGAAGGTGGCTTGACGAAGGAAGGCGACATGATACTGGGCTCAGGTTCGGTGGCCTGTGTCTGTGCAAGTGGTAGACTGGTAGTAGATGATGCCCTTCCAGGAGTCCGGGTCGTATTCACAGCCAGATTCTTCAGGTTGCGGCCTTTCTTTGGTGGTGCAGCCTTCTGAAGCTCAAAGAAGGGAGCTGTTTGCTCATGTGAAGTACGGGGGCGAAACATGCCGGTCTTGAAAGAGTTTGGTGGTGGAGACTCTGGCGATGAACCCGGGGAAGGTTCTGTTGCACTAGAGTCGTCGACGGTGGAACAAGTTGTGGTAGGTGAAGAGTCGTTTGAGGTTGCACTCGAATCGCTCAAGTTATGATGGTGAAACCGTCCGAAAATCTTCTCTGCGTAGTCTGTAGCGGTGGGAAAGTCGACTAAAGGACTGGAAGATGCTGGATGGGGTAGCTCTTTGGTTGCGGACATGTTGGTGTGAGAGACGGCCAGCGCGGACACCTTTGGAGTCGGAGGCCCTGTTGGTTCAGTGGCTGGTTTGTCTGAGCCTGGTTTGAACCAAAACCGACTGTATGCCCTCCAGTCAATCGAGCGTGGAGAATGTGTTATGCGCCTAGTGCGTTCACTGGCTGGTAAGGATCTATGGTCGGCCATTGTTAGTAGGCTGTGTCAAACGAGCAGCTACCAGCGCCGCTTGCTATAGTGCAACAACGAGAGAACGGGCGAGGGCAGTGAAAGATGTAGCTGCAAAGCCAAGTGGTGAGCTTGAAGACCAAGATAGGGCACAAGCATTAACACCACGAAGCAATAGCGCTTGCAAGGCGGCCCACGTCAAACCTGGGAGGACCAACGGCAACGACGGGGAGGCCCAAAAGAAGTGGTGGCGGGCGGGTTGCGCAACAGAGAAGAAGGAACGTACCGAACAGCTTTCTCCAGGAAAGCCAGCGACTGGCGAGATGCCGGACCTCAGAAAGTGCCAAGAAGAAGGACGACAGGCTTAGGGCGCTGTGCCGATAGGTTCGAGGGGACGAAGCGCGTGTAAGGAGAGTGTGTTGCTTTTCTTAGAAAAATGCAGTCACTACTGCATGCCCGCGTGGAAAGGCAGTGGTGGGTGAAGGAAAGGTCGTGAGGAGTTGAAAGGAAGCGCCCCGGCTGGCCAATGACGGCTGTGTTGCAAGCGCTGCGATCGTCTGTAGCTGCAGTCCAATCAGCACACCAAGACTCTTTGCCACCAGCCTCAGCCTCTAGCTGCCAATCTATTTCTCGCGTGCAGAAGGCACATGCCATAAACATAACAGGCCGCGACCGCTTGCTGGGTCTCGTCGTGGGTCTATCTCGTTTTGAGGCTAGACGGAGCCATGCGCGATACTACGTGAAGCTTGGCGGACTTACCGATTATTAAGTCCAAGGAAGACCTCGAACTGGGTTGCGAAGGAGATAAATATATGAGAAGTGTGTTTTTGTCGTGAGCCTCTGCGCTCGGCGGGCAGACTCCTGCTGCTCAGGCGTGCAAAGCGAGCTGACAACGCAGCCGTCTCTGAGGGCGGATGTATTTGTCGGCTCCAGCAGCAATACTTGGAAGCGACCACAGTGTACTTTTTCCCGCAATAGCTCTCCGGCACGCTCTTCTTCACCTTCCACACAGTCTCGACCCCGGGATAGCGGCGGGTGGTGTTGTTGTTGTTGTTGCTATTGACCGCGCAGCGCAAGGTGATACAAAGAGAAGGGCACGCGCTTGAGTGGAGGGCGGTCGTAAGGCTGGCTGGTCGCAGGGATGCGGGCTGGTGGTGGTGAGTTGTCGCCGGGCGGCCTTGCACAGGACTGGGTGAAGGAGAGAGGTGTGGTATGGAGTCGGTGCGTGAGTGTGTGGTAAACAGCAGCCGTGCGCTTGAGTGCGTCCGCGAACGACGAGGGGAGCGCGAGCAGGCTGGCAGTGGATGGTTTGGGTCAAGATCGAGCGTCAAGCAAGCGCCGGCCGTCTCGCAAAGAAGCTAAGAATAGCAGCGCAGTTCCGCTTTCACGCTTTCGAACCAACGCCCACCTCGTAATCCGCGAGAACAAGGCCTCGGAGCGTTCGCATATATAACACGGCCCCTTGGATATACGCAAGCCCGTGAAGCACCGATCTGTTCCATTCTGCCT
>Ga0265797_10001715_pt1 | contig 38234 bp, 34 predicted proteins | sample P2T30metagenome_FD_192433 | JGI IMG/M metagenome (GOLD analysis project Ga0265797, IMG submission 192433) | Plant litter microbial communities from East Loma Ridge, Irvine, California - P2 T30 | ecosystem: Environmental > Terrestrial > Plant litter > Unclassified | place: USA: California...
AGATGGTCAGGGTGTCCTCGTTGTAACCGTAGCAGATGTCACGGCCGTAGTACTTCTTGTGAGGTCCACGGTAGACAATGCACTGAGCGTCGTGAGTGTAGCCATCCTGACCGTTGCAACCAGAGACATAGGGCTTGGTGGGGTCGTCCATGTTGATGAACATGGGTCCACCGGCACAGGTGTCGTTGCGACCGGGGCGACCGCCAGCACCGCAGGCGACGGCGTAGTTCTTCTCGTTGTTGGCGACGACGGTGTGGGTGCGGCCCTTGATACCCTGGTTGATGTCGACGAGAGCAGTATCGGTCTTGATGTCGAAAGTGTAGGGCTTCTTCGGGGAAAGCTTGAGCAGCTTCTTCAGGTCAAAGACCTGGACGTGGTGGCCGACACCTTCGGAGCCGACAATGAGGCTGTCACGAACAACCTTGATCTCACGCCAGATGACGGAATCGTTGTTGGCAGGAAGGCGACCAAGGTACTCGAGCTGACCATCCTTGGTGACCTCGGAGAAGGAGGCACCGTAAGTCTGACCGATGGCAATGAAGTCTCGGCCCTTGTGCGACCAACCCCAGGAACCACTTCCCTCACCAATAGCATCACCGAGCTCCTCGTGCGTCTTGAAGTCGTACATGTCGATGTTCTTGCACTGTGATACTGTTAGTTGAGCGAATCTTCATTGATCTGAATCCTGCTTGCCTTGTAGGTCTGGTCGGCATCTCCCTTGACAGCCTCAACGCGGCCGTGCTTGCACTCGATCTTGTTCTTGTTGGTCCTCTTCTTAGAGAAACCGTTCCAGCGCTTGCTGTCGTAGGCGCCAGCAGCACGCTGCTTAGCCCAAGCAGCCTCCTTTCCATTCATCATGAGGTCCATAACCTCTCCAGAGGCATATTGCTGGTGGGTAAAGCCATGAGCGGCGACCAAAGGCAACAAAGCCGTGGTGATAGTAGCCCACTTCATCGTATCGAACAAGACTGCGGATTGACAATTGGCAGTTGATGATGAACCGAGAACCTGGGAGCAGGAAGCAGCACTTTATACATCTTTGCATCTCTGCACCACACTCGCGGAACCACCGAGTTCCCAGAATGCAGACTCGTGCAGGACGCCGCACATGACTATCATGAGTATACCTTCCTATCGTAGGTACTCCGAAAAGTTAGCAGCCGCAACCAAGACCGTATAGAAGAAACGACAGCGGCCGTTAGACGCAGTAAAGTGCTGGGCGCGCCTTGGTGAATCTTGGGGGTGCTTCTTGCAGGCAACCGTTCATGTACGCCGAGAGCCGTGTGATGCTTGGCAAGCATTCCGCCTTGGATTCGAGCATGGGAGCTGGAGCTACGGCTAGTGTACCCCAGTATTCTGCAGGGCTGGTGGCCGAGAACAAGGCAGGGCTACAGCAGATGCGGTGCAAACTAAAGTGGGATCTTCTCGCGCGGAGACGGAGATTGGTAGATAGCGTAGCCGGAAGAGGAAGCTGCTTTGGTTGCCAAGAGCTGCTGGACCACCACGACCAAATGACTGCAGAGAGCTTTGAATCCGACTATCGATTCTAGAGAAGGTGGTGAGTGTGTAAGCCGATGGTAGACTTTAACCGGAGCGATGCTGTACGGCGATGTACGAGGGTCCTTCAAGCTGATTTCCCAGAAGAGGGAAACGCATGTCAGATGTCGCCATTCTGGTCCTCAAAAATGTGCTTGAAGCTGAGAAGCACACCGTACTGTGCTCATCTCGGCCCAAAGCGCTGGATAATAGAAACCGGGACAAGTAAAGTACCGACTGTGCGTATCGGTAGAGGTTTACGGCGGCACCGAGGCCCTTATCTCGAGGGTGCGTAACTGGGAAAGCGGAAGGGCGATCTCCATGGTCGGTCTTGGCGTAGGAGTCGTTGAGTTGAACAGCATAGGTGGCGGAGATGAGGCAGAGGGTAAGGTGGCGACTGAGGGAAATGCGGGAGGGACATGGCCGAGAGCGCGGGGGCGACAGTCTCTTGTAGTGTTCCCCGTGAGCATTGCTTGAGCTCATTTGATGCCTCTCTTGAGCACAATTGAGGGCATTATGGACAGCACAACGATGGGGCCAGGCTGGAAGCTGCATGCATCGCGTACTTCCAAGTCGCTAGTAACTTGACAGGACCACGGTCGTGGTACTGCCATGGCTTCGACCCTGGGTGATGGGCAGGTACAGCCAAGGCCGTCAAGAACATCGTGTTCGATAGTGCTGGGGTGGTTGCAAGATGCGACACGTGATGCAAGATATGTTAGAGTCAGGCAAAGGTCCTTGGAGGTGAGAGTGCTGGCGGAACGAAAGTCAGCGCGGAACGGAAGCGCGCCTCGGCTGGACCTGCCATGGCGTCGCGACGTCCCTTCTCACCACCCAAGTGCGCGTCCTAGGCCAACTCTGCCCACCCCAGCGCCGGCCAATCACCCCGACCATGCAGCTCACCGAAGACGACCTCTATCGCAGCTCCACCCAGTTCCGCAATTGGTCCTTTACCGCCTCGCAACTCGCTGCACAGCGCCTGAAGATTAACGTGCAAGCCACCGAGCGCGTCAAAGCCAATGTCGCGCGTCTACGAGCCCAGCGCGGCAACGATGCCGTCGACAACATGGGCTTGGAGTCGGGCATGGATAAAGAGAATGGAAGTGGAACCAGCGGTGCAAATACCCCAGATGCACGTATGCAGACAGTAACGGAGATCAATTGCCTCACGGCAGAGGAAGAGTTGAAGATAGTAAACGAATTCTGCGAGCGCGCAATCGCCCTAGGGAACCACTACAGCTTCCCCTTGAACGTCGTCGTACGTCTCCAACCTCCAAACATAAACGAAAAGAGACAAAGTCACTAACAACACCCCCAGGCAACATGTATCCAATTCCTCCGCCGCTTCTACCTCTACAACTCGCCCATGACCTACCACGTCAACAACATCCTGCGCACAATAATGTTCCTCGCCACAAAAGTCGAGCTCTTCCCCATCCACGTCTCGTCCTACGCCGAAGGCGCCGGCCGCGCCGTAACCTCCGAAGACGTGCTCGCCCCGGAATACATCATCGTGCAGTCGCTGCGCTACAACCTCGACGTGCGCCACCCCTTCCGCGCCATCAAAGCCGGTCACATGGAGATGCTCGACATGGCGCGGGGGAAATACCAAGGGCCTGCGGGGGAGCTGGGGGGCGCGAAGGAGGTGCAGGCGAAGATGTGTGCGGTGCCGGTTAAGGTGGGCGCGCAGGCGATGAAGATGCCTGAGAAGAAGGTCGAGGAGAGGGTGAATGCCGCGTATGGTGCTGCGACGAATACGCTGCGTACGGTTGCTGTGCTGACGGATGCGTATTTCTTGTATACGCCCTCGCAGATCTGGCTCGCGGCTCATCTCCTCGCCGACGAACCACTCACCCTATTCTACCTCTCTCTCAAAGTCCCCACGTCCAGTCCTATCCACGCGAAACTCCTTACTACGCTCCGCAACTGCGCGTCGCTCATCTCGAGCCACCGGCTTTATGTCAATGCGTCGTTGCCGGCGGCAGAGCGCGAGGCGAGAGAAGCGAAGCATAAAGCGGAGATTAAGACGCTGGTGCAGAAGTTGAAGAATTGTAGGGATCCGGATAAGGTTGATTTGGTCAAGTTGAATCAGGCGCAGAAGAGGGATGCCGTGCAGGGGGATGCGTTGGAGGAGAGTAAGGCGAAGAGGAGGAAGTTGGCGAGGGAGGGGTATGAGAAGGAGTCTGATGCTTTTTGGGGGCCGGAGTTGGGTAAGAAGGCCGAGTAGAACTGTATCAGGAAGATTGAGCGGGTTGCATACGGATATGGCGTTCATTCATATCAGACAGCATGGCATGGCGTTCTGGAGGTTTCAAAAAGATACCACTGAGCTTATAGGTTGAGCGGCACAAGGAGTTTTAAGGTGGGTTTGTACAATCGAATTCTCATTCTCGCTGATCTTGCTGCACGCAGACTTGTCTTGAGGGTCTTCATACCACCACCTGTTACGTCGTGTTCGCAATTCAACGCTTAACCAATCTCGCCTCTCATGGACCTCGCCACACTTCCACCCATTCACCCGCTTTGTCCGAGAGCCGACGTGTAACCAATGCTTTTGCAATTCCATCCATGTTCGACTGAGCCGACGCTGCCAAACGCTTGCACTCTTATGCGAGAATTCAATCTCGCGTTGAATTCCCCCCGGAGTCTCCACGTGTCAATTCGACGTACGGTTGACATACTTCTTCAGGTACTTGAACTGCACTCTCTCCTTACGAGGTGCTTCTGTAGGATTTAGTATCTTAAAATGTTAACGGCCGCGGCCGTACGGGGGAGTAGTCCCCTGCGTACCCTTTGCGACGCTATCTCTCGGGTCCTTTCTAGTGCTGTTCGGGAACATCGGAGCCACCGGCGCGATGCCTGTCGGTTTCTTGGGGCCCAGCATAGACTTGCCGAGGGACTTAGTGTTGTAGTTGCCGAACATGCCACCGGCGGTGGTACCTGGGCGCGCAGTCTGTCCAGATTTACTGTTGCTTTTGTCAACTTGCTCCTGCGCCTCATACTTCTTGCGCTGCTCGATCAGGGCCTCCATCTCTCGAAGGTTCTTGCGGGCCTTTTGTGGCACCTTGTTCATGTCGTTCTCGAAAGAAAGGAGGATGTGGGCCTTGCGCTCCTGGTACTTCTTGTCTAGCTGGGCGACACTGTACTCGGCTTCGCGATCCTTCTTTCTCTTCTTTAGCGGAGGTGGCGAAGTTGGCGAAGTTGACGAAGAGGAAGTCGGAATTGCAGGGGGACTATCATCGAGCTGTGGTACAGGCTGGTCGTGCTCGGAATGGGAGTCGGCCTCGTCTGCAAGCGGTTGCTCGGGAATCGCTGCATTCCGGGGGCTAGATTCAGCCATGGGTTTAGCATTGGGGGCTTCGTTCTGGGACCTCTTCTGCACAGAGGACGCGTACTCCTCACGACGACGCGCCAATTCTGAACCTGCTGTCTGAGGTATGGCAAGAGCACCATCCTCAGCATCTGCCTCGTCGGCGAACTGCTCTTGAGGCTCTCCGCTGACTTCGCGAGTAACGTGAGTGTACTGTGGGCCTGGTGATGGCTTTGCCGATGTAGTAACGCTTCCTCTATCATGGGTTTCTGGGGTACGCTTTGGGTGGGAGTGGCGAGCCACGCTCTGGTTTGCAAGTCGATGAGTGGAGCGGGGATCCACAGGAGGAATTTCGTCATCATCATCGTCCGAATCATCGTCTGAATCTCCGTGGGGTTGAGACGACTGGAGCGCGCGCGGTGGTGACATCTCAGGTTCCGCCACGTCTTCAATGTTTTCGACGTCGTCGACAGGAACTTCCATGTCATCTTCGAACTGGACCAAATCATTGGCAGTGGCATCTCCGAGCTGTTCAGCGTTCCCTGCCCCATTTCGTACAAAGGAGGGGACGGGGGTCCTGGAGTTGTTTCCACCGCGATGACTGTGTTTGTCTTGGTGATCGCGACGACGGCTTTGATCGCGGGTAAAATCGCGGTCTCGGTCACCGTTTCCATCTTCACGATCCCTCGAAGGCCCTCCAAAGTCGTGCCTGTAACTAGGCGTGACGCGATCGACGCGTTGACCAAAAGTCTCGTCGAAATCTTGAAGGACACTCTTCAGATCAACGATGGCCGTATGTAATTCCGGGAAGTCGCTACCACAAGAAGAGTAGATCGTTACCACGTTCCAAGACGCAATCATGAGGTTGTTGAAGTTGGGAAACGCAGTCTTGACGACGGAGTTGAAGAGGTCGACCTTGATGTTGCTTGGGATGGTGTTGAAGATGTTACGTTTCACATCCTCCGGAATTATGTCGAGACCAGCGCGCTTGCGCTTGTTGGAGATATGGGGAATAACCTCATCATTCGGACGCCTCTTTCGTGACTTCCTCGCTGTTCGATTGTCAGCACTGGAATTCCATCGTGTGTTTTACACTTACTGTGAGTAGGAGCGCGGTCGTTCTCAGCCTTCATCGGGTTGAGCCTAGTAAGAGTCTATTTGATGTCAGTCAACAGTACTCAAACGCTTCGATTCATCTGAAAGCAATGTCTTGCGATAGCTTTCGTAAAGCCAACCATGAATGGGCAGACATACCTCTCCGTCATCAAACAGCACCGGTGCCTGGTACGGCATATTGTAAGCAGCCCGCCTCGCTTCGTTGATCTTGTTCACCCTCATGTAGAGAATCTGATACTTCTCTTTGAACAAAGGTAGCATACCACGAGCAATGAAACCATGAATGGGATGAGAATCGAGTTCATCCTCCTCCAGAGGCAATGGATCTTCAACGTGCATCTGGACTTGGTTATCCTCCACCACCAGGTAGACACGATGTATGGCGTTCCTTTCTTCCGGTAGTATGACATTTCCGAGATCGAAACGAGTGGCCTCTTCTTTGAGGGTAACAAAGACAAGATCAGGCTTGACCACACCATTTACCCTGGTGTATGTAGGTGGCTCGTCGTTGCTGAGGCCCTCGATGAATGTGTTCAGATGCGTCGGGTCGACATAGCGAAGTTGGTCGCGGAGAATGAGCGCGCGTTTCTGGGGCTTATTGAGCGCGCTGAAGGTGGGCGCCGCTATTCCAACAGCAAGTGACATTTCGAGTTGGTGTCTGAGTCGGGAGCAGTGGTACTCTTCTGTGAACACTGAGCGTAGTTGGCCCAAAGGCGCAGTCGATATGAGATGGCTATACTGCGGTGCAACTCAAGCTGGGGAGAGCGTAGTGATGAGATATCAGATTCGGGTCGTGAAATGCTGTATATATACCCCAAGGGGGGCGAGCTAGTGCACGTCTCTTACCCTCGTGGACCACATTGCGGAGTCTTCTACCTGGGTAAAGGCGGGGTCCCTACGAAGAGTTGAGGCAATAAGGCATTATTTCCCCGCTATATTCCGCCCATGCGGTGTGTCCTTGCTGTCGAGGTGCTCTTGCTCAACCTGGCAAACCCCGAGCTCGACTGGAAATATGCAACGAGGGATGAAGACAGACTGGCAGGGTCAATTGGCATTTCTTGCGATTTCGTGTCTACAGAGCGATTCGTAGGGGGAGAAGAAAGCGATTGTATAAGAAGAAATAGGAGAGTAGGTGGTTTCCTCTTGATTTTGATCGGATGACACGAGCTGCGCACGGTCTCTTACAGACTCTCAAGGCAGTCACGTCCCGGACAGAACTTCTGATTGGAAACCGCAAGTTGAGTGGCCCCGACAGTTCCGATCATGAATAAGACGCGACTCCACCTCGCATGTGGGAAGCAGCCCTCTTTCATGCATCGCTGCTATTGTTAGCCAGCGACATCTCAACAAAGAAAACTCACTGTAGACACGCGCACATATGCATCACGAGAAAACTAAAAGGGTGTGCATGTTGTATAGGTCTCAAGCCGTGACGAGATGCTTCCTATGTGCAGCTTGTACTAATACACTTGCACATTACTCTTGAGTGTTGAAGATGATGTCCCTGGCCCAATATCTCTTGCGCTTACAAATACAAGCCCTCCGGCTCACCCTCCGTCTTCGTCTTAAGGACACGTTCCCTTGCGGTGCGGAAGTCCTCCATGTTGACGCGCATACGACGCTCACGGAGCGCCATGAGACCAGCTTCGGAGCAGATGGCCTTGATGTCGGCACCAGAAAGGTCGTCCTTCTGGTTGATGAACTCGTCGAGATCGACATCCTCGTTGAGCGACATCTTGGAGGTGTGCAGAGTGAAGATCTTCTTCTTGGTGGTTTCTGCAAATCATTAGCAAGTGTATTGCGGACAATGGGGAATAAACTCACGATCGGGGTTCTCGAAGAGAATCTTGCGGTCAATACGACCAGGACGGATAAGGGCAGGGTCGAGTGTTTCGATCTTGTTGGTGGCCATGATGACCTTGACGTCTCCACGGTCGTCGAATCCGTCCAGCTGGTTGAGCAACTCCAACATGGTTCGCTGAATCTCACGCTCACCACCGGATGTAGACTCGTAACGCTTGGTACCGATAGCATCGATTTCGTCAATGAAGACAATGGAAGGCGCGTTCTCGGCGGCAGTCTGGAAGAGCTGTCGCACGAGTCTGGGACCGTCTCCAAGGTACTTCTGGATTAGCTCACTACCCACGATACGCAGGAAAGTTGCGCTGGTCTGGTTGGCCACGGCCTTGGCCAGAAGCGTCTTTCCGGTACCTGGTGCACCGTAGAGGATGACACCTTTCGGGGGCTTGATACCCATCTCCTCGTACAGTTCCGGATGTAACAGGGGCAGCTCGACCGCCTCCCGCACCTCCTGGATCTGCTGCTCTAGACCACCAATATCCGCATACGACTCTGTGGGCGCCTTGTCCAGCTTCATGACCGATACCAGCGGATCGGCATCGTCTGTGAGCACACCGACTACTGAAACCGACTTGTGATGCAGCAGGATGCTCGCTCCGGGCTCTAGCAGATCCTTGTCGACGAAAGACATGATGGAGACGTAGTACTCGGGCCCGGTGGCGCTGGAAACAATGGCGTGGTCGTCGTCGATGAGCTCCTCGAGGTTACCGACGCCCATGGGACTGCCGCGCATGTCGTCGACGCGTGAGCGCTCATCGGCATTCCGGTCTTCGGCATCCCCTGCATTGGCTGCGGGCGCGTTTCCTTCCTTCACTGCCTTGGCCTTGCGCAGACGCTCCTGGTTCTCGACGTACTCCTCCTCGAGCAGGAGATGGTCGTGGATGCGCTGCATTCGGAGGTAGCGTAGCTTGCATCGTGCGGTCGGGTAGACGGTCGGGAGCTTGGCGGCGGCGCTGGGTCCGGCGGCCTTCTTCTTCTTCCTGCCGATGCGGGTTGTGGGTTGTGGCGGCGGCTCGTACTTTGGCTTCTCCTTCTGCAGAGGGCGTTGTTAGTGCGTGCCAGGTGCGGTGAGGCAACAGATAGCGGACTCCCGAGAGCCATCACCACGTGTCGTGGGGCAGCACATACCTTGTCCTTCTTGTTCTTGTCATCTCCTGGAGGCCCGCCGCCTCCAGCACTCGATTGCTGGTTACCCTGCACGTCGTTAGCATGTGGCCATGGTGGTTTCCGGAGGAGGCGATCTTACCATGACACGCGATCAGGTGATGAAAGGCGAATCAGGCGCTCGACAGTATGCAGCGACTAGAAGAGAAAGAACCACAGCGAGGGTGGTGGTAACGGGCGATGGCGGTGGTGAGGCGGTGGTTGTTTGCAAGAGGTGTTGATGCGCTGATTCCGAAGCTCGTGGATGTCGGAGGATCGGGGTTAGCGCCTCGTGGCGTCACTGCCTCGAGCCGCTGGAAGCCTCACCATTCCACCTCCATAGAGCAACAGACACGTCAGGCCCTGTCCGATAGCCGTACATTTCTCGCTGTGCGCTCTATTTCACTAACACTTCTTCTTCACCCACCAGATTCCCGAACCCCCCGTTGTAGTATTCCCTCTGAGCTTCGACCCCGCCGGCGAGCCAGCTCAAAGCTCCCCACGCGGGTCAAGAGGTACTCCCCATCGCTACCAGACAAGGTCTTGGAGTAGGTTCAGTACGTTCGCATCGCTTCTCAGGTGAATCACCACGCCACAGCCCCCTCTCAGACACCCCAAGACCTGTATGACACAGTCCCCGCACTGCAACTTGGTCGAGCCGGGACCACTTCGCGGAGCCTGAGGCTGACTTCTCTACCTAGAAATACCTTGGTCGCGCCTACCTGCTGCCTACTCGTAACACTTCCTCTTCATCGCCCTTTTCACCCCAAACCTTCCACCATACCCCACAACCATGACTTCCAACCGCAACCGGCGCATTGCCAAGGAGATTGCCGACATCCACAACGATCAGCACTCCAAGATCGTCGTCGAACCGGCAGGCAATGGCGAAGACCTCACACATCTACGGGGGCAGTTCTTCGGTCCTCCTGACACACCATATGAGGGAGCTACCTACAAGGTCGACATCCGGATCCCGAGCGAATACCCCTTCCGCCCACCGCTCATGAAGTTCGAGACCAAGATCTGGCACCCCAATGTCAGCTCACAGACAGTACGTAGCAAGCAAGATCCCCAGATACCATTCAAGAAAGCTAACAGTAGTAGGGCGCTATCTGCCTCGACACCCTCTCCTCGCAATGGTCGCCAGTTCTGACCATTAAGTCCGCTCTGATCTCGCTACAATCGCTCCTCAGCACACCCGAGCCCAAGGACCCACAAGACGCCGAAGTCGCCGGCATGCTGCTTAGGAACCCCGCCGAATTCGAACACAAGGCTCGCGAGTGGGCAGTCACATTCGCTGGTGCGCCGCGGAAGGAGATTGCTGAAGGAAGCGGGGGAGCTACAGCGGCCTCCATCAAGAAGAAGGCCCAGCAGGCGAAGCAAAACGAAGAGCAGTCCAAGTTGGCTGCGTACAAGGGATACAATAAGGACTTGGTAGATCGCTTTGTCGCTATGGGCTTCGATGTCGACGCCGTGGTCGCCTCGTTTGAGTATGTTGGTATCGATCGTATGGGCGGCGAAGACTACGAGCTGGAAGAAGCCTACATGGGGGACATTACAGCTCGGCTCTTCGGCGAAGCATAGTAGCCTCCCCATGTCTTGTTTCGACTCAGCATCTCTTGTTCGACTTCCAGGGCGCACGGGCGTTTTCATTCCTCAGACCATCACATCCATTACATTCTTCATGGGAGGCGGCGTAGGTTGATGGGTTATTAGGAGTATTGGGTGTACATGATCACGGGAATAGCGTAGGCGCGCTCTTAGTGAGTAGCAATGTAGTGTCAATCAAAGTTTGTTACATTATCCTTCTTGTTTCGTTATGTCGTATATACAGGTGTCTCCTCCTCCTTTTGTCTAACGTTTGTACCAGATATCGTTGACTAAAGTCCTTACGCGATGGCACGGTCAGCGTCAATGAAGACGCCATTCGAGTAGACACCATCAACGCTTTCATCCTTCTTAAGGGTAAGAGGAGCATCACCAAAGACAGTCATCTTATTCGGCTTCTCAATGTTCTGCTGCACCTTGACAACTATTCCACACGTCAGCATTTCGCCCTACACATACAACACCCTGAGACCAGGATGTCACAACCGGAGGGATAAACTTACTCTCACCATCATACTCGTAGTCAAAAGTAGGAGGATCACAGCTCTTGCTCTCCATGGGGTTCTTGCTAGGATCGTACTCGTAGTTGCAAACGGTGTGAATGACGTCCTTGCCAGAGTACTCGTCAGACACAAAGTCCGCGAGGAGCCTCTGCGACTTGAAGCCGGAATCGAGCGCGTATTGCGAGATGGTGACGTTCCATTTGCCGTAGACTTTGGCGTTTGCGGCGGTCGCGGCGGTGGCCAGGGCGAAGAGGGTGGTGCGGAAGTGCATTTTGGGGGGTGGTTGGGTGGTTGGTTGGGTATGGGAATTGGTGGGTTGTGTTGGGAGTGATGGGGATGGGGATGGGAATGGGTAAGTCTAGAAAGCGATGACAAGACCGTCTTATATATCCATCTCCCTTCGTAAGACGACGTCAAGAGCGGTCTGTTGGTCGGTGCATTTACCCACCGCCTCGTTTTCGTGCGCCTAGCATGGTCCTAGCATCTGGATACTCCAGGGCTGCGCTCACACGAATACCGCTACTGCTGACGCCGGGTGAGCACTTTAAACTTCCTAGATGTCTGTGCTCAGACGCAACGGTCGTAATCTTCGGTAACGGCGATAAACACCGAGCCATCGGCGCGCGTCTAGGTCGCGACGTGGAGAAAGGGAGACGGTGTGGATTCTTGGGCTAGGACTTGTACTTGTGAACTTTGTGTAGGCAGTCAGGCTGTAGAGTTGGGCTACTGTGCTTCTAGCTTGCGTGTCTTCTGTCTCCCTCCTTTCTCTTCGAGATATAGATGCTGGGTTTCTATCTTTGTGAATGCGACGATCGATTAGAGACTTTCATTGACACTACTGCCTCGGTGAGGTAAAGTGGAGCTGTAAATCTCCGAGCTAGCCTACGCGGAAGTGGCGCCGTGCTAAATGGGGAGACGCCGGATCCTGGACATGGGCTTTTACGCATGCAGGAACACCAGCATCGGCTGTACATGCGCGAAACTTCGGTATAACCCCACAGGTGCTTGTGTGCAAAAGGTTAGTCGCAAATGCCTCACACAGTTGCAATGCGGTGTAACGGTGTTTCAATGCTGATTGATCTATGTCTATTTCCTGGTATTCCACTACCTTCCCACGAGTACTCGCTCACTCTTCCTTGTCTCGGTGGCGTAGTTGCGCTTCTCTCCTGTGACATGTAGCTGAATATGACCCTTTGCTGTCGGCGCATACTTCACGGTCGCGCCTTGTTCTATACTAAAAGCTTCGCATGCAGGTTTGCTGTTCAAAATCCACTGCGCGGTAAGTTTAACACCAGGGTCCCAACGACCAACACTCGCAGTGACCTCCTGGCCCACCTTGGCCTTCTTGTCTTCGATCTTGGGGTCGGCTTGACGCTTGATGGCTGCTTTGCGACCACCGTATTTGATGACATCTTCCCATACATTTCCACGGGTAGAGGGAGCGGTGGCCGAAGGGGAGAGTGGAGTAGGGCCATCAGGGGCGTGGTCTTGGACCCATCGCTCGACCAACTCAAGGTAGTCCCAAATCTCGCGAGCTTGGTAGTTACCACCATGGGGCTTTTCGGGCAGGATTGTGACATTGGCCCATCCGGCTCCACCAACGGCATCGGTGCGCTTCTGGAACTCCATGACACCTTCGTTGAGGAAGTAGTTGTCCCAAGTGCCTACGTAGACGAAGATACGTCCAGCGAGGGCAGCACCGAGGTTGCGGGAAGAGTTGAAGTTGGTGACGACGTAGTCGCTAAGGTCGAACGGCTTCCAGTATTCGACTGCCTCGGGGTAGATCTCACCGGTGACTTTGTCCCAGGGCTCGAGAGGGTAGTTGTTGTAACCTTGGACTCCGAAGACGGCGTTCCAAATATCCCACTGGTTGAATGAGCGCGATGATGTGCCAAATGTCAATTCCCAATGGTTTTCCTGCGCGGCGGTAGCGAGGATCACCTCCGTGCCGTTGGTGTGGGTGCGGATACTGGGGACAGAGCTACCATCTGCACGTTGGTATGCATTAGCAGCGCTGTACAGTTCGATGTCTTGGTGGCGGTGGAAGTCCAGGGAGTCGGGGTAGGAAGAGAAGCACACGCCGAAGAGGTCTGGGCGGTAAATGACGTTGGCGATCGACTCCCAACCACCAGTAGAGCCTCCGTCCTGGACACGAGCATACGGTGCGCGGATGGTGTTAAAAGTGTCTTCGATATGGGGAATCAGCTCTTCGTTGATGGCATCACCGTAAGGGCCAAGGTTGGCAGTGTTGACGGCATACGAGTCATCGTAGTATGGAGCTTCATGGCGGAAAGTCACCATGATGAACTTCGGTGCCGGTCGCGCTGCGGTCGTGTTGGTGCCGGGTATGATACCCGCGTCCCAAGCTGCTGTGAACTTCTTGTCGGTGCCATAGTTGTAAGCGCCTTCGCCGGCCGGCCAGTGACCTTGGTTGTAGATGACAGGGTATTGTGTTTTCTTGTCGACTGCATCGTAGCCAGAAGGCAGTACGACATTGGCACCAACATACATGTCGCGGCCCCAGAACTTGCTCAACTTCTTACTGCGAATCTTGATGTGTTTGAGCGTATTTGTGTCTTCGTAGTTGCCCTGGTTGCATCCACCGATTTCCTTACCGGCGAAGTTTTCGACAGCTGTAATGTTGTTGAAAGTCAATTCGATGGTCTGGCCGCCTTCGGAAATCTCAATGTCTTGAGCCGATGTAATCAAGCTTCCATAGCCGTTAACGTTTGGCGCGCCATCGCCACATGGGAATCTGACGCTGACCTTCGAGCCATCGCTTCTCGTAACGGTCTCGTAGCGGGTGAGGAAGGCCTGCACACTGTAGGTGCCTGGGTCGATATCGCTCAGACTGACATTTGGCCAGCCATACACACCGGTAGCGGTACTATCGTTGCTTCCACCAGAGAAGAATACCGCTTGCTTTGGACCGAAGTTGTATACATTCTTTCCAAAGATCTTGTTGGGGGAAGAAGTGACATCTGTATCGTCGAGGGGATCTTCGCCTTCGGGAGCAAACATCAACACAATGCGGCCATCGGTGGGAGTATCCAGGAGACCATTCTCGATAGAGAGCTTGACGTTGAGATTGGTATTGTAGTCGCGTTTGACATAATGCCTAGCCGTAGGAACAGCCGATGCGCCCAAGGCGAGTGCGGCGAGAAAGATGTTCTTCAGCATGTTGCTTTCATGAGCTGTTATCCAGTCCGGTCAAATGCAGAGCACCCGTCGATTGTGCTTGACCAAGCTGTCGGTGGGACGACAAGCTTTTTGATATGCGCTCAAGCTTTGACTTGGTGAAAGCAGAAGCGAGTGGCACCACTAACCGGATGAAGAAGGCGCAAAAGATAGTACAGCCTTATACGACATGAAAGATAAGAACCTGCAGTTGAGGCCGTTTGCAAGTCATGAAAAGAGGGTCTTGATTAGTTAATCTTCATGTTCGCGGACCGGGCAGTGGAAGAGGAGGAACCATGGGTGCGGTAGCGGGGGCCCGCCACACTGGTTTCTGGTATCGCTTGCGCAGGAACAATTATATGCTACATGCTCAAGCTATTCGCTTCAACTCCATTGAGGTTCCGCAGAATTCGTGGATTGTCCATATCCGGTTGATATCGTGTGGGTATAGTATGGCTGCCGTGCACGTATCTTCGAACTCCGGCATCGAGGCCGAGTCGCTAACCGCTTTGAGGGAGGAGCGACCAGGTTACGTGAAATATCTTTTTCCGCATCAAGCCACTTTCACGTCGAGTATGACATGTGACCGTCTTGAGATGTTGATATGTCTCGCAGAAGAAGAGCTCACTACCTAGGTACGTCGTACTTGCGCGGTAGGCCTAGTGAGACCATTTCCTGACGTCACCACTCTTGCATGCCATGTACGTATCGCACTCTGTACGCATCTCCTCCATGGGATACCCACAACAGCACGAACACAATGACCAACGTCGTCCTCAACCACGCGAAGCTCGGTGCGATAAGATGTCTACGGGAACCAAGCGGCTCGATAGTGAAGATATTAGGTCTACCGTACGGGAAAGTTGCGCAAAGATTTGCGCGCGCAGAACTCTCGAACAAGCTTTCTGGTGGAGAGAGCAAAAGGTTCCACGATGGAGTTTTCGATGCGACAAAGCCAGGAGCGTCCAGTATCCAGCCGTGGGGCAGCGTCAAGTCCGATGCAGCCAACATCCCACTACCAACCGACAATCTGCCGGATGACGAAGAACAGTCGGAAGATTGCTTGAACCTTTCCATACATCTGCCAGATTCATGCGTCGATGAAGGCGGAAAGATACGTTCTGCTAAGAAGTTGCCGGTCCTTGTCTTCATCCATGGCGGCGCGTACTTCCTCGGTTCTGCGAATCGACCATACTACAACCCCGAAAATCTTGTGCGCCATGCTATTAACCGTGAATCACCCATCATCTTCGTAGGGATCAACTACCGGCTCGGTGCGCTAGGCTTCTGGCATTCGGATCGCGCTGGAGATATGGTACCGGAGAACAATGGTCTCTACGACCAAAACACTGCGTTCGAATGGCTGCGCGAGAACATTGAGGAGTTTGGCGGCGACGTGGATAATATAACCGTCATCGGACAAAGCGCAGGTAGCGAGAGTATCTCCGTGCAGACAATGCGCAAACCGTTGTTCAAGCGCGCGATCATGTTCTCGGGAACGCCCGTTACGATGCCTGCAATGACCCACGACGAGCATCACGATAACTTTCTCAAGCATGCTGAGAAGTTGGGGATCCGTATAAGAGAAAGTGATGGCAGTGAGAGGGACACAAAAGCAATAGCCAGAGACGTGATTGACGTTGACGCGTCGAAGATTCGAGACCTGGCGTGGGTTGGTTTGCCATGCACGAACAGCAAGTTCTTTCCCTTTGAGCGACCGACCATGGATCTGGCTAGAAAGGGCAAAGTCGCTCCTCCTGATTGGAAAGACTGGGCGAGGCCTGTCGAAGCTCAAATCGTTGGCTCCACCACCTATGACGGCGGCATCTCCTACAATATGATGAGGAACGATGACAGTCGCAAAAACCACGCTCAAGCCTTCGAACAGATTGCCAAAGATGTTCTGTCTCCCGAACAAGGTGCCGAATTGCTGAAGATATACGGTATCGAGGGAGGTCTTGATGATGCGGACGCACTCCAACGTATCTGCCTTTTTGAGAGCGATATAGGTTTCTTTGCGGCCGCATTGAGCATTGCGGAAAGTGATCTGGTCAAAGAAACCTATTTCCAAGTCTTCGATCTTCCGAACCCTTTCCCGGGACCAATCCGCGAGCAAGGTGCTTTCGCTACGCATACTTTCGACATTGCGACGCTGCTTGGTGGCGTGCATGAAGATCGTTTGCCCTCGCATTATGGATCTGTGGTTGCCAGGTGGCGCGATACCATTCTCGATTTCGTGACCAGGGGGACACCCCCTTGTGCAGAGTTTGTTGGTGTTGATGGAGGGAGGAGAGGACTGATGGTGGATGAGGGAGGCGTTCGCGAGGTCGGCAGTGAGGCGTGGTTGGAGAATGACGAGGGAAGAAGGCGGAGATTGTTCGATTTGGCTCGGCAGATTGATGCTAATACCGGACTGGACGTTCTTTGGGTCGACGTTTGTAGGCGCTTCTTGATGCGCGGGAAGTAAACGGACGGGACTATGACGCTACATCTGTGGCAGCGTCGCTTCATCCCGGAGTGTCGAACGTGTGTCTTGTCGCCTATCAAGATGAATTAGTATAATGAAGAAGTTGGGTTTGGTTGGAAAACATACCTGGAGACCTTCCCACCTATCCCAGACGCGGGGTGCTGGCACCCTTTGTCCTGCACTTCGACAGTGGTATGATTGGTCTTCGTCCAGCCAAATTCTCACTGCCAGCGCTCGGGATAGGCGGTGCTGGTGCCTCGTACTCATCGTCTGTCTCGCCTTCAGCGTCCTGGTCAGTGATGTTACCACCACTGACGTCCTCGGATGCCTCTATGTCCAGACCCCAACCACCCAACTCAGCGAGTTCATCTTCCAGCGCCGGATCAAGCTGAGGGCTGGATACCTCAGGCGCCTGATCTGGTGATGATGAGACTCGCGGCGAGGACTTGTAGTCTTCTGCGCCGTAGATGCTGTCGTCATCTGAGTTTTCTTGGTGGTCGCTGGGGGCCCTTGAGCTATGCTCAGACGGCGGAGACGGGGTCCACTGTGTGGCCGGGAAGGTGTCGGAAGTGGCGGGGGAGGGAGGAACCGAGAGGAAGAAGGAGAGAGAGGGGGTGGGAGAGGGCGAGGAGGATGAGGAGGGTGATTTGGGACTGTTGATTGAGGCACGAAGGGCGTCCATCTCCCTCGCACCTTTGTCGACCCTGTCTTCCAGCGCCGCAATGCGGGCTTCGTGCTGGTGGGCTATGTCGAGGGCCTCTCCCAGCTGGCTCTCACGCACCGCCATGCGCCTCTCGAGCATCTTGACTTCGTCGCGTACAGCCTTGCTCACGAGATCCCGGATCTCGGTCTTGCTCATGCTGATCTCTGGTGCTATGTCATGTCAGATCATTCACTCAAAGACCAATGAGTGATAAGACTTACCTGGGCTTGACTTGGAGGTCATGCCGTATGCTGCCGCTATGAAGCCAGCAAGCAAAACGAGCATGACTGAGCCCATATCGAGGGCGAAGGTGAGGAGACCGTTCGGCTCGTAGTACGTTTGAGGGAGGTATCCTTCCATCTTGGTAGTGGTGGGAGTGGGTTTGTTTGTTTGTAGGTGTGGTTGTGGTGGGTTTCTGGGTATGTAGCTGTTTTGGATAGTGACGAAGCTGTTGGAGAAGAGGAAAAGGATTTGTGCGAAGAGATTTTGAGTTGTTGACGTTGCCTAGGTGAAGGGCAAACGGACGAGTCTTGGCAGTAGAAACGGTCTTCACCTCGACAACAATACCTACTCACCCCGCCTATACCCAGCTTAAATAGCTTCTAGTACTACTCATTGCTACTTTCGCCCCAAAGACTGTTGCTATTGTCTTCAATTGTCTCACTGTCGAACGTGAACAGAATAAGACACTCGAAGATCCGCCTCGAGGTGACCACCGCGCATTTTGGCGATATAATGTGTCTCATTAAAGAACAAAGAACGGTCTGTTTGAGAGCTGATCTGGAGAAAGAGAAAGCCATTTCTCTGATACGGCGTGCTTGAAAGCAGGACAGGTGATGATGTGAGACGAAACCTTGGAAAGCATTTTGGAGTATGACATTACACTGAACGTTCGCATAACGCAATTGAATCAGAATGATGCGCTAGATTTTGGGGTCACTTGGCCTGGTGTACCGATACAACTTGATGTGCGTAGACTTTGAAAGGTTGATGTTAGAAACTGAGGTGGTTCGGCTGACGCCGGGGATGTCGTGCGCGTCACGCTAGCATGACTCGTATTCCCGAGACGCGTCGCGATGACGCGAACGTTCGCCAGAAGTTCCTCAGAGCTGCCTCCCTTCTAGTGCACGACAGATACACCTTCCCATCCTATGCTGCATAAGCATGTCGAAAGCGCATTCGAAGTTGCAGCCGCTACAGATTCGGACGGAATGCAGCTATCGACTCCTTGAGGAAGCAGCTGCGCAGCACAACAGAGACTGCTGGCCTTGAGATGCTTAATACTCAGGAATGATGCGCTCTTTTTGGGGCTGCAGCAGCTCAAGCATTGTTCAGAAGAAGGAGCAGCACGTCACCTGGGCATCTACGGGCGACACTTGACAGCGACGAAGAGTAGGTCTTTCTGTGTACTACAAGTGACCCTACTCATAGAGATTTCGATGCATGCGCGTACTCTTTTGGCGTTTTGACCTGCAGGTTTATCGACCCGCAAACGTTCGGTACACTTCCCTGGGTACCAGGGAAGTTACGACCCTTGATCTACCATGCCATCCTTCTGGATGTTCGAAACGCATGCGAACCAGCTAAAGCCGACGATGAGAGCCTCCACATGGGTTCTGAGTATATCGAAGGACATATCAATACCTGTTCTGGAGAGATCTTAGTCAAATTCCAGGCTGGAAGGTTATTTGCTACAAGCGGTTGATTTGCGCTAACTGAACAGTGACCGTCGAAATACGCAACCGAGACATGAACTTACAAGCTACCTCTTGCCATACGGTGTCTAATTACATCTCGACTTTCGTTACCCCGCACTCCACGAGCATGCGGTATCCATGGATCACTTCCTCGACGCGTCCGGACTAGCGTGGTCAACTTCACCGTGAAACGTTATCACCGTATCCTCTCGACCTCGTCACCTTCACTACTCTTTGACTCTGACCATCATCAACTCTTCAAGATCTACTTCAACCAGCGTGGGCTTCTTCGACATGCCTGTTCCGTTGAAGATGCTGGAGAAGGAGGTCGAACACCCCGATCGCATCGAGGGATGGCTTGACAAGTTGAACATTAAGGGCGCCGAGACCGATGAAAGCGAGTGCACCACTGCTACCCATCAAGAGGCAGAATATGAACCAACTACACCACCTCGGCGATCGGACTACCGCTCTGTACCGCAAGATGAGATATCGCCAACCGACACGTCCTTCTCCGGGCAGAGCATCTTCGACAAACCACTCCGCAAGAATCTGTTCGGCAGCCCGACCCCAAAGTTCGAGAGACGAGACGATGATTCCGACACGACCAGTATCGATAGCCGGGACTGGGCGCCGGCACAGGGCAAAGAGCGCACACTGGAGCGGCTTGTACCACCTGCATTTGCTCTTCGACCTAGCAAGCCATCAGCCAGGCTAGACCCTCGCGAAGCACCCTCACAAATGGATACAGACGACCTCACAGCTGTTTGGAATCTCGACCCTCAACGTGCTCTTCCGACGCCCGATCCGAACGAGCCGCGACCAGTCTGGATAACCTCTTGTTTGCAATGCACCCTCGCCGGCCTCCCCTGTTCACGAACCTACCCAGCATGTTCACGTTGTAAGCGACACAACCGTGCTGAAGAATGCCTCCTCCAGCGCCGACGTTTCACATCCGAAGTCATGGATTCCTCGCCCATGGACAGGAGCGCAGTGCCTGCTCTACTCAAAGTAAAAGGCGAAGATGAAGGCATCTGGAAGCGCAAGGTCGAGCTGGCGGAGACGTTATGCGAGAAGTGGGTCGCGGAGCAGGACAAGAGGAATTGGGTGTTGCCGGATGTTGGTAGTGCGAGAGGGGGTTGGGGTAAACGCAGGGGGAGGGGTGGGAAGGAGAAGGTGGGACATCCGGGAGAGGGGATTGGACGGTTGGCTTTTCGGGAGTTGTTTGTTGATGTGGATACCTGAGAAGGCTCTGGAGTATCTGGCATGATCGCTGCGGCGTTCTTTTCAGCGATCTCTGTTCGACTTTTACGACAAGCCGGGTCGTTGATCTGGGAATCCTCTGGGGCTGATGCGAAGATATCAGGCGTTATGGTTGCGAGTATTTGGGCGCTACACTGAGTACGGCACGAGCTCCACGTTAAGCAACCTAAGTAAGATACATGACAAGCTTGTGCGAGCTTCGAGAAGCTGTATAGCAGTACGGCCTTGTGCGGAGCTTAGCAGTCGCAAGACCAGATAGTATCGACACAAACCAGAATTCGTGTTCTGACTCTAGCCTCACATTTGAGTGAGTCTGCTACAGATAGCATTGCTTGCGCAACGCCATCAAGTCCATTCTAAAGCTTCGCTCCACCTTTACCCTGCCCCAGCAACTCTTCAACCGCAATCTCACTCGTCATAAGAATACACGTATCTCTCAAACTAGGCACGCGATGCCTGTGGTTAACCTCCTGATAATCCTCGCTCGCCAACATATCCCTAAAATGCAAGATACTGGGATAATGCGCCAGCGCGATCTCGTCCCAATCATCGTTCCCGCCGCCCACCTCGCCATTCGCACCCACACTACTGTCTGATGCCTTGGTGATCGCCGAGCCGTTGACATGTGTTGCGTTCCCCACGATCTTTGCGTTCCCGCCGTGCTTAGAGCCGATTGATTTGGCGAATGCGGCACCGTATTTAAGGTATTCTTCCTTCATCCCTGGGTTGAAGGCGAGGAGGTTGAACATGGATACTGCGCCTTTTCCCTCTTTAGCGCCGCTGTTAACGAGTGTCTTGATCCATTCATTCAGCTCATCGCTTAGTTCAAGGCTTTGGCTCGATTCAGTGGTTTTGTTGCTCTTCTGCTCTTGGACTTTGGGTACGGAGCTGGGGTCTGGATGCAGTAGCTTCTGGTTCTTCGACGCAAAGTCTTGGATTAGGCGGGAGGGGACTCCGGCTGTGACGCTCCAGTGGTGTTGGACGAGCTTTGAGAGCGAGGATGGGAGCGCGTCGGTGCTGGGCAGGATGAGGAGGAGATCCCAGTGGATGTTTCGGGCGAGGAGGTGTTCGGTTGAGAGCTTTGATGGGAGGATTATCCAGCGTATTACGCGTGAGATGACGAGTGGTGAGATGTTGGCGGACTTTAAGGTGGACAGGAAGGTTAAGATGGGGTTGGGTGTGGTGCTGTGGAGGGCGACGAGATGGAGTGTGCAGAGCGGCATTTTGGAGAGGAATTGACGGGATTAGATGTTTACTCGTTTCGCGAATATAATGCTCAGACGGCGGACAAGGAGTAGTATAGATGTTCGTAGTGTTAGGTGGATGACGTAAGTTGACTCTACTTTACCGAGGCTCAATTGTGAGGAGCTGTGGTATGAGCTCCTCGGAGCTACATGCATTAACCAAGCTCACGCCCTGTCGTGCACATCTGGTATGTCCAGTCTGTCTGCACCATCTCATCGAACATAAAGCTCCAAGTGCTTGTAGCGGATAAGCTCTACTCCGGAGTAGGGGAAGGTGCACCACTGCGGGGCGTCTCACCAGACATGTGGATCAAGACGGGACCACAGGACTGTCCATGTCCACCGTCGCAATCAATATGATTAGGAAGCATGAAAGAGGGTGTGTAATTTTGTAAATGCAGTGAGATGCGCAGGCTCATAGAAATTACCTAGGTAGGTAAGCGATGCAGCCTGCCTTGTGGTCACCGATTGGACGTTCGCGCTACCGGTACATATCTGTGACGTACGTTCCTGCTAGTTGGGCCCAGGTGGAGCTGTAGGCAAACGCGATTTCAAAGCGACAGCAGCCTGGCAACTTTTGCATATATCTGCACCAGTACCGACTGTGTTCTTGCCATCTACAAACTTCCTCTCAACACAATCTCATCGAAACTCCAATCATGCCGAAGCTCTTCATGTAGGTTCAGATGCGTGTTCCTACCCATCGATGAAACATGGACGACATGCAATTGCATTCATTTCTAGGCACTTGAAAACTGACTAGATGCAGCACCGGCGCTACTGGCTACATCGGAGGCGATGCCCTCTACGCAGTTGCAAACACCTATCCAGATCTAGAGATCACGGCACTTGTTCGAAACAGCGACAAGGGAGCTAAGGTCGCAGTGCAGTACCCAAAGACCCGTCTTGTGTACGGCACCCTTGATGACACCGAGCTACTCACTACAGAAGCGTCCAATGCAGACATCGTCCTCCATTGCGCCGACTGCGACCACGTGGCTTCCGCCAATGCTTTGGTTACTGGACTCACACGCAGCGGAAAGAAGACCTATCTCATCCATACCTCTGGAACTGGTGTCTTGTCTTTCGAGGACTTTGAGACCAACACCTATGGTATGAGGCGGGAGAAGGTGTATGACGACTGGGACAAGATCGGTGAGGTCACTTCGCTGCCTGATTCAGCGCTCCATCGAAATGTCGACAAGATCATCCTTGGATCGAACGATGTTTCAGCAGGAAACATCCAGTCTGCCATCGTCTGTCCACCATGTATCTACGGCCCTGGACGTGGCCCCGACAATCAGAAGAGTGTGCAGGTATATGACATGAGCAAGGCCGCACTGAAGCGCATGAAGGGTTTTGTCGTTGGTGACGGCAAGAACATGTGGACTCAAGTTCATGTTCAAGATCTCAGCGAGGTGTTCCTAGCCCTTGTGACAGCCGCTTTGTCGCCCGATGGTGGCAAAGCGACCTGGAACAAAGAAGGATACTATTTCGCAGAGAGCGGAGAGTTCTGCTGGGGTGACATCGGCACCAAGATTGGGGAGATCGCTTTCAAGAACAAGCTCATCAACCATGAGGGGGTTGACAACGTGAGCAAAGAGGAGGCAGACGAGATGAGGCCAATGGGCAGCTACCTTTGGGGTGAGTCATCCTGTGTTCTCGGATATGCCGTTTTTTGACATGTTAGGCACCAACTCTCGCTGCAAAGCTATTCGAGCCAACAAGCTGTTCGGTTGGACTCCCAAGCAGAAGAGCGTGTTCGATCTGCTGCCGGAGATCATCGATGGTGAGGCAAAGGCGATGGGTCGCATCAGGCAGCACGCTGAAGAAGCTGCTGAGGGACGTATCATGAAGTAGTCGTATGCTAGACCACCCTACAATGTAAGAGAGAGGCGTGTCGGATTTCCGTCACTATCGTGGCGAGAGTGCTGTAGCGATGAAGCAACCATTATGTGGTAGCAAAGCCTCTTATGAATTTCGTGTTGCGCATGTCCCGGTACTGTGACTACATGTGCGTGCTAGTCATCGATGAGATAGGAGTGAACGATGCCCAGGTACCTAGGTACTGCCCGCATCTGCCCCGCAGCGGAACTCCACATGTCTGCCCACTGTGGGTGATCACACGACCAACAACATCGAGGAATAGTAGGATGCAGTGGCAGATCATCGAAGGATAGTTGATGCAATGTAACTGAAAAGTCGATGTGTAAGCTCCGAAACGTCGTGGATGTATTCGCCTTGGCGCTGTCATGTTCCTGAGCTCGCGCGCTTGAGCCACGTTCCTAGCTTGCCTTGACCAACGAACAACCGCGTCGACATGGAAGAGCGAGCGAGACAACGACTCCCTTAATTCACGACTTCACGCGCGCAGTAGATTGCGGCTAATTCCTTCGCGACCATGGACATCATACAGGCCGTCTCCGGCTACATCACCAAGATGGTGTCGGTCGGGGACAGCGCTGCGACAGGCACCTCCGCGGCCAAGATGAAGATCCTCCTCCTCGACAACGAGACTGTGGGTTTGTCTGCTCTCCCAGGTGCCTGTACACACGTTACTCATACTGCTTAGGTCCCCATCGTATCCACTGCGACGACACAATCCGCCCTCCTCAACCATGAAGTCTACCTCACTGAGTACCGCACCCTCGTGATCCATGATGCAATGCACGGCTAACAGGTCGGCAGCCGCCTCGACAACCCAAAGCGGGAGAAGATGCGCCATCTTCGCTGCCTATGCTTTGTACGACCGTCGCCCGAGTCTATCCAGAACCTCATCGAAGAGCTGCGAGAGCCCAAGTACGGGGAATACAACATCTGTACGCGCCTGGAAGAACACGGCGCTACGTACGCGTGCTGATGCAGACAGACTTCAGTAATATAATCAAAAAGTCCTCGTTGGAGCGCCTCGCCGAAGCAGACGACCACGAAGTCGTACGCGCTATCCAAGAATACTTCGCCGACTTCCTCGTCATAAATCCCGACCTCATGTCGCTCAACCTCGGATTTCCCGACCATCGGATATGGAGCACGAGCCCGGATGCGTGGAACCAGGATGCGCTACAAAGGTCGACCGAGGCAGTCATGGCCTTACTTCTGTCGCTGAAGAAGAAGCCCTTGATACGATACCAGAAGAACAGCCTGCTCGTCAAGAAGCTGGCGACCGAGGTTCGCTATCACATGACACAGGAAGAGCAACTGTTCGACTTCCGCAAGACAGATACCCCGCCTATACTTTTAATTGTCGACCGAAGAGACGATCCGGTGACACCGTTGTTGACGCAATGGACGTATCAGGCCATGGTTCACGAGCTGCTCGGAATACACAACGGACGGGTGGACCTACGCGACGTGCCGGAGATACGTCCCGAGCTCAAGGAGATTGTGTTATCGCAGGAGCAGGACCCGTTCTTCAAGAAGAACATGTATCTTAACTTCGGTGATTTAGGGCAAAACGCAAAAGAGTACGTCGAGCAGTTCGCGTCAAAGCAGCAGGGATCGCAAAAGCTCGACTCTATTGCCGATATGAAGCGCTTCATCGAGGACTTTCCCGAGTTCCGCAAGCTTTCCGGCAACGTCACCAAGCACGTCACACTTGTCGGCGAATTGAGCAGACGAGTTGGCGAGGAGAGTCTACTGGACATCAGTGAGCTCGAACAGAGTCTGGCATGTACAGACAACCATTCCAACGACGTCAAATCGCTGCAAAGGATTATTCAGGATCCAAAGGTCCCGGCGAACAACAAGCTCCGGCTGGTTGCCATCTACGCGTTGCGCTACTCAAAGACCTCGTCAAACTCCACAGCTATGCTGCTTGACTTGCTCGCTGTTGCGGGTGGACTGTCACGGCATCGCATTAACCTCATCACAAAGCTGTTGACCTACCATGACTCGCTGCAAGCGACTACGGCGGCAGGTGGAGTGCCGGACCTTTTCCAACCTGGGTCTTTCTTCGGAGGTGCCCGAGATCGACTCAAGGGCTTGAAGGGTGTTGAGAACGTCTACACACAGCACTCGCCTCGCTTAGAGGCTACGTTGCAGGACATGATCAAGGGTCGCTTAAGCCAGCAGCTGTACCCCTTCGTCGAGGGTGGCGGATCGACAAAGGACAAGCCGCAGGACATCATTGTCTTCATGGTCGGCGGCGCAACATACGAGGAAGCTAAGATGGTTGCGCAAGTCAATGCTAGTTCGCCAGGTATTCGAGTCGTGCTCGGCGGCACCACTGTGCACAATAGCACTTCCTTCTTGGAGGAAGTAGAAGATGCCGTCGACTCGTGGCCCGAGCCTCCCGCTACATCAGCTGCGGCTCGCCTGAAGAGAGAAGTAGGTAGATAGTCGATATCGTCTTGCGAGAGCGAAGCAATAATTCGGGAGTTGGGCGTCGAAGCGAGTGGCATCAGATGCAGGTTCATATTACACGGGTTGATAGAGTTGCCTCATGAATACCACAATCATCTCAATAGTGTTCGTCAGCACAGCCCGCAATGAGTGCAGCACAGTGCATGCCCCGCGCTAAGGGTCGAGATGCATCCCACCAAGGCCCACATCATTCGTTTCAAGCCGGCCCTGAACAGCAGCGCGGCCTATAGGTCGCAGTCAGCAATCAATTGTTGGGCGGTACCTGCATGACTCCGAAGGCGGCGAAAAGTCTGCTAACCTGCTCAGAGCCAAGACGATGCGACAAGGCTGAACACGTGCATCATCACCAACAGGTGTTAAAGTCATCGGGGTTCCCTTACGGGCCGACATCCGATCGCTCACTCCACCACCTCAGCCACCTTCCAACCTCACCCACACATGGCGCGAAAATGAGGATTGCGAGACATGCCAGAACAAGGACAGGTCTTGCAGTCTCGAGTGGTCCGCCGGAGAAATCCACGCCCCATCAACAGCTGCGTTGAATGCCGCACCCGGAAGTCGCGATGCTCCAAGACGCACCCTTGCCAGAACTGCACAGCCTTCGGGCGCGAGTGCGTCTTCATCACCGTCCCTGAGAGCGCTGCGCGCAAGAAAGAGAGGGAGCAGAGAGAGCGCGCGCAGAGTAAGAGCGGCGCTGGTGTCACCATCCCGGACTGGACCAAGAACCTCCCCGTGCGCACGCAGAGTAGTGCCAGTGTGCATGATGGGTACGAGAATGCGAACTCGGTCGACACCACCACGCCTGGCACGCCTCCGCGAGACTATGAATGGGAAGCCTACCAGCAGGATGTCGAGCCCGAAACGGATGCCTGGGAGAGACTGCCCGCAGAGCCTGAAGAGACGCAGGACGATGTGTACGAGGACGAGAATGACGATGAAGATCAGATTGCGACGGATCTCACGATTCGAATCGGGAGGATGATCATTTGTGAGAATGTCACCGGATTTTTCCGCCCCCAATACGCCGAAGAGGTACTTTTTGCCCTGTCCTCATCTTTTGTCCCGCGTTCACGTTGCCTTCCCATGACCGCAGACTGAATTGTTGTGTAGCTCGGCAAGCTTCTGTCTGAGAGCTTCACCCCGTCGTCATCAGTCACGGGCCAGAGAGCGACACAGTCGTCTGCTCTGCTGTCCGCAGAACAGATGCCGTCCCTTGCACCATCGCTAAACCTGCTGCTAGGTGGCTCGCTGCCTCTACATCAAAACAACGATGTGGAAGTACCGCAGCTACCGACTAAGATGGAAGCAGAGGGACTACTACAGCGATACACAGAAGCTGTCAGCCCTCTTGCGCACGTGTTGCATCTTCCGTCGTTCAAGCGCATGTTTGACCGCTTCTGGATGAATCTTGAGATTGGGAATCCCAACCAAAATTCATGTACTGCCTTGATATTGGCCGTGTGCATGGCTGCTGCGGCGTCTGTATCGCCTCTGCAAGCCAAGTCGCAGTTTGGCATCACAAAAGAGGACCTGTTCTTGCGCTTACAAAAAGCTACGGAGCGGGCATTGCTTCGTGCTAACTGGGCGAAGACGTCCAATATACGGACTTTGCAAGCTTTGACGATCTATTTGGTACTTGAATCGACATTCTTGTTAAAATTCGAGCATACTAACATATACAGATACCCCTCTGTCGAGCGCAGATATCTCGAGCGACGTCTGTCGTAGTTGGTGCTCTGGTTCGCCTAGCACAATGTATAGGCATACATCGCATGAGCCACAGCTCAGCCAACAGCCTAACACCTCTACAGCGACACGTTCGATCGCTCTTGTGGTACCAAATCTGCTTCTTAGACTTCAAGACAGCCGAAGCGCAAGGGCCCCATCCATCCATTCGATCAGACGATTTCGACATTGCGCTCCCGTTAAATGTAGATGACGACGTCTTCGAGTTTGGCAGTGCAAAATGGCAGCAACACCCTGCCTCCACCACTGGCTGGTCAGACGTGACTTTATCGCTAATACGCTACGAATGCAATGAAATCCACCGTCTTATCTTCCGCGGCAGGATCGAAATGGACCGCAAGCACATCACGCTCCACGACCTGCGCGCCCGCGTAGAGGCCAAGAAACGTCAAATTCAAAGCAAATACCTGCAGTATCTGGACGCCAATGTTCCCATCCAACGTTATGCAGGCCTCGTAGCAACTCTCTTAATGTCTCGTTGCGACTCGATGCTACTCTACCGGCACCTCCCACAAACCTCTCTGCAACCGCGCTCAGAATCCGAAAACCGCCTCCGCGACGTCCTCCTCACAGCCGCCCTGACCACGCTCGAAATCGGCGCAACGCTAGACACACTGCCCTCGCTCTCGGCATGGGCCTGGTACTCAACGACCTACCAACAATACCACGCCGTCCTCCTCCTCCTCACCGAACTCTACCGCACGCCCGACCTCCCGCGAAAAGAGCGCATGGCCACAATCATCGACCACATCTTCGGACACTGCTACGGCGTCGGCGTCCGAGAACGCTGCTCCGACCTCCTCTTCACCGTCAAAGAAAACCTAGAAGCCTTCTACGTAATGAAAGGCTTCAACAAAAAGCGCCAACAAATCGCTCCCCAGCAACATCCCACGCTCCAGCCCCTCCCTTCCTTCGGCGGCTCCGTAACGAGTCCCGCGTTTGGCGCGCAGCAGACGCCGAATAATATGCATGGCCATTTGCAGAGGACGCCTACGTCTGGTACGCTGGATGGCTTGAATGTCGATTTTGATAGTATACTCGGGAGCTTGAATGGTGGAGGCGGCGGCGGCGGTGGGGCTGGTGCTGGGTCGGCGGAGGATTACGATGTCTGGGGTGGTATGAGCGCTGGTGCGGGTCAGGATACGGGTGCTATTTTTGTGCCGGTGGATACGGGGCATCATGCTGAGTTTGGGACTACGAGCCCGAATGGGGGGTTGCAGCAGTGGGTAAGTCATCTTTAGGTCTTTGTGATGGTTGACCAAATGTAAGGGAATTGTGCTAATGTGCGTCTAGGAGAACTGGAATTTCCCACCTCAACAGCAGAAGTACGAGCATTAATGGGTTGATGCAGTGTGGTGTTTACGGAGAATGCTCGTGTTCGAATAACGCGAGTAGTATATATCTGGCTAGTCTGTTGATTGAAATAGACACGAGTTCATCTCAACTTCACGAATGTTTCTGGTCGTATCAAGATCTCACTCATCCTGAGTCTTCATCGACTGTACACATGCACATTCACTTCGCTTCTTTGATTGCTTAAGAGATGTATTGAGGTTGAGCCCTAGCATCGTTGCTACAATTGAACTTGCGTCTGAAGCTCGACACGTAGACGCTGTGATAAGTTCCACCCAGCTCCAAAACGCCACGACACTGGTGCTTGATGTTCCCTCCAATGTAACGCCATATACGCCGGACCGCACTGCAGTCGAGAATGCAGACCTGATTTTCCGCCAAGCGAGTCGTGAACAGCATGTCGATACGTCAAATGTTGGCATCACCAGCTGGTGTTCCTGACAGTGGAAGACATGAGCTCTACGACAAACTTGTTAGCCAAAGAGAAAGACAAGAGGAAGATGGCAAGGGCTAGTAGCGTGCTACTTGAGATTCACTCAACGCACTTCGCTTCATTGGCGGCGGAGGTGGCGGTGGCTTCTTCGCCCTCGATGGAGGTGGTGGCGGAGGTGCCTTCTTGCCGCCGTTGGTCGCCTGCTCACCCGCCTGGGACCAACTCGCTGCTCGCGACATTACGCCGCCGCGCCCACTGCCAACAGATGACGAGGTATCGGGGCTAGGTGGCGATCGATCACGGTCACGTCTATATCCGTTTCCGTTGGCTGGCGCATAATCGTCTTCGTAGTCGTCAGCAAACGTGTTCTGTTGGCTGGCGCTAGCTTGTCGGACTGGACGGAGATTTGTTCGGCCGGAGGATATGACGGAGGAATCAGTGGGGACGCGGGACAGTCGGCGGGCAGGGGAGTCGTCTCGGTAGCCGTTATTGTTCTCGTATGTCGAAGTGCGGCTAAGAGAGGGGCGTAGGGAGTAGCCACCGGGCGACTGCTCGGGGCCAGGGGAGCGGCTTCGCTGGGACGAAAGCTTAGGAATGGTCATGCGAGCGGGCTCAGGTTCAGGTTCTTCTTCGACTGGGTTGAAGCGCTCTGCGTAGCCGTGTGCGGTATTGGATCGGGAGCGCGCGGGGCGGCTAGGCATAGCCCTGGTGTCCCTGTGTCATGTGTCAGAAATGTGCTAGGTCTTATGCTGATCGGAATGTCCTCACCTAGCCGGCCATTCCCGCTTGACGTTGAGCAGAATCTCACGACAGCGGTCGTAGTAGCTCAGTTCTGCCTCGAGGAAAGCAGTAAGGTCCTGGACCATGTCGACTTCGGACTCCTTGATGTCCTGCATCCTCCGGAAGACCTCTTCGCTGGTCTCCTCGTATTTGGCCTTTTGGGCACGTAGTTCCTCCTCCATGCGGAAGTCTTCCTTCTTCGTCTTCTGCATCTTGGCGAGGGAGGTGTCATAGGCCAGACGGCGTGTCTCGAGCTTCTTGCGGGTAGACTGAGACGAATTAGCTTCCATGCCCACAATTGATCTGATGTTGCCGTACCTGGTACTCCTTCATCTGGATCAGGGAGCGTTCAAGACCCTCGAGCCATGATGACGTAGCCCCTTGGACATACGTCTCCTGTACTCGCGCCAGACGTTCGTTTGCTCGACCCAGTGCTGCTGATAGTTAGTACGCAGACAGGTGCGATTGGCGTGGAAACGCACAAGACAGGCAATTGCCAAACTCCGAGTCGGGCTCAAAGTCCTCGCCGTGGGTCACCATGGAGGAACCCAGATGGCCACCTGGTAGCTGCTTCTCCTTGTCGGCGCCCTCTGCGCGCTTGGAAAGCGACTTGACGTAGACAGCCATTGCGCCGTGCATCTTGTCCATGCCTGGAAAAGTGTCAGTATGCGAGGCTGGAGCTGCTGCAGGGCGCGGATTCGTGCATACCCTCATGACGCAGGTTCATTTCCACTTCGAGCGCCTTGAACTCGTCGGAGAGACCAGTGCGGGCCTCTGCGCCCATCTTCTCGTTGGTCCATTGCTTCAGGCGGTCGAATTTCTTGTTGATGTTCATGATTGCGGTGCGGTGTGCGTGGGTGTCGTAGGGAAGCGTGCAAGCAGCAGAATGACGAGGGGGCTGCGGCGTGCGTAACAAGATATGGGCCGTGTGCAGGGTACAGCTATCGATACCACCAGGGAGGCAGGCGCGGGACGATCAACACCCGGCGACAGAGACCAAGTGGTGCAAAGTAAGGAACAGAGGAATGGATAAGAAGAGGAATGGATGCCACGAGATAATACAAGTCAGGAGGGAGATTTCGCAATGGCGGGCGTCCTACGGCAAAAGTTGAGAGCCAACGCGTGTCAATATACAGCAGCAGGCTAAGCAGGCGCGACCCTGACCCATTATTCCAGAAACCACAGACCGTCTGGGTGCCCTCCAACGGCGATCAGCGTCGCCCAAAGACGCGGCCCAGCCAGTCCTGACACAGCGGGACGACATGTCGCTATTCCGGGGTTTGCCGCCCTAATGCTTCCGCCGCCGCCCCATCTACTCACCACAGCCAACCCCTCCACTATCGCCTTTTGTAGGCATGCCCCCCGTTTCACCCGTCTTGCCATACATTGAGCACCGTTCTATTCCTGGCAGCCTCCGTCATGGTTTGCGCAATCAGGCTCCGTCTCATGGATGCTGAGTTTCACCCTCGCCACCGTACCAAGGAAGCGTCTTTCTTAGCTACTCTCCATCCTCTGCCCGACTTCACCGAGCAAATCACCGGAATCAGCAGTAGGCTCCTGTTCGGATCCTCTCCTATCGCGCAGCAATGGGCATTCGATAGACCTACAGAAGCGCATGTTGGCTGTCTAGTGCGCCGTCCAGACTCTTCAATATGCAGCCATAAAGGACGCGAACCCAATCTCCTTCCTTTATCAGGTCAAGCGGTCTTTTCGGCAAGCGCGATATATCACCTGGCCTCTGAAAGCAACGCGATATAGCTGGAAAGCAATCCTTCTACAGTGTAAGCTACCTTGGCATATGCAGTCAATGTGCTCGCCATCTCACACGATCGCACTGCGAGCATCCGCTCATCACGCTTGCAGCGTCTGTTCATGTCAAGAAACTTTTGTCGTATTGCATTCATTACTCACGACATCAATAAAGACTGACAGGAAATCGAGACAACATGTCCTAATCTGCCTCGAAACGATTACCTTCCAGCTCGCCCCGCCATACAAACCGCGTGCACGTGACTTGACAAGCGCCGTCTCTTCGGCCAGCTGGAACTTCAACCTCAAGTTCGCGTCTCTCCTCAGCCAAGGCAACACCACTTCAACTGCGCTCTCGCATTCGCTTGTATTCTGCGCAGTCGGCTTCTTTCGGCGCATTGTTTGCTCAAACTAGGTTTCTTCATTTCCAAAATGTCCTGTCCGCCTCGAATCATACGAACGAATTTGATTCATTTCTGATCGCGCTACATCATCGCGCAATGATTTCATTGCTAGGGAAGGTGCCGTGAGGACGTTTACCACAAGGAGTTGACAGACATGCGCTGCAACTTCAGGACTGGGCGGACTAGCCCGAAGTTGCGACGAAAAGCGCGACGCACATGGGCGCGCCTGCAGCCAACACGTAACGCTTGCGAACTCGAAGACACTCCCAGTGTTCTTAGGGGTACATTACCCGGTGTCGCCTTCCTTTCATCTATTTGACATCTGTTGCGACGCCTATTCAAGTCAAGAGGAGGACCGAATGGGCAGAGGCTGACCTATGCTTATGAGCAACACCAGGGCATCTGTGGAAGGTCTCGCGCTTTAGTCGCGACGTTGACATGACCACTTGTCGAGCGTTCCCCCGCCCGATCAGCGCTTTCAAAGGGACCTACCGGCCACATCAGCACAACCGCCCTAAACCTGAAAACCGACATTGCGCAGTGGAGCGCATTCAAGCAACGAAAACCTGACACAGCTCAGTCTCGCCGGTACACTTGCACCTCGAATTGTGACTGCGCGTCTCGAATCATGTCTTAGACAAGTGCCCTCGACCCCCTTCTGGGCCTGGAACAGAACATTAAGAAACAATGGTAGGGTATTTATAAGCCGCTGACTCTCTTAACAACAGCATTATGAGTTGGGCGAGATGCAGCCATACAATCAGACTTGTGAGCAGGAGGTTCTGGTGGAAGCTGTGGTGAAGAGACGGCACGCTTGATAGCTGCCCTTGGCCGTGGTCTCACTATATGCGAATTGGGATATCGCTGTAGCACTTCGCGAACATCACGTATATAGCCGAATCAAACTCCCAGACTACAGAAGTTGCCCTGATCCCATCGCTGCTCTGATATTGCTACCTTGTGATGCTTGGTCTGTCAAACAAAGATGCCCTGATGAATGTGCTCATTGTCCTGCATTACAGGGACCCAATCAGTCGATCTTTGGGCTAGCGAAAGTAGCATTACCTCATGCCTGCCTAACCGTGCTCTGTTCGTAGTTCCTCTCCTCGTCCCGCAACTGCAGCCGCAACTACCACCACCAACATCAACCCCCAAACACCACCAACCATGGCCGATTCCGATTCTTCGCTGTCCTCTGCGCCCCCGACCGACGACGAGATGGAGGTCGAGGTTTCAGAAGCAAGCGCTGCAAAGGCCGTACCTCAGAAAAAGAAGAAGAAGAATGGCACAATCTTGACCTTTTTCAAGCATCGCTCGCCCTCGCCGCCTCCAAGGAAACGAGCGCCTTCTCCACCGCATGAGGCCGTACCAGAGGATAATCCAGACATTGCTGTACGTGTTGGACGCGTCCGTCGCGTCGTGACGCGCCGCATTGCACCGCAATCGCGCATAAATCCTCCACCCAGACATCGCTAATGCCATGCGCTATAGTTCATTGTAATGTTTCGGTCGCGCTTCAACGAAGCCTTTCCTCGCGGTTCGCCTCACGTAGGGCCTCAAGACATCGAACAGGGTGTCGCGGAGGAGACGCCGTCCGCCGATGTCGAAGGCTTACTATGCGCCCTGCTCGGGCTCGTCCTCAATCGCAAGAAACCTGTCGAGTCAGTCTGACCCCTTTGCTCTTCACAAAGACATATTCTCCGGTCGCGTAGGCCTTACAGAGCGGATGGCATAGTGCACGCGCTGACAAGTTGTGTGTTCTACAGGAAGGGTCACTACGGTCGCGCCCTCGAAGAGGCCATCCAAACCCAAAAATCACAATGGCCCACCAAATGGACTGGCAACCCCCTCAGTGGCGGTCGCAACTTCAACACAATGACAGCGGAAGAACGGGTAAGTCGCCGTCTGTCCTGATATCGCCAGATGCTAACTGTCGCCCAGATCACCCTCCTCCACTCTCTCTGCCTCTGGAGCCTCAACCAAAACGAGCAAGTCAAGATCATGATCAATACCGCATACAAGTCCCGCACTACCAAGGACAAACAAGATACAAACATCCCGTTGTCGGTACAAGCGTGGGGTCGCGATGGTGACAAACGCCGGTACTACCTGGTCGAAGGGCAGAATGACACCCACTTTCGCATCTACCGCGAGAGCGATCCCAAACTCAAGAACGTACAGTGGATCAGTGTCGCTGGCTCAATCGATGAGCTAAGAGCGCTTGCGACGAAGCTGGAAGAAGTAGACGGACACAAAGAGGCCAAGGCACTCGGCGAGCGCATGCTCAACGCTGTGCCACGATTCGAGGCTTCAGAAAACGTATGTCCTCGTTTCTTCTATACATTGTCTTGTGCTAATAACCATGCAGAAACGCAAGCGACGAGAGTACACCCGTCAGCGCAAAGACGCTTTCACGCGCCCAGAACTCGGTTTCTCCCTATACGAAGGCCGCACCCGTGGCAAGCGCCAACGATATACGTTTGATGAAGAGGACGATTTTGACTCGGACAATACATCTGTACGTCGGTCAGGGCGGCAGTCAGGCCGCGACACACCCGCTGCGCCTTCTGGTCCTACTGTCACCGCCAGCGGCCGACAGGTCCGGTCTCGAGCAACAGGCTTATACGGTGAGACACTACTCAGTGGACAAGCTACCGATCACCCATCGCCTGCAACTGGCGATTACATACGGTCTGATGTGTCTGAGGAACCACAGTCAGGCCCTGGCCGATCAACCCGCGCCGCCAACAGGGGTACCGCCAACGGCCGCTCACTGAACCGGACAGTAGATTCCGAAGATGAGGAGGATGCGACATCTTGGGACGGTGGAGATGATGACGAGGAAGAGCCAGATCAGATGGAGCTCGACGATGATGAAGACGATGCGGCGGAGGATTCGTCAGATGAAGAGGAGGAACCACACAGCCTCATGGTCACCCTGCGTTACCGGAAAGGCGCAACTGATGGCTCTGCTGCTCCCAATCAAGACGCACCCATGGCAAATGGCGTCGACCACGATGCTACTGCTGCGACACTAGGCGACACAGGCGCGCCCAAACAGCCCGAAATTGCGCCTGCCCCAGAAACCTCAGCTCTCACATCCGAGCCCAGTTCCAACATGAACGGGATCTCCCAACCTGTCGTCCCCGTTGCAAACCAACAGCTTCCTACAGGCAACCCAGAAGCGCTCCCCAAACTCGATGGCTTCTTCTCCGCCCCAACGCCGCCGTACAGCGCCCCAGAGGAAGCACCAAAACACCAGACTCCCGTTGACGTCTCTACCAATTCTTATGAGGCAGCTCCACCACCGCAACATCCCACACCTGCTCCGACCGCCAGCTGGCAATAGACCTGCCTGCGCACTTAATCAAGCCGTTTTCTCATGCATGCTACACATCATTTCCCAAATGCCATGTGCGGTTGTCTTCAATTCAATTTTATCCGCGTTTTTCTTTCCCTGTCTTGTACCGTCCCTGTCATAGCTAGAGAAAGACAGATACCCATGGCGTTTTCCATTTCTTTACCTCCTGTACCTGAAGATGGGAGGTGAGATTAAGGTGTTGTCTCTCGTCGGATTAGCGTTGTGTTAGGATACGTACGGGCATCGGATGTCTACGTTCATGTTGGGTGCTGCTCATGAGTGGTAGACAATGGCACTTCTACACAAAGGAAATGATTGCCTGGGTGACTGGGATACAGACACTCGATAGGCACTGAGGGAAGTGTGAGAGGAGAAGTTCAATAAATGCAACTTGTGTTGTCATTATGAGCAGCTGTGCGATTGTGTTGTGATGCTACTTGTGAACCAGGTATAGGCACTGTATCGTGAGCTTCATATCTAGCGAAGCTCACCATACTGTGCCTATACCTGGGCATACGTCTTGCTTCAGCCACATCAGGTCCATACCTAATCAAATAGATCTGAACCTGATGCGCCGAAAGCAAGACGTATGCTTTCGCTCCACAACGCCGCCGCCGCTACTGGTATTATATACATTCAGTCATGTCATCATACACATACATCCATTTCACGCTTCACCTCGGTAAAGCGCCCGGTATGGCTCCCGCAATGCCCGTCGTAGTCCGACTCTGCAGTTTGGGTCTACCAGACCCCTTGGGCCGGTCTCTCTGCTCGCCGCGCCACCGCATGCCGTCTTCCCGGGTATTCCTACTCTGGCTACGCGAGTCCGTTGCACTGGGTTTTCTAACCCCAGCTCTAATCTCCGCCTCTCGCATCTTCTGGCCTTCTGCTTCTATGCGCTCTTCTAGGGTGGCGTTTTCGGCGATGGGGCTGGGGATGAAGGATGTTGAGCCGGGAGCTGTGCCGTTTCCTTCCATGACGGCGATTTCGTCGTCCTCATCCTCTTCGTTGTCGCCGGCGGCTGCGTCGGCGTCTTCGGTGGCTCCGCCTCGTGTGTTGTGTTTGCGGGGCCAGAGTGAGGGGAGCACGATCTGCTGGAAGCGGGGCTCTACGGCTCGTTCGTCGAACCAGGCGTGGACGCGGGATTCGATGAGCTGGGCGATCTTGGGTACGTCTTGGAGGCGTGATCGCGAACCGACTAGAGAACGCACGGAGAGGTCGAGGCGGTAGTCGTCTAGGAAGGTGAAGGCTAAAGTGGTGGGACGGTGTGGTGGGGCGCCTGATGAGGATGCTGGACGACTCGGCGAGGAACCTCGGTGTGTGTTTGATGTTGGCGATGGCATGGGCGCGGTGGTTGGTGGAGGCGAGGAGGAGGGTATGAAGGACACGGCGAGGGTCCCTGAGAATCGTACAATGCTCACAGCGAGCGCGACTGGCAAGACTGCGGACATGGGTTTGGGCCAGTTCAGGTTCAGTGTCGTCTCTACACCGATGGTAATAACATCGCTCAGATCAACGTCCATGCGCGCTTGCAGTCTCTCCTTCTCATCTGTATTGCCTGGCCCGTACCAGAATCCGTCTTCTGCTGGCATGACTCTGCAGTTGCTGAAGATGGGGAACTCGTCACCCAATGCTATCTCCGTCACCCTGATCTCGCCAATCCAGTCCGGCTTGCTGCCCGTGTTCAAGATGTCGGTGAGCGAAGTAAGGATCGCATCGTCTTGTCGTGCGTCAGCTCGCAGCTGTGCGATTGTTTGCGCAATGAGCACATTGAACCAGTCTAAGCTCTCTGGTTGGTGTCCCTTTACGTTGTAATACGTCTTCGCGAGGATAGTCTGTATGCTTGGGCCTCCCCTGCTCTCCTCGCCTTTTCGTATTATACTTCTCGATGGCTTATGCCGTAAGGAGAGAGACGTCGAGTTTGCGCGCGTTCTCAATTGCTTATACGACTGTTGGTGTGCCAAAGTTCGAGCTCGGCGGAGCGAGTTGAGATGCAATGCGCGGTCGTCGGCGGACGGTGGCTCTCCGAAGATGAAGAACTTTATGAAGCAGAACATCAAAATCGCAATCGAAAGCTGTCCAAGTAGGAACCCTTGTGTAAAGGAGAGTCTATGGTAGGTTAGCGGGGTCTCTGCATTTGATGGGCAACTGTACGATGACGAGCCGCCCTGTGTGACGGGCAGCGCCACGGGCGTGGGCACTGATTTGACCATAGTCGCGACTGGGGAATTGCTACCGCGTTGACAATTGCATATTGGGTGTGGATGGTGATTTCGAGCAGAGGCTGAAAGACGTAATTGTGCATCGGGACCTTGGAAGGATGCCGACCTAGCCATATCGATAAGCCTCCTAATCACTCCACGCCCATCTCCGCAGCCCCGAGGTCTCCCCAGACTCAGACCCGCGACGAGGCACG
>Ga0265797_10001717_pt1 | contig 38212 bp, 34 predicted proteins | sample P2T30metagenome_FD_192433 | JGI IMG/M metagenome (GOLD analysis project Ga0265797, IMG submission 192433) | Plant litter microbial communities from East Loma Ridge, Irvine, California - P2 T30 | ecosystem: Environmental > Terrestrial > Plant litter > Unclassified | place: USA: California...
ATCCACGCGCGACGTACCGTTGCCCGTATTGGAGGGGTAGAACGCATACGCGTGCATCGGCTTGCCATCGAGAGGGTCTAGAAAGGTCAAGCGATGGACCCCGACACCCCAGTGGGCGCGGGGCGCGGCTTGGAGCTGCACCGAAAACAGGCCAAGAAGCACCAACAGACCCAAAGCTGCACACAGACGCTTCATGTTCACGCCCCAAACCTCCACGGGGCGCGTTACAGGCGGCGCCCCTTGCCTTTATGCCCCGCGCGCTGATGCCAGGTACCGCTAAGGCCTAGCACAAGTCGCGCCAGCCTGCTTCGAAGCGATCAAGGCATCTGGCGCCGCACCCCACTTGGACTGGCGCGCCAGAGGCAGAGTTCAGGCCATTCAGCCTTGGGCGGTAGACCAGTCGATCCAGTGGAACTGCCACGTGAGCAGGATCAGCACCCCGAACGCTACCCGATACCAGGCGAACACCGCGTAGCTGTGGTGAGCGATGAACTTGAGCAAGCCTTGTACCGCGATCATGGCAAAGAGGAAGGACACCGCGAACCCCAGCGCGAAGACAGGAAGGTCCGATGGCTGGAACAGGTGGCGGTATTTGTAGCCCGAATACACCGCGGCGCCGACCATGGTCGGCATGGCGAGGAAGAACGAAAACTCGGTCGCCGCCGTGCGAGACATGCCGAACAGCAGGCCGCCAATGATCGTGGAGCCCGATCGCGACGTTCCCGGAATCATAGCAAGGCATTGGGCGCAGCCGATCTTGAGCGCATCAGTCCAGCGCATGTCATCCACGTGGTCGATGCGCACCTGGTGGGCGCGCTTCTCGGCCCATAGCATCACCAGCCCCCCGACGATAAGCGCGCACGCCACGGTGACCGGATTGAAGAGATATTGGTGGATCACGTCCGAGAAGAGCACCCCCAGCACCACCGCCGGCAGGAACGCGATCAGCAGATTGGCCGTGAAGCGACGCGCCTGCGGCTGGGAGCCCAGCCCGGTTACCACGCTGGTGATTTTCCCGCGAAATGCCCACACCACCGCCAGGATCGCCCCTAACTGGATAATGATGTTGAAGGCCATGGCCCGCTCCCCGCCGAAGTCGAGCAGATCCGCCACGATGATCTGGTGCCCTGTGCTCGAGATTGGCAGAAACTCGGTGAGCCCCTCGACGATCCCCAGCACCATGGCCGAAGCGGCCGTCCACATATCCATACAGTTCCCCCAGAGCCGGCCGTTCTATGACGGTTTGTTAAATTGGGCACACACTTTGGTGACAAGGGCGCAAGTTCCTGAGTTTTTTCAAGCATTTCCCTGCAACGCAGCGCCCGCGCCGGCGATTCTGACTGATGCTTGACGGCAACGCCAGCACGCCCGCGCAAGGCTTGGCCCCGCGGCGGGTTAGGATAGAGCCTTGTCCACCGGGAAGTTGAGCCTGCGCACATGAACATTGTGGTATTGACCGGCCCGGAATCCGCCGGGAAAAGCACCTTGGCCAAGCGCCTGCAGCGGGCCTATGGGGGCCTGTGCTGCGGCGAATACGTGCGTGCCTTTATCGAGCTGCACCAGAGGGAAACCACCCTCGCGGACATTCCGGCCATTGCCCGGGGCCAACTGGCGCTCGAGGATCAGGCCCGCGCAACCGACCCGCAATGGCTGTGGTTGGATACCCACTTGCTCAGCAATATTCTGTGGAGCGAACGCCTGTTCGGCAGTTGCCCCGCCTGGCTACAGGAAGCGCTTCTGGAACGCCGTTACGACCTGCACTTGCTCCTGTCGCCCGACGGCGTGCCCTGGATCGCCGATGGCCAGCGGTGCCAACCGGATGTGGCGGATCGTCGCGCTTTCTTTGAGGCGTGCCGCCGATGGCTCGATCACAACAACCAGCCCTACAGCGTATTGACGGGTGACTGGGCTACCCGAGAAGCCCAGGCCCATACCGCCATCGCCCGGTTCTTCGGGGCCTCCGCCTGTCTGCCAGGCGTGGCCGGTGGTCGGTAGCCGGGAATTTGAGGCATTTCGCACAGTCTCACAGCTGCAATGAGCGGTTGCTTGGGGCAGGAACGCTTCAAGAAATAAATCGCCGCCGTTGTGACTCGCTGGTCGCGTCAAGGCATCAGTATTTCAACTGCCGCCTCAATCGACGCGGCGCTGTCAATCTGACGTGCATTTCGAGAGAGCAAATAACTCATGGACGCAACGCTGCGTGTGAACGAAGCCCTACTGATCGCCGGCCACGCTTTCGAACCCTTCCATTGTGTCGCCTGGACACAGCAAGACGGTGACGGCGCCCTTAGCCTTACCGTGATCGATGACCACACCAGCAACAACCTGTGCCGCGCGCAACTGCCGGCCAGCGCCTACTCCGATCCGCAAAAACTGGCCAGCGCATTGGAAGAAGTGCGTGCCGGCCTTTCCCGTCACGGCTACAGCCTGCAACCCTGGACCATGCCGGCCTTCGCACACTGAACGCCTCAGCTGAGCGCCACGGCAGGCACGGCGCATGACGTCTATCGACTGGCAGCGTGTGCTGCTGGATAAACAGTCCCTGGGCTTTCTCTGGGAAGTGGCTGGCCGCACCTTGATGGCCTACGCGGTGGTCTTCATATTCCTGAAGATCGCCGGGCGCCGAGGGGTGCGCCAACTTTCGCTGTTTGAGCTCGTGGTCATCCTCACGCTTGGCTCCGCTGCCGGCGACGTGACCTTCTACGACGACGTGCCGGTACTTCCCGTACTCACCGTGTTTCTGGTGATGACCCTACTGTACCGCCTGACCACGTGGGTGATCGAACGCAGCAGCCGCTTTGGCGAATGGCTGGAAGGCAAGGCGATCCTGATCATCCGGGACGGTGCGTTCGAGCTCGAGACCCTGGACAAGGGCAACGTGACCCACGATGAATTCCTGATGGAGTTGCGGTTGCACGGCGCCGAGCATCTGGGCCAGATTCGCCTGGCGCTGCTGGAGGTCAACGGCGACGTGAGCGTGTATTTCTATGAGCGGGATGAGGTGCGCCCGGGGCTTTCGATCCTCCCGCGCGAGTTTCGCGCACCCACCCAAGCCCCGGAGGCGAGCGGGCTGTATGCCTGCGAGCATTGCGGCGGGGTGCAGCGGCTGGCGGGCCATCAACGGCTGGAATGCCCCCGCTGCAAACGCAAGGTTTGGAGCCAGGCGCTCGCCCGCCCCCGCGCGTGACCGTCAACTCAAGCAGGCCCCATTGAACGAGCACGGCCGCCTGGCTCACCACAATGCTGTGGGACCGGGAGGAGCCGCAGGCGTAGCCCGGGAAGGCGGCAGTGGCTTCCACTCCAGGGTGAGCTTGAAACCATTCGCAAGCTTTGACGCTTCCCGCAGAAGTGCAAGCGCTCTTATGTCCGTTGTTTTCACCCCGGCGGCAATGCGTCCAGATGGATATAGTGGGCCTCCATCAGGCGGGCCAGTTCGCGGGCTTTGCCCAGGCGTATGCCACCCAGCTCGATATCCACCAACAGGGTGTCACAGCCCACCCCTTGTATGCCCTGCAGCGCCTTGAGCCGGCCATCGGTGACCACGACACAGCGGTATCCCCGGCCGGGCTCGGCGCGCTGCTGCAGGGCCAACCAGCGTCTTGCCTCGGCCAACGCGGCGGGCAAGGGGGTGCCACCGCCAGCGCCCAGCTGATCGAGCCATGGGCCGAGCGCGCGGGAGGCCTTGAGGCCGTGACGTTGCCATTGAGCCCCGGCGCCGCTTGCGGTGATAAGGGCCAGGCGTGCCCGCTGGCGGTAGGCTTGGTCAAATAATGCTTGCAGGAAGCCCTTGGCGCGAGAAAGCGCCCCGTGACGGCGGGTGGATGCCGAAGTGTCGACTACCACCAGCCAAACCGGGGGCATGGACGCCGCCCCGGTTTGCCATTGCAGATCCGCTCGGCGCGCGGGCCTGCCCTTGGCGAGGGTAGGCACCCAGGCGATGCGGCCACTTGGCCCACGCCTGCCGCTACGCTGGGTCGTTTGCCCGATAACCTTTGTGCGCTTCGCCCCCGCCTGGGCCAAGCGGGGGCTCAGGGCTTTTTTGGCCACCCCGGCAAGCCCGTGCGGGGTCCTGTGGTAACCGGCTGCGCGGGCAATTGCCCCCAATCGCCCGTGGCGGGTGGTTGAGGTGACTGCGGAGGCTTAGGCGCAGCGCTGTTGGAACCGGTTGGCGGCGAGGCCGGCGGATGATTCTGCCGGCGATGGCGAAGGGCAAACTCGGCCACGGCGTCGATATCTGTGGCGCTGATGCGATCCGCCCCTCTCCAGGCCGCATGGGCCCGGGCGGCGCGCAGCCACACCAGGTCTGCCCGTAAGCCATCCACCCCCGCGGCATGGCAGGCTTCACTGATGCAAGACAACGCGACATCGTCCAGCGGGATGTCATCCAGGCATGCCCGGGCATCGCGGCAGCGCTGGCCAAGGCTGGCCTGCTCGGCCGCCCAGTGTGCGCAGAAGGCCGCAGGGTCGCTGTCAAACGCCAGCCGGCGGCGAATGATGGCTTGGCGCTCGGCAGGTTCGGGCCGCTGATCAAGCGCCACGTTCAAGCCGAAGCGGTCCAGCAGTTGCGGCCTGAGTTCGCCCTCTTCAGGGTTCATGGTGCCGATCAGCACAAAACGCGAAGGGTGCTGATGGGAAATGCCGTCGCGCTCTACCCGGTTGACCCCACTGGCGGCGACGTCCAGCAGCAGGTCCACCAAAGGGTCAGGCAACAGGTTCACTTCATCCACGTACAACACGCCGCCATCGGCGGCGGCCAGTACGCCGGGCGAAAAGCGTACCTTCCCCTCGCCCAGCGCCGCGTCCAGGTCCAGTGTGCCGGCCACGCGGTCCTCGCTGGCCCCCAACGGCAGGGTGACGAAGGGCGCGCCTTCCAGCAGATCGGCCAGCCCCCGAGCCAAGGTGCTCTTGGCCATGCCGCGAGGCCCTTCGATCAGCACGCCCCCGATCTTCGGGTCGATGGCCGCCAGGCACAGCGCCAGCTTGAGGTGCTCGGCGCCGACGACGGCGCTCAGCGGATAGTGAAACGACATCTCAACCCTCTTCTTCGCTGTCGAGCAGCACATCTTCAAGCGCCTCGCGGTAGTCACCGGGCTGCTGCCACAGGCCGCGCTGCTGAGCTTCCAACAGGCGCTCGGCCATGTCGCGCAAGGCGTGGGGGTTATGTTCGCTGAGGAACGCGCGGTTTTCCGCGTCCAGCACGTAGGCCTCGGCCAGCAATGCATATTGGTGGTCGTCAATCAGCCCCGTCGCAGCGTCGAAGCCAAACAGGTTGTCCAGCGTGGCGGCCATTTCAAAGGCGCCCTTGTACCCATGACGGCGCATGCCCTCGATCCACTTGGGGTTCACCGCCCGCGCGCGCACCACGCGGTTCAGCGCTTCTTTCAAGGTACGCACGCGGGGCACGTCGGCCTGGCTGTGATCGCCGTGGTAGCTGGCGGCTTCCCGCCCGCTCTGCTGGTGTACCGCCGCCAGCATCCCGCCCTGGAACTGGTAGTAATCGTTGGAATCGAGCAGATCGTGCTCGGTGTTGTCCTGGTTATGCAGCACCGCTTCCACCTGGCCAAGCCTGCGCGCCAGCTCGCCCCGGGCCGGCGCGCCTTCGTCGGCGGCGCCGTAGGCATAACCGGAGTGGTTCAGGTACGCCTCGGCCAGATCACCCCGTTCGGCCCATTGGCGGGACTCGATCACCCCTTGCACGCCCGCGCCGTAGGCACCTGGCTTGGCGCCGAAGATCCGCCAGCCGGCCTGGCGCCGGGCATCCTCTGCGGTAACGCCTTGGGCCACCAGCTGCGCCTGTTCCCCGCGCACCCGGGCGGCCAACGGGTTCATGTCGTCGGGCTCGTCCAGTTCGGCCACGGCTTGAACCGCGGCATCGAACAGGCGGATAAGGTTGCCGAATGCATCCCGGAAGAACCCGGACACCCGCAGGGTCACGTCTACCCGAGGGCGGTCCAGCAGGCTGAGCGGCAGTATTTCGAAGTCATCAACCCGCTGGCTGCCGGTGGCCCACACCGGGCGTACGCCCAGCAAGGCCATGGCTTGGGCAATGTCATCGCCGCCGGTGCGCATGGTAGCGGTGCCCCACACCGATAGCCCCAGATGGCGCAAATGGTCGCCGTGGTCCTGCAAATGGCGCTCAAGCACCAGGTTCGCCGAGGCAAAGCCCAGCCGCCAGGCGGTGGGCGTTGGCAGGTTGCGCACGTCCACGCTATAGAAGTTGCGACCTGTGGGCAGGACATCCAGGCGCCCGCGGCTGGGCGCGCCGCTGGGCCCGGGCTCGATGAACCGGCCTGCCAACGCGGCCAGCAGGTTGCGCATTTCTTCGGGGCCACAAGCGTCCAGCGCCGGCGCCACGCGCACCAGAAGCCCATCGAAAATAGCCCCGACGGTTTCCCACGCCGCGTCCGCCGGGCACGCCCAGCTGCCGGCCAGGGCGTTTTCGAGCAGCCGAGCGCCAAGCAGCTCAAGCCGCTCGCGCGTATCGCCGTGAGTGCGCCACGTAGCGGTATCCACCTCTGCCAACATCGCCGGGCGCGGGCCCCGCCAAGGCTCACCGAAGGCGCAGTCGAGCGGATCGAACCCCAGCCCCAGAGCCGTGGCCAGCGCTCTGGGCAGGCTGGCATCAGCGCCCTTCCCCGCCCCCCGTGGCACCCGTAGCAGCGCGCACAGGGTATCGATGCGCAAGCGCCCGGCGGGCGACTCGCCGAACACATGCAGGCCGTCACGGATCTGTGACTCCTTGAGGTCGCACAGGTAAGTGTCCAGACGCGGCAACCAGGTATCGGCATCGTTCAGCGCGGTGTCGCCCAGGCCCAGCTCGCGGTCCAGTTCGGTGGCGCGCACCAGGGCGAGGATTTCGCCTTGCAGCTCCAACGCGCGGCGGCGGTCCAGCAGCTGCGCATCGTAGTATTCGTCCGCCAGGCGTTCCAGGTCGCGCAGCGGCCCGTAGCTTTCGGCGCGGGTCAGCGGCGGCATCAGGTGGTCGATGATCACGGCCTGGGTTCGCCGCTTGGCCTGGGCGCCCTCGCCCGGATCATTGACGATAAACGGATAAATATTGGGCAACGGGCCTAGCAAGGCGTCTGGCCAGCAGCTGGCGGACAAACCAACCCCCTTACCGGGCAGCCATTCCAGGTTGCCGTGCTTACCGACGTGAATCACTGCTTGGGCGCCGTAGGTGAGGCGCAGCCAGAAATAGAACGCCAGGTAGCCGTGCGGCGGCACCAGGTCCGGGTCGTGATACACGGCGCTGGCGTCAAGCTGGTAGCCACGGGCAGGCTGGATGCCCACAAAGGTTTCACCGAAGCGCAGCCCGGCGATCATCTGGCGGCCAGCGCGGAACATCGGATCGGCCTGCGGGGTGCCCCAGCGCGCCACCACGGCCTGCTGACAGGCCTCGGGCAACCCAACAAAGGCCTCGGTATAGGCGCCCAGCGACAGGCTTTGCGCGCAGGGGCGGTTGTCGAGCTGATCGAGGTCGTTGCTCACGCCCCCTAACAGTGCCTGGATCAACGCGGTGCCGCTGTTCGGCAGCTCGCTCACCGGATACCCCTGGCCTTGCATGCCTCGAAGAATGTTCAGCGCCGCGGCAGGCGTATCGAGCCCGACCCCGTTGCCGATACGGCCATCGCGCGTGGGGTAGTTGGCAAGCACCAGCGCGATTCGCTTGCCGGCGGCGGGAGTACGCGCCAACGCGACCCAGTTGGCGGCCAGCCGCGCCACGAATGCCATCCGCTCCGGATGGGCGCGGTAGCACACCACGTCACTCTGGCTGCGTTCGCTGCGCCAGGCCAGGTCCTTGAAGCTGATCGGCCGGCTGATGATGCGCCCATCCAGCTCCGGCAGCGCCACATGCATGGCCAGGTCCCGCGGCCCCAGGCCTTGGGGGCTTTGTTCCCACATCGGCAGGTTATCCTGGGCGCAGATGGCCTGGATCACGGGCACGTCGCGGCGCAGCGGGCGTTGCCGAGGGGCGTCAGGGCTGGCCAGGGCGAAGCCGGTGGTATTGATCACGACCTCGGCGCCGGCTTCGTCCATCCAGGCCTCCAGCCGGCCCAGGCATTCAGGTTCCTTGAGGCTGGCGACGGCCACGGGCATCGGGTTCAGCCCGGCGGCGGCGAGCACGTCGCAAAAGGTATCGATAAACGCGGTATTGGCGGCCTGCAAGTGGGAACGGTAGAACACCACCGGCACCACGGGCGCGCCGGGCTGCCAGCACGCTTGCCATTGCGCCAGCTCGGCCGTGCCAAGCCGTGGATGGTACAGGCTGACCCTGGGCAACGCGGTGGGCGCCTCCCACGGCAAAGGCTCGGCCAGGGCCCGCTGGAAGAAATGGGCGGCGATATAGGCATACAGCGAGCGCGCATTGCCAATGCCGCCCTGGCGCAGGTACTGCCAGAGGGTGTCGGCCACCGGGCCGGGTACCGAACTCAGCGCGCCGAGCTCCGGGTCGGGCCGGTCATCCCCCGGTACCGCGACGATTTGTACGCCTTGCTCGGCCAGTCGCGCCAGTTGCTCGACACCATAGCGCCAATAACCCACGCCGCCGTGCAGCGACAGCACTATGAGCTTGGCATGGCGCAGCACTTGATCCACGTACAGATCCACCGAAGCGTGATTCTGTATCTGCATGGGGTTGGCCAGGCGCACGCTCGGGTAATCTCCCGGCAGGCCGTTCGCCGCTTCGGCCAACAACGCCAAGTGGGAATCGCCGCTACACAGGATCACCAGCTCGGCCGGGCTCTGGCCGAGGTCGGCAATGCTGTCGTCGGGAACGAACCCGCCGGGCTGGGTGCGTAGCAGGTGCATCGGTCAGCCGCGCAACGCGTGATTCAGTTCATCGCGCAGCACCGCGCCATCCAGCGCCTGGCCGATCAATACCAACCGGCTCACCCGCGCTTCGCCAGCGGCCCAGGGGCGGTCGAAGTGCCGATCGAACCGGCTGCCCACGCCCTGCACCAGCAACCGCATCGGCTTGCCAGGGATGGCGGCGAAGCCCTTCACCCGCAGCACGTCGTGGCGCTGCACCACGCCTTCGAGGGCCGCCAGCAAGGCGGCCTCCGGTGCTTCTGGCAGTTCGACCCAGATGGAATCGAACGCGTCGTGGTCGTGATCCGCTTCTTCGCCATCATGGTGCTGATCGTGGTGGGTAAGGCGGCCATCGATGTGCGCCTCGGATTCGGCCCCCACGCCCAGCAGTACCGCGAGCGGCAACTGCCCGGCGCGGGCTTCGACCACTTTTACCGCGGCCGGCAGCTCTTCGCTCACTTCGGCGCGCACGCGCTCCAGGCCTTGGGCGTCGATCAGGTCGGTCTTGTTCAGAATCACCAGGTCGGCGCTGGCGAGTTGATCCTCGAACAGCTCGTGCAGCGGGGACTCGTGGTCCAGGTTCGGGTCCTGGCGGCGCTGGGCGTCGACCGCTTCGGGGAAGGCGGCGAAGGTGCCCGCGGCCACGGCGGGTGAATCCACCACGGTAATCACCGCGTCCACCGTGCAGGCGTTGCGAATCTCCGGCCATTGGAACGCTTGCACCAGCGGCTTGGGCAGCGCCAGGCCGCTGGTTTCGATCAGGATGTGGTCCAGATCGCCGCGGCGTTGCACCAGCTCGCGCATCACCGGGAAGAATTCCTCCTGCACGGTGCAGCACAGGCACCCGTTGGCCAGCTCGAACACCCGCCCCGCCGCTTCCTCTTCGGTGCAGCCTATGCTGCATTGCTTGAGCAGGTCGCCGTCGATACCCAGCTCACCGAACTCGTTCACGATGACCGCGATGCGGCGGCCTTCGGCATTGTCGAGCATATGGCGAAGCAAGGTGGTTTTACCGGACCCAAGGAAGCCGGTGACGATGGTGACGGGAAGCTTGCTGAGCGTTTTCATGGGTGCCCCTGGCACTGTGGCGGGCAGGCGCGAAGGCACCACAGGCGGCGCCTGGGCAGGTTCGCACCGGATCACCCCGCCCGGTTGAATAAAAAGATCGGCACGAGGCAGGTCTCCTGGCTCGCGGCGCCAACGGGCAGGTGACCCGATGGCGGCCTGGCGCCTTCCCGCCTCGCAGGCAGTGGCATTGGCCAGGCTTTACCGCTCACAGTTGCGGGGGCAGCCGCGGCTTGTTACCGCGTTCCCATCTTAGCTTCAGCGGGCATTGCCCCTGGAAGCACCTCGAGGGGGCAAGCCTACGCAGTGCCGCGCTACAGGTCAATCCGCGCTGGGGCAGGCGCCAGTATCGGCGGCGGCCCGCCGAGGCAAACCGAAGGCCTTGTCGAACACCCATTGGAATCCGTACGCATAGATAAAGAAAAACGCGAACAGCCCCACATTGGCAAGAAAAGCAGTGCCCAGGCCAACGCCAAGCCCGTGGGCCATGACCGGCGTGAGAATGGCGGTCAGCCCGCCTTCGAACCCCACCGCGTGCAGCATACGCCGCAGGGGCGTGCGCTCGCGCCAGCCGCGGCGCCGCTCGTACGCCTCGAATAGATGGTTGAACACCATGTTCCAGCCCAGCGCAACAGTGCTGATCACCACAGACAGCACCGTCGAATGCCCCATGCCCTGGCCAAATACCAGCGACAGGGCGGGTGCCACGAATATCAGGGCGCCGGCTTCGTAAAGCACGGCCTGAACGATCTTGCGCTTGGCGCCTTGCATGGTCACAACTCCCTTGAAAGTGCGCGCAGCTTCGATGGTTGAGCCTGGCCGTGCAAGCAAGTAGATTTGACCCACCCCTAATGAGGCTAAACCCGGTGTTTGCCCACCTTCCCCTCACCGCCTTGCGCGGTTTTGAATCCGCCGCCCGGCTGGGCAGCTTCGCCGCCGCCGCCGAAGAGCTGTCGGTGACGCCCGCGGCCATTTCCCATCAGGTCAAATCGCTGGAACAGTGGTTGGGCACCCTGTTGTTCGAGCGCACCGGCCAAGGCGTGCGGCTGAGCGAGGCTGGCAAGCGCTTGCATGCCGGGCTTCATCAAGCGTTCGTGGGGTTGAACGCCGCGGTGGTGCCGCTGTTGCCCGACGAAGCCACCAATACGCTGGTCATTACCACCACGCCCGCCTTTGCCAGCCTTTGGCTGATCCCACGGCTGGGGGATTTCTACGCCCGCTGCCCGCACTTGAATGTACGGGTCGAAACCGCCGAAGCCTTGACCGACCTGGCCCGCGATGCATCGGTGCACCTGGCTATCCGCGCGACCTTCAACGCCGAGCCGGACCTGTACCAGGTCACCCTCTTCGAAGAGCACTTCGCGGTGTATACGCCCCACGGCTGGTCACCTTCGGTGGCTCAGGCCCCGGTGCTCATCGACATGCCTTGGGCCAGCAGCGTACCCGGCACGCCGGACTGGCCCCAATGGTGCGCGATGGCCCAGCACCAGCACTGGCTGTCGCGGCCGGGGCGACGTTCCTATGCCGATGAACAGCACGGGTTGCTGGCGGCCATTTCCGGTCATGGGCTGGTATTGGCCAGCGATGTACTGGTGGCCGACAGCGTGAGCAAGGGGTTGCTGCAGCCCTACCTGCCCCACCTGCGCCTGCCCGCGGCGACCTACCGGCTCAGCTGCCTGCCCGGGCGCGAGCGGCTGCCGGCCGTGCGGATGTTCATGGACTGGGCCATTGAAATAGCCGGCGCGTAAGAAGCGGGCAAGCCCGCGAACAGTGCCCCCGCGGGCCGGCTGCCCCAGAGATAAAGGGCCAGAAATTTTTTTGGATAACCTGAATCACTGGCAATGATAGTTACCTTCGAACCATTCGATTCGTCGATGGTCGCGCGCATCGCCAGAATCCGCTCATCCTGATAAACATAATGGGCGGGCCTCTCATGGAACAGTCATTCAAACCCTTGCATTACCCCCTAGCTGTATTGGCATTGGCAGTACTGACAGCGTGCGGTAAAGCGCCTGAAACCGCTCAAGCACCCCAGGCCCCCAAGGTGAGCGTGGCCGAGGTGCTGGATCAGCCCGTGAATGAATGGGATGAGTTCACCGGCCGCCTTGAAGCGCCGGAAACCGTACAGATCCGCCCGCGCGTATCGGGCCAGATCGACACCGTGGCGTTTACCGAAGGCGCCCTGGTGAAAAAAGGCGACCTGTTGTTCCAGATCGACCCCCGGCCGTTCCAGGCTGAGGTGCATCGCCTTGAAGCCCAACTGCAACAAGCACGCGCCAACGCCGCCAACAGCGAGAACGAAGCCAGCCGTGGCGAACGCCTGCGCAGCGCCAATGCCATTTCCGCGGAGCTGGCTGACGGGCGTAACAGCGCTGCCCTGGCCGCCCGCGCCGGGGTTGCCGCGATTCAGGCCCAGTTGGACCTTGCCCGCCTGAACCTGAGCTTCACCCGGGTCACAGCGCCGATCAGTGGCCGCGTTGGCCGCGCCGAGATCACCGCCGGCAACCTGGTAAGCGCCGACAGCAGCCTGCTCACCAGCGTGGTGTCCACCGACAAGGTGTACGCCTACTTTGACGCCGACGAGCGCGCCTTCCTCAAATACAGCCAACTGACCCGCGATGGCCGGGTAAGCAGCGCGGCACCGGTGTACATGGGGCTGTCCAACGAAGACGGCGACACCCACCTGGGCCAGCTCAATTTCCTCGACAACCAGGTCAATCCGCAAACCGGCACCATTCGGGGCCGCGCGGTATTCGACAACCGCGACGGGCAATACACCCCTGGCCTCTATGCGCGGCTCAAGCTGGTGGGCAGCGGCGTGTATGAAGCCGTGCTGATCAAGGACGAAGCCGTGGGCACCGACCTTGGCAAGAAGTTCGTGCTGGTGATGGACAAGGACAACAAGGCGACCTACCGCTCTGTGGAGTTGGGCCCGAAACTCGAAGGCCTGCGCATCGTGCGTGGCGGCCTGGCCAAGGGCGACCGCATCGTGGTGAACGGCCTGCAGCGCGTGCGCCCCGGCTCCACCGTAGACCCGCAAACCGTGGCAATGGCCAGCAGCGAGACCCTCGCCGCGCTCGCCAGCCAGCGCCAGGCCCTGGAGGCCAGCAACAAGCCGGTCGGCACCCCGCCCGCCAACGCTCCCCAACAGAAACTGGCAAGCACCGCCAGCCCACGCGGCTAAAGGATCAGCGCCATGACGTTTTCCGATTTTTTCATCAAACGGCCGATCTTCGCGGCCGTGCTCTCGCTGTTGATCCTGATCGGCGGGGCGATCTCGCTGTTCCAACTGCCGATCAGTGAATACCCCGAAGTGGTACCGCCCACCGTGGTGGTGCGGGCCAACTTCCCTGGCGCGAACCCCAAGGTGATCGGCGAAACCGTCGCCTCACCTTTGGAGCAGGCCATCACCGGCGTGGAAAACATGCTGTACATGAGCTCCCAGGCCACCGCCGACGGCAAGCTCACCCTTACCATCACCTTTGCGCTGGGCACTGACCTGGACAACGCCCAGGTGCAGGTGCAGAACCGCGTGACCCGTACCGAGCCCAAGCTGCCTGAAGAGGTGACCCGCATCGGTATCACGGTAGACAAGGCATCGCCCGACCTGACCATGGTGGTGCACCTGACTTCCCCCGACCAGCGCTACGACATGCTGTACCTGTCCAACTACGCGGTGCTGAACATCAAGGACGAGCTCGCGCGCCTCAACGGTGTCGGCGACGTGCAGCTGTTCGGCATGGGCGACTACTCGCTGCGTGTATGGCTGGACCCGAACAAGACCGCCTCGCGCAACCTCACCGCCACCGACGTGGTGAATGCCATCCGCGAGCAGAACCGTCAGGTCGCGGCCGGCCAGCTCGGCGCGCCGCCCGCCCCCAACGCCAGCAGCTTCCAGCTGTCGATCAACACCCAGGGCCGGCTGGTCAGCGAGGAAGAGTTCCAGAACATCATCATCCGCGCCGGCGCCGATGGCCAGATCACTCGCCTGAAAGACATCGCCCGCGTGGAGCTGGGCTCCAGCCAATACGCGCTGCGCTCGCTGCTCAATAACCAGCCCGCCGTGGCCATCCCGATTTTCCAGCGCCCGGGTTCGAACGCCATCGACATTTCCAACCAGGTGCGCAACCGGATGGAAGAGCTCAAGCAGAGCTTCCCCGAGGGCATGGACTACAGCATCGTGTATGACCCCACCATCTTCGTGCGGGGCTCGATCGAAGCCGTGGTGCATACCCTGTTCGAAGCGCTGATCCTGGTGGTACTGGTGGTGGTGCTGTTCCTGCAAACCTGGCGCGCCTCGATCATTCCACTGGCGGCCGTGCCGGTGTCGCTGATCGGCACCTTCGCCGTGATGCACATGTTCGGCTTTTCGCTGAACGCGCTATCGCTGTTCGGCCTCGTGTTGGCTATCGGGATCGTGGTGGACGACGCCATCGTGGTGGTGGAGAACGTAGAGCGCAACATTGAGCTGGGCCTGGACCCGATGGCTGCGACCCACCGCGCCATGACGGAAGTGACCGGGCCGATCATTGCCACCGCGCTGGTGCTGTGCGCGGTATTTGTGCCGGCCGCTTTCATCTCGGGCCTGACGGGGCAATTCTATAAACAATTCGCCCTTACCATCGCGATTTCCACGGTGATCTCGGCTTTCAACTCGTTGACCCTTTCCCCGGCGCTGGCCGCGGTGTTGCTCAAGGGTCACGACGTACCCAAGGACCGGTTCTCGCGGGTGCTGGACAAGCTGTTCGGTGCCTGGCTGTTCCGCCCGTTCAACCGCGTGTTCGAAAAGGCCAGCCATGGCTACGTTGGCACGGTGCGCCGGGTGATTCGCGGCAGCGGCATTGCCTTGCTGGTGTACGCCGGGTTCATCGTGCTCACCTGGTTCGGCTTCGCCAGCACACCGACCGGTTTCGTGCCGCAGCAGGACAAGCAATACCTGGTGGCCTTTGCACAGTTGCCGGATGCCGCCAGCCTGGACCGCACCGAAGCGGTGATCAAGCGCATGTCCGCCATGGCCATGGAGCAACCTGGCGTCGCCAACGCAATCGCTTTCCCAGGCTTGTCCATCAACGGTTTCACCAACAGCCCCAACAGCGGTGTGGTGTTCGTGGCCCTCAAGGACTTTGACGAGCGCAAGGACCCCAGCGAATCGGCCAGCGCCATCGCCGGCGCCCTCAATGGCAAGTTCGCTGGCATCCAGGAAGCCTACATGGCGATCTTCCCACCGCCGCCGGTACAAGGGCTGGGTACGATCGGGGGCTTCCGCGTGCAGGTAGAGGACCGCGGCAACCTTGGCTATGACGAGCTGTTCAAGGAAACCCAGAACATCATCGCCAAGAGCCACAACGTGCCGGAACTGGCCGCGCTGTTCACCAGCTATACCGTGAACGTGCCGCAGGTGGACGCCAACATCGACCGCGACAAGGCCAAGACCCATGGCGTTGCCATCAGTGACATCTTCGACACTCTGCAGGTGTACCTGGGCTCGCTGTATGCCAACGACTTCAACCGCTTCGGCCGCACCTATCAGGTGAACGTGCAGGCAGACCAGCGCTTCCGCCTGGACGCCGAGCAGATCGGCCAGTTGAAAGTGCGTAACGACCGCGGCGAGATGATCCCACTGGCCACATTGATCAAGGTGGAGAATTCCGCCGGGCCAGACCGTGTGATGCACTACAACGGCTTCGTAACCGCTGAGATCAACGGTGCCGCTGCCCCTGGCTACAGCTCCGGCCAGGCACAGGCGGCGATGGAAAAACTGCTGCGCACCGAACTGCCCAATGGCATGAGCTACGAATGGACCGAGCTGACGTACCAGCAGATCCTCTCGGGCAATACCGCGTTGTTCGTGTTCCCGCTGTGCGTACTGCTCGCCTTCCTGGTGCTGGCGGCCCAGTACGAAAGCTGGAGCCTGCCGTTGGCGGTGATCCTGATCGTGCCCATGACGCTGTTGTCGGCCATCGCCGGAGTGATTATCGCGGGCAGCGACAACAACATCTTCACCCAGATCGGCTTGATCGTACTGGTGGGGCTTGCCTGCAAGAACGCGATCCTGATCGTGGAGTTCGCCAAGGATAAACAACTGGAAGGGTTGGACCCGCTCGCCGCGGTGCTGGAGGCGTGCCGGTTGCGGTTGCGGCCGATCCTGATGACCTCGTTCGCCTTCATCATGGGTGTAGTGCCCCTGGTGTTCTCCACCGGCGCCGGCGCTGAAATGCGCCATGCCATGGGTGTGGCGGTGTTCTCGGGAATGCTGGGCGTAACCTTCTTCGGCTTGCTGCTCACGCCAGTGTTCTTCTTCCTCATCCGCCGCTTCGTGGAGCGCCGTCAGGCCGCCCGCGCAACGGCCAGCACCCCCGCTCGCCTGGAGGCGCAGCCATGACCGCTTTGTTCCGTTTCGCCCCGGCGCTGTTGACCCTTGCCTTGGCCGGGTGTGTGGTTGGCCCTGACTACAAGGCGCCGCAGCCGGCGCCCGCGGCCCTTGCCGAGGCCCAAAGCCCGGGCAATACGCAGTATGACCGTTCACGCTTCGAAAGCCTGTGGTGGCAACAATTCGAAGACCCGGCGCTGGATCAATTGGTACGCCAGGCACTGGCCGGCAACCGCGACTTGCGGGTGGCGTTCTCGCGGGTAAAGGCTGCGCGGGCGATTCGCGACGACGTGGCCAACGACGACCTGCCGGTAGTCACCAGCGGCGCCAGCAGCGAAGTAGGCCGGGCGCAAGTGCCTGGGCAAACCGATCACCGGGTGAACCTGGAGCGCTATGACCTGGGGCTGGACATGGCGTGGGAAGTGGACCTGTTCGGCCGCATCCAGCGCCAACTGGAGGCCAGTGACGCACAGCAAGGCGCGGCGCAAGCCCAGCTTCAGCAGTTGCAGGTCACTTTGATCGCCGACCTGGTCGACGCCTACGGTCAGCTTCGCGGGGCCCAACTGCGTGAACGGATCGCCCGGGACAACCTGAGCAACCAACAAGCCTCCCGCGGCATTACCGTACAGCTGCGTGACCTGGGCGTCGGCGACGCCTTCGACGTGGTCCGCGCCGATGGCCGGCTTGCCGGGGTGGAAGCCAGTATTCCACTTCTTCAGGCCGAACAAGCCCGGGCGCGCCACCGGATCGCTACTTTGCTAGGGCAGCGCCCCGACGCGCTGAGCATCGACCTGTCGCCCAAGCCCCTGCCCGCCATTGCCAAGGCGTTGCCGATCGGCGACCCGGGCGAGCTGTTGAAGCGCAGGCCTGACGTGCGCGCCGCCGAACGGCAGCTGGCGGCCGCCACCGCTAACGTTGGGGTGGCCACCGCGGACCTGTTCCCGCGAGTGAGCCTCACCGGCTTCCTGGGCTTTACCGCCGGCCGCGGCTCGGAAATCGGCTCGGCCGCCGCCCAAGCCTGGAACCTGGCGCCAAGCATCAACTGGGCAGCCTTCGACTTGGGAAGCGTGCGGGCGCGCATCCGCGGCGCCAACGCAGACGCCGAGGGCGCGCTGGCCACTTACGAGCAGCAGGTATTGCTTGCCCTGGAAGAGTCGGAAAACGCCTTCAGTGACTACGGCAAGCGGCAGCAGCGGCTGGTGTCGCTGATCCGCCAGAGCGAAGCGAGCCGCACCGCGGCAGACCTGGCCCGGGTTCGCTACCGCGAAGGCACCGCCGATTACCTGGTGCTGCTTGACGCCGAGCGTGAACGGCTGATTGCGGAGGACCAACAGGCCCAGGGCGAAGTCGACCTGTACCACGGCATCGTGGCGATTTATAAGGCACTAGGCGGCGGGCTGGGCACTGGCGAGCAAGGCTTGGCGATTCGCTAGCCTGATAGGGGCATGGCACGTTGCGGGAACGGGGAGCCCCCGCTCCCGCGTCGCTTAGATCGGGGTTTTCTGGTGGTGGTTGTCCAGCGGCGCCCCACGGTGGCCGCCCGCGATCCGCTTGGCTTCGTCAATGGCGAACTTGAGCACCTCAGCCGCTGGCCCCGGATCGTTTTCGCGCAGTTTGGTCACATGGCGCAATTCCTTGCCATCGCTGTCGAGCACGCGAACGTCCGATTCGTATTTGTCAGCGGCCAGTTGCCGCACCAGCACGTGAATGCTCGTGCCGTTGGCGAGGGTCTCTGTGTGTTCCCGCGGCGAGTGGTCGCTGCCTAGCCAATCCTCGTTTTCGTGTCCATGTGGCATGTCGCTTCCCCTATTACCTGGGTTTCGGTGGTGTATGGAGAAAAGACACGCCGCGAGGGGCATTGGTTCATTAGGTAGACGGCACTGGCACGGGGGCCGCCAGGGCCAGGCGCAGCTTTTGGGTGAGTTCTTCTTCGCGGAAGGGCTTCTGCACGATCAGGTATTGGCCGTCGTCCAGGCCGCCTACTTCCGCGTACCCCGTAATGAACACCACCGGCAGGTGCGGGTGCCGCCGGCGCGCCTCTCGCGCAAGCTCGGCGCCGTTGGCCCCGGGCATTGCGTAATCAGTGAGCAGCAGGTCGATTTCGCCGTCAAGCTGGTCCAGGGCCTTGGCGGCGCCGTCCGCTTCCACTACCTCATAACCCAGCGCATCGAGCAGCAAGGCGGTTACCTGGCGAACGTTGGGGTCGTCGTCCACCAGCAATACCCGGTGGCGAAGCCCATCGGGCGGCAGCAGCGCTTCGGTGGGGCCATCCGGCGCCAGTTCCAGGCTCGGCGTGCGTACCCCTGGCAGGTACACCTTTACCGCCGTGCCCTCGCCTACCGCGGTCTCGATCGCCACGCCACCACCGGACTGTTTGGCAAAGCCAAACACCTGCGCCAGGCCCAGGCCGGAACCCTTGCCCACGTCCTTGGTGGTAAAGAAAGGCTCGAACGCCTTGGCCAGTACCTCGGGCGGCATGCCACAGCCTGAGTCCCGGATGGTGAGGACTACATAATCCCCGACGTCCGGATCTTCAGGCCGTGTCGGCGGCCGGGTCACGGTTTCGTTGGCCGTGGTCAGGCGCAGCGTTCCGCCGTTGGGCATCGCGTCGCGGGCGTTGATCGCCAGGTTGAGGATGATCATCTCGGTCTGCGTGGCGTCGACCAAGGCATTCCACACACCCGGGGCCTTTTCGGTCTCGATCCAGATGCTACCACCCAAGGTGCGCTGCAATAGGTCGAGCATGCCCGAGACCGTGTCGTTCAAGCTGACCGCGGCCGGCTCCAGGCGCTGCCGGCGGGAGAACGCAAGTAACTGGCTGGTAAGCCTTGCACCGCGCTCCGCCGCCTCCTGGATACTGTGCAAGCGGCTTTCGAAGCGCGTGTAATTGCCCCGGGCCAGGTCCCGTATGAGGAAATTGGCGCTGGCCAGGATCACCGTCAGCAAGTTGTTGAAGTCGTGCGCCACCCCGGCGGTCAGTTGCCCCACCGCTTCGAGCCGTTGCATCTGCTGCAGCGCGGCTTCGATCCGCTCGCGTTCGCGGATCTGCTCGCGAAGCCGCTCGTTGGTGGCGGCCAGTTCATCGAGCACCGCCCGTTCACTGGTGATGTCTCGCGCCACGGCGTACATCATTCCCTGGTCGGGAACGATGGTCCAGGACAGCCAGCGGTAGCCGCCGTCGGCGTGGCGCATACGGTTCACGAAACGGCTGGATACGATGCCCTCCGCCACGTTTTCGACTTCGCGGCTGGTAGCGGTGAGGTCGTCGGGATGCACCAGGCTCCACAGCCCCATGTGGGTGAGTTCCGCGCGCGGACAGCCCAGGGTAGCCTCCCAGGCGGGGTTCAGCGCGGCCGGCTGCATGTCGAAATGCAGCACCGCCAGCAATTCCCGGGATAATTCCCAGGTGCGGTCGCGTTCGCGGGTGCGCTTTTGTACGCGATCGCCTAGCAGGTCATTGAGGCGCTCGAGGGACTCGGTTGCCTCTTTCTGGCCGGTGATGTCCTGCAATACGCCGCTGAACCGGATGCATTGACCGTCCTGGAAGCTGGAACGGCCACTGCTGGAAAACCAGCGTTCCGTGCCGCTGGGCAAGCGCACCCGGTACTCCACTTGATAGCCGTGATCGACCCCGGCCGCGAGCGCGGCCTCCACGCGCTCGCGTACCCGCGGCCGGTCGGCGGGGTGGATCGTGGAATAGAACAGGTCCAGGCTCGCGGGAGCGCCAGCGGGCATTTCGTACATTACCCGCATGCGTTCGTCCCAGTTGAGCACGCCGGTTTGCGGGTTGAGCTCCCAAGTGCCCATCCGCGCCGCTTCGATGGCGATACGCGCGCGGGATTCGGCTTCATGCAGGTTGCGCTCGGCCAGCTCGCGCTGCTGACGCTCATGCACTTCGGCCATCGCCCGCTTCACCGCGGCCGGCAGCAACGGCAAGCTTTGCTTGAGGACGTAGTCGGTGGCGCCCTGGCGCATCATTTTCACTGCATGCTCTTCACCGAACACGCCCGAAATGAAGATGAACGGGACCGACGGGGCTTTTTCCCGCGCGATAGCCAGCACCTGCTCGCCGGAAGAGCCCGGCAACACCACATCGCTGAGGATCAGGTCGAACGTGTGCGCGTCCAGCAGCGCCGCAATCTCCTCGTGGTGATGAGCCAGATGCGGTTCGATCCGCAACCCGCTGCGCTCGAGCGCGAAGAGCGTGAGTTCGGCGTCGCGGTTACTGTCTTCGATCAGCAACAGCTTGAGGGGCGCGAGGGTGAGCACGGGCAGGTAATCTCGACAGGTCAGTTCGTGGGGCGCCGCTGCAGCCGCAAGGATCCCGGTGGCGGCTCGTTGAGCACGGCCCAGAAGATCCCGAGGTCGGAAATCGCGGTCACGAATTCCTTGAATTCGACCGGTTTGACCACATAAGCGTTCACGCCCAGCTCATAGGCGCGGGTGAGGTCCGGCTCTTCGCGCGATGACGTCAACATCACGATCGGGATGCTTCGCAGCTCATCGCTGCCACGTACCGCCTTGAGCACCTCCAGGCCGTCGACCTTGGGCAGCTTGAGGTCAAGCAGCAGTACCGCGGGGTTACCCTCCGGGCGCCCCGCGTGGCTGCCACGGCGCAACAGGTAATCCAGCGCTTCGGCGCCGTCACGGTGCACGATCACTTCATTGGCCAGCTGGCTTCTTTCCAGGGCGACCAAGGTCAGTTCCAGGTCGCGCGGATTGTCTTCCACCAGAAGGATGGGTTTAAGCATGTATACCTCTCGAATAGATTCGCCAGCGGCTCACTGCTGATCTGGCAAAGCGAAATAGAAGGTCGCGCCCTCGCCCAGCGCGCCCTCGGCCCAGACCCGCCCCTGATGGCGCTCGATGATCCGCCGCACGCTGGCCAGGCCAATGCCGGTGCCTTCGAATTCCTCCATGCGGTGCAAGCGCTGGAATACCCCGAACAGCTTGCCGGCATAAGCCATGTCGAAGCCCACGCCGTTGTCCTTCACAAAAATGACCGTCTCGCCCGAATCCCCGCGGGGCAAGGCGCCTATCTCGATGATCGAAGGGTCCCGTTCACGGCTGTACTTGAGGGCGTTGGACAGCAGGTTGCGCAGCGCCAGATGCAGGAACGCCGCGTCGCCGAGCACGGCCGGCAGCGGCGCGACCTTCCAGATGACGTGCCGCCCTTCATAGTCGGGGAGCATTTCCTGGCGGATGGCGTCCACCAGCGCGCCCAGGTTCACATCGGAATGGCGCAACGCGGCCCGGCCCATCTGGGAGAAGCTCAGCAGGTTATCCACCAGGGTTCCGGCGAAGCGCGCCGAGTCGCTGATGTGTTCCAGAAAGCGCAGGCCGCGGTCAGACAGCTTGTCGCCATCAAAATCGGTAAGCAGCTCGGTGTAGCCGGCGATGTGCCGCAAGGGCGCGCGAAGGTCATGGGACACGCTGTACGAAAACGCTTCGAGCTCCTTGTTCGACCTTTTCAGTTCGCCCGCCAGCGCGGCCAGTTCTTCGGCCTTGCGCAACACGATGCCCAGCACCGCCGTGCGCAGTTCGATCACCGCTTCGACCTCCAGCGGATCCCACGCAACGGAGAAGCCGCGCACCTCTTCCTGCCATTGGGCGAAGCTATTGCGTGGGTGCAGGGAGCCACCCGGGGCCACGGTTTTTTCCGGCCGCCCGGCCCAGGTTACGGTGCGGGCCTGCTCAGGGCGGAACCAGATCAGGTAATGGTTATGAATCTTGGAGATCGCTACGGCCAGCACGCCGGCAGCATGCTCGGCGATACCGCAATGGGCGGGCACCTCCCGCCCAACGTTGTCGGTATGGAATACATCATCGGCACCGTCTCGCCCCAGCCATTGCACGAGGGCTTCGATCGCCGGCCGAGGTGGAACCTGCCCCACGGTTTCGCACTGCCCGTCGCTGATGATCGCCGCGCCGGTGGCGGCCGCGAAGCCGACGAAGGTCTGCGGCACGGCGAGCAGCCCCTCGGCCACGCTGTCCCGATCCGCCATGGCCGAAAGCAGCTGCACCACATGCTGCCGGAGCCCGAGCAGGCGCTGGGTATCGGCGTGTGCTTCACGGGCCTCGATCTGCAGGGACAGCACGCTGCCCAGCAGTTCGCAGGCCGTGCGCACCTGGAAGTTCACACGGCGCGGCTGGGCGTCATGGCAAGACACCAGCCCCCATAGCTTCCCACGCACCACGATGGAGATCGACATCGACGCGAACGTGCCCATGTTGCGCATGTACTGCAAGTGCACCGGCGACACGCTGCGCAGCGTTGAATAGGTCAGATCCAGTGGGCGGCCGGTGACGGGGTTGTTCGCCGGCGCGAGCACTGCGGGTTGGTACTCGGCATTTTCAATGACGCGAATACGGTTGGCGCAGTACAGCGCCCTCGCCTGCGCGGGTATGTCGCTGGCGGGGAAGCACATGCCAAGGTAGCTGGCATAGCCAGGTTCCAGCTCCTCGGCCAACACGGTGCCATTGCCCGACGGGTCGAAGCGATACGCCTTCACCCTGCCGAACCCTGTGATGCGCTTGATGCCGATCACGGCGCGGTGGCAAAGCTCGTCCACCCCCTGGAGGTCCTGCAACTCTGAAACGAAAGCGCGCACCAATGGATAGAGCTGGCCATATACGACGCTCACGTTCGTTGCCGGTTCGAATTCAGCGATCAGCACCGAATCCCAGCGATGAGCCAGCATCGCGTAGGCGCCGTGGGCCCCGGGTGTGGTGAACTGCACATCCCCAACATGAAACGGATGAGGATCTTCCGCGGGCGCTGCGGCAATGCGCTCCAACAGCTGCTCCGGGGAGGCCACCAGCGCGGGCAGGCGCTGACCAATCAATGGCTGCTCGCCAGTACCCAGCCAGGCACTGACGTTCGCGCTGGCTTGGAGGACCGTGAAATCGATGGGATCGAGCACCAGCATGAAGCCGTGGGGCTGGATGCTGCCAGGAATCTGAATAGGTTCCCGCGCGCATTGCTCGATGGCGGCGGCAAGGGCCTTTTCCGACTCGGGTAGGGTCACTGAACGCTCCGGTGAAGCATTGATAAGTTAGACAATACCTTAACAGACTTGTACAAAACCCGGCCATACAGGGGGTGGGTATTTCGCTGGCAATCCAGCGAAAAAATAGCGTGTGATCAAGTATAAACCGGCTAGCCTTTAATCCGGGACATGGAACTGTTGGATCCCACCGAAGTCCAATCCGGCGGTCAAGGAGGAGGCAGGCAATGGAATCGCACAAGCATTATGAAATTCGCTATCGCTACAAGGGCCAATCGAGGCGGTTTGGGCAACTCGATTCACGCATGTCGACGGCAGACGCCTGGTATTACGCGTCGCTTCACGCCGGGACGGGGCAGTTGTACGAGGTCGCTTTGTTCGATACCGCGCCGACGGTACGGCGAATAGCCGAACAATCAGGGGTCAGTGACGTGGATTTTCGCGAGCTGCCCTGAGCGGAAGTGGCTGCCGGGTGCCCAGGCCGGCGCCTGCCTGGGCACTTCGACGAGCCTGCCGTCTTACAGGATCGGCTTGCCGCCGGTGACGCCAAAGCGGGTGCCGGAGATATAGCTGGATTCATCCGAGGCCAGCATTACATAGATTGGCGAGACTTCGACCGGCTGCCCAGGGCGGCCCAGCGGGGTTTGAGAGCCGAATTGGGTCACCTGCTCCTCAGGCATGGTAGCGACGATGAGCGGGGTCCAGATAGGCCCGGGCGCCACACTGTTGACGCGGATATTCTTTGGCCCCAGCAGCTGCGCCAGGCCGGCGCTGAAGTTGGCGATGGCGCCTTTGGTCGACGCGTAGGCAAGCAGCTGCGGCGTGGGGTTATCGGAGTTCACCGACGAGGTATTGATGATCGACGAACCGGGTTTCATGTGGGGCACGGCTGCCTTGCAGATCCGGAACATGGCCGTGATGTTGACATCGAAGGTGTGCACCCACTCCTCGTCGGGGATTTCCTCGAGGCTTTGATGGGTCATCTGGAAGGCGGCGTTATTCACCAATACATCGATCCGCCCGAACGTTTCCACGGCCTTGTTCACAAGTTCCAGACAGGCCTCGCGCTTGGACAGATCGCCAGGCACCAGCACGCACTTGCGGCCAGCAGCCTGGACCACTTTGGCGGTGTCTTGAGCGTCTTCGTGTTCATCCAGATAGCCAATGATCAGGTCGGCGCCTTCCCTGGCGAACGCGATCGCGACAGCGCGGCCGATCCCGCTGTCCGCGCCGGTGATCAGCGCGACCTTACCCGCGAGGCGACCCGAGCCTTTGTAGCTCTCCTCGCCACAGTCCGGGAGCGGGTCCATCTTTGCCTGGCTGCCTGGTACCGGCTGGGCCTGCTTTGGAAATGGGGGCGTTGGGTACTGTTTCATGTGGGGTCTCCCTTGGTCGATATGAAATAGCGACCGCCCCACGAAGGCGCCAGTTCAGTCGTTTTGCCGAGTTGCACCGCCGTACGGCGCGGGCGATTGCGCGCGCCGTCGACTTTTTGTTCTTGCCTGTGCCCCACAGGCTGTATATATTCTGCCCTTTCGCTGATTATGCTTTGCCGTCAAGGGCTTATCAGCGCGCTTCATACTCCAGCGCTACCGCCCGAATGGCGAAATTGGTAGACGCAAGGGACTTAAAATCCCTCGCCTTCTGGGCGTCCCGGTTCGACCCCGGGTTCGGGCACCATCTTTTTTATCAATGCTATGGGTGCACCCCTCGCATCGATGACACCACCTACTAGCGTGCAGACCAGATCATCAACCGGCCCCACGGCATGCCCCCCTATGCGCAACAGGAGCAAGCCATGAAGCCAACCAAGGCGACACGGCAGAAAATCGCGGCTGCTCTCGGTGCGCCAGAAGCCCTTCTGGATACTTGAGCGCGAAGCCCCGGGCTATCTGGTGATGTTACAGAGCATCGAGCAGGGCGTGAGGTTGGTGACGGCCCGCGGCGCGTGACTGCGATTGACTGCCACGCGCCTTTCAAAGGACCGTCGGGTCAACACTTGCCCCTGATTGACCTCAGGGCTACTTCGGGCAGCTCCGCCGGCGTCTCGGAAGCAAACACCAGGTTGGATTCGTCCAGGTTCTCGCCCCAGTCGCCGGTCAAGGCGATCTGGCACTTGTGCTCCTGTGCGTCCGCATCCGCATCTGTATTAACCCCAGCGCCGCCATTGAATTCCTTTACTCGCACGCTACCGCCGCTACCCGCGACGGTGCATTCGTTCACTCCCGAAAGCGAATGGCTTCTACAAACTTCGCAAAAGCAGGGGATGCGTGGCTGCGGTGGGGGAAATACAAGTGAAAGCCCTCGAAGGTTGGGCTCCAATCCGCCAGCACCTCTACCAACCGCCCGCTTTCCAGATGTGGCTTGGCGAGGAAGTCTGGAACATAGGCCAGCCCGATCCCATCCAGGGCCGCGTTGAGCACGTGCACGATGCTGTTGGCGGTGAATTGCCCGTTCACCCGCGTGGTGAGCTTGCGCCCGTCTTTTTCGAACTCCCAGGCATAGCAGGCGCCGTTGGCTGAGTGCCGGATATTGATGCAGCTGTGCTGCGTCAGCTCCGGGGGCAGCACCGGTACAGGGTGGCGCTGGAAATAGTCAGGCGTGCCCACCACCGCAAGCCGCCAATCAGGGCCAACCCGAACGGCAATCATGTCCTTACTGATGGACTCGCCCAGCCGGATCCCAGCATCGAAGCGTTCGGTAACGATATTGGTGAAGCCATAATCGATACTGATCTCAACTTGAATGTCCGGAAACTCTTCCAGAAAGTTGACCAACATGGGGCGGATACACCGCTCGGCGGCGTCGTCGGAGCAGGTGATGCGGATACGGCCGGCCGGTTTGTCACGTAGCTCGCCGAGCGCCGAGACTTCTTCGGCGATCTGATCGAACAGCGGGGCCACGGCCTGCCACAGCTTCGCGCCCGCCTCGGTCGGCGCCACGTTGCGCGTGGTACGCGTGAGCAGGCGGATACCCAATCGAGCTTCGAGGGCCCTCAGCGTATGGCTCAAAGCGGAGGGCGTAACGCCCAGGCGCGCGGCGGCCTTGGTAAAGCTCTGGTCTTGAGCGACCGCCACGAAGGCTTGCAGATCGCTGATCTTGGGAAGCGCCATTGATGATTTTCTCTCAAGCCCAGAGAAGGAATGCAGCTGCCGGGATGCTAATCCCTCCCCTGCCGCCGCGCCTAGCGCTTTTTAATTCGCCGACGCCCCGGCCTGATTGATGAGCAGCGGTCAGTAGTTCATCAACCCCACAGCAGTTTTCCTAAAAAGTATGGGGCTATAGCATCGATGCCTTCGCTTCGTTGCTTCGAGAGCCTTCAATGCCAACCCCCACCGAACACCTCGCTCCTCCCAGCATGACCGCCGCACCACCACCTTCGGCCAGCTGGGCCCCGGTTTTTGCGCTCTCCCTAGGGGCGTTTGCCTTGGTAGCCTCCGAGTTCCTGCCGGTCAGCCTCCTCACCCCTATCGCCAATGACCTCCACATTACCGAGGGCCAGGCCGGCCAAGCCATATCGATTTCCGGGGCGTTTGCGCTGATCACCAGCTTGTTCATCTCCTCCGTGGCGGGTCGAGTGGATCGCAAGGTATTGCTGCTGTCGCTTACTTTGCTGATGGCCATTTCCGGCTCGGTGGTTGCCGCTGCGCCGAACTACGAGATCTTCATGGCGGGCCGGGCGCTCATTGGCGTAGCCATTGGCGGCTTCTGGTCGATGTCGGCGGCGACGGCCATGCGGCTGGTGACCGAGCACCAGGTGCCCAAGGCCTTGGCCATCGTCAATGGCGGCAACGCCCTGGCAACTGTCATCGCCGCGCCGTTGGGCAGCTTTCTTGGGTCGATCATTGGCTGGCGCTGGGCATTCTTCGCGGTGGTGCCCGTGGCAATGGTGGCCTTCCTGTGGAAGTTGCAGAGTTTGCCGCCGCTCAAGGCCCAGGGCAGTACTGACGCCAGCGCCCTATTCCGGCTGATGAAGCGCCCTGCAGTGGCCTTGGGCATGGTCGCGGTAAGCCTGTTCTTCATGGGGCAGTTTTCGCTGTTCACCTACCTGCGGCCATTCCTGGAATCCGTGGCCCACGCGGGAATCTCAACCGTGTCCGGCCTGTTGCTAGTGATCGGGGTCGCCGGCTTCGCTGGTACAGCCTTGATCGGCGGCGTTCTGCAAAAGGGCCTGTACTGTACGCTGGTGATCATCCCCACGCTGATGGCGGCCATTGCCTTGACGCTCATCTCCCTGGGCGCGTCGTTGGCCATCACCGCTGTGCTGTTGGGTACATGGGGCCTGATCGCGACAGCGGCGCCGGTTGGCTGGTGGACCTGGCTCGCCCGCACCCTCCCCCGGGACGCAGAGGCCGGCGGCGGCCTGATGGTTGCAATCGTGCAGCTGGCGATCATGCTGGGCGCAACGCTCGGCGGCGTGCTCTATGACAGCCGTGGTTATCAGGCGACCTTTGGCCTGAGTGCGACGTTGCTGGTGATCTCCGCCGGGGTCACTGTTCTGGCTGCGCGAAGTGCGCGGCCCGCGCGTGTCGCGAGCACGGCGGCGAATTGATAACCCACAGGGGCGGAAAGCGCGGTGGGCGTTATCCCGGGCCCACCGCGCCGGCCAGCTGGGGTTACTCTTCGAACACCAGGCTGAATTCGCTGACGTCGCCCTCCTCTTCTGCCTCATGGTAAGTCACCGGTACGCCGAGGAAAGCCATGCCATCGGGCTGGCGATCGGTCAGCGGGTCAAGTGCGATGCGGTACCAGAGAGGGGGTGTCCTAACAACAATGTGGGATACATTACGACCGTTCACCCTGGCCTCCTGGAGCTGGACTATCAAAGTATCCATATGCTTCTCGCCGGTCAGGTTTCGTAAAAGATCGATGCTTTGCAAACATCGCCTACGACCCTTGCAGCATAGCGCTCTCTGAAAGTTTCGTGACGCAGTCGCCCGCGTGCGCGCCTGAACGGCGCCCCCGCCGCGCGGATTATTTATAAATGAAAAAAACGCGCATAAAGAAAAACCCCGCAGACCAATGATCTGCGGGGCTTTCAATGATGGAGGCCGAGGTCGGAATCGAACCGGCGTAGGCGGATTTGCAATCCGCAGCATAACCACTTTGCTACTCGGCCTCAAAACACCTGACAGGAACCTGCCTGGTGCGAAAACTGGAGCGGGAAACGAGACTCGAACTCGCGACCCCGACCTTGGCAAGGTCGTGCTCTACCAACTGAGCTATTCCCGCGTCGTGTTGACGGGCGCCATTCTATCTAAACGGCGCAGGGCGTCAACCCTTTGATTCAAAAATAGTTTTATTTTTTTACATCGGTGCTCAGATGGGGCAGCGCGGCGCGCAGGTAATTGACCATCGACCACAGCGTCAGGGCCGCCGCGATCAGCAGGAGGCCGTAGCCTACCAGCACGATGAAGGTCAGCGCTGGCGGATTCCCCAGCAGGATGATCAGCGCGACCATTTGCGCCGCGGTCTTCCATTTACCCAGGCTGGAAACCGCAACCTGCGCGCGGGCGCCGAGTTCGGCCATCCACTCGCGCAGCGCCGATACCACGATCTCGCGACCGATGATCACCGCCGCCGGAAGGGTAAGCCAGATGTTGGCGTGGGCTTGCACCAGCAACACCAGCGCCACGGCGACCATCAGCTTGTCGGCGACCGGATCGAGGAACGCACCGAACGGCGTGCTTTGTTCGAGCCGCCTGGCAAGGTAGCCGTCGAGCCAGTCCGTGGCGGCAGCGATGGCGAACACGCTACTGGCCGCCAGATAGCTCCAGTGGTACGGAAGGTAGAACAGCAGAATGAAGATCGGGATCAGCGCGACGCGCAACACAGTTAGGAGATTGGGAATATTCATCGGCACGACTGGCAGCGGGTTGAGCGGCCATTCTACTCGCTGTGCAGGTTGGCATAAATCGACTCTGCCAGCTTTTTGCTGATGCCCGGTGCCTTGGCGATTTCATCGATGCTGGCGCGGGACAATTCTTGCAGCCCGCCAAAGTGCTTGAGCAGGTCGCGGCGGCGCTTGGGCCCTACCCCGTCGATGCCTTCGAGGGTGGAGGTGCGCCGGGCCTTGCCCCGTCGGGCACGGTGGCCGGTGATCGCAAACCGGTGCGCTTCGTCCCGTATCTGCTGTATCAGGTGCAACGCTGGCGAGTCGGCCTTGAGGGTGAACTCGTTGGCGACATCGTTGAGGTACAACGTTTCGAAACCGGCCTTGCGGGTAACGCCCTTGGCCACGCCAATCAGAATCAGCTCCGGCACGGCCAGTTCCTCAAGGACATCGCGGGCCATGTTCAGCTGCCCCTTGCCGCCATCCACCAGCAGCACATCCGGCAGCTTGCCTTCACCGTTCTTGATCTTGCTGAAGCGGCGTGTGAGCGCCTGATGCATCGCGGCGTAGTCGTCCCCGGCGGTTACGCCCTCGATGTTGTATCGACGGTAATCGGACTTGATCGGCCCTTCCCGCCCGAATACCACGCAGGAGGCAACCGTTGCCTCGCCGCTGGAATGGCTGATGTCGTAGCACTCCAGCCGCTGAGGCGGCTCGTCCATACCCAACACGTCCGCCAACGCGTCGAAGCGCGCGGTAACGTGCTGCCGGTTCGCCAGGCGGGCGGCAAGGGCCTGATCGGCGTTGGTCACGGCCAGCTGTTGCCAGCGGGCGCGGGTGCCCCGTACACGGTGGCTTACCGCGAGCTCGCGCCCACGCAAGGTGGCCACGGCTTCCACCAACGCCTCGATGTCCTCGGGCAGCGTGTTAACGATGATTTCGGTTGGCAGCTCACGCTCGGAACTGCCGAGATAATACTGGGACAGGAACGCGGACATCACTTCGTCGAGAGACTCCTCGATACCCACCTGCGGGAAGAAGTTCTTGCTCCCCAGCACCCGCCCGCCGCGCACGCTGATCAGGTGCACACAGGCCCCACCCGGGTTCACGAACGCAGCGATCACGTCGACGTCCCCGGTGCCACCTTCCATGCTCTGCTGATCCTGCACACGGCGCAGCACGGCGATCTGGTCACGCAGCTCGGCGGCCTTTTCGAAATCCAGGTCCATGGCCGCGCGCTCCATCGTTTCGGAGAGCTCGTTGGTGAGCTGGTGGCTGCGGCCTTCCAGGAACATGATCGAATGGCGCACGTCCTCGGCGTATTCGGCGGCTTCCACGGCACGCACGCACGGGGCCTTGCAGCGCTTGATCTGGTATTGCAGGCACGGCCGGGCGCGGTTCTTGAAGTAACTGTCTTCGCACTGGCGAACCTGGAAGGTTTTCTGCAGCAGGCTCAGGCTTTCGCGGATCGCGCCGGCGCTAGGGTACGGCCCGAAATAGCGCCCTTTTCCTTTTTTCGCGCCCCGATGAATGCTCAGCCTGGGGAATTCGGCGTCGGACAGGTAAACGTAGGGGTACGACTTGTCATCACGCAGCAGAATGTTGTACGGCGGCCGCCATTCCTTGATCAGGGTTTGTTCCAGCAGCAACGCCTCGGTTTCGTTGGCGGTGATGGTGGTTTCGACCTGAGCGATGTGCCCCACGAGCGCGGCGGTCTTGGGTGCGAGCCCGGTCTTGCGGAAATAGCTCGCCAAGCGCTTCTTGAGGTTGCGGGCCTTGCCCACGTACAGCAGGCGCCCGCCCTCGTCGAACATCCGATAAACGCCGGGGCGGCCGCTGCAGGTCGCCAGAAAGGCGGACGGATCGAAGATCTGAGTCATGTTTTACGCGTTGGCGTCGACCATGCCGTGGCGAACGGCCAGCAAGGTCAGTTCGACGTCGCTGGTAATGGAAAGCTTCTCGAAAATGCGATAGCGATAGGTGTTCACCGTCTTGGGTGACAGGCACAGCCGATCGGAGATGTTCTGCACCTTCTGGCACCCCACGATCATCAGGGCGATCTGGATTTCCCGCTCCGACAACAGATCGAACGGGGACGCGGTGGTTTGCGGCTGGAATGACTTGAGCGCCAGCTGCTGGGCAATCTGCGGGCTGATGTAGCGCTGCCCGGCGAATACCAGGCGGATCGCCTGAACCATCTCGGTGAGGGCCGCGCCCTTGGTGAGGTAGCCCGCCGCGCCGGCCTGGAGCAGCCGGGTGGGGAACGGATCTTCCTCGCAGACGGTGACCACCACCACTTTCACGTCAGGATGGCTGCGAAGCATCTTGCGGGTGGCCTCCAGGCCGCCGATGCCAGGCATCTTCACATCCATCAAAACCACATCTGGTCTCAGATCCCGCGCAGCCTTAAGCGCCTCTTCCCCGGACTCCGCCTGGCCAACCACTTGAAGCCCGTCGATGTCGGACAGCATGCGAGTAATGCCTGTGCGTACCAGATCGTGATCGTCGACCACTAGCACCCTAATCAAGCAGACACCTCTCGTTACGCTTTACATTCAGAACGGTACATTAACAAAGTTCCACCACGCGAACCTAGGCCTAAACGAAAACTGTGCACCGACGGTCTCAGCGCCCTCGCCTGCCCTCGCCGCCTTTGCCGGGCACCAGCGTGACGAAGGCCTCTGCCACACCGGTTACCGCCGTTCGCGCCGCTTGCGGCAGGGAACGGTAACCGCCGAGCAGCCTCGCTTCATCCTCGGCCAACTGGTCGGCCGGTTGGGCCATGCGCTTGCCGGTCAGCAAATACAGCACATCCACGCCGTGTTCGGCTACCGCGGCCAGGTAATCGGCCTTGGGCCAGCGCTCGCCGCTTTCGTATTTCCCCTGTGCGTTAGGCTCTACGCCGCCTATTTCGCCGAAGGCGCGCTGGGTGAGCCGCAGGCGTTCACGTTCCTCGCGGATGCGAGAACCAATTGCAGTCATTTGAATGTATAATCCTTCCCGAAACACCCAAAGGGGTGTGGAATCCAACACTATTAAATCTAGAAAAACGGACTTGAACTATGCACGGTATACGGACTGCCGCACAAGCGAGAGCTTGGCTGGATCGTCAGGGGAAATCGGTTCAACAGTTTGCGCGCGAGCACAACGTCGACCCCGCCACTACCTATCAGGTGCTGTCGGGGCGCAAGAAGGGCCGCAGGGGGGAGGCTCACAAGGTGGCGGTGCTGCTGGGCATGAAGGACGGGATTATCCCGAGCGAAATGGAGCTGGCGCGCCGGGATGTTCACGTGGCGCCAAGCTGATCCGCAAGCCAGGGCAACGCCCCTTCGCACGGTTGGCGCACCTTGAGCGCCAGCAAGGCATCGGCCCGGGTACGGCCCATGTTGATCGCCAGCAGGGGCTTGCCCTGGCGCGACATTTCCAGGCAAAGCCGGTAACTGGAATAGGCCATCAATGATGAACCGATCACCAGCATCACCGCGGCGCGCTCGGTCGCCTCCCGCGCGGCTTGCGCCGTGTGCGTCGCCACGCCGTCACCGAAGAACACCACGTCCGGCTTGAGCCGGTCCCCACCGCAGGCGGGGCAGAACGGCAGGCTGAATTGCTCCAGGAACCTGGCGGCCAATTGGGCGTCGCCGTCCGGGGCCAACACCGCGCGAACGTCCTGAAGCGACGGGTTAGCCTCCTCCAGCGCCGTTTGCATGGCCGCGCGCGACAGCGTGGCGGCGCAGTCGAGGCATACCACCCGGTGCAGGTTGCCATGCAGCTCGATGACGTCCCGGCTACCTGCCTGTTCATGAAGGCCGTCCACGTTCTGCGTCACCACCGACACCACATGGCCGGAAGCCTGCAGCCGCGCCAGTGCCTCGTGCGCAGGGTTGGGGCGCGCCCGTTCCACACCGTGCCAGCCGACCATCGCCCTGGCCCAGTAACGCTTGCGCGCTTGCAGGGAGCTTACGAATTCCTGGTGCATCATGGGCGCGTTTCCGCGGCGCACGCCCTCGGTGTCGCGGTAATCGGGAATCCCCGACGCGGTGCTGATTCCCGCCCCGGTCAAGGCCAGCACGGGGGCGCCCGCAAGCCTGCGGCACAGCGCGGAGAGCGCCTCGAGAGCCTGGGTATGATCCATGCGCAACCTCCAATCACCGCCTCCGGCGCTGGGCCCGCCGGGTTGTGAGGAAGGTTAAACCAGCCAGCGTGATTTGGCCGTGAATTACGACGAACACCCCTCAATCGGCAACGGCCTGGAACACGGCTCGCGCGCGTTGGGGATCGAAGTGGGCCACATTGATCCGCAACCAGGGATTGTCCTCGCCGCCCGCGCTGAACAAGCGCCCCGGGGCCAGCAATACGTGCCGCACAAGGGCGCCCTCTATCAGTGCCCGGGTGCACGCCAGCCGGGGATGCCGCGCCCATACGAACATACCTTCCCGGGGTGCGTGGTACAGCTCCCATCCCCATTGAACCAGCGCGCGCTGGGTCGCGGCCTGGGCCGTTTGCAGGCGCCGCCGCGCCTGGCGTACATGGCGCTCATAGCTGCCATCCGCGAGGATCGCGCCGATGAACCGCTCGCAAAAGCCCGGCACGGCCACGCTGGTGAGCAGCTTGAGATCGGCCAGCCGCGAGATCAGCGCCGGGGCCGCGGCGACGTAGCCCACCCGCAGATTGGCCGAGAGGGTTTTGGAAAAACTGCCCACATACACCACGTTCGCCAGGCCCGAGAGGCTGGCCAGATGGTGAGCGGGCCGGGAACAGAAGTCCCCGTATACATCGTCTTCCACGATCGTCATACCGTGCGCGCCGCTGAGTTTGAGCAGCGCGCACGCTTGTCGCGGGGCCAGCGAAGTACCGGTCGGGTTATGCAATCGGGCATTGATGAAAAATGCCCGTACCGGGCCTGTTTGCAGGTGGGCCTGCACGGCATCCAGGTCGGGGCCGTCGCCCAGGCGGGTAATGCCGATCACCCGCGCGCCCCGCAGCCTCAACAGCCGTACCAGGTTACTGTTGCAGGGATCGTCCACCAGCACTCGGTCACCGGGTTCCACCAGCAGCCGGATAAGAAGGTCCAGCGCCTGCGTCGCGCCCAGCGTGGTGAGGATATTGGACGCTGTGATGGGCAGGCAGTGGCGCCCACGCAGATGGCACGCCAGCGCCTCGCGCATCGGCGGATAACCCGCAGGATCGCCGTACTCGACCAGCGAGCTGCGGGCGAACGTGGCGGTGCGGCGGATAACACGCGCAAGCGAACGGGTGTCTGTCCAGTCTGGTGGCAGCCACCCGCAGCCCAGCTTCATTGAATCGCTGGAGGCATGGAAGAGTGCCCAGAATGGGTCCATTTCCGTGCTCGCCCTGGGGGTTGGAGCGGGCACGGGTGCTTGTGCGCCCCCGGCGGCGGCGAAGTACCCACGGCCCGGATTGGCTACCACACGGCCCAGCGCCTCCAGGCGTTCATAAGCCCGCACGACGCCATGGAAGCTCAAGCCTGGCCGTGCCGCCCACTGGCGGATCGAAGGCAACTGCTGCCCCGGCTCGAATGTGCCCGTGGCCAACGCTTCGCTGATTTGAACAAATGCCCGCTCCGCGGGGCTGTCGCGACTGCCTTGAACCATTGACCCGCCGTTTCGCTTGATTGTTTGCCCGGACTGTAACCCCTTGGCCTGACCGTCATAACCCCTGCCGGGGAAATTCCTCCTGAAGGCCCGCTGTTAGCTCATACGCGCTAACAGTTAGCCATTGTTACGCCGTGAGTGTTAGCCCCGGCGCCTGGCCCGCGCCCTAGACTTTCGGCCAGTGAAGGAATGCAGTATTGCCAAAGGAGGCACCCAATGCGCGAGGCGACCCCGCAGCTCTGCTGGCTTGATTGGAAGTGGCAACAGCAGAACAGCGTATCCACCCTGGAAGAACTGGTGCGGGCCTTCCCGGGCCTGGCCAACAGCGAGCGCCTGGAGAGCCTGCGGAGCGCATTCGATACCCGCCGGGTGTCCCTTACCCCCTACGCCTTGGCGCTGATCGAAACCGACGCCTGCCAGCGCCCGCTGGAGCATGACCCCGTCTGGGCACAAACCATCCCCGAGTTCGCCCCACCCAGCCCCTTCGAATACGACGGCGTCACGGAAAACTGGGAGCTCGACGCGGAGATGGTCACGGGTATCTGCCAGCACAAGTACGCCAATCGAGTGATCGTGCGCGCGTCCAACGTGTGTCATGCCTACTGCCAGTTCTGTTACGAAGCCCTGCGCACGCTGGAAATGCAATCCAGCAAGCCGGGGCTACGCAAGAGCGAGTGGCAGGCGACCCTGGACTATCTCGCCAGCCAGCGGAGCGTGGAGGAAGTGATCCTCAGCGGCGGCGAGCCGCTGATGCTGTCCGACGCCCGCCTGGACGCCATGCTCCAAAGCATCCGCGCCTGTCGGCCAGATATCGTGATCCGCGTACACACGCGTGCGTTGACCTTCAACCCCTTCAGGATCACGCCCGCACTGGTGGATGCCCTGGCCCGCCACCGGGTAACTGCCGTGGGCCTGCACGTGGCGCACCCGCGGGAGTTGACCGAGGCGTTCTTCGAGGCCGTGGCCAGGCTGCAAAGCGCCGTGCCGCTGCTGTTCGCCAATATTCCCCTGCTCGCCGGGGTGAATGACCGCCTGGATACGCTGCGCGGGCTGTGCGTGGGGCTATACCGCGTGGGCGTCACGCCTCATTACCTCTATCAGTTCATGCCCTTTTCCCCGGGCCACTGCCGCTACGCAGCCTCCATCAAGCACGCCATTGCCTTGCTGCGTCAGCTCAAGCGTCACGTCTCGAACCTGGCGGTGCCCGAATTCGTGATACCGCACCTGACGGGCAAGCACACCCTGCCCCTTGAACTGGGGAGTACCCCTACACGCCTCGAAGTGGACGCGCTGGGCAACGAACGCATTCATTTCACTAACTGGAAGGGCCAGCCATGCGTGTTTCCCCAATAACGCCCAGGCGCTTGAACGGCGCGAACGTGCTGGTGCTCGACTCCGCGCGCAATAGCTACGTGGATACGCCTGACATCGAGGCGGACATCCTTGGGCCGGAGATCGAGATCGAGCTGGCGCGCGTGGAATCGGTCGCCGCCCTTCCCGCCTCCGCGCTGGCCTGCGACGGGGTGATCAGCTGGCATCTGGTCGCGCTGCCGGCCGACGCTCTGGCCCGCTTCAGCCGCTGCCGGGCGATCGTTCGCGCGGCGGTCGGGGTCGACAATATCGACCTCGCGGCGGCACGCCACCAGGGTATCGCCATTGCCAATGTGCCCGACTACGGCACCGATGAAGTCGCCGACCATACCCTGGCCATGGCGCTGGCGCTGATCCGCCGGCTGCCTCGGGCCGACGCCACCGTGCGTGGCGGCCGCTGGGATTGGCGGGAGGTCGGTCAGGTACCGCGTCTGCGCGGGATGACCATTGGCCTGGTAGGGCTTGGGCGGATCGGCGCGGCGGTGGCCCTGCGGTTCAAGGCGTTCGGCTGCCGGGTGCTGTTTCACGACCCGGCCCGCGACAGCGGCTGGGAGAAAAGCCTGGGCATCGAGCGCCGGGAAAGCCTCGACGCGCTGCTTCAGGAAGCAGACCTGGCCAGCCTTCATGCCCCGCTTACCCCATGCACCCTCGGCCTTATCGGCAGGGCTGAGCTCGAGCTGCTGCGTGGCAAATACCTTGTGAACACCGCGCGCGGGGGGTTGATCGACCCAGCGGCCCTGTGCGAGGCGGTCGCCGCGGGGCGGTTGGCCGGTGTGGCGCTGGATGTCTATGCCGATGAGCGGCAGCCGCCCCCTCCGGCGCTGTTGGCACCCGCGGTGCTGTGGTCACCCCATGCCGCGTTTTATTCCGCGCAGGCCTTGCCCGAGCTGCGACGCAAGGCTGCGCAATGCTTGAAAACGCTCCTGCTCACCGGCCAGCATCGGAATCGCCTATGAACCCATTGATGCCCCGCCCCGCCCCCCCACTGCGTTCGCCCACAGGGGGCAACCCGTTCCCAGGCATTGCCGCGCTCGAACGCAGTACCGGCTTGTCGATCAAGGCGCGCCTGAGCGCCAACGAAGCATTGCCGCTCTATAGCGAAACGCTCGCTGCTCGCTATGGCCACGCCCTGCTGGAAGAGGCGCGGCGTTACCCCGACCCCTCGGCCTACGAACTGCGTGAAGCCATCGCGGGGCATCACGGGCTGTCAGTAGAGAACACCCTCGTGGACGCGGGTGCCGATGCACTGATATTTCTGTTTCTTCGGGCCTTCGCCGACCCTGGGAGCGTGGTGATTCACGCGGCAGGCACCTACCCCACCGTGGGCTACTTCTGCCGTTCGATGGGGCTACGGCCCTATTCGGTCAGCTATACGCTGAGCGGAGGCACCGCCCGGGTCGACCTCGCCAGATTGGCCAGCGAGGCGCGACATCAGCAAGCACGCGTGGTGTACCTGGCCAACCCGGACAACCCCACCGGCAGCGAACACGATTGGCAAGCGCTTAAAGCGTTCGCGGCGATGCTGCCGGTGGGCACCCTGCTCATTCTTGATGAAGCCTACGAAGCCTTTGGTACGCCACGGTGCGCCTCGCCGCTGCCCAATGCGGTGAGGTTACGCAGCTTTTCCAAGGCCTATGGCCTGGCGGGAATGCGTGTGGGCTATGCCATAGCCCCACCCCAATTGCTGGAGGTGGCGCAGCGCGCCCGTGTTCATTACGGGGTAGGCACCGTTGCCCAATCGCTGGCACTGGCCGCGCTGGAGGATCAGGCCCATCACCGCTCGGTGATCGCAACCACCCAAGCGCTGAAGGCTCGATTCATCGAGCGGGCGCAGGCCAGCGGGTTGCGCTGGCTTCCTTCGGCCACAAATTTCGTCACCGTGCGCCTGCCGCACGCGCAGACCGGGGAAACCTTGCGCGCCCGGCTGCTGGCACGGGGCGCGAGCCTTTACCTGGGGCAACTCAATGGCTGCGTTCCCATCGCCCGGGTATCGCTACAGCCTGAACTCTTCGCCCCCGCGCTGGCTGACATCATCTTCCGCTCCGAGGGGTGCTCCCATGACCAACCGTAAAATTCTGATCCTGGGCATCGGCAATGTCGCGCTCAAATACCTGGAGCAAGCCCTGCTGCCCTATGGGCTGAAGCC
>Ga0265797_10001718_pt1 | contig 38200 bp, 34 predicted proteins | sample P2T30metagenome_FD_192433 | JGI IMG/M metagenome (GOLD analysis project Ga0265797, IMG submission 192433) | Plant litter microbial communities from East Loma Ridge, Irvine, California - P2 T30 | ecosystem: Environmental > Terrestrial > Plant litter > Unclassified | place: USA: California...
GGCTTGAGCGGACGGGCGGTGGGCGCCCTGTTCGAAGATCGCGAGGGAAATATCTGGGCGGCCACGTCGGGCGGGATCGACCGCTTTCGGCCGAAACGTGTGACGCGGCTGGCTATCCCCGAAGCGGCCATCGGCGGCGCAATGATTGCCGACGACGGCGGCGGCGTCTGGGTCGGCCGTTATCACGTCGCCGTCAACGCGGCGGGACAGGTGACGGCTGCGCCGCGCTGGGACCTCGCCGGCGGCGGCTGGGGCAGCCTGCTGACGAGCCTTGCCCGCGGCAATGACGGCGTCATGTGGGGAGCATCGCTGGGAACGCTGCGGCGGTTCCAGGGCGCAGCCGGCCAGGCGGTGGACCTGCCCGCCGCCACCGATGGGGCGAAAGTGCAGGCGCTGCTGGCGGACAGGGACGACAGCCTGCTGGTGGCGCTGTCCCGGCATGGCCTGTATCGCCGCAGCCCGCAGGGACACTGGCAGGACACCGGCGCGCAAGGCGAAGTGCACGTGATGGCGCGCTCGGACGTTGCCGGACTCTGGCTGGGCGTACACCCCGGCCGCGTGGCGCAGCCGCAAGGGGCGGGATGGCGCAGTTACGGCCCGGCCGAGGGACTGACGCTGGGCCCGGTAATGGCGCTGCACGTGCAAGGCCGGCACGTGTGGGCCGGCGGCGAAAAGGGTGTCGCCCTGTTCGGTGCCAACCGTTTCGACCGGCTCGGTGGCGTCGATGGCGAAACCTTCCACGGCACTTCCGGCATTGTCGAACTGGACAACGGCGACCTGTGGCTGAATGCGTTTGCCGGCCTGTTCCGCATTGCGGCGCCGGAGATTGCCCGTTTCGCACGGCAGCGCGGCTATCGCGTCGAATACGAGCGGCTGGATCAACTGGACGGTCTGGAAGGCAGCGCGCCCTATCTGTCGCCGACGCCGTCGCTTGTGCTGGCATCGGACCGGCGGCTGTGGATCGCCCGCTCCACCGGGCTGTTCCAACTGGACCCCACTGCCAGGCCGCCGCCCACGCCCGCGCCGCCCGTCACGATCAAGACGCTGGGGCCGCCCGGCGACGTCCGGGCGCGGCGGCAGCCCATCCGCTTCCCGCCGGGCAGTACGACGCTGCAGATCGATTACACGAGTCTGGCGCTGGCGATGCCGGAACGCCTGCGTTTCCGCTACCGCCTGCAGGGCGTCGATGCGCAGTGGCAGGAGGCCGGCATGCGCCGCAGTGCCTACTACAGCAACCTCGGGCCCGGCGACTACCGCTTCAGTGTCAGCGCGACGGACTACGGCGGCAAATGGTCCGGCCCCGTCACCACACTGGACTTCGCGATCGCGCCGAAGGCAACGCAGACGTGGTGGTTCAAGGCGCTGTGCGGCCTGGCGCTGCTGGCGGCCGTGCACCTGGCTTATCGCTGGCGGCTGCTGCGGCTGGGGCGCCAGATGGCCATGCGCCTGCAGGAACGCATCGGCGAGCGGGAGCGGATCGCCCGCGAGCTGCACGACACGCTGCTGCAAGCGGTGCAGGGGCTGGTGCTGCACGTGCACGCGGCGCTGCTGAAATTGCCCGAACAGGCCACGGCGCGGCTGCAGATCGAAAGCGCATTGCAGCAGGCCGACGAGGTACTCAGCGAGGGACGCAAGCGGATCTGTGAACTGCGCGGCGAGGACGTCGGCAAGCCCGGTTTCGGCGATGCGGTGCTGGCCGCGGCGGCGCGCCTGCAGGCCGACGACACGTGTCCCGTGCGCCTGACGCTATCCGGTGCGGCCCGCGAGCTTGACGCCGCGGTCTATCACGAGGCGCTGGCGATCGTCACCGAGGCGCTGGCCAACGCCCATGCCCACGCGCGCGCGACAGGGATCGACGTCGAACTTCACTATGGCCGGCGCGACTTGCGCTGTATCCTGAGCGACGACGGCATCGGCATTCCCGCCGCCGTGTTCCAGGACGGCGGGCGGGAAAATCACTGGGGCATGCGTGGCATGCACGAGCGCGCCGCCAGGATCGGTGCGAGACTGACGGTGCGCAGCGCGGAGGGCGGCGGTACCAGCTGGCAGCTGGACATCCCGGCCGCGCTGGCCTATGCCCGCGGATGAGAGTGGCAATGGCGACGTCCCACCCAACACAGGAGCTTGGTCATGGAAAGTGAACAGATCAGCGTCATGATCGCCGACGATCATCCGTTGCTGCGCAGCGGGATCATTGCAGTGCTGGCGGCCGATCCGCGGTTTGCGGTAGTGGCCGAAGCGGAGGATGGCAACGCGGCCGTCGAGCTGTACCGGCGCTGGCATCCGGACGTCACGCTGATGGACCTGCAGATGCCGGGAATGAACGGCATCGAGGCAACGGCCGCGATACGCGGCGTCGACCCCGACGCCCGCATCATCATCCTGACGACGTTCGCCGGCGACATGCAGGTGATGCGCGCGCTGAAGGCCGGCGCGACCGGTTACGTACTGAAGAACATGGCGCGCACCACGCTCGCCGACCAGATCGTCTCCGTGCATGGCGGCCGCCGGCTGCTGCCGCCACCCGTCGCGGCAAGCCTGGCGAACAGCTTCCAGCTCGACACGTTGAGCAAACGCGAGATCGAGGTGCTGCGCCTCGTGAGCGGCGGCAATTCCAACCAGCGCGTAGCGGACCAGCTCGGCTTGCGCGAGGACACCATCAAGGCGCACATGAAAGCGATCCTGCAAAAGCTCGATGCGCGCGACCGGACCCATGCCGTGATGATCGCCATGCAGCGCGGGTATTGGGAGGCCTGAAAGCTCTGTCACTCGCTCGCAAGGAAGTGTCCGATCGGTATCGTCTTCCGGTCGCCGGCAAGTACCCTGTGACCGGGGCACGGAGCCATGCAATACACGATAGGGTGAAGTCTGCACCGCCTCAAGCAGGAGTGACCGGCGCGCCAGCCCGTACCTATACTGTCCTTTTGCCATGCAAGCGAAAGGACGGTAGCGCGATGAACACTCCACTCAGGTCGTTGTTGTTGCCGCTCGCGGCGGCCTCCGCCCAGGCGGCGCCGCCCGCCATCCAGTCCGCGAGCAAGCTTGAATTCGGCGATGCGCGGACACTGTTCGTCGCCGACTGGCAGGGCGCCCGCATTTTTGCACTGACCGTGCCGCCACCGGCCAGACCTGCCGGCAAGCCGTTCAACCTGATGGACGTGCAGGGGCCGATCGCCAGGGCGCTGCGGGTGGCGCCGCAGGCCCTGCGTTTCGAGGACATGGCCGTGCAGCCGGACAGTGAGCTGGCCTACGTGGCGCTGACGGTGCGCACGCCCAAGGGGCAGGGCAAGCCGGCCGTCGTCAGTATCGACGCGGCGGGACGCGTGAGCCGGCTGGACCTGGCCAGGGTTGCCGGCTCGGCCGCCATCGCGGATGCGCCGGCGGCCGATGCCGCGTTCTGGCGCGACCTGCCGGCACAAACCCTCACCGTGACGGACATGCATTACTACGGGAACCGGCTGTACGTGGCCGGGCTGTCGAACCGCAGCTTCGCGTCGACATTGCGGGTGTACGACTACCCGTTCAGCGGCAAGGCCAGCGCCACGACGATCGAGATGTACCATCCCGTGCACAACCAGGTCGAGACACGCGCACCCATCCGCAGCATGACGGTGATGACGCTCGGTGGCGAGCCGACGCTGCTGGCGGCCTATACGTGCACACCGCTGGTCATCATCCCGCTCAGCGACCTGAAGGACGGCGCGCACATCGCCGCCCGCACGGTGGGCGAACTGGGCTGGGGCAGCACGCCCAACGGCCTGGTGAGCTTCAAGAGCGGCGATGCGGAGTATGCCTTGCTGGCCAATTCCAGCCGTTCCGCCGACCTGCTGAGCGCCGCCGATCTGGCTGCCGCGGCCGCGGCGCCCGGCCTGGCTGTGCCGATCGAATGGCCGGGCAAGCCCTATCTGGGCGTCAAGGCGACGCTGGTGCCGCTGGCTGCGTCGATGCGGGTCGCCAACCTGAATGCCCAGTTGCTGCTGGCCCTGCGCCGCACCGACGCCGGCGGCGAGATGCAGCTGGTGTCGATTCCCAAGGGCGGCTACTTGCGGCTGAGCGATTTCGTCAACGAGTACGATTTCCCGGACTACCGCTACCCGGACGGCGACGTCCCGTCAACCGGGCCGTCGTGGCGCCGGCTCTGTCTCTGAAAGGATCGATATGAAGAACAATACGTTGCGGCTGCTGTCGCTGAGCGCCACCTGCCTGCTGCTGTCGCCGTTTGCCATGGCCCAGGAGCCGCCGCGGGCTTCTTCCGCGCGTCGAAACAATCGCAGAGCGGCAGCGGGCTGGGTCTGGCGATTGCCGCGTCGGTGACGGCACGCCACGACGGCCAGATCAGGCTGGAGGATGCACCCGGCGGCGGCCTGCGCGTCGTCGTGACGCTGCCGATGGCATAAGCCCTGCGGCATCAGCCCAGCACCAATCCGGCCGCCAGCGCGATCATGATCGCTCCCGTCAGCGCCTCGATGGCCTGCCACACCCGCGGGCGCGACAGCACGTGCGCGAAGCGCGCGGCGCCGAAGCCCAGCGTCGTGAACCACAGCAGGGATGCCGTCATCGCACCGGCCGAGAAGAGGGGCCGCTGCTGGGCGGGGTAGCGTCCGCCGATCGAGCCCAGCAGCACGACCGTGTCGAGGTAGACGTGCGGATTCAGCAGCGACAGCGCCAGCACTGTTCCCAGCGCCGCAGCGGCACTGGCAGGCGCGGCATCGCCGGCCGCATCCAGGCCGCCCGGCCGGGCCAGCCGCATCCAGGCGCGCAGGCCGTACCACAGCAGGAAGGCGGCGCCGCCCCAGCGTGCGAGGCCAGTCAACACGGCGGACGATTCGATCAGCGCGCCGGCGCCCGCCACGCCCAGCCCGATCAGGACGATATCCACGACGATGCATGCCGCCACGGTCAGCGCGACGTGGTTGCGCAGCACACCCATGCGCAACACGTGGGCGTTCTGGGCGCCGATGGCCATGATGAGGCTGGCGCCGAGGCCAATGCCGCTGAGATAGACGTCGCCGTTCATGCACATTCCTTCCGCAGAAAATCGCATTGTCGTGGCAAAGTTCGCGAATATGAAGCTGGGTTAATATTCTTCACCCAAGCTGAATATTTCTTAACTTACGATGAGCCTCGATACGCGCCAATGCGACGCCTTCCTCGCTGCCGCCGAGACCGGCAGCTTCGAACTGGCGGCCGCGCAACTTAATGTGACCCCGTCGGCCATTTCCCAGCGGCTGGCCGCGCTGGAAACGGCGCTGGGTCATCCGTTGTTAATCCGCAGCCGGCCATGCCGGGCCACGGCAGCTGGGCAGCGCTTGCTGCAATACCTGCGCCGCGCCCGCCTGCTCGAAGCGGAGTTTCTTGCCGGGACGGGAGCGGAACACGATACTCCGGTGCAAGTCGCCATCGCAGTGAATAACGACACGCTGGGCACGTGGTTATTGCCGGCATTGGCCGACTTCCTGGCGCAGGAGAATATGGCGATCGAAATCATTCTCGATGACCAGACGTACACCTATTCGCTGCTGGAGAAAGGCCTGGCATTGGCAGGCGTATCCAGCGAACCGCAACCGATGCGCGGCTGCACCGTGCAACCGCTGGGTGTGATGCGCTACCGGTTATTGGCAAGCCGGGCATTCAAACGGCGCTGGTTTCCCGACGGTTTTACGCGCGAGGCGGCGCGTAAGGCGCCCGTGATGTTCTTTGACCGCAAGGACAAGCTGCAGGCCGATTTTATCGAACGGCGCCTCGGCCTGCTGCCGGGCGCTTATCCCGTCCATTATGTGCCGTCCAGCGATCCGTTTGTCCGGTCGATTACGCTGGGCCTGGGTTACGGCATGCTGCCGGCGCAGCAGTATAGGGACGGACTGGAAACGGGAGAGCTCGTGGATTTATGTCCGGGCGAATATATGGACGTGCCGCTGTACTGGCACGCATGGCGCGTGCAGTCGCCGCTGCTGGAGCGGCTTGGCCAGCGCATTGTCGCCGCTGCCAGAGGAGAACTGGGCCCGGACTAAGCCAAGGCCTGGCTTGTTCGCACTAGTCGTTGGCGCAAGCGCCCTGGGGCTGGCCCCGTCGCGGTGAGGCTGGGGTTGCAGGGAGCATCGCTCCCTACCCGCGTAGCGGAAATGGCGCGCACGCCATTTCCCTCCCCAGTCCTCAGCGAATCAATACGTGTAGAACATCCGCTGAATCTCGCGGGTGTTATTGGTTTTCGTCAGCGCCAGCATTAACAGGATGCGTGCTTTTTGCGGGTTCAGCGTATCGGCCGCAACGAAATCGAGCTCATCGTCATTTGCTTCGCCATTGCGCGCCAGGATGCCTTGGCCGACGCGGCTGGAACGTACGATGATCGTGCCTTTCTTGCGGGCCGCAATCAGCGCGGGCTTGACGCGGGCGGCCAGGCTGCCATCGCCGACACCGGCGTGGATAATCCCCTTGGCACCGGCGGCAACAAATGCGTCCAGCGCAACCGGATTCATATTGGCGTAACCGTAGACGATATCGACTTGCGGCAATGCGTTCAGGCTGGCGATATCGAATTCCGTGTCCGCCGTATGCTTGCGCGTCGAGACGCGATAAAAGAACGGCTTGCCGCCCTGGATATAACCCATCAGGCCCAGTTCCGGCGTCTTGAAACTGTCCGGCGTCGAGGTATTCGTTTTGGTGACGTCGCGCGCGGAATGAATCTGGTCGTTCAATGCCAGCATTACGCCTTTGCCGACGGCGTCCGGGCTGCCGGCAATCGCCACGGCGTTATACAGATTGATGGGACCATCGGCGGACAGCGCGGTGGAAGGGCGCATCGCGCCGACCAATACCACCGGCTTGCGGCTCTTTACCACCAGGTCGAGGAAATAACCCGTTTCTTCCATCGTGTCGGTGCCGTGCGTGATGACGATGCCGTCCACGTCGTTTTGCGCCAGCAGCGCATTCACGCGCTTGCCCAATGCCAGCCAGTGTTCGTTCGTCATGCTTTCGCTGGCGATCTGGAAGACCTGCTCGCCCTTGACGTTGGCGATCTTCGACAGTTCCGGCACTGCCTTGATCAGTTGATCCACCCCGACCGTTGCCGCTGTGTAGCCGACCGTGGTCGTGCTTGTCGCGCCCGTCCCGGCAATCGTGCCGCCGGTGGCCAGCACCATCACGTTCGGCAGTTTCGCCGTTTGCGCCTGTGCCGTCGCGACGGCGCTCAGCATGCAGAAGACCGCCAGCAGCCAGCGTGGATTCCATGTCCTGATCATATGTTCTCCTTATATGGAACGTTGTAATACCCGCATCTTATAACAAAGACATGCTGATGTACGAGTGCAACTTGGGGCTTTTACTAATGGCAAAGCTCAGCCGTTTGAGGCATATTGGCAGGCTGTCCGTTAATGTTCGTTGCCCGGTTGTATTAAAGGCACTGGTGGAAACTTGGAAACTGAAGTCCTGAAACTCGCAGTCGTCATGCACCGCAAGCCGCTCGCCAGCCGCTGGCAGCCCTATCAGTGGCAGCCGGCCGAGGTGCTGCTCGACCAGGGGCTGCCGGTGGGCGCGCCCCGTTGCCTGCGCGACGATGCCGACGATATGCGCTGGCTGTTTACCGGTTTCGAACTGCGCCTGTACAGCGACGAGGCCGAAGGCTACTTCCTCAACCTGGACTCGCGCGCGCCGTGCTGGTTCGTCATGTCGCGCCTCGAAGAGATCGACGGCGTCGAGGTGGCCGTGCCGCGCACCGTCACGCTGTCGTACAACGAAGCGGCGCGCCTGATGGACGGCGGCGAGCAGGTCGATACCGTGCCCGCGCCCGGGCTGATCGTCGAACGCCTGATGGAATTCGCCCAGGCGTATTACAGGCCCGAGCCGAAGCGCAAGCGCCGCAAGCCGTCCTTCGAAGGCGGTGCCGCCGTCGACCAGATGGCGAAAGCGGAAGGGCAGCGCCATGGCGGCTGAGACGTTCTTCGGCCGCTGGTCGCGCCGGAAGGCCGAAGTGGCACAAGCTGAAGCCACGCCGCCGGCTGCGGCGCCCGTTGCGGAGCCGGCCTTGCCGGTGCCGGTTGACGCCGAGGCGCCGGCACCCACGCTGGCCCAGGTGGCCGAGCTGCCGAAGGACGCGGATTTCCGCCCGTTCGTCGCGCGCGGTGTCGACGAGGGCGTGCGTCGCGCGGCGATGAAAAAGCTGTTCACGGACCCGCACTTCAACGTCATGGACGGCCTGGACATCTATATCGACGACTACTCGAAGTCCGATCCCATTCCCGCCGCGATGTTGCTGGCGATGAACCACGCGAAGGACCTGCTCGACCCGCTCGGCACGATCGCGCGCGAGCACGCGAAACGGGGCCTGCTGACGGCCGCCGACGTGCCACCGCCAGTGCAGGAAGAGCCGGTCGCCGCAGCCGCGCAAGAAGTGACAGAACCACCAGGGCAGGGCGCGCCCGAGTCAGCGATCGCGCCCACCGTACCCGTCGCGCCGGAACCGGCCGCGGCGCCATCGCCCATCGACACCATCGACCCAGCCGACCGCCAGGAAGACCATGAACAGCCGAATCAAAGTTTGTAACTGCAACCACACGATGCCCGTCGACGGCGCGGCCCTTGGCGCCGCCCTCGATGCCGGTACCTTGCCCGTCGCCAGCCAGTTGTGCCGGCGCGAAGTGGGCGATTATCTGAACACCCTGGAGGGCAGCGAGAAGATCATCGTCGGCTGCACGCAGGAGCAGCCACTGTTCACGGAACTGGCGCAGCAGAAGGGGACGGTGGCGCCGCTGCGTTTCGTCAACCTGCGCGAAACGGGCGGCTGGGCGAGCGATGCGGCGCAGGCCACGCCAAAGATGGCGGCACTGCTGGCGATGGCGCGCCTGCCGGACCCGGAACCCGTGCCGGAAGTGGAATACCACTCGGAAGGGCGCGTGCTGCTGACGGGGCCAGCCGCGCGCGTGCTGCCGTGGGCAAAGCGCCTGCAAGGGCAGCTGGAAGTCTCGGTGCTGCTGACGGATACGGCGGACGCCGTGCTGGCCGGCGGCCAGGACTGGCCCACGTTTGCCGGCAGCGGCGTCGTCGTCAAGGGCTGGCTGGGCAAGTTCGCCGTCAGCTGGCAGCAGGTCAATCCCATCGACCTGGACCTGTGCACGCGGTGTAACGCCTGCGTGAAGACGTGCCCGGAAGGCGCCATCGGCCTGGATTACCAGATCAACCTGTCGGCCTGCACGTCGCACGGCGACTGCGTGAAGGCGTGCGGCGCCATCGGTGCCATCGATTTCGGCCGGCTTGACACCGCCCGCAGCGGCGAATTCGACCTGGTGTTCGACCTGCACGACCAGCCGCTGCTGACGATGCACCAGCCGCCGCAGGGCTACTTCGCGCCAGGCGCGTCGGAAGCGCTGGCTGCCGAACAGGCCATGCAACTGGCAACGATGACGGGCACGTTCGGCAAGCCCAAGTTCTTCCAGTACAAGGACAGCATCTGCGCGCACGGCCGGAATAAAAAGGTTGGCTGCAACGCGTGCGTGGAAGTCTGCTCCGCCGAAGCGATCGCTCATGCCGGCGACAAGATTGTCGTCAACCCGAACCTGTGCGTGGGCTGCGGCGCCTGCACCACCGTCTGCCCGTCCGGCGCGCTGTCGTATGCGTATCCGCGCGTGGCCGATCAGGGCGCGCGCATCCGCACGTTGCTGACCACGTACGCCAGGGCGGGCGGCAAGCGCCCGGCGCTGCTGCTGCATGGCGACGAGACGGGCGCCGCGCTGATCGACGCGCTGGGCCGCGGTGCCGGCGCCGGCAAGCTGCGCGGCGTGCCGGCGCGCGTGCTGCCGCTGCCGCTGCATCACATCGCCTCCGTCGGCATCGATGTCTGGCTGTCCGCCGTCGCTTACGGCGCGGCCAATGTGCTGATCCTCGTCACGGGCGCGGAAGCGCCGCAGTACGTGACGGCGCTGGCGCAGCAGATCGACATCGCGCGCACTATCCTCACGAGTCTGGGCTACGGCAGCGACCATCTGCAGCTGGTGCAGGCGGGCGATGCGACGGCGCTGGACGTGGCGCTGCGCCGCATTGAGGCAGGGCAGGTGCCTGCCGTCGCGGCCACGTTCGCGATCGGCGGCGGCAAGGGCGGCGACAAGCGCACGACACTGGAATTCGCGCTGGATCACCTGGCGAAACACGCGCCGACGCCACAGCGCGAGATCGCGCTGCCGGCCGGCAGCCCGTTCGGCACGTTGAGCGTGAAGACGGATGCCTGCACGCTGTGCATGGCCTGCGTGGGCGCGTGCCCGGAATCGGCGTTGTCCGACAACCCGAACGCGCCGCAGCTGCGCTTCACGGAATCGAACTGCGTGCAGTGCGGCCTGTGCGAGAAGACCTGCCCGGAAAACGCCATCATGCTGACGCCGCGCCTGCTGCTGGCGCCGGAAGCGAAGCAGCCGCGCGTGCTGAACGAAGCGAAGCCTTACCACTGCATCCGCTGCGAGAAGCCGTTCGGCACACTGCAGATGGTGGAGAACATGGTGGCGAAGCTGTCGTCGCACGGCGCCTTCTCGGCCAACCTGGACCGCCTGCGCATGTGCTCCGACTGCCGCGTCATCGACATGATGCAGCCGGCGAAAGAAGTATCGATCTTTGAGGTGAAGCGATGAACGAAACGCAGTTGCAGTTCGAGACGCCGGACAGCGGCGAGGAAGCGGCGCGCGCGGAGCTGTATGGCCTGCTGTCGATGCTGTTCTACCAGGCGCCCACGTCCGACCTGCTGGCGGCGATCGCCGGGGCGCCGGCCGAGGGCGAGGGCGAGCTTCAGGGTGAGCTTCCCGAAGCCTGGCGCGCGCTGCAGGCCGCGTGCGCCAGCGCGGATGCGCAGGCCGTGCACGACGAATACGAGGCCCTGTTCATCGGCACCGGCAAGCCGGAAGTGTTCCTGTATGGCTCCTACTACATGTCCGGCTTCCTGATGGAGAAGCCGCTGGCGCTGCTGCGGGCTAACCTGAATCGCCTCGGGCTGCAGCGCACCGACGACATGCCGGAGACGGAGGATCACATCGCGGCGCTGTGCGACGTGATGCGCCACCTGATTACGTCCGAAGACGTCATCGAGAGCAGCATCGCCACGCAGAAGGCGTTCTTCGCGGATCACATGCAGTCGTGGGTGCAGCAGATGTGCGGCGAGATCGGTGCGCATCCGGGAGCGCGCTTCTACCGCCACGTGGCGGCGCTGGCCGCGGCGTTCTTTGCTGTCGAGATGCAGGCTTTTGATATGGCGTGATGTTGGGGGGACTGGCTCCTCTCGGGCCGAAGGGCCCGCGAGGTGCCTGTCCCCGACGTTGAAGTAAACGTCGGCGCGAATGTCGTGGACCCCGGATGCAGCACGTCGGGGACAGGCACCAGTCACGTGGCGTGCGCCCCGCGACTGGAGCCAGTCCCCGGTACGCCAGCGCCGCTGACGGGAGCACTGCGGGCGCCGCCGCCGACGACCGCGGAGCCGCTGACGCCACGGTCGCCGGCTGGTGAGCCGCTGGGGACTGGCTCCTCTCGGGCCGAACGGCCCGCGAGGTGCCTGTCCCCGACGTTGAAGCAAGCGTCGGCGCGAGTGTGCGGGATCCCGGAGCAACGCAGCGGAGCAGCGGCAGGGCGCTGGCGGATGTTGTTTGAACCGCGTTGTTACACGTCCGACGTGTTGCGCAAGTGAAAATGTGTGAGAATGTTGGCTAATGCGATTTGACAATAGATGTTGTCAGATAGATTCGCCGAAAAAAAGCGGCGCCGAGCCGTACCAGTTAACCGATTTGTCTGAGGAGACCAGCTTGTCTACCCAATCCAAACCCACGCGCAGGTCGTTCTTTGCCGGTCTTGGCGCCGTTGCCGCCGCCGGCGTCGCCGTCAAACTGGCCAGCAAGGCGCCGCAGCCCGTCGCCGTCGAGCCGGAAGCGGCCGAACCGCAAGGACCCGGCTATCACCTCTCCGAGCACGTCAAGAAGTACTACCGTACCGCCAAGATCTAACGAGGACCATCATGTTATTAACCCGTAAAAATGCGGACGGCAGCCGCTCGGCCACGCGCGCCGGGCGCTTTGCCGCGAGCCTGTCCGACAGCCTGTCGCGCGCGCTGCCGACGATGGACCGCCGCGCCTTCCTGAAGCGCTCCGGCGTCGGTGTCGGCGTCGGTGTCGTCGCCTCGCAGTGGCAGCTGGTGAAAAAGGCGCAAGCCGCCGATAAGCCGGCCGAAGCTTCGGGCCTGAAGCGCGAAGTGCGCCGCACCGTCTGCAGCCACTGCTCCGTGGGCTGCGCCGTGGATGCCGTCGTTGAAAATGGCGTCTGGGTGCGCCAGGAACCGGTGTTCGATTCGCCCATCAACCTGGGCGGCCACTGTGCCAAGGGCGCCGCGCTGCGCGAGCACGGCCACGGCGAACACCGCCTGAAGTATCCGATGAAGCTCGTCAATGGCAAGTACCAGCGCATCAGCTGGGACACGGCGCTGGAAGAGATCTCGCAGCGGCTGCTGGCCGTGCGCAAGGACAGCGGTCCGGACTCTGTGTTCTGGGTCGGCTCCTCGAAGCACAACAACGAACAGTCGCAGCTGCTGCGCAAGTTCGTCTCGTTCTTCGGCACCAACAACTGCGACCACCAGGCCCGCATCTGCCACTCGACCACCGTTGCCGGCGTCGCCAACACGTGGGGCTACGGCGCCATGACGAACAGCTACAACGACATGTCGTTCTCCAAGGCCGTGATGTACATCGGCTCGAACGCGGCCGAAGCGCACCCGGTGTCGATGGTCCACATGATGCACGCCAAGGAAAACGGCTGCAAGATGATCGTCGTCGACCCGCGCTTTACCCGTACGGCGGCCAAGGCCGACCAGTACGTGCGCATCCGTTCCGGCTCGGACATCCCGTACCTGTACGGCATGCTGTACCACATCTTCAAGAACGGCTGGGAAGACAAGGAATACATCCATGACCGCGTCTACGGCATGGAAGCGGTGCGCGATGAAGTCATGAAGTGGACGCCGGAGAAGGTCGAAGAGGCCTGCGGCGTGCCGGAAGCGGAAGTGTTCAAGGCCGCGCAGACGATGGCGCTGAACAAGCCGTCGTCCGTCGTCTGGTGCATGGGCCAGACGCAGCACTCGATCGGCAACGCCATCGTGCGCGCTTCATGCATCCTGCAGCTCGCGCTGGGCAACGTCGGCAAGTCCGGCGGCGGCACCAACATCTTCCGTGGTCACGACAACGTGCAGGGCGCCACCGACGTGGGCCCGAACCCGGATTCGCTGCCCGGTTACTACGGCCTGGCCACCGGCGCCTGGAAGCACTGGTGCGCCGTCTGGGGCGTGGACTACGAGTGGGTCAAGGGCCGCTTCGCGTCGCAGGCGATGATGGAAAAGTCCGGCACCACCGTGTCGCGCTGGATCGACGCCGTGATGGAAAAGAACGAGCTGATCGACCAGGAAAACAACGTCAAGGCGATGGTGTTCTGGGGCCATGCGCCGAACTCGCAGACGCGCGGCCTGGAAATGAAGAAGGCACTCGACAAGCTCGATACGCTCGTCGTGATCGACCCGTATCCATCGGCCACCGCGGCAATGGCGGCGATGACGGTGGACGGCCAGGAACTCAATCCGAACCGCGCCGTGTACCTGCTGCCGGCCGCCACGCAGTTCGAAACGTCCGGCTCCGTCACGGCATCGAACCGTTCGATCCAGTGGCGCGAGAAGGTCATCGAGCCGCTGTTCGAATCGCGTACCGACCACATGATCATGTATCAGCTGGCCGAGAAGCTGGGCTTCGCCAAGGAGCTGGTCGCCAAGATCAAGCTGGTGCCGGGCAAGGGCGGCATGATGGAACCGGAACCGGAATCGATGCTGCGCGAAATTAACCGCGGCACGTGGACGATCGGCTACACGGGCCAGACGCCGGAACGCCTGAAGGCGCACATGCGCAATATGCACAAGTTCGACGTCAAGACGCTGCGCTGCAAGGAAGGCAAGGACGAGGAAACCGGCTATGACCTGACGGGCGACTATTTTGGCCTGCCGTGGCCATGCTTCGGCACCCCGGAAATGAAGCACCCCGGCACGGCCAACCTGTACGACAACAGCCTGCACGTGATGGACGGCGGCGGCAACTTCCGCGCCAACTTCGGCGTCGAGAAGGATGGCGCCAACCTGCTGGCCGAAGACGGCTCGCACTCCGTCGGCGCGGACATCACGACCGGCTATCCGGAGTTCGACCACGTGCTGCTGAAAAAGCTGGGCTGGTGGGACGACCTGACGGAAGACGAGAAGAAGGCCGCCGAAGGCAAGAACTGGAAGACCGACCTGTCCGGCGGCATCCAGCGCGTCTGCATGAAAGTGCACGGCGTGCACCCTTACGGTAACGCCAAGGCGCGCGCCGTCGTCTGGAACTTCCCCGATCCGGTGCCGCTGCACCGCGAGCCGATCTTCGGCACGCGCCCGGACCTGGTGGCGAAGTACCCGACGCACGACGACAAGAAGGCCTTCTGGCGCCTGCCGACCCTGTACAAGACGCTGCAGCAGAAGAACGTGGAGGCGGGCCTGGCGGAGAAGTTCCCGATCATCCTGTCGTCCGGCCGCCTGGTCGAATACGAGGGTGGCGGCGAAGAGACCCGTTCCAATCCGTGGCTGGCCGAACTGCAGCAGGAGAACTTCGTCGAGATCAACCCGCAGGCGGCATCCGCACGCGGCATCCGCAACGGCGAATACGTCATCGTCTCGACGCCGACGGGCGCGCGCATCAAGGTGCGCGCTCTGGTCACGCCACGCGTGGGCGTGGACACGGCGTGGATTCCGTTCCACTTCTCCGGCTGGTGGCAGGGCAAGGACATGCTCGAGTTCTACCCGGAAGGGGCCGCACCCGTGGTGCGTGGCGAGGCTGTGAATACGGCCACCACGTACGGCTATGACGCCGTCACCATGATGCAGGAAACGAAGACCACCATCTGCAATATCGAACGCTTTACTGCCTGAGGACTAACATGGCCCGCATGAAATTTATCTGCGACACCGAGCGCTGCATCGAATGCAACAGCTGCGCAACGGCGTGCAAGAACGAACACGAAGTACCGTGGGGCGTGAACCGCCGCCGCGTGGTGACGATCAACGACGGCGTCATCGGCCAGGAGAAATCCGTGTCGGTGGCCTGCATGCACTGCTCCGACGCGCCCTGCATGGCCGTCTGCCCGGTGGACTGCTTCTACCGCACCGACGAAGGCGTCGTGCTGCACAACAAGGACGCCTGCATCGGCTGCGGCTACTGCTCGTATGCCTGCCCGTTCGGCGCGCCGCAGTTCCCGTCGAACGGCACCTTCGGCCTGCGCGGCAAGATGGACAAGTGCACGTTCTGCGCCGGCGGTCCGGAAGAAAACGGCTCGCCCGAAGAGTTTGAAAAATACGGCCGCAACCGCCTGTCCGAAGGCAAGCTGCCGGCCTGCGCCGAGATGTGCTCGACCAAGGCTCTCCTGGGCGGCGACGGCGACGTCGTGGCCGACATCTTCCGCACCCGCGTCATCACGCGCGGCAAGGGCAGCGAAGTGTGGGGCTGGGGCACCGCCTACGGCAACAAGCCGCAGCAGGACAGCGTCAATCAGGAGATGGCGAAATGATGCGCGCCGCTGTGGTGATGGCGGCGCTGTTGCTGGCCGCCTGCGGCGAGGTCGATCAGGCCAAGCAGGGCGCCGGCGTGGAGCGCGGCGACCAGGCTGCCTACACGGGCGCGCACGGCACGATCCCGGCCAAGGGCTGGCAAGCGGGCAACCGCGGCGCATGGGAAAAGCAGATCCGCTCCCGTGGCCAGCTGCAAAACGAGTACAACCGGATCGCCCGTTGAGGCAGGAGACGACTATGCAACGATGGTTAGCCATGCTGGCGCTGTGCTGCGCCGTGGGCGCCGATAACGTGGCAACTGCGGCCGCGCCCGCGTCTGCGTCCGCGTCGGCCCCGGTCACGGCGGCAACGTCGACGGAGAAGCCGGCGCTGCCCGCGGTCATGCCGGCGCCGGCCGACGCACCGGTCGCCGATGCGGGTCCTGGCGCGCAAAGCACCGATCGTCCCGCTGCGGCGGGCGCACCGCAGGTCGAGTCGATCGACATCCTGAAGCAGAACCAGGCCGAGCGCACCCGCGCCCAGCCGGGCAATGCGGCGCCCGTGTGGCGCAAGGTGGTCGAGGGCACGGAACACTATTCCAGCCTGCCGTATCGTGAAGCCGGGGTGCTGATCCAGCAGCGCGCGCAGTACCTGGGCCAGGAGCGTCCCGTTACCGCGGGCGAAGCGTGGCGCCGGTTCCGCAACGGCCCGCTGCTGCATATCGGCGGCTGGATCTTCCTGGCGGCGATCGCCGCCTGCGCGGCGCTGTACTTCATCGCCGGTCCCATGAAGATCAAGGGGCCGCTGACGGGCCGCCTGATCGAGCGCTTCACGCCGGGCGAGCGGTTCATCCACTGGTCCGTGGCGATCACGTTCGTCATCCTGATGGCTTCCGGCCTGACGATGGCGTTCGGGAAGTTCGTGCTGATGCCGGTGCTGGGCCACGCGCTGTTCGGCTGGCTGACGTATGCGCTGAAGACCGTGCATAACTTCGTCGGCCCGCTGTTTGCCGTGTCGCTGCTCGCCATGATCGTCAAGTTCGCGCGCGACAATCTGCCGGCGAAGGCGGACATCGCGTGGCTGCTGTCGCTGGGCGGCGCCATCGGCGGCAAGCATCCGCATGCGGGGCGCTTCAACGGCGGCGAGAAGATCTGGTTCTGGGGCGGCGTGCTGGCGATGGGCGTGCTGGTGACGGTCTCCGGCTTCGTGCTGGACAAGATCGTGCCGGGCCTCGACTACACGCGTGGCCTGATGCAGACGTTCAACGTCGTGCACCTGGTCGCCGCATCGCTGGTGATGGCCGCGTCGATGGGCCATATCTACCTGGGCACCGTCGGCATGCAGGGCGCCTACCGCGCCATGCGCGACGGTTATGTGGACGACCAGTGGGCCAAGGAACACCACGACCTGTGGTACGACGATGTGGTGCGGGGCGACGTGCCGCGCGTGCGTTCGCAGGAAGCCACGCCGACGGTCGCCGTGACGACGGCCGCCGTGACGCCGAAGACTGTTTGAGGAGAGACGGATGAAACGTAGTGTATTTGCTGTATTGGCCGCGCTCTGCGTGACCGGCCTCGCTCACGCGAAGCTGCCGGCACCGACGGAAGAGCAGAAGGCCGCCGCCGCCGCCGCGAAAGACAAGGCCGCGTGGGGCGACAAGGTGTCCACGTACAAACTGTGCCAGGCACAGGATCGCGTGGTCGCGTACTATGCGAAGACCAACGCCAATGCGAAGGTCACGCCAGCGGCAACGTCGGCCTGCGTCGATCCGGGACCGTACCAGGCCAAGGCGCAGGCGCAAGCGGAGGTCGGTATCGCCGACTCGAAGCCCGTGCCCGCGGCCGGCGCCATCCAGCCCGGCGCCGTGGCCAAGAAGTAAACACCATCCCGGGAAAAGAGATGCCGTACCGCCCCCAGTTGTCGAGTGCCAGCGCAGTGCTGACGCGCGAAGTCGAGGTGCTCGACGAGCGGGGGCGCGCGTCCGTCATCGCCATTCCGGCGGAGCGGCCGCTGACGGTGTACGTCGACAAGCGTGAGCTCGTGACGTTGATGACCCTCGGCGGCGCGCCCGAAGCGCTGACCCTGGGCTACCTGCGCAACCAGCGGCTCGTCGCCAGCGTGGAGGACATCGTCTCGGTGCAGGTGGACTGGGACGTGGATGCCGTTGCCGTCACCACGCGCAACGGCATTGCCGGTGTCGAGGAACGCACGTCGAAAAAGGTCGTCACGACGGGCTGCGGCCAGGGCTCCGTGTTCGGCGGGTTGATGGACGACGTCGACCGCATCGTATTGCCTCTGGACGCGCGCCTCGGACAATCCACGCTGTACCGCATCGTCGACGCGGTGCGCAACCAGCCGTCGATCTACAAGCAGGCCGGCTCCGTGCACGGCTGCGCGCTGTTTTCCGCAACCGGAGAGCTGCTGTCGTTTGTCGAAGACGTGGGGCGCCACAATGCCGTCGATGCCATCGCAGGGCAGATGTGGCTGGACGGTACGCCTGGTGCCGACAAGGTGTTCTACACGACGGGGCGGCTGACGTCGGAGATGGTCATCAAGGGCGCGCAGATGGGCATTCCGTTCCTGCTGTCGCGCTCCGGCACGACGCAGATGGGGCATATGGTGGCCGAGCGCATCGGCATGACTTTGCTGTCGCGCTGTACCGGCAAGCATTTCCTGCTGCTGACGGGGCAGGAGCGGTTGCTGTATGAGCCAGGAACGGCCGATGTGGTGCGACGCGGCTGAGCGTTGACGGAAACCCGCTGCGGCGGGTTTTTTTTCATTGTTCGACGTTGAGGTACTTCGCGGTCGGCTGCACATCAGGCAGCACTTCCGGGACAGGTGCCTGTCCAAAAAAAAACCCGCCGAAGCGGGTTTTTAGCAGCAGCCGTGGGGGATTAGCCCAGCTTGGCGCTCGATTTGCGGCGTGCGGTGAAAGCCAGCAGGCCCAGGCCCAGACCCAGCATTGCGTAGGTCGATGGTTCTGGTACAGGTACCACTGCTACGTTGCCCGAGTACGAACCGGCAGCGAAGCCGCTGGCCAGCGTACCGTTGACCGTGAAGCCGTAGTTACCGGCTTGCAGCAGGGTTGGCACGCCGAACTGGAAGTAGTTGCCGGCGTCGGTGACGTTGGCAGCCAGGTCGGTACGAACACCGTTTGCTTCCGAGAAGAAGCTGATGCTGGTGATGTCGAAGTTAGGAGCGATCTGGCCGGCTGGGGCGGTGATGCCCACGATGGCATTGCCGCTGAACCACGAAGCCGTGTCAACCGAGAACAGGAACGTGTCGGTGAACGAGCCGCCGCCGTTGTGGGTGATGCCGTACGTGGCAACGCCACCTGGTTGGAACGTGACGGTTTCGTCAGCAGCGGCAACACCGCTTGCCAGCAGACCGGCGGACAGCAGCAGGGAACCAGCGACTTTGCTAAAGAGTGCTTTTTTCATCAATTTACCTTCTTGGTTGTTGGTGGTTGGGTAAAGCGCTTGTGAGCTCTTTGTGAATCTCTCGATTCCGCGATGTGCCTCGCATGTACCACGCAGATGTTGCGAACGTGTTGTGCATGCGGGCCTCGCAGCCTCTTTTTTTGAGATTACTTAAGTAAAGCATAACACAGACATGTTAGCGTACGACGCCTGTTACAATTTCGTGTAGATAGAAATGCAAGTTTATGTTGCGTTGCGGCGAAAATTTCCAGCGGTCAATGTCGCGTGTTTTCATAGTAAATTCTGTTCCGCAACTTGAGTTTCCTATCGTATAGATAGCGCTGGCTATGTTGCGCTGCGCAAGAAACGGTGCGCGACCCACTTGCTATAGTTGTATAGACGACTTGGCATCCGGCGGTCCCAGCGCGCTTTGGTAAACTACCTCTGCCTCTGCCTCTGCCTCTGCCTCTGCCTCTGCCTCTGCCTCTGCCTCTGCCTCTGCCGCAGTGCTGCAGCTGTCGCAGCGGCGTTCGGGCGCAAAAAAACCCGCCGAAGCGGGTTCCGGCCGAGATCGGGTTGCGATCAGCCCAGTTTGTTGTTGGTTTTGCGGCGTGCCGTGAAGGCCAGCAGGCCGATACCAACGCCAAGCATGGCGTACGTTGCTGGTTCAGGAACCGGCGTCACGCTCAGGTTACCGGCGTAGGAGCCGGCCTGGACGTTCGAAGCCACCATTCCCGTCACCGTAAAGCCGTAGTTGCCGGCTTCCAGCGCGGCCGTTGGGTAGAACGTAATGGCGCCGTCGTTGAACGTCGTTTCCAGTTCGGTACGCTCACCGGCCACTTCCGAGAAGAACACGATGTTGGTGATATCGACGTTGGGCATCAGCGTACCGCTCATGTTGGTGATGCCAACGGCGGCGGAACCGGCGGCCCAACCGGCCCAGTCAGGCGTGAGCGAGAACAGGAATGTGTCGGTGAACTCTTCGCCAGCGTCGTGGGTGATGCCGAAGAAGCCGACGCCGCCCGCGTTGAGGGTGATGGTTTCGTCCGCGGCTGCAACGCCGGAGGCGAGCAGACCGGCGGACAACAGGAGAGAGCCGGCTACCTTGCTATAGAACGCTTTCTTCATTTGTTTACCCCTTGATTCGTTGTTGTTACGAAGTAGTAGCTTGACGTCAACAGTTCCCGACCTTATACCTCTGTGTCCCGACGAAAATATAAGTTTAAAGAACTGCTAACATTGTCAATATAGCCCTGCCTTAACGGGGATTCCTTCACTGATGAAACGTGCCTGTTTGGCTTTTACCACGCAAGTTCGTCGGTCCGGGGCAGAGAAAAGCAGTCGACTAAAGTCAAGAATTATATTTTTTCACTTTCGGCATCCACGCACCCTCGACGAATCGATGACGGTGACGTCGCGCCGCCGGCCCGGGCGTGTGTTAGCCAGTACTCCGGTATCTCTATAATGTTCCGATGGACATCAATTCCGACGACCTGAAGACCTTCGTCACCGTTCTCGACAGCGGATCGCTGAGCGCCGCGGCGGTCCATCTGGGCCAGACGACGTCCGGCGTCAGCCGCGCCCTGTCGCGGCTGGAGGAGAAACTGCAGACTTCGCTGCTGACGCGCACCACCCGGCGCATGGAGCTGACGGAGGAAGGCCAGCTGTTCCTCGACAAGGCACGCCGCATCCTCGCCTCCATCGAGGAGGTGGAGGAGTGCATCCGTATCCGCCGCCAGCAGCCCGCCGGACGCCTGTGCGTGGATGCGGCATCGCCGTTCATGTTGCACTGCGTCGTGCCCCATGTCGGCGAATTCCGTGCGATGTATCCGGAGATCCGCCTGGAGCTGACCAGCAACGACCGGATCGCCGACCTGATCGAGCACCGCACCGATATCGCCATCCGCATCGGTGCGCTGAACGACTCGACGCTGCATGCGCGTCCGCTTTCGTCCAGCCCGTTGCACGTGCTGGCCAGCCCCGGCTACCTGGCGCGATACGGCACGCCGGCGACCCCGGCCGACCTTGGAGGCCACGTGCTGCTTGGCTTCGTTCAGTACGAGCAGGGCAACGTGTGGCCATTGCGTCATGCCGCCGGCGACAGCCTGCCCGTCGCACCGGTGCTGGCCGCTTCCAGCGGCGAGACATTGCGACAACTGGCGCTGGCGCACCAGGGCATCGTCTGCCTGGCCGACTTCATGACACAGGGCGACATCGCGGCCGGCCGCCTGGTGCCATTGCTGGCGGACTGGAACAGCGGGCAGCGGCAACAGATCCATGCCGTCTATTACCGCAACACCCAGCTGGCGCAACGCATCGCGTGCTTTCTCGAATTCCTGCAACGGAAGCTGTAACAGGGCTTCCATCCTGCCGTAGGCGCAGTCCCACAATCGAAAAAGCGTGAGTGGCAACACATTTGTACGCTGGCGCACGGTCGCATGCCGTTGCCGCTTTTAAGATGAAGGCGCGTGATTGATGCGCGATTGCAGCGAATCATAAGAAACGAAGCATAGCCGCTCGTCCGCAGGCAAGCCGGTCGCCTCAAGCGCCGGCACCAGAATGAGCAAGCCAGATCCGCGCCACCGCTTTGCAAGGCCGGCAGATTCGATGGCTTACAACGATCGTACGAGGAGGTCATCATGACGATGTCGCAAACGAATCACCCTTCCAAGGAAGCGGTGCGTGAATATCTGGAACGCAGGACGCAGGACATGCAGCCGCCGCCCACGCCGGAAGAAATCCGGCGCCAGCTGGGATGGGGGCTCATGTTCGACGACAAGCACGCCGGCAGATCTTAACCAGAAGAAGGAGAACAGCATGACCAACCGTATCGGCAACAAGGACATCGCCCAGCATCGCAGCAAGGACGAAAAGAAGCGCATCCGCGCCTCGAACATCGCCATGGAAGCCGAAAAGCGTGCAATTGCCCGCGCCAAGTATCGCAACGACATCAAGGGCCGTCCGCCCGTCGCCGCACAGGCCTGAAACACCGTCGCACCGCAATCAGCCCACTTTCGAGTGGGCTTTTTGCTGCCCGTGCCGCACCTCGCGTCGGCATCGCCACCCGGCCACGGGCGTTCGCCGACCCGGCGCCGCCGTTCGCCGAAAAGCCGTTTTCCGCCGCACCGCTCTGGCGTATCGTTCGTCCATCCACTTCAGGGAGAGCCGAATGAACTGTATCGACCGCGCTACCGACCCGTATTCCGCCCAACGCCAGCGACGCCAGATCATCTGGGGCGTGACGCTGATGGCGTTCGGCGTCGCCTATCTGCTGCAGCGCGACGATGACGCCGCCGTGGCCCGCCTGTGGCAGTACTGGCCATGGGTCCTCGTCGCCTTCGGCATCAACAACATGCTGCCGCCGACGGACGGCCGGCGCTGCGTCGACGGCCTGTCCCAGGTGCTGTTCGGCGCGTGGTTCTACGTGACGATGGAAGGCTGGTGGGGACTGACCTTCCGCAACAGCTGGCCTTTGCTTATCATTGTCGGCGGGCTGGGCATGGTGCTGCAGCCGCTCGCGACGCGCTGGTTCCCGCGCCGCCAGGAGGAGCAATCATGAAGACGCAATGCAACGGCCAGCACGTGGCGGCGCAGGTGGTCGTCGGCATCGCCGTCATCGCCATCGGTTTCCTGTTCCTGTTCGATAACCTGGGTTGGCTGCACCTGGACATGGGGATGCAGTTCTGGCCCATCGTCCTGATCGCCGCCGGGGTGCTGAAGATCACGCAGTCGCGCTCGCGCCAGGGCACCGCCGTTGGCGGCTTCCTGCTGGTGTTTGGCGCGGTCATGCTGCTCAAGGGCCTGGACGTGCTGGACATCGGCTGGAACGTGCTGGCGCCGGCGCTGATGATCGGCGCGGGTTTCGTACTGGTGCTGCGTTCCGCCACGCGCGGGCAGCGCCACGGGTCCGGATTCGACAAGGCCGGCGCGATGACGGCGGACGCGCGGGACAGCACGGTCAACCTGACAACCGTACTGGGAGCCTACCGCCGCCGCGTGACGACGCAGTTCTTCGGCGGCGGCGACATCACCGTCATCATGGCCGGCTGCGACCTGGACCTGCGCCAGGCATCGATTGACGGTGTCGCCGTGCTGAACGTGTTCGCGCTGATGGGCGGCATCAACATCAAGGTGCCGCTGGACTGGACGATCGAGATGGAGGGTGTGCCGCTGGTGGGCGGCTTCCAGGACTTCACCGTACATCCCAAGGATGGCGGCAAGCGCCTTGTCGTGCGCGGCAGCGTCGTCATGGGTGGACTGGACGTGCGCAACTGATGGGACCACCGCTGTCGAACCGGCGCGGCGCGCTGTTGTACCTCGTGGCGTGGCTGCTGGTCGGCATGGCGCTGGGCGGCATCTGCGCGGCACTGGCGCCAGCGCGGCTCGTCCACGCGCTGCTGCTGACGGTGCCGACGACGCTGGTGTATGGCATCGCCGCCGGATTCTCGGCGTATTACCTGTGCCGCGCCAATCCCATCGGCGCCAGGCCGCCTGCAATGATCGTGCTGATGGTGTCCGCGGCCGCCGTGCTGGCGGGCTTCATGTGGCTGGCCGTGCTGCAGGGATTCAACGAGCTGTCGCTGAGCGTGGGTGCCGGCGTGCGTCTGTCGGCCGAGCTGACGGCATTGCTGTTCGCATTGGGTGTGCTGCTGTATGGACTGCTGGCCGCCATCCACTACCTGGCCATCGAACTGGGGCGGACGCGCGGCGCGCAGCGGCGCGAACTGGAATCGCGCGTGACGGCGCAGGAAGCGGAGCTGCGCATGCTGCGCATGCAGATCGATCCGCACTTCCTGTTCAACAGCCTCAATTCCATCAGCGCGTTGACGTCGCAGGACCCGCGCGCGGCACGCGACATGACGCTGCAACTGGCCAGCTTCTGCCGCCACAGCCTCGCGCTGGCCGCGCAGCGCAAGGTCACGCTGGAGCAGGAAATGACGCTGATCCGCCACTTCCTCGCCATCGAGAAGGTGCGCTTCGGCGAACGCCTGGTGACGGAGGAGGCTCTGGAGAAGGGCGCACTGGCCTGCCTCGTGCCGCCGATGATCATCCAGCCGCTGGTGGAAAACGCCGTCAAGCACGGCATCGGCGGCTTGCCCGAGGGCGGCCTGGTACTGGTGGCCGCATGGCGCGACCGCGACAGGCTGCGCATCACCGTCAGCAACGCCGTCGATCCAACCGCGGGAGCCGGCACGAATTCAGGCATCGGCCTGGCCAATGTGCGCCAGCGCCTGGCCTGCGCCTATCCCAACGCGGCATCGCTGACGTGGAAGCGCGAGGACGGCACGTTCGCCGTCGACATCGTGCTGCCGGCACAACTGGGCGAGGAGTGACATGAAAACGATCATCGTCGACGACGAACCGCTGGCGCGCGGCATCGTGCGCGAGTATCTGTCCGCGCATGCGGATGTGGACATCGTGGCCGAATGCGGCAACGGCTTCGAAGCCGTCAAGGCAATCGCCGAAACCGCGCCGGACCTGGTCATCCTGGATATCCAGATGCCGAAGCTGGACGGCTTCGAAGTGCTGGAGCTGGTCGGCCCGCGCGGCCCGCGCTTCATCTTCGCCACCGCGTACGACGGCTATGCCATCCGCGCCTTCGAAGTGCGCGCGCTGGATTATCTGCTGAAGCCCTTCAGCCAGCAGCGCTTCGACCAGGCGCTGGAGCATGCCCGCGCCGCCATCGCCGCCGCGGCGCCGTCCGCCGCGGTCGACAGCCTGGCGCGGGATGCCGCGCTGCGCGAGCGTCCCGTCGAACGCGTGCTGATCCGCGATGGCGCAAAGGTGCACGTGATCGCCTGCGAACGCATCGACTGCGTGCAGGCGCAGGACGATTACGTGGAGATCCGCGCCGAGGGGCGCGCCTACCTGAAGAACCAGCCGCTGTCGGAACTGGAAAGCCAGCTCGATCCGGCGCGCTTCCTGCGCATCCACCGCTCCTGGCTGGTCAACATCGAAGCCGTCAGCCGCATCGAACAGGCCACGCGCGACAGCCACGTGGCCGTGCTGAAGGACGGTTGCCGCGTGCCCGTCAGCCGCAGCGGGTACCAGAAGCTGCGGGCGGCGATGAACTAACCGGACCTTGGTGCGGCGCCGATACGCCACCAGGCCGGCAGCAATGCCTGGATCTCCGGTCTTCCAAAGCGGTCGTCGATCAGGTGCACGGTGCCCCGGTCGGTGGTGGTGCGGATCACGCGGCCGGCGGCCTGTACGACTTTCTGCAGACCCGGATACAGGTACGTGTAGTCGTAACCGGCGCCGAAGATCGTCTCCATGCGCTGGCGGATTTCCTCGTTGACGGGATTGAGTTGCGGCAGGCCGAGGGTGGCGATGAACGCGCCGATCAGCCGTGCGCCGGGCAGGTCGATGCCTTCGCCGAACGCGCCGCCCAGCACGGCGAAGCCGATGCCGCTGCTCTCCAGCGTAAAACGTTCGAGGAAGGCGCCGCGCGCGTCTTCGTCCATGCGGCGCGACTGGCGCCACACGGTGACATCGGGATGGGTCGATGCGAACAGGTCCGCCGCCTTGTCCATGTAGTCGAAGCTGCTGAAAAACGCCAGGTAGTTGCCCGGCTGGCGCTGGTACTGCTCCCCCATCAGCGCGGCGATGGGTGCCAGCGAACGGTCGCGGTGCTGGTAGCGCGTCGAGATGTGGCCCGCCACGTGCACGGCCAGCTGGTCGGCCACGAACGGCGAATTCACGTCCACCCACGCCGTCCCGGGCGGCATGCCGAGCGTGTCGGCGTAATAATTCCAGGGGCTCAGCGTGGCCGAGAACAATGCGACCGAACGCGCCTGCGCGAAGCGCGGCTGCAGGAACGGCGCCGGCACGATATTGCGCAGGCACAGCGTGGAGTCGCTCTTGCCGGCGCGCGTGGTTTTCAACGTGACGTCGAACAGCGAGTGCGCACCGAAGCTTTCCGCCAGCCGGGCGAAGTGCAGGCCGTGGAAGTAGAAATCCAGCACGTCCGCATCGAACCAGGCCGGGTTTTCCGCCATGTAGTCGCCGATCGCCGTCGTTGCCGTCTGCAGCGCGTTCATGAACTTTTCCGGCAGGTCCGGGTAGCCGCGGTATTCCGCTGTCTGCTCCTTTTCCAGCGCCAGCCACTGGCGGTGCACGCGGTCCAGCGCCTTTGTCAGCGCGGCCGGCGCGGTCTTGCGCAGCACGCGCAACGTGCCGTGTTCCAGCTCCGCCGAATACATGCTGCGGGCGCGCGCCACCATATTATGCGCCTCGTCCACCAGCACGCTGACCTTCCAGTCGTTCTGCACCGTCAGCGCGTGCAGCAGCGCCGTGAAGTCGAAATAGTAGTTGTAGTCGCCGACGATGACGTCGGCCCAGCGTGCCAGTTCGCTTTGCAGGTAGTACGAGCAGACGCCGTGTTCCAGCGCCGCCGTGCGTACGGAAGCGCGGTCCAGCATCGGCAACTGCAATGCCGCTGCGCGCGCGGCGGGCAGGCGGTCGTAGAAGCCGCGCGCCAACGGGCAGGCTTCGCCGTGGCAGGCGTTGTCGGGGAACTCGCAGGCGCGGCTTTTCGCCGTCAGCTCCAGCGTGCGCAGCGGCAGCAGCGGGGCGCCGGTGCGGATCGTGGCGACGGCGTCCAGCGCCATCTGCCGGCCCGACGTTTTCGCGGCCAGGAAAAAGATCTTGTCGAGACCATGTTGCGGGGCGGCTTTGAGCAGCGGGAACAGGCTGCCGATGCTCTTGCCGATTCCGGTCGGCGCCTGTGCCAGCAGCGCGCAGGAACGGCTGCTGGCCTTGAACATCGCCTCGGCCAGTTCGCGCTGGCCCGGCCGGAAGTCGGGGTGCGGAAAGCGCAGCGCGGCCAGTTGCGCGTCGCGCGCGGCGCGGTGCGCCAGTTCCTGTTCGGCCCACGCGACAAACGCGGCGCACTGCGCCTCGAACACCGCCTGCAGCGCGCCGGCGTCGTGTTCTTCCGTCAGGTGGGTTTCCTTCTGGCTGGCGATATCGTAGTAGACCAGCGCCAGGCGCACCGAGGCCAGGCCCCGGGCGGCGCACAGCAGGTGGCCGTACACCTTCAGCTGCGCCCAGTGCAGCGCGCGGTGGTTGGCCGGCATGCGCGCCAGGTCGCCCCGGTACGTCTTCACTTCTTCCAGCTGGTTGCGCTTCGGGTCGTAGCCGTCGGCGCGCCCGCGCACATGCAGCGGCCCCCAGTCGCCGGAGAGAGCGATCTCGCGCTCGTAGTCGTCGTCACGCCGGGCGCTGACGACGGCATGGCCGGCGATGCCTTCCTGCGCCGTGGGCGACGGCGTGAAGCGCAGATCCAGGTCGCCCGTCTTGGCCGTGAACTCGCACAGCGCCCTGACGGCGACGGTGTAAGTCGTCACGCCTGCCATTGCAGATAGCAGACGGTGACGGGCATGCGATGCTGCGCGCAGTAGTCGATCCAGCGCAGCTGGTTGTCCTGCAGCCGGTCGCCCGGCCCCTTTACCTCGATCATCTGATAGCGCCGCTCGGCGGGCCAGAAGCGGATCAGGTCCGGGAAGCCCGTGCGGTTTTCCTTGACGTCCGCCAGGATGCGCTGGAACGAGACCTTCAGGTGCTGCGGCGGGATGCAGTCCAGCGCCAGCTCGAGGAGCGCGTCATCCAGGCCGCCCCAGTAGACGAACGGCGACGAGATGCCGTCCTTGGCGACGCGGTTGGCGCGGATGACGTCGCGCCAGCTGCCGTCCTCAAACCGGGCGAAGCAGGCGGCAAAACGGTCGGCGCGGCGATGCTGGAAGTCGGCGCTGTGCAGGTCCGCCGGGCCGTGGTGGAACGGGTGGAAGAACGCGCCCGGCACGGCCGCGAAGATCGCATCCCAGCACAGCAGGCCGAACAGAGAGTTGATCAGCGTGTTCTCGACATAGAACACGGGCGCCTCCTGCTGCGTCAGGTGGTCGCGCACGACGCCCTCGACCCACCAGTCCTGCGCCGGCATCGGCAGGCACAGGTCGAGCCGGTCCACGGCCGTGCGCCGCCGCGTGGCGCCGCCGGGATGACCGAGGCGGCGCGCCAGCCGCGGGGCGATGCGCAGCAGGTGCTGGCGTTCCGCCTCGCTTTCGGGCGCGGCCTGGGCCCGCGCCAGCAGCTCCCACGCGGGACCGTACTGTTCGTCCTTTTCCAGCACGCGGATCGTGCGGGCACGGGCACCCGGCCACGCGCAACCGCCATAGACGGCCAGCGCGCCGGGCCAGTCGCGCAGCTTTTCCAGGTGCTGGCCCATCTGGAACAGCAGCTTGTGGCGCCGCCCGCGCAGCCATTCATTTTCCGCGCTTTCCGGCGGCACGTCCGCCAGTACGGCCAGCGGATCCTCGCCCGCGCCGAAACGTTCGCGGCAGGCGTGCAGCAGCAGGTATTCGTCGATGTCGCGGCGCGTGCGGAACGCCCGCGCCGATGGCGCGAAGTCGACTTTCTCGAAGCGGTAGACGCCCAGGTCGGACAGCACGAACTCCGTCCAGTCCTGGTGGTAGTTACCGAAGAAGATCAGGCGCAGCCGGTCGCACAGCGGCTGGGCCGCAATATGATATAGGGCATCGTCGCAGTCCTGCCACCATGCGGAGAACGGTCGCGGCTCGGGATGATGGGGGCGCAGCGCTTCCAGCTGGTCGGCCTTGCGCGCGGCGCGGGCGGCGCCTTCGAGACGGAACACGTGGCACAGCTCGGGCTTTTGCAGCAGGTCGAACAGCTCGTCCAGCGTCACGTGCGGATCGGCCACGATCCAGCCCAGTTCCGCCAGCGGCCCGGCGGCGGCGCGGGCGCAGCCGATTTCGCCGTACGTGAGTTTGCTGGCGCGGAACAGGGAACCCTTGCGCATGACCATGCGGACGAACAGCGCACGCGCGTTCTGCGGCAGGGTAGGGAAGACGTCGATGAACGCGCGCTCGTCGGCATCCACCAGGTCGCCGTAGCGTTCACCGATCCACGCCAGCACCCGGTGGAAGTTGTCGAGGTAGTAGAACGGGTTTTCCAGTACGGGTTTCATCGGGACTGCGGGGAGGGCGGGATCACTGTATCTTTATACAGTTTATCCCTTCCGCCACCGCTTGCCCAGCGTTTTTTCCGTCAGGCTTACTCAGGCCTTGTTCTGCTCCTCGGCGGCCTTGCGGTCCGCCAGCGTGGCGGCCTGCGCCAGCTGCTCCTCGAACGCGGCCACGGCCTGGCGCGTGGCCGTCGTGACCTGCTCGTAGCCCTTGAAGGCATTGTCGATGGCCGCCTTGACGATTTCCACGGCGTTTTCGGAACCGGGGCGGACGTTTTTCGTCACGTCGTAGATCAGGGCCGACAGGTTGCTTTTCGCCTCGGCCAAGTGGGCGTCCGCCGCGCGGGTGAATTCGTTGTGGATGTCGGCGATGATCTGACTCAGCTGCTGGTTATAGCCGACCAGGTTCGTCAGGTTGTGCATTTTCGCGCTGGCGGCCGCCATGGCCGCCTTCGGATCGCTGGCCTGGCTGGCGTCGCGCCCGGCCGCCAGCGAATTCTCGATGCCCGTCCTGGCGGTGTTCATGTTCAGCTGGACGACCTGCTCGAGGCCTTGTACCGCCTTGTTCGTCAGCGTGTTGAACGTCTCGAGCTGGAACTCGAACAGGGCTTTGGTGGCCTGGGCAAACTGCTCTGGATTCTGGAACATGTGTCTTCCTCCAAAAAGTGCAACGGTGGGGGCAATGAAGTACCGGCTTGACAGGATATTATCATTGTCGCTTCATTATCTGGTACGGAAGGGTTTCTCGCAACGGGCATCCCGGTAAGGACCCAGCAATTTGCGCCAGCCCGGTCCCAGCGGCGTCTGCGCGCAGACCTTGTTGCCGGTCGTGACGCTCTCCCACAGCCACCACGGCGCCGGCGCGGCGATGGCGGCGCGACAAAGGGATACGGCGAGGAAGACGGCGAGCGGGGTGGCAAGGAAGACGAACGAGCGCGGGACGGTCATGGTGCGATGGCGGGCAGGGTCAGCGTAAAGGTGGTGCCACGGCCCGGCTCACTTTGCAGCGCGATGCGTCCGCCCAGCACGCCCGTGACGATATTGTGCGTCAGGTGCAGGCCCAGGCCGAGGCCCAGTCCGATGCCGGGAACGGCGCCGGCGCTGCCGCCGGGGCGGGTCGTGAAGAAGGGATCATACACCCTGGCCAGGTGCTCGGGCGCGATGCCGGCGCCGTCGTCCGTCACCGACAGCGCGATCGTCGCCGCGTCCACGGCGCGTGCGGCAATGGTGATGGTGCCTTCGCCGCGGCCCGCCAGGCCATGGGTGACGGCATTCTCGAACAGCGCCGCGATGGCCTGGCCCAGCGGACCGGGATAGCTGTCCATGTCCAGCGCGGCCGCCACTTCCTGCACCACGCGCGGCCGCGGCGGCGGCGTGGAGGCCTGCAGCGGCAGCACCAGTTCGGCGATGAATTCGTCGAGCCGGAAAGCACGCCGCTGCGAACTGGCCGTATCGACGGCGACCTGCTTGAAGCCGGCGATCAGGCGCGCGGCCCGCGTCAGGTTGCGGATGACGACGCCGTCCGCCTCGTCGGCCTGCTCGATGTACTGTGCCAGGTCGGAGCGGTGCAGCCCCGCGTGCAGCCGGCTGCGCAGCGCGGCCAGGTGTTCGCTCATCGTCGTGGCCACCGTCAGGCTGTTGCCGATCGGCGTATTCAGTTCGTGGGCGACGCCGGCCACCAGCGCGCCCAGCGCCGCCAGCTTGTCGCGCCGCACCAGTTCGTCCTGCGTCAGGCGCAGGTTGTCGAGGGCGTCGGCCAGGCTGGCGCTGGCCTGCTCGGCCACCTCCTTGGCGCGTCGCAGCTCCGTCGTGCGGGCCAGGACCAGTTCTTCCAGGTGATCGCGGTGGCGTGCCAGTTCCGCCTCGCGCCGCATGCGTTCGATGGCGATGCCGGCCAGGTGCACGGCCACCGTGATCAGGCGTTCGTCCTCCGTGCGCGGCAGGCGCCGGTCGCGGTAGTAGATCGCGAACGATCCCAGCACCGTGGCGCCGTCGCCGAAGATCGGCACCGCCCAGCAGGCGCGCACGCCGTGCTCGTTGGCCAGGCTGCGATAGTCTTCCCACAGCGGGTCGCGCGCAATGTCGGCCACGATCACGGGCTCGCGCCGGTACATCGCCGTGCCGCACGACCCCGTGCGTGGACCGATGACGACACCGTCCAGCGCCGTCAGGTACGAAGCCGGCAGGCTCGGTGCGGCGCCGGCGCGGATCGTGCGGCCATCCTCGTCCAGCAGCAGCACGGTGCAGACGAGGCCCGGCGCCTGGCCTTCCACCAGCAGCAGCAGGCGGTCGAGGGTCTCGCGCAGCGGGGCGCCGCGTGCCACCAGTTCCAGCAGCGCGTTCTGGCCCGTGCGCAGTGCCTCGGCCAGGCGCTGGCCGGTGACGTCGACAAGGCGCATGTGCAGCAGCCGCATGCCGTCCTGATCCAGCATCACGGCGCGGATCTCGCAGTCGACGACGCGCCCGCTGCTGTGCCGGAACGACATCGGGTGTACGCGCACTTCGCCGCCCAGCACCTTGTGCAGCAGGGCGTCGATGGCCTCCTGCGACGGCGTGCCGTCCGGCTGGTGCGGCGGGCACAGTTCCGCCAGGCGCAGGCGCATCAGCTCCGCGCTGGAGCGGCCGAACATGCGCTCGGCGTTGCGGTTGACGTCCACGGGTGTGCCGCGCGCCGCGTCGAACAGCATGATCGCGTCCGGCGATCCGGCCAGCAGCGTGTGGTAGTTCACCGCCAGTGCGCGCATGTCCGGCCCGTCCTGGCCCGGCGTGTCCGGCCACGCGTGGCGTACGGTCAGCTCGATCTGGATTTTTTCGACGATGTCTTCGGGCGGGCAGGGCAGGCGGATATAGCCGACGGCGCCGGCGGCCAGCGCGCGTTCGCGTTCCTCGTCCGATGGTGCCGCGGACATGGCCAGCACGGGCAGCTGGCGCGCGGCCACGCCCTGAACGAGCCGCTGGCACAGCTCCAGCCGCGCGCTGCCGGCCAGCGCCACGTCGAGCAGCACCATCGCCACGCCGTCCGCGGCGATGGCCGCCAGCGCGGCGTCGCCACGGTTGACGACTTCGACCCGGAAGTCGAGTCGCGACAATGTCTGCACCAGCGTGGCATGCTCGCCGGCGCTGACGATCAGGATGGTATGCAGCGTGTCGGGAAGGTTCAGTTGCGTCATGGCTGCCGGGGTCGATGCCGATGACGCCAGTGTAGACCAAGCAGGTGTGCCACCGGCGCCCGATGTCCCCGACGTTTACCCCAAGCAGCCAACACAATAGTCGAAGTCACAAAGAAAAACGCCGCCGACCTGTAACAGTCGGCGGCGTTCTTCAGCGTATCCGGTAGAGTGGTGCCCACGGAGGGACTCGAACCCCCACACCTTGCGGCACATGGACCTGAACCATGCGCGTCTACCAATTCCGCCACGTGGGCACTGGTACTTCAACTAGCTGTGTATCGAAAAACAGGACTTGGTGCCCACGGAGGGACTCGAACCCCCACACCTTGCGGCACATGGACCTGAACCATGCGCGTCTACCAATTCCGCCACGTGGGCCCTGTCTTTCTTTACTTCGTTGCGGTGTTCAGCAACAGAAGGCACGCATCTTAAAGTACCGGACCGGATCGGTCAATGGTCATTTTGTGCCTTTCCGAAAGATTGTTTGCCGACGGATCGCGCGTCGCCCCAGCAGCAGCAATCCGGCGCCCAGCATGGCCGCCGACGAGGGCTCCGGTATCGCCGGCACGTCCCAGCCGATGGCGTCCATCGCCAGCAGGTCGTTCTGTGAAATCTGCAGCAGTTCGCCCATGCCGGCGGTGGGGTCCATCAGGCCGATGAACAGGTCGTCCTTCCAGTGGCTGGCCTGGCGGCCCTCGCCATGCAGCACGCCGGTGGAAAAGAGCGCGCCCGGCGTGGCGCCGCCATCGAGCGAGAAGTATTTCGCCCGGTCGTCCGCCGTCCAGTCGATCACGCCCGCTGCCCGGCTGGCGTCGGAATAGCGGAACATGTCGAGGCCCGAGACGTAGGTGAACTCGTCGTCGTTGAAGAAGTTCGGCGCATCCGAATTGAAGTCAAGAATATCGACACCGCTGATGAAGCCCAGCGTGTGGCCGATCTCGTGGGCGGCCACGCCGACGAAGTCGAAGGCATCCGAATTGATGCCGTCGCGCGGGTTGAAGTCGAACGTGTAGTTGCTGCTGAACTGGATGAAGCCGTCGCATGGTCCAATGCAGTTCGACAGCGACTGCGGTGCAGGCGCCAGGCCCAGCGCCTTCGCCTCGGCGGTGGCGATGCGGATATTCGCGTTGTTGGCGTCGCCGTCGTTGTCCACGTACGGGACAGGGCTGCCCAGGCCGTTCGGGCTGTTGGCCGTGCGATTGAGCAGCATGCCGAAACTGGCGCCGGGCGCCAGACTGCCAACGGCCGTGGTGTCGTAGCCTGTCGTGATATCGGCCGCCAGCGCACTGCGGAAGGCACTGTAGCTGTACAGCTGCTGGGCCGACTGGGCCTGGCCCAGAATGCCGGGATCGAGCGGGTTGAAGCCCACGGTAAGGTTGATCGTCACATTGTCGTTCAACAGGCTCGACCAGCGGGCCGCCGCGTCGATGAAGCCCTGCTGCGCCTGCATCGAAGTACCGGGGATAAACGAAAAGTTGAACGTCGGTGCGGCAACAGCGCTGCCGGCTGCGGCTGCGGTGGCCAAAGTGATGGCGGTGAGCAAGGTCTTCATGTCGGACTCCCGTAAGGTGATGACGGGAGAGGCAGTACGCAAAAAGCGTGCACAGCGGTTGAGCTGCCGGGGCCGGTGCGGGTGTGCAGGCGCATGCAATGGCGTATGCAATGGCGCATGCACGTTTTGGCGGACGCGACTGTCAAGGAGTCCGACGGGGGATCGGTCGGCGGGCAGGGCGGGCCCCAAAACAAAAACGCCGCAAACTTTTGCAAGTTTGCGGCGCTTCGCGCGACGAATCGCTAATCCGGTAGAGTGGTGCCCACGGAGGGACTCGAACCCCCACACCTTGCGGCACATGGACCTGAACCATGCGCGTCTACCAATTCCGCCACGTGGGCACTGATACTGCTGCTGCATTACAACCTGAAGCATCTACAAGAAGATGCGCCAAACAAAAACGCCGCTGATCGCGGCGTCTTGCGCCTTGCCGTCGAACTTCCGACCGCATTTGTACTTCGGTAGAGTGGTGCCCACGGAGGGACTCGAACCCCCACACCTCGCGGCACATGGACCTGAACCATGCGCGTCTACCAATTCCGCCACGTGGGCACTGCGTGCTTCCAACTAACTTTGTTGCTTCTGCTATTATAGTGCCTTGGAGAGTTTTGCGCCAGATGAACTTTCATTCCACACTGCACATCCGCTCTGTTCTGCACTCCCGCATTGCTGCGAGAGCCGAGATTATAGAGCAATATTTTCGAATGTCAAAGGCTTTCAGAAACGTGCCCGACCGGCGCATGCGCATGCAGTCGCCCACGCATCCGGTCCCGCCCCGGGCGTCCAATTGGACGCTGTTAGGCAAACCGTCTGACCTCCGGTACACTACGACTGCCTTTATTCACGAACTCACAATAAGATCAAAGATATAGTTTTGAACCAGACTACCCATACCATCCCAAGCCGCGAGGACATCCTCGCACTCTTCCGCAGCGCCAATGCGCCGCTCGACCTGCGCACGCTTGCCATGTCGCTGTCCGTTCCAGCCGAATCGCATGCGGTGCTGACGCGCCGCCTGTCGGCGATGGAACGCGACGGCCAGATCCGCTCGGACAGCAGCGGCTTCTACGTGCTGGCGGATCATTCCGGCTTCGTGGCCGGGCGGGTCAGCGCGCACCGTGACGGTTTCGGCTTCGTCATTCCCGACGAGCCGGGCGACGATCTGTTCCTGACCGAGCGCGAGATGCAGAAGGTCCTGCATGGCGACAAGGTGCTGGCGAAAGTGGTGGGCTTCGACCGGCGTGGCCGTCCCGAGGGGACGATCGTTGAAGTCGTCGAACGTGGCAACACCCATATCATCGGCCGCCTGATCAAGGACAACGGCGCATGGATCGTGGCGCCGGAAGACAAGCGCATCGGCCAGGACATCATTCTGGCCGGCTCGCCGGGCAAGGCCAAGAGCGGCCAGATCGTCAGCGTCGAACTGACGGAGCAGCCGGGGCGCTTCAAGCAGCCCGTCGGCCGCATCGTCGAAGTGCTGGGCGACATGGACGACCCGGGCATGGAAATCGAAATCGCCGTGCGCAAGTTCGGCGTGCCGCACGTGTTCTCCGATGCCGCCGTCAAGCAGGCCAACAAGCTGCCGGACGTGGTGCGCGCGGCGGACCTGGGCGAGCGCGTCGACCTGCGCGACGTGCCGCTGGTGACGATCGACGGCGAGGATGCGCGCGACTTCGACGATGCCGTCTACTGCGAACCCGTCAAGATCGGCCGCACCAACGGCTACCGCCTGATCGTGGCGATCGCGGACGTGAGTCACTACGTGAAGCCGAACGACGCGCTGGACGCCGACGCGCTGGAACGCAGCACGTCCGTCTACTTCCCGCGCCGCGTGATTCCGATGCTGCCCGAGAAGCTGTCCAACGGCCTGTGCTCGCTGAACCCCGCCGTCGACCGCCTGACGCTCGTCTGCGACGCCGTCGTCACGGCCAAGGGCGAGATCAAGGCCTACCAGTTCTATCCGGCCGTGATCCATTCGGCCGCGCGCATGACCTACACGGAGGTGGCGGCGATCCTGGGTAACACGAAGGGTCCGGAAGCGGCGAAGAAGCCGTACATCGTGCCGCACCTGCAGGACCTGTATGCCGTCTACCAGGCGTTGCTGAAGGCGCGCCTGGAGCGCGGTGCGATCGACTTCGAGACGACGGAAACGTACATCGTCTGCAACCCGAACGGCAAGATCGAGAAGATCGTGCCCCGCTCGCGCAACGACGCGCACAAGCTGATCGAGGAATGCATGCTGGCGGCGAACGTCTGCGCGGCCGATCTGCTGCTGCGTCACAAGCACCCCGGCACGTACCGTATCCACGCCGCGCCGACCAAGGAAAAGCTGACGCAGGTGCGCGAGTTCCTGAAGCAGGTGGGCCTGTCGCTGAGCGGCGGCGATACGCCGGCCGCGCGCGACTACGCGGAGCTGATGAAGAAGATCAAGGAGCGGCCCGATGCGAGCCTGCTGCAGACGATGCTGCTGCGCTCGATGCAGCAGGCCGTCTACAGCCCGGACAATATCGGCCACTTCGGCCTGGCGTACGAGGCGTATGCCCACTTCACCAGCCCGATCCGCCGCTATCCCGACCTGCTGACGCACCGCGCCATCAAGGCCATCCTGCAAGGGAAGAAGTACGAGCCGAAGGTGGAGGACAAGAGCGTCCTGAATACCACCGTGTCGAACGCGGCGCGGCGCCAGAAGATCAAGGACAAGGCCGAGGGCAAGGAACCGAAGCAGGCGCGCGACCTGACCGTCTGGGATGCGCTGGGCGTGCACTGCTCGGCCAACGAGCGCCGTGCGGATGAAGCGTCGCGCGACGTCGAAGCGTGGCTGAAGTGCTACTTCATGCAGGACAAGCTGGGCGAGGAGTTCAGCGGCATCATCGTCGGCGTGACGACGTTCGGCATCTTCGTCCAGCTGGACCAGCTGTTCGTCGAAGGCCTCGTGCACATCACGGACCTGGGTGCGGATTACTTCCAGTACGACGAAGCGCGCCATGAACTGCGCGGCGAACGCACCGGCAAGCGCTACCAGCTGACGGACCGCGTCAATGTGCAGGTGGTGCGTGTCGACCTCGAGTCGCGCAAGATCGACCTGCGCCTGCCGGAAAGCGAAACGGCCGGCATGGGCGGCGGCCAGGCACCGGCGAAGAAAGGGCGCGGCCGGCAGAAGTTCGACGACGAGCCCGCGGTGGAAGAAGGCGCACCGCGCCGCGGCCGCAAAGGCGGTAGCGGTGGTGGCGGCCGGCCGGAGAAGGGTGCGGCGGGTCCGTCGATCACCGTGCGCTATCCGGCACCGGTGGAAAGCGCCGATGCGCCGCCCGCCCGCAAGCCCCGCTCTGGCGCGGGCACGGCGGCCAAGCGGAGCAAGACCGCGACAGCCGCATCGTCCCGGCCCGGCAGCACCGCCAAGGGCAAGAAGAAGCGATAAGGTAAGATGATGGGTTGGCGCCGCGGTAATCCGCGGCGCTTCACTTAGAGGCTCGCCGCCCGCATTTCAGCATATTCAGTAAAGTAGAACAGCACCATGTCCAAGAACAAAATGATTTTCGGCTTCCATGCCGTCACCTCGCGCCTGCGCCACGAAGCCGCTTCCGTGGAGGAGATCTTCGTCGACGCCGCACGCGACGACCGCCGCATGAAAGACCTGATCACGAACGCGCGCGCGCTCGGCGTGCGCGTCATGCCCGTCGATTCGGCCCGCCTCGACAAGATCGTCGGCACCCGCCGTCACCAAGGCGTGATCGCCTTCGCGTCGCAGCTGGCGCTGGCGCGCAACCTGGACGAGCTGCTGGACGCCATCGACGGCCCGCCGCTGCTGCTGGTGCTGGACGGGATCACCGATCCGCACAACTTGGGCGCGTGCCTGCGCGTGGCCGACGGTGTCGGCGCCCACGCCGTCATCGTGCCGAAGGACCGCGCCGTCGGCCTGAACGCGACGGCCGCCAAGGTGGCCAGCGGCGCGGCCGAAACGGTCCCGTACATCACCGTGACGAACCTGGCGCGCACCCTGCGCGACCTGAAGGACCGCGACATCTGGCTGATCGGCACGTCCGACGACGGCGAGAAAGGCCTGTACGACGCCGACTTCACCGGCCCGACGGCGCTGGTGATGGGCTCCGAAGGCGAAGGCATGCGCCGCCTGACGCGCGAGACGTGCGATATGCTGGTCAGTATCCCCATGTTCGGTTCCGTCGAGAGCCTGAACGTTTCCGTCGCTTCGGGCGTGTGCCTGTATGAGGCGCGCCGTCAGCGGATGGTCAAGGAAGGCTGATGCATTGGGGGCAGGCACCTCTCGGGCCGAAGGGCCCGTGAGGTGCCTGTCCCCGACGTTTGCCGGAAGAGCCGCAGCGTCGACGACGTCGGCCGCAGCACGTCGGGGACAGGCACCACAGAACGGTGCCAGTCCCCGGTATGCGTAGGCCGCCGGCTGAAGAGCCGCCGGGGACTGGCTCCTCTCGGGCCGAAGGGCCCGTGAGGTGCCTGTCCCCGACGTTGGTTTTCGCCGGCACATCGTCGGAGGCC
>Ga0265797_10001719_pt1 | contig 38197 bp, 27 predicted proteins | sample P2T30metagenome_FD_192433 | JGI IMG/M metagenome (GOLD analysis project Ga0265797, IMG submission 192433) | Plant litter microbial communities from East Loma Ridge, Irvine, California - P2 T30 | ecosystem: Environmental > Terrestrial > Plant litter > Unclassified | place: USA: California...
TGCGCGTCTCGCTGAACGGCGCGCCGCCCGTCGAGACCGTCGCCGACGCCACGTCCGGCTCGTGGTCGGTGACGTTCCCGCAGCTGGGCGAGGGCTCGTACTCCGCCTCGGCCGTGCAGGTGCTGCCCGGCAGCACCTCGGGACCGCAGACCACCGGCTTCCGGGTCGTCGTCGGCGCCCCCGTCGCGGTCGTCTCGCCCGAGCCCGGCGCCCGCGTGGTCGTCGCCACGCCGGACGGGACCTCTCCCCTCACGGTGACGGGCACCGCCGCCCCCGGCGCGCAGGTGCGCGTCGACCTGGGCGACGGCCTCGTCGCGCTCGTGCCCGTCGACGACGAGGGAGCGTGGACGGCGACGTTCGACGCGGTCCCCGTCGGCGACAGGGTCCTCTCGGTGACGCAGACGGTCGACGGCACGACCTCGCTGCCCGTCGAGCAGGCGTTCACGGTGCTCGGGCTCACGCCCCTCGCGCTGACGACGCCCGCCCCCGGCGTGGAGCTCCTCGTGGCCGACGACGCCGCGACCACCGTCGTCGACGTCACCGGCACCGGCCAGCCCGGCGCCACCGTCGACCTCGACCTCGGCGACGGGGTCGAGGCCACGACGACCGTCGCGGACGACGGGACCTGGTCGGCCACGCTGACCGGCGTCCCCGTCGGCGACCGCACGCTCACGGTCGTGCAGACGCTCGAGGGCGTCTCCTCGGCGCCCGTCGAGCAGCCGCTCGTCGTGCGCGCCGTCGTCGCACCGACGGTCACCACGCCCGGCGCGGGCACCGTGGCGACGCTCGTCGACCCCGCGGGGACGGTCGACCTCGACGTCACCGGCACGGGCGAGCCCGGCGCCGCCGTCACCGTCGACGCCGGGGAGGGCCGGACGGCCACCACCGTCGTCGGCGACGAGGGCACGTGGGCGACCGTCGTGCCCGGCCTCCCCGTCGGCGAGCACGTCCTCGCCGTCACCCAGGAGGTCGCCGGCACCGTCACCACCGCCGAGCCGGTCACCGTCGAGGTCGCGCTCGCCGACGGGGTCGAGGTCCTCGCTCCCGCGGCCGGCGACCAGGTCGTCGTCCTCGCCGAGGGCGACACGACGGACGTCGTCGTCTCCGGCACGGCCGAGCCCGGCGCCACCGTCACGGTCGACCTCGGCGACGGCCTCACCGGCAGCGCCCGGGTCGCGACCGACGGCACCTGGTCCGCGACCGTCGAGGACGTGCCCGTCGGCGCCCGGACGATCAGCGTCGTCCAGGAGCTCGACGGACGCACGTCGCCCGCCGTCACCCGGCCGTTCTCGGTCGTCGTGGCCGCACCGCTCGACGTGGTCACGCCTCCGGCCGGCACCGTCGTGCCCACGGGCGGCGGCGACACGGTCGACGTGCCCGTGGCCGGCACCGGCCAGCCCGGGGCCACCGTCACGGTGGACCTCGGCGACGGCCGCACCGCGGACGCGCCCGTCGGCACGGACGGCACGTGGTCCGTCGTCGTCCCCGACGTCCCCGTCGGACCCGTCGCCGGCACGGTCGTGCAGACCGTCCCGGCCGGCACCTCCGCCCCGGTCGACGTCGCCTTCGAGGTCGTCGTCGCCGACGGCGTGACGATCGTCGAGCCCGCCGAGGGGACGACCGTCGTCGTCCTCGACGCGACCACGACGACCGACCTCGTCGTCTCGGGCACCGCGGACCCGGAGGCGGTCGTCACGGTCGACCTCGGCGACGGCCTCGTGCTCGACACGACCGCCGGCACCGACGGCACCTGGACGGTCACCGTCCCGGGCCTCGGCGTCGGGGACCGGACGATCTCGGTCACCGAGGCCTTCGCCGGGACCACGACCGCCCCCGTCACCCGGGACGTGTCCGTCGTCGCCGCCGCGCCGCTCGCCGTCGAGGCCCCGGAGGACGGCACGACCTACGCCGTGCCCGCCGCCGACGCGACGACCGCGATCACCGTGCAGGGCACCGCTCAGCCCGGTGCCACCGTGACCGTGGACCTCGGCGACGGCCTCACGGACGACGCGACCGTGGCCGCCGACGGCTCGTGGCTGGTCACCCTCGCCGGCGTGCCCGTCGGGCCGCGCACCGTCACCGTCACGCAGACGGTCGGCGGCGCCACCTCGGCACCCGAGACGCGTGCCGTCGAGGTCGTCGTGGCCGCGCCGCTCGCCGTCACCGCCCCGACCCCGGGCGAGGTCCTCCTCGTGCCGAGCGCGGCGACCGAGGGCCCCGTCACCGTGACGGGCACCGCGCAGCCGGGCGCGCTCGTCACCGTCGACCTCGGCGGCGGACTCGTCGGCACGACGACCGCGGGCGCCGACGGCGCCTTCTCGGTCACCGTGCCGGGCGTCCCCGTCGGCGACGTCACGGCCACGGTCACCCAGACCGTGGGCGGGGTCGTCCTCGCCCCGGTCGTCGTCGAGGCGGAGCTCGCGCCGCTCGCACCGGTCACGGTCCAGCAGCCCGTCCCGGGCACGCCGGTCGTCACCGCCGACCCGTCGGGCACGGCCACGGTCGTCGTCGTGGGGACCGCCCAGCCGGGCGCCGTCGTCACGGTGGGCGCCGGCTCCGGCCCCGCCACGACGGTTACCGCCGACCCGGTGACGGGCGGCTTCACGGCCACCCTTCCCGGGGTCCCCGTGGGCACCGACACGGTCACCGTCGGCCAGGAGGCGGGCGGGGTCGTCGACCCCACCGTCACCGTGCCGGTCGAGGTCGTCGCCGCCGCGCCCCTCGTCGTGGACGAGCCCGCCGACGGCACCGTCGTCGCCGTGCTCGACCCCGCCGACACCACGGACGTGGTCGTCTCGGGCACCGCCCAGCCCGGCGCCACCGTCGTCGTGGACCGCGGCGACGGCACGACCACGACCGTCACCGCCGGCACGGACGGGACCTGGACGACGACCCTCGTCGACCTGCCCGTCGGCGACCGCTCCGTCACCGTCGTGCAGCAGGTCGCCGGGACCACCTCGGCGCCCGTCGTGCGCGACGTGTCCGTGGTCGTCGCCGCCGACGTGGTCGTCCTCACGCCGCCGGACGGCTCGGCCGTGACCGTCCCCACCGCCGACGCCACCGCGGACGTGCCCTTCTCGGGCACGGCGCAGCCCGGCGCCACGGTGACGGTCGACCTCGGGGACGGCCGCACGGCCACCGCCCCGGTCGCCGCCGACGGCACCTGGAGCACCACGGTCACCGGCGTTCCCGTCGGGACGCAGGTCGCCACGGTCACGCAGACCCTGCCCGCGGGCACCTCGGCGCCCGTGACCAGCACGGTCGTCGTGGTGGTCGGGGCCGACCTCGAGGTGACCTCGCCCGAGGACGGCACCACCTACACGGTGCTCGACGACGCCGCGACGACCGAGGTGGTCGTCACCGGCACCGCCCAGCCCGGCGCCCTCGTCCGGGTCGACCTGGGCGACGGCCTCGTCGCCGAGGTCACCGCGGGCCTCGTGACGGGTCAGTGGACCGTGGCCTTCCCCGCCGTCGGCGTGGGGCAGCGCACCGCGACCGTCACGCAGTCCTTCGGCGGCGTCACCTCCGCCCCGGTGGTCCTCGGCCTGGCCGTGGTCGCCGCCGCACCCGTCGCGGTCACCGCGCCGGCCGACGGCGACGTGCTCCTCGTGGCCACGCCCGCCGCGACGCGTGACGTCACCGTCTCGGGCACCGCCCAGCCGGGCGCCGCCGTCACGGTCGTCGTCGACGACCGCGGGCCGGTCGTGGTCACGGCCGGTGCGGACGGCTCCTGGTCGACGCCGGTCGCGGGCGTCTCGGTCGGCGACCACGTCGTCACGGTCGTGCAGACCGTCGGCGGCACGACGTCGCAGCCCGTCACGAGCGGCTTCACGGTCGCCGTCGTCGACCCGCTCGTCGTCACGGCCCCCGCCGAGGGCGCCGAGATCGCGGCCGGCCCCGACGGCACGGCCGAGGTCGTGGTCCGCGGGACGGCACAGCCGGGCGCCCCCGTCACGGTGACGGTGGACGGCGGCACCCCGACGTCGACCGTCGCGGGCCCCGACGGCGGCTTCGTCGTCACGGTCCCGGCGGGCACCGGCCCGCACGTCGTCGGCGTCTCCCAGGAGGTCGACGGTCGCCCGACCCCCGTCGTGCAGGTGCCGTTCGAGGTCGTCCCGGCCCCGACGCAGCCCGTCGCCCCGCTCGTCGTCACCTCGCCCGCCGCCGGCCAGCTGGTCGTCGACGGGGACGGCGACGGCACCGTGGACCTGCCCGTCACGGGCACGGGCCAGCCCGGGGCCACGGTCACGGTGGAGGTCGTGCCGTCCGCGCCGGTGAGCACCGTCGTCGGTGACGACGGCACCTGGTCGGTCACCGTGCCCGGCGTGCCCGTCGGCGACCGCACGGTCGTCGTCGAGCAGGTCGTCGGCGGCACCGTCGTCGGCAGCACGACGGTCGGCGTGGTCGTCGCGGCGGTCGCCCCGCTCGTCATCACCGACCCGTCCCAGGGCGCGCTCTTCCCGGGCGGTCCCGGCGGCACGGCCGACGTCGTCGTCCGTGGCACCGGCCAGCCTGGCGCCACGGGCTCGCTCGCCCTCGACGGCGGCCTGCCGGTGACCTTCTCGGTCGGCCTCGACGGCACGTGGTCGGTGACGCTCCCCGCGGTGGGCGCCGGCCAGCACGTCGCCACGGCGACGCAGACGGTCGGAGGCGCGACCGGCGCCCCCGCGAGCGTCGCGTTCGGCGTCACGCGGGCCGCCGCCACCGGCACCCCGACGATCACGTCGCCCGCCCCGGGCGCCCTGCTCGTCGACGCCGACGGCGACGGGGTCGAGGACCTCGAGGTGACCGGCACCGGCACCCCGGGCGCGCTGCTCTCGGTGACGCTCGGCACGGGGCTCGTCCGGTCGACGGTCGTGGGCCCGGACGGCACCTGGCGGGTGCTCTTCGCCCGCCTCGCGGTCGGCGGCTACGTCATCGCCGTGGACCAGACGGTGGACGGCGTCGTCACGAGCGCCCCGCGCCAGACGGTCGAGATCGACGCGGTCGCACCGGTCGTCATCGCCACCCCCCTGCCGGGCAGCGTGCTGCAGGCGGGCGAGGACGGCACGACGACGGTGACGGCCACGGGCACCGCCGAGCCGGGGGCGACCGTCTCGGTCGTGCTCGACGGGCGGGACCCGGTCGAGGTGGTCGTCGGGGACGACGGCACCTGGTCGGTCACCTGGGACGGCGTCACGGTCGGCGGCCACGTCGTCACCGTGCGGCAGACCGTCGACGGGGCCACCACGGCGCCGGTGACGAGCGCCTTCTCGGTGGCGGCCGCCCCGGAGGGGCCGACGGAGCCGGGTGGGCCGGGCGAGCCGGGTGGGCCGGGCACGCCGGGCACGCCGGGCGACCCGGGAACGCCGGGCGGCCCCGGTGCCCCCGGTGGGCCGGGAACGCCGGGCGCCCCCGGAGCCCCCGGTGCCCCGGGCGCCCCCGGTCGTCCCTCGGTGGGCGACGTGGTGGCCGGAGCCGCGCTCGGCCCCGTCGGTCGCCTCGCCTTCACGGGCGGCGACGCGGGTGCCCTGGCGGCGCTCGGGACCCTGCTCGTCCTGCTCGGCGGAGCCGTCGTGGTCCGCCGTCGCCGCGACGAGGCCTGACGCCCGCACGCAGGACCCGGACGCCCCCGCCGACCCCGTCGGCGGGGGCGTCCCCGTGCCGCGCGCCCGCACCCCTCCTCCCCGGGCGCCCGGCGTCCCCGAGCGGACCCGGGGCGTCGGCTCCGTCGGACGTGGCGACTACCCTGGACCCGTGGTCACCGCCCTGTATCGCCGTTACCGGCCTGAGGACTTCTCCGAGCTCATCGGTCAGTCGCAGGTGACCGATCCCCTGCGCACGGCCCTCCGTGCCGACCGCGTCAACCACGCGTACCTCTTCAGCGGTCCCCGCGGCTGCGGCAAGACGACGTCGGCGCGCATCCTGGCGCGCTGCCTCAACTGCGCGCAGGGCCCCACCGACACCCCGTGCGGCGTGTGCCCGTCGTGCGTCGAGCTCGCGCGCGACGGCGGCGGGTCGCTCGACGTCATCGAGATCGACGCGGCGAGCCACAACGGCGTCGACGACGCCCGTGACATCCGTGACCGCGCCGTGTTCGCGCCGGCCCGTGACCGGTTCAAGATCTTCATCCTCGACGAGGCCCACATGGTCACGCCGCAGGGCTTCAACGCGCTGCTCAAGGTCGTCGAAGAGCCGCCGGAGCACGTCAAGTTCATCTTCGCGACGACCGAGCCCGACAAGGTGATCGGCACCATCCGGTCGCGCACGCACCACTACCCGTTCCGACTCGTGCCGCCGGCGCAGATGCTCGACTACCTGCACGAGCTCTGCGAGACCGAGGGCGTCGCGGCGGCGCCCGGCGTCCTGCCCCTCGTGGTGCGGGCCGGCGGCGGCTCGGTGCGCGACACCCTGTCCCTGCTCGACCAGCTCATGGCCGGCAGCGAGGGCGGCGAGGTCGGCTACGAGCGGGCCGTCGCGCTCCTCGGCTACACGCACGCCGCCCTGCTCGACGACGTCGTCGACGCGCTCGCCGCGCGCGACGGGGCCGCGGCCTTCGCCGCCGTCGACCGGGTCGTGCAGACGGGGCAGGACCCGCGCCGCTTCGTCGAGGACCTCCTCGAGCGGCTCCGCGACCTCATCGTCGTCGGGGCCACCGCCGAGGGCGCGGGCGCCGTGCTGCGCGGCGTCACCCCCGACGAGCTCGACCGCCTCGGGCACCAGGCGGCGGCGTTCGGCCCGGCCGAGCTGTCGCGGTCGGCGGACGTCGTCTCGCGGGCCCTCACCGACATGACGGGCGCGACGAGCCCGCGACTGCACCTCGAGCTGATGATCGCGCGCGTCCTCGTCCCCGAGAGCGACGAGAGCACCCGCGGTGCGCTCGCCCGCGTGGAGCGCCTCGAACGACGCGTCGGCGTCCAGGGCGACGGGCCGGCGGCCGGTGCCGGGGGAGCGTCGGGCGCGGCGGACCCGTCGCGCGGCGCGCCGACGGCCGCCGTGCGGGCGGACGACCCGGAGTCGCGGGCCGCCTCGGCAGGACCGGTCGCCCCCGTCGCCCCCGGCCGGGGCGCGGCGACGCCGCCGACGTCCGCGGCCGAGACCGCGACGGCGTCCTGGTCGGCGGCCTCGCCGGGGACCGGGTCCTCGGGCACGGCACCGTCGGGGGGCGCCGACCCGGGCTCCGGTCCTGGTCCCACCTCGGGTGCGGCGCCCGCGCGCACGTCGTCCCGGGACGACGTCGACCGTGCCCCGGCCTCGGAGCCCGCCCCGCCCACCGCGGCGCACTCGGCGGCGTGGGCACAGACCCCACCCGTGGAGTCCGCCGCCCCGGCCGACCCCGTGCCCGGGCAGCCGGTGGGCCCGGTGTCCCTGCAGCAGCTCCGCGACGCGTGGCCCGAGATCGTCGAGGTCGTCGAGGGCACCAAGCGGACGGCCTGGCTCGTCGTCGTCACGGCGACGCCCGTGGCCTACGCCGACGACGTGCTCACGTTGACCTTCCCCAGCGCGGTCGACGTCGACGCCTTCAAGAAGCCACAGGGCGCCGGAGAGGGCGTCAGCGAGCACCTCCGCCGCGCGATCCAGCAGGTCCTCGGCGTGCGCGTCAAGTACATCGCCAAGGTCGAGGGCCCCGCCGAGGGCTCCCTCGACGCCCGACGGCAGGAGCAGGCGGCGGGCGACGCCCCGGCCCGCCCTGCCGGGACCGACGAGGGCCGTGGTGCTCCGGGCCCCGCCGCTCCCGCCGGCGCGGCCCCCGCCGCGCCGCCCGCTGCCGCGGCGCCGCAGGGCGGGGACGTCGCCGGTCCCCGTGGCACCGCGCCGGGCTCCGCCTCCGCGTCGTCGGCCGCTCCCCAGGGGCGTCCACAGCGGGCGCCCGCGCCCGCGCCCGCCGCCGCTCCCGTCACGGGCTGGGACGTCGCGCCCATACCGCAGTCCGCGCCGCCCGAGCCCGACGAGCCCGAGCACATCACCGAGGAGCCCCCGGGCGGAGCGCCCGTCGTGGACGCGGCCCCCGCCCCGGCCGCGGCTCCTGCCGGGACCGCGACCGCCTCCGGCCCCGCGCCCTCCTCGACGACCGCGAGCCCGACCCGCGACGCCGCCGCACCGGCCGGTCGTGCCTCGACGCCCGTCGCCCAGCGCGCGGCGGCCGCGGGCGACCCGCGCCGTGGCATCCCCGCCGGCTCCCGGTACGGCGAGGCCGTCGTGCGCGAGATCCTCGGGGCCCAGTTCCTCCACGAAGAGACGGTGGCGCCGCGCCAGGCACCGCCGAGACCGGAGTAGTCCGTGTACGAAGGCATCGTCCAAGAGCTGATCGACGAGTTCGGTCGCCTCCCCGGCATCGGCCCGAAGTCGGCCCAGCGCATCGCGTTCCACATCCTGCAGACCGAGACGTTCGACACGAGCCGACTGGCCGAGCTGCTCACCGACGTGCGCACCAAGGTGCGCTTCTGCGAGATCTGCGGCAACGTCTCCGAGCAGGCGACCTGCTCGATCTGCCGCGACCCGCGGCGCTCGCCGGCCGTCATCTGCGTCGTCGAAGAGGCGAAGGACGTCCAGGCGATCGAGCGCACGCGCGAGTTCCGGGGGCTGTACCACGTGCTCGGCGGGGCCATCAGCCCCATCGACGGCATCGGGCCCGACGACCTGCGCGTCCGGCAGCTCGTGCAACGGCTCGCCGACGAGACGGTCACCGAGATCATCATCGCCACCGACCCCAACCTCGAGGGCGAGGCCACCGCGACGTACCTGTCGCGCATGCTTGCCCCGTTCGGCCTGCGCGTCACGCGCCTCGCCAGCGGGCTGCCCGTGGGCGGCGACCTCGAGTACGCCGACGAGGTCACGCTCGGCCGTGCCTTCGAGGGCCGCCGGGTCGTGCAGGAGGGCTGAGCGTCGCGCGTCGCAACGCGGCACGGGGCCGTCGTAGGATCGGCGGGACCCCCGCCTCGAGATGGACTGGAGCGCCCGTGAGCTTGATCGTGCAGAAGTTCGGTGGATCCTCCGTCGCCGACGCCGAGAGCATCAAGCGCGTCGCCAAGCGCATCGTGCAGACGCGCAAGGCCGGCAACGACGTCGTCGTCGCGGTGAGCGCGATGGGCGACACCACCGACGAGCTCGTCGACCTCGCGGCGCAGGTGACGCCCATGCCCGGCGGCCGCGAGCTCGACATGCTGCTCACGGCGGGGGAGCGCATCAGCATGGCGCTGCTCGCGATGGCGATCCGCAGCCTCGGCGTCGAGGCCCGGTCGTACACCGGCAGCCAGGCCGGCATGCTCACCGACGCCCAGCACGGCAAGGCGCGCATCGTCGACGTCACGCCGGGCCGCATCCGCGACGCGCTCGACGCCGGGTCGGTGGCGATCGTCGCCGGCTTCCAGGGCTTCAACCGGTCCACGGGAGACATCACCACGCTCGGCCGGGGCGGGTCGGACACGACGGCGGTGGCGCTGGCCGCGGCCCTCGACGCCGACGTCTGCGAGATCTACACCGACGTCGACGGGGTCTTCACGGCCGACCCCCGCGTGGTGCCCAAGGCGCGCAAGCTCGACCGCATCACGAGCGAGGAGATGCTGGAGCTCGCCGCCGCCGGCAGCAAGGTGCTCTACATCCGCGCCGTCGAGTACGCGCGCCGGCACGGGGTGACGCTGCACGTGCGGTCGTCGTTCAACAACACCGAGGGCACGCTCGTCGTCGAGCCGACAGAAGGAGACACCGTGGAAGAGCCGATCATCGCCGGCGTGGCCGGAGACCTCAGCGAGGGCAAGATCACGGTCGTCGGCGTGCCCGACGTCCCCGGCAAGGCCGCGCAGATCTTCCGCACCGTCGCCAAGACCGGCGCCAACATCGACATGATCGTGCAGAACGTCTCGGCCGCGTCGACGAGCCGCACCGACATCTCGTTCACCCTGCCCAAGTCCGAGGGCGCGACCGTGCTGCAGGCCCTCGAGGCCGAGCGCGACGAGATCGCCTTCGAGTCGCTGCAGTACGACGACCAGATCGGCAAGCTGGCCCTCGTCGGCGCCGGCATGCGCACGAACGCCGGCGTCTCGGCGCGGCTGTTCACGGCGCTGTTCGAGAACGACATCAACATCGAGATGATCTCGACGAGCGAGATCCGCATCTCGGTGGTCACCCGCGCCGACACGCTCAACGACGCCCTCCGCGTCGTGCACACGGCGTTCGGCCTCGACGGCGACGTCGACGCCGTCGTCCACGCCGGCACCGGGCGCTGAGCGCCGCGGGCGCTCCCCCCGCACCGGGGCGCCCCCGCACCGACCCCCCCCGCACCGACCGCACGACGCCCCGCACCGGGGCCCGATCCCCGCACCGCGGGGGACAGGAGCACGACATGACCGAGGGCCTGCGCGTCGGCGTGGTGGGAGCGACCGGACAGGTGGGCGCCGTGATGCGCCGCCTGCTCGAGGAACGGTCCTTCCCCGTCGCCGAGATCCGCTTCTTCGCCACCGCGCGGTCGGCGGGGACGACGCTGCCCTTCCGCGGCGAGGACGTCGTCGTCGAGGACGTCGCCACCGCCGACCCGACCGGGCTCGACGTCGCGCTCTTCTCGGCGGGTGCGACCGGGTCGCGGGCGCACGCCCCCCGGTTCGCCGAGGCCGCGGCGCTCGTCATCGACAACTCGAGCGCCTGGCGCCTCGACCCCGACGTGCCGCTCGTCGTCAGCGAGGTCAACCCGCAGGCGATCGACGACGCCGTCAAGGGCATCGTGGCGAACCCGAACTGCACGACCATGGCGGCCATGCCGGTCCTCAAGGTGCTGCACGACGAGGCCGGCCTCGAGCGCCTCGTGGTGAGCACGTACCAGGCCGTGTCCGGCAGCGGGCTCGCCGGCGCCGAGGAGCTCCTCGGCCAGGTGCGGTCCGCCCTCGAGCAGCCGGTGGAGCAGCTCGTGCACGACGGGCGCGCCGTGACGATGCCCGAACCGCAGAAGTACGTCCGCCCGATCGCCTTCGACGTCGTCCCGCTCGCCGGCAGCATCGTCGACGACGGCCTGAACGAGACCGACGAAGAGAAGAAGCTCCGCAACGAGAGCCGCAAGATCCTCGAGCTGCCCGACCTGCGGGTGAGCGGCACGTGCGTCCGGGTGCCCGTGCTCACCGGCCACTCGCTGTCGATCAACGCCGAGTTCGCCCGTGACCTCACGCCCGAGCGCGCGGCAGAGCTGCTCGCCGACGCTCCCGGCGTGGCGCTCGTCGACGTGCCCACGCCCCTCGAGGCGGCCGGGGCCGACCCGTCCTTCGTGGGGCGCATCCGGCACGACGAGGGCGTCCCCGGGCACCGCGGGCTGGCGCTGTTCGTCTCGAACGACAACCTGCGCAAGGGCGCCGCCCTCAACGCGGTGCAGATCGCCGAGATCGTGGCCGCGCGACGGGCGGGCGCGGCGACCGCCTGAGGCGACCGGCGCCTCCGGCCGTCCCGGGCGCCCCGGGAGCCGCTCCGACGGACACCGGAGGCGCAGGGCCGCGGCCTACACTGGGTCGCGTGAGCGAAGCGAAGAAGCCCGTCGACGTCGCCCTCATCGGCGGCGGCATCATGAGCGCCACCCTGGGTGCGATGATCCACCAGCTGGAGCCGTCCTGGACGATCCAGGCGTACGAGGCGCTCGGCGACGTCGCCCTCGAGAGCTCGAACCCGTGGAACAACGCGGGCACCGGCCACTCGGCCCTCTGCGAGCTCAACTACACGCCCGAGCGGGCCGACGGCAGCATCGACGTCACGAACGCGGTGAAGGTCAACGAGCAGTTCCAGGTGTCCCGCCAGTTCTGGTCGTTCCTCGTCGCCGAGGGCGCCCTGCCCGACCCCTCGGCGTTCATCACGTCGACCCCGCACATGAGCTTCGTGTGGGGCGAGGCGAACGTCGAGTACCTGCGCAAGCGGTACGACGCACTCAAGGACCACCCGCTGTTCCGCGGCCTCGAGTTCACGACGGACGCCGAGGTGCTGCGCTCCTGGGCACCGGTGCTCGTGCCCGGTCGGGCGAAGTCGCAGCCGATCGCGGCGACGCGCATCGAGTCCGGCACCGACGTCGACTTCGGTGCCCTCACGAAGGCGCTCTTCGAGCACCTGCAGGCCGACGGTGCCCGGCTCGAGCTCTCGCACCGCGTGACGAACCTCACGAAGCTCGCCGACGGCACGTGGCGGGTGAAGCTCCGCAAGGAGGTCGGCGGCACACCGACGACGGTGGACGCGCGCTTCGTCTTCGTGGGGGCGGGCGGCGGCGCGCTGCGCCTGCTGCAGAAGTCGGGCATCCGCGAGATCCGCGGCTACGGCGGGTTCCCGGTGAGCGGCGAGTTCCTGCGCACGGACGACCCCGAGGTCGTGCAGCGGCACGTCGCGAAGGTCTACGGCAAGGCGGCCGTGGGGTCGCCGCCCATGTCGGTGCCGCACCTCGACACCCGCGTCGTCGACGGCCGGGCGAGCCTCATGTTCGGGCCCTACGCGGGGTTCAGCCCCAAGTTCCTCAAGCACGGGTCGCTGCTCGACCTCGTCGGGTCGGTGCGGCCGCACAACCTCGTGCCCATGGTGCGGGCCGGGCTCGCGAACCTCTCGCTCGTGAAGTACCTGGTGGGCCAGCTCGCCGCGAGCAAGGAGGCCAAGTTCGAGGCGCTGCGCGAGTTCATGCCGAACGCCGACCCCGCTGACTGGTACCGCATCACGGCGGGCCAGCGCGTCCAGGTCATCAAGAAGGACCCGAAGAAGGGCGGGGTGCTGCAGTTCGGCACGGAGGTCATCTCGGCCGCCGACGGCTCGATCGCGGGCCTGCTCGGGGCCTCGCCGGGGGCCTCGACCGCGGTGCCCATCATGCTCGACGTGCTCGAGCGCTGCTTCCCCGACCGCCTCGACGCCTGGCGGCCGCTGCTCACGCGCATGGTGCCGAGCTACGGCAGCACGCTCTCGGACGACGAGCGCGTCGCCGCCGAGACGCTGTCGACGACGGCGCGGGCGCTCGACCTGCGGGCCTGATCCGGCTCGGCTGGACATCCCGTCGAACACGTGTTCGAATGGGGGCATGCGGTGGAGCGGTCAGGCGATCTCGAACGACGAGGGCGCGGCGCTGCCCGGGCTCGCCCGGCTGAGCACGCTCGTGGCGAGCGTCACGACGCCCGAGTTCGCGGGCGTGACCTTCCACGAGATCCTCGCCAAGAGCGCCCTCAACCGCGTCCCGGGCGGTGACTCGACGCTGCCCTTCGGGTGGACCGTCAACCCGTACCGGGGCTGCAGCCACGCCTGCGTGTACTGCTTCGCGCGCCCGACCCACGAGTACCTCGACCTCGACGGCGGCGACGACTTCGACCGGCAGATCGTCGTCAAGCTCAACGTGGCCGAGGTGCTCGCGCGCGAGCTCGCGCGCCCCTCGTGGGGTCGCGACCCCGTCGCGCTCGGCACGAACACCGACCCGTACCAGCGGGCGGAGGGTCGCTACCGGCTGATGCCCGGCATCGTCTCGGCGCTCGCCGCCTCCGGCACGCCGCTGAGCGTGCTCACCAAGGGCACGCTGCTCCGCCGGGACCTGCCCCTGCTCGCCGAGGCGGCGGAGCACGTCCCCGTCGACCTCGCGCTCTCGATCGCGGTCCACGACGACGACCTGCAGCAGCGGCTCGAGCCCGGCACGCCGACGACCGCCGCGCGCCTCGCGACGGTGCGGGCGGCCCGCGACGCGGGCCTGCCGTGCTCCGTCTTCCTCTCGCCGGTGCTGCCCTGGCTCACCGACGGGCTCGACCACCTGCACGCCGCGCTCGCGGCGGTGCGCGACGCGGGGGCCACGAGCGTCACCTACAGCGCGCTGCACCTGAAGCCCGGGGTGAAGGAGTGGTTCTTCGCGTGGCTCGAGCGCGAGCGCCCCGACCTCGTCGACCGCTACCGCCGCCTGTACGGCACGGGCACCTACGCGCCCCCGGGGTACCGGGCCTGGCTGGCCGGGCGGCTGGGGCCGTTGTTCGCCGAGCACGGCCTCGACCGCGCCTCCGGCGACCCGGCCACCGGGTCGGCGCGGTCGTCCGTGCACGACGCCGCCGGGCCGCGGGCAGGGGCGTCGGCCGAGGCGGCCCTGCTGCGGCCCCTGCTCCGGCAGGAGCTCCCGGCGGGGGCGCGACGGGACCACCCGCGGCTCTTCTGACGCGCACCCCCGGGCTGTACCCCGCGAACGGGTCACGGGGTACGCGACGGCGTCGGGACGTGCCATGATCGTCCCGCCGGGACGACGAGGGGAGGGTCACGTGCTCCTCGGTCTGCCCGCGCACCTCGCGCCGCAGGCGATGGCCCGCAGCCTCGCCCGCGCCCAGCACGCCCTCGCCGCGGTGCTGCTCGCGTCGGTGGCGGTGCTCCTCGTCGCGATCCAGGTCGCGACCCCGTCGCTGCTGCTCTGGCCGGCGTTCGTCGCCCTGCTGCCCGTCGGGGGGCTCCTCGTGGCCGTGGCGCGCACGCACGCCCTGCTGGCCGTCGTGGCGTACCTCGCGGTCGGCGGCGCGTGCCTGTACTGGTACGCCGTGACCCTGTTCTCGCAGGTGTCCGCGGTCGACGCGAGCGACGCCTTCACCCTGTCTCTGCCGAAGATCGCGCTCGTGATGGTGGGCGGTGCGGGGCCGCTGCGCCGGCACGGACTCGTGTGGTCGGCCGCGGGCTTCCTCGTCGGCGAGCTCGCGACGCTCGCGGCGACCGTGCAGACGGGACAGGCCGCCCGCGTCGACGTCACGACCCTGCTCGCGTTCGGGCTCGTCGCCGTCGTCACCGTGCACGGCGACCTCGTGCGCGACCGGGTCCGCCGGCGCCAGCCGACCCTGCACCGGGCGGCGCGCGACGAGCAGGCGGACCGGGTGCGGCACGACCTCGAGCTGCAGGCCGCGGCCCTCGTGCACGACACGGTGCTCGGCGACCTCGCCGCGGTCGCGTCCTCCGAGCCGGGCCCGCTGCGTCCGGCCCTCGTCGAGGCCGTGACCCGCGACCTCGAGTCCCTCGTGGGCCACGAGTGGGCCGAGGGGGCCGGAGTCGCGTCGGCGTCGGCGACGCCGGGTCGCGGGGGCGACGTCCCCGGCACCGAGCCGGCCGTCTCGCTCCTGGACGCGCCCGTCGCCGCGGCCCGCGCCTCCGGCCTCGACGTGCGGCTCACGGGGGACGCGCCGGGGCTGGCGCTCCTGCCGCCCGCGACGGCCGCGGCCCTCTCGGGGGCGGTGGGGCAGTGCCTCGTCAACGTGGCCCGGCACTCGGGGGCCGACCAGGCCGAGATCGTCGTCTACGGGGACGCCGAGGGCGTCACGGTCATGGTCGTCGACGACGGGGTCGGCTTCGACCCGCGGGCGCCCCGTCCCGGTCGCCTGGGCCTCGACGGGTCCGTCGTCGGGCGCGTGGAGCGGGTGGGCGGCACCGCGCAGGTCTTCTCGGCGCCCGGCAGCGGCACGTCGGTGGTCCTCACCGTCCCGGTGCCCGCCGAGGCCGGGGCGGGCACCCCGTCCACCGGCGCCCCGACCAGCGGTGGCGCCCGGTCGACGCCCCGGGAGCCGTCGCCGTGACCGCCCGACCCTCGCCCCAGGTCGTCGACCCGCTCGGCGCCGCCGCCGCCCGGCCCGTCACGCTCGCCGCCGCGCTCGCCGCGCTCGCGGTGGGCGCCGTCGCCACCGTCGTCGGGAGCGGCGAACTGACCCGGCCCGTCGGCGCCGTCCTCGCACTCGTCGGCGTCGCCGCGGCGGGCGTCGTGCTCTACCTCGCCTCGAGCCCCCTGCGGGCCCCCTTCCGCACCGGCGCGGTCGTCGCCGTCGTCGTGCTCGCCGCCCTCGCGCACGTCGCCTCGGCCTGGGCGACCTGGGGCGGCAACCCCGTGGTCCGCGACGACTGGGTGCCCCTCGCGACCGGCGTGCTCGTGCTCGGGCTGTGCCCGTACCGGCGAGGTCGGGACGTCCTCCTGGCCGGCGTCGCGTCGGCCGGGCTCGTGGCGGCCGTGACGCTCGTGCAGCTGCCCTGGTTCACCACGCCCGTCCCCGACGCCGTCTTCGTCGTCGTGGCGGTGACGCCGGTCCTCGCGCTCGCCGCGGCGGGCGCCGCGTTCTCGACCGCCTTCGTGGGCGAGGTCCTCGCCTGGCGGGACCGCGCCTCCGGCGCCCGCGAGGCCGCCCTCGAGCTGCACCGCACCGCGGTGGCGCGGTCGGTGCAGCAGGACCGGGTCACGGTGCTCAACCGCGAGGTCGTGCCGTTCTTCGCCGAGGTGCTCGAGCGGGGCGGACTCACCGCGGACGACGTCGCCCGGGCGACGGTCGTCGCCGACAGGGTCCGCGCGGCCCTCGTCGAGGAGGCCGAGCGGACCTGGCTCGAGGCCCTGCTCGCGTCGCCCGCCCGGCCCGCCAGGGCCACGGTCGACGACCCCGGAGCGCTCGCCGCCGAGCTGCGCCACGAGCAGCGGACCGTGCTGCGGGCGCTGCTCGGCGTCCTCGGCGAGGGGCGGCTCGTCGACGACGTGCACGTCGCCGTGGGGGCCGAGGGGCACCGGAGGCGCGTCGTCGTCCGCGCGGCGGCCCACGCCCCCGAGGCGGTCCGCCGGCAGCAGCTCGCGCCCTGGGTCGCCGTGCTGCGCGTCGTGTTCGACGACGTGCGCCTCGATGCCTCGCCGACCGCGCTGACACTAGAGTTCTCCTATGACCAGCACTGAGCCGAGCGACCGCTCGTCCCTCCGTCCCGGCCAGCAGGGGCCGGGGCAGCCCGCGCCGTGGAACGGTGCACCGGCTCAGGAGCGCGGCCCCGGCCGCCGCGTGCGCCTCGCGATCCTCGACGACCACGAGGTGCTGCTCGACAGCCTCTCGAGCTGGATCAACGTCAACGCCTACGACTTCGACCTCGTGCTCACCGCCCACACCTGGCTGCAGCTGGTGCACAGCGACAACTTCCCGACGGACCTCGTGTTCCTCGACTTCCAGCTCAAGGAGCCGGTGTCCATCGAGGCGCGCGTGCGCACCTGCCGCGCGGCGGGCGCCAAGGTGATCGTCCTCTCGAGCCTCGACACGCGCGAGAGCAGGGAGCGCGCCCTCGAGGCGGGCGCCGCCGCGTTCCTCTCGAAGGCGCTGCCCATGCGCGAGGTCATGGACGCCGCGCGCCAGGTCATGGGCGTCAGCCGTGACGCGGCGCCGCAGCGCGACTGGCGGCCGCTGCCGTCGGGCGCGGCCGCGCAGAGCCGCCCGAAGCTGTCCGCCGGAGAGACCGAGGCGCTCCGGCTGTACGTGTCGGGCCACTCGACCAATGAGGTCGCCGCGCAGATGAACGTGCAGTACGAGACGGCGAAGACGTACCTGCGTCGCGTGCGCGAGAAGTACGCGAAGGCGAACCGGCCGGCGAGCAAGAAGGCGGAGCTCGTCCGCCGCGCCGCCGAGGACGGCTACCTGCAGTAGTGGCGAAGCTGTACTTCCGCTACGGGGCGATGAACAGCGGCAAGAGCACCGCCCTGCTGCAGGCCGCGTTCAACTACGAGGAGCGCGGTCAACGCGTGCTGCTGGCGAAGCCGCGGGTCGACACGAAGGGCGACGACGCCATCGTGTCGCGCCTCGGGGTCACCCGGCGCGCCGACGTCACCTTCGGCCCCGACGACGCCCTGCTGGCGCTCGTGCGCGGCCTGCGCGACGACCTGCGGCAGGCTACGGGCTCCGACCTGGCCTGCCTGCTCGTCGACGAGGTGCAGTTCGCCACGCAGGAGCAGGTCGACGACCTGCTGAGGATCGCGATCCTCGACGACGTCCCCGTCCTCGCGTACGGGATCCGCACCGACTTCCGCACTCGCGCCTTCCCGGGCAGTCGCCGCCTGCTCGAGGTGGCCCACTCGCTGGAAGAGCTCAAGACCATCTGCCGTTGCGGTCGCAAGGCGGTCTTCAACGCCCGGACGGTGGGGGACCGGTTCGTCTTCGACGGCGACCAGGTGGCCATCGACGGCGAAGAGGTCGGGTACGAGGCCCTGTGCGGCGCCTGCTACCTGGCGGAGTCCGGCGACCGCCTCCTCGCCTGACCCTCCGCCCGCAGGGCGAACCATGAGGGCAACGAAGGATCGGCCCTCCCGCAGGGGAGAGCCGATTCTTCCGTGTCGCCCGCAGGGCGAACCATGAGGCATACGAAAAATTGGCCCTCCCGCAGGGGAGAGCCAATTTCTTCGTGTCGCCCGCAGGGCGAACCATGAGGGGAACGAAAATGTGGCCCTCCCGTAGGGAAGAGCCACATGTCGTGTCGCCCGCAGGGCGAACCATGAGGGGAACGAAAAATTGGCCCTCCCGCAGGGGAGAGCCAATTTCTTCGTCGGGGTGGCGGGATTCGAACCCACGACCTCCTCGTCCCGAACGAGGCGCGCTACCAAGCTGCGCCACACCCCGTCGCCGCTGGGCGGACCCGGTGGCAACTCGTCAAGGATAGCGGATGTCGGGCGCCCTCGTGACCACGGTGTCAGGCGGTGAGGGTGACGACGACGGCCTCGGGCTTGCACGAGAACCGGACGGGCGCGTAGATGGACGTGCCGAGTCCGGCGCTCACCTCGAGGTGGGCGGTGTGTCGGGCGTGCGACCAGGTGGTGAGGCCGCTGACCTTGCTGCGGGGCAGGTCGCAGTTGGTGACGAGGGCTCCGTACCCGGGCACCTGGACCTGCCCTCCGTGGGTGTGGCCGGCGAAGATGACGTCGGCGCCCTGGGTGACGAAGGCGTTGAGCACGCGCTGGTAGGGCGCGTGGGTGACGGCGACGGCGAGGGGTTCGGGGCCGGTGGGGTCGTCCTGCCAGCCGACGTTCTCGCGGAGGTCGTCGACGTTGCCGGGCAGCTTGTCGAGGCGGTCCCAGCCGAGGTGGGCGTCGCTGGTGCCGAACAGCTCGAGGCGGTTGCCGCGCAGTTCGAGGCCGCGGGCGCGGTCGTTGAGGTCGAGCCAGCCCAGGTCGTCCTGGAAGTACCGGTGCATGCGGTCGACGTCGAGGTCGACGGGGCCCTGGTGGGGGCGGCCGCTGGGGCCTCCGAAGTAGCGGAGGGGGTTCTTCGGCACGGGGCCGTAGTGGTCGTTGGAGCCGTCGACGTAGACGCCTGCGACGCCGCGGAACGGCTCGAGGGCACGTTCGAGGGCCTCGTGCGCGTCGGGGTGCCCGATGTTGTCGCCCGTGTCCACCACCAGGTCGGGTTCGACCCGGACGAGGTCGCGCACCCAGGCGATCTTCTCGGCCTGCCAGGGGGCGAGGTGGAGGTCGGAGAGGTGCAGGACGGTGATGCTGCGCGATCCGGGCTCGAGAACGGGCAGGACCTCGCGGCGGACCGTGAAGCGGTTGCGCTCGACGAGGGAGCCCCAGGCGAAGGCCCCGACGCCGACCGCCGCCCCCGCGAGGGCGGCGGCGGCGGTCGTGCGTCCGAGGGTGGACGGGCTCATGCGCAGTTGCCGGGGTCGCTGCCGTCCTGGCGTCCGTAGACGGTGACGCCGACGGCGGAGTCCTTGGCGGCGCTGGTGCCGCCCGCGGGGTCGGTGGCCACGACCTGGCACTGGTTGCGGCCGTCACCCGGCTGGTACCCGGTGATGCTCACCTTGCCGGGGTCGAAGCCGGCGCCGGCGAGGTCGCCGAGGGCGTCCTTGTACTTCTTGCCGGTGGTCGCGGGGACCGTCGTGGCGAGGGACCCGTCGCTCGTGTAGACCGTGACCTTCGCGCCGCGGGAGACGAGGGCGCCGGGTGCGGGATCGCTCCCCACGACCTGGCCGGCGGGCAGGGCCGACGGCTGGGTGCCGCCGTCGACGTACTGCAGGCCCGAGCTGCGCAGGAGCTGCTGTGCCGCACTCGCCGTCGTGCCGGCGATCTCGGGGACGGAGACGCCGTTGCCCCGCAGGACGCTGCCGCTGGGCTTGGGGAAGGCGTCACCGGGGTAGACCGTGTTGTTGACGGTCTGGACGGCGCGGAAGAACGCGGCACGGTTGTTCGCGTACGAGGTGCGGCCCGAGATGTTGGGGGAGTCGGTCGCGCGGAGGCTCGTCTTGCCGCCGTCGTAGTTGCCCTGCCACACGGCGGTGGCGAGCTTCGACGTGGCGCCGATGATCCAGATCTGGTCCTTGTCGTCGGTGGTGCCCGTCTTGCCGATCTCGGGGTAGCCGTCGCGGGGGAGGGCCCCCACGCCGGTCCCGCCCGACCACAGGCCGGACATGGCCTGGATGGTGCCCGCGGCCACCTCGGGGTCGAGCGCCTGACGGCACTCGGCGTCCTGGCCGCCCAGGTCGACGCCGTCGTCGTCACGGATGTTGTCGATGACGATCGGCTTGCAGTAGGTGCCGCCCGAGGCGATGCCCGCGTAGGCGGCGGCCATCGTCAGCGGGGCGATCTCGTTCACGCCGAGGATCGTCGTGGGGTAGACGTACTTGAGCTCGCCGCCGTCGGCGCGGTGCACGCCGAGCGACTGGGCGGCGTCGCGGATGTCGGCGAGGTCGAGCTGCTCGGCCATGGCGGCGTACGCGGTGTTCATCGACTGCGCGGTGGCCTGCGCGGCCGTCATGCGACCGGGCTTCTCGTTGGCGTCGTTCTTCGGCGACCAGGGCGAGGTGCGGTCGCCGTCGGCCGTGAGGCGGAAGGCGCGCGGGGTGGCGTTGACGGACTCGTTGACCCCGTGGCCCTCTTGCAGCCAGTTGACCAGGGTGAAGGGCTTGTAGGTCGAGCCGGCCTGGAAGCCGGTGGACCCGCCGTAGTCCTGGTCGGTGCTGAAGTTGACGGAGGTCTGCGTGCGGTCGCCCGTGGCGATCTCGGAGAAGCTCGTGTTCTGGGCCATGACGATGACGCGACCGGTGCCGGCCTCGACGCTGTCGACGACGCTGCCCAGCTGGAAGCGGGACTCGGTGGCGGGCGCGTAGGTGTCGATGTTCTCCTTCGCGCTCTGGGTGAGGTCGAGGTTGATCGTCGTGAAGACGTCGTACCCGCCCGTGGCCCAGTTCTTCTCGCGCTCGGCCTGGTCGGCGCCGAGGACGGCGACGTCCTTGATGCTCTTCTTCACGTAGTCGCAGAAGTACGCGGCGGAGGGGACGGTCGTGGCGGCGCAGCCCTGGGTGGACGGCGTGAGGACGACGTACGAGGCGACGTCGGTGGCCAGCGAGGCGTCGAGCGTCGCCTGGTCGATCGTGCCCTCGGCATGCATCGACCGCAGGATCACGTCGCGTCGGGCCTTGTTGGCCTCGTAGTTGTCGGGCGTCGCGAGGTTGCGCGAGTCGGGGTACTGCACGATGGCGATGAGGCTCGCCGCCTCGACCGGGGACAGGTCGACGGCGTCCTTGTTGTAGTAGTGCTGGGCCGCCGCCTGCACGCCGTAGGTCTGGTCGCCGAAGTACGCGATGTTGAGGTAGGCGAGGAGGATCTCGTCCTTCGAGTACTTCTTCTCGAGGCCGATCGCGAACTTCATCTCTTGCAGCTTGCGCTCGATGGAGGTGTCGGTCGCCTCGGCGTAGGCGGCCTTCTGCTCCTCGGGGTCGGAGAGCTGCTGCGCCTGGGTGATGAGGATGTTGCGCACGAGCTGCATGGTCAGGGTGGAGCCACCACCGCTGGAGCCCAGCTCGCCCGAGCCGACGCTGCCCACGGCCGCGCGCACGAGGCTGGTGACGTCGACGCCGCCGTGGTCGTAGAAGCGGCGGTCCTCGCCGTCGACGGCGGCGGACTTGAGGTTGGGGCTGACCTGGTCCCACTCGAGCTCGACGCGGTTCTCGCTGTAGAGCGTCGCGAAGGCCACGGGCTGCCCGTTCGACGTGCCGTACAGCGTGTTGCGCTGCTGCAGCTTGCCCAGCTCGATGTACTCGGGGATGCTCTCGAAGACGCCGATCGAGCTCGACGCCGTCATGCCGGCGACGGCGATGGCGGGCGTCACGCCGATGGTGACGAGCAGGCCGGCGAGGGCGCTGAAGCCGATGAACCCGAACAACGCCCCGGCGACGGACGTGGGCTTCGATTTCTGGGCAGACATAGGATCAGGGTAAGTGATGCCCCTGACCCCCGAGCTGAACGGAACCACAAATGGTCCTCTGGGAGTACGTGACGACCCCCCTGATGGTGCACAACAGCACCGCGATCCTCAACAACTGGGGCAGCGAGGGGTGGGAGCTCGTCCAGGTGACCCAGGGCCCCGAGGGCGGCCCGGTGGCCTGGTTCAAGCGTCCCCGGTCCGACGCGTGAGCGTCGCGGAGCGCCTGGCAGAGCTCGGCCTCGAGCTGCCCGACGTCGCGGCACCGGCGGGTGCCTACCTGCCGGCCGTCCGCGCGGGCTCCTTCGTGCACACCGCGGGACAGCTGCCCTTCGTCGCGGGCGTGCTGCCCGCGACGGGCAAGGTCGGCGACGCCGACCACCTCGTCTCCCCGGCGGACGCCCAGGCGATGGCGGTCACCTGCGCGCTCAACGCCCTGGCCGCGGCGGCCTCGGTCCTCGACTCGCTCGACCAGGTGGTCCGGGTGGTCAAGGTGACCGGCTTCGTCGCCTCGGACCCGTCCTTCACCGGCCAGCCGACCGTCCTGAACGGTGCCTCGACGCTGCTCGGCGAGGTCTTCGGCGAGGCGGGCCGGCACGCGCGCAGTGCCGTGGGGGTCGCCGTCCTGCCCCTCGACTCGCCCGTCGAGGTCGAGCTGGTCCTCGAGGTCGCCTGACGCGACGCGCGACCGCCGGCGCGACCGCCGGTGCGTCCGGGGCGCACGGACCAGCAGGCGCAGGGACCAAGAGGCGCGGGGACCAGGAGGCGCGGGCCCGTCCCGTGACGGTGCCCGCGCCTCCTGCCCTCAGCGCCGGTCCGAGCGGCGGAGGTCGCGCGCGATGACGGACATGACGGAGGTGTCGGCGAGCGTCGTCGTGTCGCCCACGTCCCGTCCCTCGGCGACGTCGCGCAGCAGTCGGCGCATGATCTTGCCCGAGCGCGTCTTGGGCAGCTCGTCGACGAGCAGCACCGAGCGCGGTCGCGCGATGGCGCCGATGCTCGTCGCCACGTGCCGGCGCAGGTCGTCCGCGTCCTCCGCCTCGGGCCTGCGGCCCTTCGCCCGGGCCCGGAGCACGACGAACGCGACGACCGCCTGACCGGTCGTCTCGTCGGCGGCGCCGACGACGGCGGCCTCGGCCACCGAGGGGTGCGCCACGAGGGCGGACTCGATCTCCGCCGTCGACAGGCGGTGGCCCGAGACGTTCATGACGTCGTCGACGCGGCCGAGCAGCCAGAGGTCGCCGTCGTCGTCGCGCCGCGCGCCGTCGCCCGCGAGGTACCGGCCCTCGAACCGTGACCAGTAGGTCTCGACGAAGCGGTCGTCGTCGCCCCAGATGCCGCGCGCCATGCTCGGCCACGGCTCCGTCGCGACGAGCAGGCCGGCCTCGCCGCGGGGGAGCGGCCGGCCGTCGTCGTCGACGACGTCGACCGAGACGCCGGGGACGGGCGTCTGGGCGGCCCCGGGCTTGGTCTCGGTGACCCCGGGCAGCGGGGAGACCATGATCGCGCCGGTCTCGGTCTGCCACCACGTGTCGACCACGGGCGTCGTCCCGCCGCCGATGACCTCGCGGTACCAGGACCACGCCTCCGGGTTGATCGGCTCGCCGACGCTGCCGAGCAGGCGCAGCGACGACAGGTCGCGGGCCTGCGGGATCTCGCGCCCGGCCTTCATGCAGCTCCGCACGGCGGTCGGCGCCGTGTAGAAGAGGGAGACGCCGTACCGTTCGACGAGGTCCCACCACCGGCCCGGCGCGGGGGAGTCGGGGGTGCCCTCGTAGAGCACCTGCGTGCCGCCGTTCGCGAGGGGCCCGTAGACGACGTACGTGTGCCCGGTGATCCAGCCGACGTCGGCCGTGCACCACCAGACGTCGGTCTCGGGCTTCAGGTCGAACACCACGGAGTGCGTGTACGCGGCCTGCGTGAGGTAGCCGCCCGAGGTGTGCAGGATGCCCTTCGGACGTCCCGTCGTGCCGCTCGTGTAGAGGACGAAGAGCGGGTGCTCCGCCTCGAACGCCTCCGCCTCGTGGTCGGGGTCGGCGGCCGCCATCGCGTCGTGCCACCAGGTGTCACGGCCGTCGACCCAGTCGACGTCGTTGCCGCCGCGCCGGACGACGAGGACGTGCTCCACCGTGCTCGGGCCGGAGGCGCCGGGCGCGTCGTCCGCGAGGGCCGCGTCGACCGCGGGCTTGAGGGGGGCGACCTCGCCCTTGCGCCAGCCGCCGTCGGCGGTGACGACGACCTTCGCGCCGGCGTCGTCGATCCGGGCCCGGAGGCTCTCGGCGCTGAAGCCCCCGAAGACGACGCTGTGGACGGCGCCCAGGCGGGCGACGGCGAGCATGGTGACCACCGCCTCCGGCACCTGCGGCAGGTAGACGACGACACGGTCGCCCGCGACGACGCCGAGGTCGGCGAGGGCGTTCGCGGCGCGCCGCACGTCCGCGGTGAGCTCGGCGTAGGTGATCGTGCGCCGGTCGCCCGGCTCGCCCTCCCAGTGCAGGGCGACCCGGTCGCCGTTCCCGGCGTCCACGTGCCGGTCGAGGCAGTTCACGGACACGTTGAGGCGTCCGTCGGCGAACCAGCGCGCGAAGGGCGGGCGGGACCAGTCGAGCACCTCGGTGGGCGGCATCGCCCAGGTGAGGCGGGTGAGCGCCTGCTCGTGCCAGAAGGCGAGGCGGTCGGCGGCGGCCCTCTCGGCGAGGTCCGGGCCGGCGACGGCCTGCGCGGCGAAGGCCGGGTCGGGGGCGTACCGGCGCGGCGTGCCGGGGGAGGCCTCGGCGGTGGCGTCGGCGGTGGTCGGGGAGGCGTCGTCGCCCATGGGGTGTCCCTTCGCGTCGTTGCGTGGTGCCTGCGTCACGGTACTCCGAGCCGGGCGCTGCTCCTCCCCAGGTCGACGCGTGGCGTCGCCGTCCACGGACCGCGCGGCCGTGGCCGCGTCCGCCCCGTCCGGGACGTGGACTGGACCGCATGGACGTCACGACCGGCACCGTGCCCCTCCACCCGTCCCGCCCCGGCACCCGCCACGGACGCTTCGTGCTGGGCGAGGACCCGGCGGTCCTCCCCGCGGCGCGCGGACGACCGGCGTCCCTCGTGCGCGCCTTCGGACCGTTGGCCGGGCTCGTCGCCGACGAGCGCGTCACCGACGTCTTCGTCAACGGCGGGCACGGCACGTGGGTGGACCGCGGGCGCGGGGCGCGGCCCGAGCCGCGCGTGCACCTCTCCGAGGCCGCGGCGCGCGACCTCGCCGTGCGACTCGTGGCCCTCGGCGGGCGCCACGTCGACGAGGCGTCGCCCTGCGTGGACGTGCGGCTCGGCCGCGGGGTGCGCGTCCACGCCGTGCTGCCGCCCGTCTCGACCTCGGGCACCCTGCTCTCGGTGCGGCTTCCCCGGGCACGATCGCTCGACCTCGCGGCGCTCGCCGACGGCGGCCTCTTCGACGACGTGGGCCGCGAGGGCCGCGACCGCGTCGAGGGCCTCGTCGCCCGGCGTGCGAACCTGCTCGTCACGGGCGCGGGCGGCGCGGGCAAGACCACCCTGCTCGGGGCGCTCCTCGGCGAGGCCGACGAGGGGGACCGCATCGTCACCGTCGAGGACGTCGCCGAGCTCGTCGTCCGCCGCCCGCACGTCGTGTCGCTCGAGGCGAGGCAGCCGAACCTCGAGGGCGCCGGCGGCGTCGACCTCACCCGGCTCGTCCGCGAGGCCCTGCGCATGCGCCCCGACCGGCTCGTCGTCGGCGAGTGCCGGGGCCCCGAGGTGCGCGACCTGCTCGCCGCGCTGAACACCGGGCACGACGGCGGGGCGGGGACCCTGCACGCCAACGGTCCGGCGGACGTCCCGGCCCGGCTCGAGGCCGTGGGAGCCGTCGCCGGCCTGGGGCCCGCCGCCGTCGCGCGCCAGGTGGTCAGCGCGATCGACGCCGTCCTGCACGTCGAGCGCACGCCCGAGGGCCGGCGCCTGGCGCACCTCGGCAGGCTGCGCCTCGACGGCGACCGGCTCGAGGCGGTGCCGCTGTGAGCGGGGCGCCCGGGACACGTGGGGACGGTCGGGGGACCGCCCGCCGTCGGCGCGCGGAGGACGTCGACGCCTCCGCGACCGTGCGCCGGCTCGCCGTCCTGCTCACGGCGGGCGTGGCCCCGGCGGCGGCGTGGGGCCACGTCTCCGAGGCCGCCGGGCACCCGGTCGTGGTCGCGCTCGGCCGGGCGTGCGCGGAGGCCGCCGCCGAGGGACGTCCCCTCGCCGAGGCGCTCGGGGCGGCCGCCCCGCCCGGGGCGGCGGGGACGCCCTGGCGGGGGCTCGCCGCGGCCTGGGCCGTCGCGGAGCGGTGCGGGGCGCCCCTCGCGCCGTCGCTCGACCGGTTCGCGGACGCCCTGCGCGACCTGCACGACGCGCGACGGGACGTCGTCGTCGCGCTCGCCGGTCCCCGCTCGTCGGCGCGGGTCGTGCTCGCCCTGCCGCCGCTCGGTCTGGTGCTCTCGCTCGCCCTGGGCTTCGACGTCGGGCACGTCCTCCTCGGCACGGCGCCGGGCTGGGGCTGCCTCGCCGTCGCCGCCGGCCTCGTGCTGGGGGCCCGCCGCTGGACCCGCCGCCTCGTGCGCCGCGCCGAGCCCGAGGACCCCCTCCCGGGGCTCTACCTCGAGGTCGTCGCGGTGGCCCTGGCCGGAGGCGCGGCCTGGGACGGCGCGCTCGTCACGGCGCGCACGTGCTGGCTCGAGCACGTGGGCGGCGGCGACGAGGCGCCCGCCGACGAGGGCGAGGCGACGGCCGCCCTCGACCTGGCCCGCCGGGCGGGCGCCCCCGCGGCCGTCCTCCTGCGGGCGGCCGCGGAGGAACGTCGTCGCGACGCCCGTGCGGCGGCCCGGGCGGCCGCCGAGCGCCTCGGCGTCCAGCTCGTGCTGCCGCTCGGCGTCTGCGTGCTGCCCGCGTTCGTCGTCGTCGCCGTCGTGCCGCTCGTGCTCTCGCTCCTCTCCTCCACGGACTGGGCGTGAACGGGGCCCTCCACGGACCGGCCCGCGCCGGGCCTGCGCGACCCGCCGCTCGGCGACGCTGGTGCCCACCCGGGGCGGACGCCCCGACCACGCTGCAGAGAGGACGCACCATGACCGCCGACACGACCGCTCCCGCCCGCACGGGGACCACCCTCCCGGACCGCACCACCACCTGCACCGGGGCGCACGCGACCCGGCCGGGTCCGGGCGGCCCGTCCTGCGCGACGACACCGCCCGCCTCCTGCGACGCCCCCTGCGGGCGCTGCCGCCGACGCCGCCTCACGCGCGTCCTCACGGCCGACGACGGCGCCGCGACGGCGGAGTACGCGGTCGTCATCCTCGCGGCCGTGGGGTTCGCGGGACTGCTGGTCACGCTGCTCCGGTCGGACGAGGTGCGCGGGTTCCTCACGGACCTCGTCCGTCGCGCCCTCACGGTCGGGTGACCGGCCGCGCCCGGGACGACGCCGGCGGGGCGAGCGTGGAGTTCGCGCTCGTCCTGCCCGCCCTCGTCCTCCTCCTGGCCGTCGTCGTGGGCGCGGCGGGCGTGGCGACCACCGCCGTGCGCGTGGCCGACGCCTCGGCGGTCGTCGCCCGCCAGGTCGCCCGCGGCGACGCGGCGTCGGCCCCGGCCACCCTCGCCGAGCTCGTGCCGGGGGCGACCATGACGACGGTCGGCGTCGGCGAGTTCGTCTGCGTCGAGGTCACGGTCGACGCGCGGCTGGCCGGTCCGGGCACGACCGTCCCGGTGACCTCCCGCGGCTGCGCACCCCGGGCGGGACGGTGACGCGCCCTCGGGGGACGCGCCTCCGGGTCCTCCTCGACGACACGGGCGGGGCGGGCGTCGTCGGCGTGGCGCTCCTGACGGCGGCCGCGCTGCTCTCCGTCGCCCTGCTCGCCGCCGCCGGACTGCTCGTCGAGCGCCAGCGGACGGCGGGCGCCGCCGACGCCGCGGCGCTCGCCGCCGCCGACGTGCTCGCCGGCCTCGAGGTCGGCGACCCCTGTGGTCGCGCGGGCGCGGTCGCCGCCGCCACGGGGCACCGGGTCGTCGCCTGCGCCCTCGACGGGCCCGTCACCACCGTCACCGCGTCGGCCGTCGGCAGCGGTCCGCTCGTGTCCGCCACCGCCAGCGCCGGCCCTGAGGCCGACGAGGCCGGCCCCGGCGGAGCGTCGGCGGCGGGTGTGTATGGTGTGCACGTCGACCACGCGGGACGATGACGTCGTCACGGGCGCAGGGCCTGACCGCCGGTCCTCCGCCGTCCTCCGAGCCCGGTCCCCCCGTCCGGGTCGCCCCACCACTTTCCCCGAGGAGTCCTGTGCCAGGCACGAAGAAGCTGGTCATCGTCGAGTCGCCCGCGAAGGCGAAGACGATCGGGCAGTACCTGGGCGCCGACTACGAGGTCCTCGCCTCGGTCGGTCACATCCGCGACCTGGTCGAGCCCAAGAACCTGCCGCCCGAGCTCAAGAAGGGCTCGCTCGGCAAGTTCTCCGTCGACGTGGACAACGGCTTCGAGCCGTACTACGTGGTCTCGGACGCGAAGAAGAAGACGGTCACCGAGCTCAAGCGGGCGCTCAAGGCCGCTGACGAGCTCTACCTCGCCACCGATGAGGACCGCGAGGGCGAGGCCATCGCGTGGCACCTGCTGCAAGAGCTCAAGCCCAAGGTCCCCGTCCGGCGGATGGTCTTCCACGAGATCACCAAGGACGCCATCGAGAAGGCCCGTGAGAACACGCGCGAGCTCGACACCGCCCTCGTCGACGCGCAAGAGACGCGACGCATCCTCGACCGCCTCTACGGCTACGAGGTCAGCCCCGTGCTCTGGCGCAAGGTCGGGCCCGGGCTCAGCGCCGGTCGGGTGCAGAGCGCCGCGACCCGACTCGTCGTCGAGCGCGAGCGGGAGCGCCTCGCCTTCGTGTCGGCGAACTACTGGGACCTCACGGCCACGTTCGGTCCGGCCGACGGCGGGCAGCCGTTCGCGTCGCGGCTCGTCCGCGTCAACGGCACCCGCGTCGCCGCCGGTCGCGACTTCGACGACCGCGGCCGCCGCAAGGGCGACGTCGTCGCCCTCGACGAGGCCGCCGCGCGCGCCCTCACGGTCGCCCTCGAGCGCGACGACGTCGCGGTCGTCGTCGGCGGCGTCGAGTCGAAGCCTTACACCCGTCGTCCGGCGGCCCCCTTCACGACGTCCACGCTGCAGCAGGAGGCGGCCCGCAAGCTGCGCTTCTCGGCCCGACAGACCATGAGCGTCGCGCAGTCGCTCTACGAGAACGGCTACATCACCTACATGCGCACCGACTCGCCCGCGCTGTCGCAGCAGGCCGTGTCGGCGGCACGGTCTCAGGCCGCGTCGCTCTACGGGCCCGAGACCGTGCCCGAGAAGCCGCGCGTCTACACCGGCAAGAGCAAGAACGCGCAGGAGGCGCACGAGGCGGTCCGCCCCTCCGGCGACACGTTCCGCACGCCCGGTCAGCTCGAGGGAACCCTCCGCGGCAACGACTGGAAGCTCTACGACCTCATCTGGAAGCGCACCGTGGCCTCGCAGATGGCCGACGCCAAGGGCTCCACCGCCTCCGTCGTCGTGGCCGCCACCGCTCCCGCCGAGGTGGAGGGCCTGCCGGCCCGGTCCGAGGGGGGCACGCTCGCCGAGTTCACGGCGTCCGGCACCGTCATCACCTTCCGCGGCTTCCTCGCGGCCTACGAGGAGGGCCGCGACGAGGACCGCCACGGTCCCGCCGACGCGGGCGACGCGAAGCTGCCCCCGCTCCGTGAGGGCCAGTCGCTCGCGCTCGACGACGTCGAGGCCAAGGGCCACGACACGAGCGCCCCGCCGCGCTACACCGAGGCGAGCCTCGTCAAGACCCTCGAGGAGCTCGGCATCGGCCGCCCCTCGACCTACGCCGCGATCATCTCGACGATCGTCGACCGTGGCTACGTCACGCCGCGGGGCACGGCCCTCGTGCCGAACTGGATCGCGTTCAGCGTCGTCCGCCTGCTCGAGGAGTACTTCGGCGACCTCGTCCAGTACGACTTCACCGCCGGCATGGAGGACGACCTCGACCGCATCGCGGGCGGCGACGCCGACCGCGTCGACTGGCTCAACGGCTTCTACTTCGGCAACGACAGCCACCGCGGCCTCCGCACGGTCATCGACAACCTCGGCGAGATCGACGCGCGCGACATCAACTCCGTCGACCTGGGCGACGGGGTCACGCTGCGCATCGGGCGGTACGGCCCGTACCTCGAGGCGCCCGGGGAGGACCCGACCACGCCGCGACGGGTCAACGTCCCCGAGGACCTCGCCCCCGACGAGCTCACCCCGACCCGCGCGCGCGAGCTCATCGACGCCCCCGTCGTCGGTGACCGCGTCCTCGGCGTGAACCCCGACTCCGGCAAGGAGGTGCTCGCGAAGGACGGCCGCTTCGGCCCCTACGTCACCGAGCGCACCCCCGAGGAGCCCACCACGACGGTCGACGCCGCCACCGGCGAGGTCACCGAGGGCGCCGCGGCGGCCCCGAAGAAGACCGCCGCGAAGAAGGCGGCGCCCAAGGAGCGCACCGCGTCGCTGTTCAAGACCATGAGCGTCGACCAGGTGGACCTCGAGACGGCCCTGCGCCTGCTCGACCTGCCCCGCGTCGTCGGCGTCGACCCCGAGAGCGGGGCCGAGGTCACCGCCCAGAACGGGCGCTACGGCCCGTACCTCAAGAAGGGCACCGACACCCGGACGCTCCCCTCCGAGGACGCCATCTTCGACATCGACCTCGACGGGGCGCAGGCGCTCTTCGCCGAGCCCAAGTACGGGGCCCGTCGCGCGAGCAGCGCCCTCAAGGAGTTCGAGGCCGACCCCGTCAGCGGCAAGCCGATCAGGGTCAAGGACGGTCGCTTCGGCCCCTACGTCACCGACGGCGAGACGAACGCGACGATCCCGCGCGGCGAGACCGTCGAGGAGGTCGACTTCGACCGCGCCGTGCAGCTGCTCGCCGACAAGCGCGCCAAGGGCCCGGCCAAGAAGCCCGCGGCGAAGAAGCCGGCTGCCAAGAAGCCGGCCGCGAAGAAGCCGGCCGCGAAGAAGCCGGCCGCCAAGAAGCCGGCCGCGGGGACGGCGACGACGACCGCCGCGAAGAAGCCCGCCGCGAAGCGCTCGACGACCACCGCGACGAAGACGACGACCACCGCTGCGACGACGTCGACGGCCGCGGACGGCGTCGAGGGCTCCGGCGCGTGACCGGGCCGTTCCTCACCTTCGAGGGCGGCGACGCCTCCGGCAAGACCACGCAGGCGACGCTCCTCGAGGCGTGGCTGCAGGGCCGCGGGCACCGCGTGGTGCGCACCCGCGAGCCCGGCGGCAGCGACCTCGGCCTCGAGCTGCGGCAGATCGTGCTGCACCGACGCGGCCACGTGTCACCGCGGGCCGAGGCCCTCCTCTACGCGGCCGACCGTGCCCAGCACGTCGCCGAGGTGGTGCGCCCCGCGCTCGAGCGCGGCGACGTCGTCCTGCAGGACCGCTACCTCGACTCCTCGGTCGCCTACCAGGGCGCGGGACGCGTCCTCGGCGGCGACGAGGTGCGCGACCTCTCGCTGTGGGCCGCCGAGGGGCTCCTGCCCGACCTGACCGTGCTGCTCGACCTCGACCCCGTCGTGGCCCGTGCCCGGCGGGCAGCGGACGAGGGCCGCGCCTGGGACCGGCTCGAGGCCGAGGCCGACGACTTCCACGGCCGGGTCCGCGAGGCGTACCTCGCCCTCGCGGCCGCCGAACCGGGACGGTTCCTCGTGGTCGACGCCGGCCTGCCCGTCGACGAGGTCGCCGCGGCGGTGCGCACCCGTGTCGCCGCGGTGCTCGACGACGTCCCCGCGGGGGCGACGCGAGCGTGAGCCCCTGGGACGGCCTCACGGGACAGGACGACGCCGTCGCCCTGCTCCGCGCGGCGGCCTCGCACGACCCGGGCAACGCCTCGATGACGCACTCCTGGCTGCTCACCGGGCCGCCCGGTTCCGGCCGGTCGAACCTCGCCTACGCCTTCGCGGCGGCCCTGCTGTCGCGGGGTCCCGAGGACGAGGAGTCGACGGGTCGCCAGGTGGCGGCGCGCAGCCACCCCGACCTCGCCGTGCTCAGCACCGAGCGCGTCGTCATCACCATCGACGAGGTCCGTCGGCTGGTCAGCGCGTCGCAGTTCTCGCCGTCGGTGGGCCGGTACCGCGTCGTCGTCGTCGAGGACGCGGACCGCATGACCGAGCGCACCTCGAACCTGCTGCTCAAGGCGCTCGAGGAACCGCCGCCGCGCACGGTGTGGGTCCTCTGCGCCCCGAGCGAGGCCGACCTCGTCCCCACGATCCGAAGCCGCGTGCGCAGCGTGCGCCTCCGGACCCCCAGCGTCGAGGACGTCGCCGACCTGCTCGTCCGGCGCGACGGCGTCGACAGGGCGACGGCTGTCGTCGCGGCACGGGAGGCGCAGAGCCACATCGGCATGGCCCTGCGGCTCGCCCGCGACCCCGGCGCGCGGGAGCGGCGGGCCGCGACGCTCCGCACGGCCCTCGAGGTGAGGTCGGTCCCGGACGCGGTCCGGGCCGCGGCGACCCTGCTCGCGCTGGCGGGCGACGACGCGAAGGCCATCACCGAGGAGCGCGACGCGCAGGAGCGCGAGTCGGCCCTCCGGAGCCTCGGCGTCGCCCCCGGCGGGACGGTGCCGCCCGCGCTGCGCGGTCAGCTGCGCGCCCTCGAGGAGGACCAGAAGCGCCGTGCCACCCGCAGCCTCCGCGACGGGCTCGACCGCATCATGGTCGACCTGCAGTCGCTGTACCGGGACGTGCTCCTGCTGCAGCTGGGCGTCGTGGGCGAGCCGGTCAACGAGGCGGTCCGCGACCGTCTCGACGCCGCCGCCCGCTCGTCGACGCCGGCGAGGACGCTGGCCGTGCTCGACGCGATCACGACCGCGCGACAGCGGGTGGAGGGCAACGTGGCGCCGGCGCTGGCGCTGGAGGCCCTGCTCGTGACGGTCAGCAGGCACGGACGCGCGTGAGGGATGATGGGCAGATGAGCGACACGACCCCGCCGCCCGGCCTCCGCGAACGCAAGCGGGCGGCGACCCGTCGGTCGATCCAGATGGCCGTCCTCGAGCTCGTCCGTGAAGAGGGCGTCGAGCCGGTGACGGTCGACATGGTCAGCCGTCGGGCGGACGTCTCGCCCCGCACGTTCTTCAACTACTTCGCCTCGAAGGAGGACGCCCTCGTCGGCGAGGTGCCGTCGTTCGTCGAGGGTGCTCCCGTCGACCGCTTCGTCGCCGACCGGGACCGGCCGGTGCTCGAGGGCCTCGTCGACCTCATCGACCTGTCGCTGCGCGGCTCGACCGACGACCACGACCTCGTCCAGACGCGCCGCAGGGTGCTCCGGGCGCACCCCGACCTGTTCGCGCGTCGCGTCGCGGGCATGCGCGAGTTCGAGGAGGGCCTCGGCGTCGCCGTGGCCCGTCGGCTCGAGGCCGACCAGGACGCCGACGGCGGGCCGGAGTCGCGGGCGAGCCGGGCGCACCTGGTCACCCTGGTCGTCATGGCCGCCCTCCGGCACGCCTGGGTCGAGTGGGCGGACGACGACGACGACGAGCACCTGTCGGACGCGGACCGTTACGGCGTCCGGGCCCGGCTCGAGACGAGCTTCGCCCAGCTCGCCGAGCTCGTGTCACGCGAGGGCTGAACATCCGCTACAGTGGATGACTGTGCCGCGAGGCACGCGCTCCGGTCCTCCGGGGCACGCCGCTTTAGCTCAGTCGGCAGAGCGTCTCACTCGTAATGAGAAGGTCTGGGGTTCGATTCCCCAAAGCGGCTCCACGAAAGGCCCGATCCATCTCGGATCGGGCCTTTTTCCGTGTGGCCAGGTGCAGCCCCGATTGTGGCCCGCGGCCCTCCTGGCACCCGCGGCTCTCCTGACACCAGCGGCCCTCCCGGCGTCCGCGCCGGTAGACAGGGACGATGACGATCCGATGGGGACTCCTCGGTGCCGGGGGCATCGCCCGCACCTTCGCCGCCGACCTGAAGGGCGCCGGCCTGACCGTGGCCGCCGTGGGATCGAGGGACGCGCAGCGGGCAGAAGCCTTCGTGCGCGACGAGGGCCTCGAGGGCGCGACCGCGCACGGCAGCTACGAGGCCCTCGTCGCCGACCCCGGGGTCGATGCCGTGTACGTCGCGACCCCGCACCCCTTCCACGTGGACGACGCGCTCCTGGCTCTCAGCGCGGGCAAGCACGTCCTCGTCGAGAAGCCGTTCACGGTGACGGCGGCCGAGGCGAGGCGGGTGACGGAGGCGGCCCGCGACTCCGGCCTGGTGGCCCTCGAGGCGATGTGGACCCGGTACCTGCCGCAGTCGGCCCGGCTGCGCGAGGTGGTCCGGGCGGGCACGATCGGCGACGTGCGACTGCTCGTCGCCCGCCACGTGCAGTCGCTGCCGACCGACCCCGACCACCGGCTCAACGACCCGGCGCTCGGCGGGGGCGCGCTGCTCGACCTGGGCGTCTACCCGGTGTCGTTCGCGCACGACCTGCTGGGCGCGCCCACGGCGGTGCACGCCTCGGCGGTCCTCAGCGACCGGGGCGTCGACCGCCGTGTCGCGGTGACCCTCGAGCACGAGGGCGGGGCGACGAGCCAGCTCTACGCGGCCCTCGACGTCGCCGCCCCGAACCCGGCGACCCTCGTGGGCACCGCGGGGCGCATCGAGGTCGACGACACGTTCTACGCACCCGGCGGCTTCACGGTCCTCGACGGCGAGGGGACCGTCCTCGAGCGCCACGAGTCCGACGAGGGGGACCTGCGCGGCATGCACCACCAGGCCCTCGAGCTGCAGCGCCTCGTCGAGGCGGGCGAGACCGAGAGCCCCGTCCTCACGGGTGCGGAGTCGGTGGCCGTCATGGCGACGATGGACGAGGTGCGCCGGCAGGTGGGCGTCCGGTACGCCGCCGACGACCCCGCCTGACCGGAGCCCGCGACCCCCGCCCGGGGGTGGAGCGGCGCCCCGGGTCTCGTACCATGGTCGCCGTGACGGATCAGCACGAGCACGAGCACGACGCGAGGCCCGCCGACGCCCGCACGCAGCCTGCCGACGACGCGCCCTCCGCGGAGGTCGGCGCGACGGCCGCCTCGCCCGGGACCCGCGGCGGTCGGGGACGGGCCGGCGCCCTGGGGGCGACCCTGCGCCGGCACCCGCGGGCGACGCTCGTGACCGCGGGCGCCCTCGTCGTGGCCCTGCTCGGCACCGGGGCGGTCGCGGCCGGCGCCGCCTCGGCCCCAGGGGCGCCCGTCGCCGGTCCCGCGGAGCCCGGTGCGGCCCCGACCGTCGAGGTCACCACGACCCCGACCGCGGTGCCGACGGCCGACCCCGCGCGCTCGGTGCCGGGCGCGGTCCCGGCCCCCACGCGCCTCCGGACCTGCTCGGTGGCCGCGGCCGCCGCCGACGCGCGACTCGGCCAGTTCGAGGGATCGGTCGTCGACGCGTCGACGGGCGAGGTCCTCTTCGACCGCAGCGGGAGCACGCCGGCCCGCACCGGGAGCGTGCTCAAGACCCTCACGAGCGCCGTGGCGCTGGCCACCCTCGGGCCCGACGCACGGCTCACCACCCGGGTGACGGGCGACGCGGCGTCGGGCGCGGTGGCGCTGGTGGGCGGCGGGGACGCGACCCTCAGCGCCGGCGGCCCCAGCGTCTACCCGGGTGCACCGACGCTCGGCGACCTCGCCGGCCAGGTGAAGGCGTCGCTGGGCGCGCAGCCGGTGACCTCGATCACCCTCGACGCCACCTTCTGGGACCCCGCCGACAAGTGGCACCCGAGCTGGAAGCGCAGCGAGCAGACGATCGGGTACCACTCCGAGGTGACGGCGCTCATGGTCGACGGCGACCGCGCACAGCCCTCCGCGCAGACGAGCCCGCGCAGCACCGACCCGGTCGGTCGGGCCGGCGAGGCCTTCCGTCGGGCGCTCGTCGACGCGGGCGTCGCCGGGGCCGCGTCCGCGCCGATGAGCCAGGGGCGGGCCGGGAGCACGACCGTGCTCGGCCAGGTGCAGTCGCAGCCGGTGTCCTCGCTCGTCGCCACGCTCCTGCCCACGAGCGACAACACGCTCGCCGAGGTCCTCGCCCGGGCCTCGTCGAAGGCGGCGGGGCAGGACGGCTCGGCGGCGTCGCTCACGGGCGTGTACCGCTCGGTGCTGTCCTCGACGTACGGCCTCGACGCCTCGACCTCGACGATCGTGGACGGGTCCGGCCTCAGCGAGCAGAACGCGGTGCCCTCGACGACGGTGGCGCGGTTCATGGTGCAGGTGGGCGCGCGCGAGCGGGGCCTCGGCGTCGTGTGGGACGCGCTGCCGGTCTCGGGCCGGTCGGGCACGCTCGCGTCGCGGTTCACGGGGGCGAACGCGGCGGCGCGCGGCGCCGTGCACGCGAAGACGGGCTGGATCGACACCGCGTACACGCTGGCGGGCACGATCGACGCGAAGGACGGCACCCGGCTGACCTTCGCCTTCTATGCCATCGGGAACGTGCAGGACAGCGCCCGTGCGGCTCTCGACACGCTGACGACGGCCGTGTGGACCTGCGGGGACGACCTCACCTCCACCTGATCCGCGACGGGCGCGTCCGTCCCCGCCCCCGCCTCCCGGCCCGCCCGCGGGCCGGCGACGGGGGCAGACTGGGGGCATGAGCAGAGCACTCTTCGTCGTCGACGTCCAACGCGACTTCACCGAGGGCGGCGCCCTCGGCGTGCAGGGCGGCCACCGCGTCGCCGAGGCGGTCACCGCGCACCTGCGGCGGTCACGAGCGGCCTACGACCTCGTCGTCGCCTCTCGCGACTGGCACGACGCCGAGGGCGACAACGGGGGCCACTTCGCCGCCGAGCCGGACTTCGTCGACACGTGGCCCGCGCACTGCGTCGCCGGCACCGACGGCGCCGGGTACGACCCCGGCCTCGACGCGTCGCTCGTCGACGTGCACGTCCGCAAGGGGCAGGGCGCGCCCGCCTACTCGCTCTTCGAGGGCACGACCGACGACGGTCGCACGGTGGCCGAGCTGCTCGACGAGCGCGGCGTCACCGACGTCGACGTCGTCGGCATCGCGACCGACCACTGCGTGCGGGCGTCGGCCCTCGACGCGCTCGGGGCGGGGCGCCGGGTGCGCGTCCTCGAGGACCTCGTCGCCGGCGTCGCCGCGGCGCCCAGCGCGGCGGCGCTCGACGAGGTCCGCGGGGCCGGAGGCACGGTGGTCGACAGCGCGGAGGTCGCGTCGTGAGCGTCACGGCCGAGGACCGCCGCCGAGTGCTCGAGGCCGTGCCCACCAGGGTCTTCGTCGGCGGCACGTGGAGCCCCGCGTCCGACGGCGGCACCTTCGACGTCACCGACCCCGCGACGGGCGAGGTGCTCGTCACCGTCGCCGACGCCACCCCCGAGGACGGCGCCCGCGCCCTCGACGCCGCGGTGGCCGCGCAGGCCGCGTGGGCGGCGACCGCGCCGCGCCGTCGGTCCGACGTGCTGCGCCGGGCCTTCGACCTGCTGCACGAGCGCGCGGACGACCTCGCGCTGCTCATGACGCTCGAGATGGGCAAGCCGCTCGCCGAGTCGTACGGCGAGCTCGCCTACGGCAGCGAGTTCGTGCGCTGGTTCTCGGAGGAGGCCGTGCGCGTGGGCGGCAGCTACGGCACCAACCCCGAGGGGACGGGTCGCGCGACGGTGCTGCACCGCCCGGTGGGCCCGTGCCTGCTCGTCACGCCCTGGAACTTCCCGCTCGCCATGGCCACCCGCAAGATCGCCCCCGCACTGGCCGCGGGGTGCACCGTCGTCGTCAAGCCCGCCGAGCAGACGCCGCTGACGACGCTCGCCGTGGCAGCCCTCCTCGCCGAGGCGGGGCTGCCCGAGGGCGTCCTCAACGTCGTCGCCACGACGCGCGCGGCCGACGTCACCGGACCCCTCATCGACGACCCGCGGCTGCGCAAGCTGAGCTTCACCGGGTCGACGCCCGTGGGGTCGCGCCTGCTGGCGCAGGCGGCGCGGAACGTGCTGCGGACGTCGATGGAGCTCGGCGGCAACGCGCCGTTCCTCGTCTTCGAGGACGCCGACCTCGACGCGGCCGTCGAGGGCGCGCTGCAGGCGAAGTTCCGCAACGTGGGACAGGCGTGCACGGCGGCGAACCGCTTCTTCGTGCACGAGTCCGTCGCCGACGAGTTCGTGCGCCGGGTCACCGACGCCGTCGACGGCCAGCGCGTCGGCCCGGGCACCGACGACGGCGTCGACGTGGGTCCGCTCGTCGACGACCGGGCGGTCGACAAGGTCGCCGGCCTCGTCGACGACGCC
>Ga0265797_10001720_pt1 | contig 38196 bp, 40 predicted proteins | sample P2T30metagenome_FD_192433 | JGI IMG/M metagenome (GOLD analysis project Ga0265797, IMG submission 192433) | Plant litter microbial communities from East Loma Ridge, Irvine, California - P2 T30 | ecosystem: Environmental > Terrestrial > Plant litter > Unclassified | place: USA: California...
CCTGGTGCTTTTCTAACATCATGTCCTGGTACGACGTCATATTCCAGTGAGAGATGGCTACTGAGGAGAAGCTCTCTCACTGTCAATACAAACCCTCTCCCGTCTTCTACACTTCCAGTCTTGAAAGCCACCACCACCGACCATTCGCTCGCTCATCTCCTGGTCAGGTTCTGCGGCTCCTCCTTTACCCGCGTCGCCAGTCTAGCACTCTGTCGAATCATCCCTGACCCTCTCCCTCTGACCCTCGATGCCAACGGCCGCTTGGCTTTCACCTTCTTCTCGCCTTCTTCCTTCCCAGCTTCCTTTCCAACCTCGACGACTTTGGCCTCGGCCAGCGTTTTAGCCTCCAGGGCAGCAGCTCGAGTGCGTTCGCACGCTCCGCACGTACCCGCTCGTTTCTGCTCTGGTGTGCGCTCGAGGGTCGATGTTGGACAGACGGTTCCTGTGCGGGTTGCTGGGAGGCATAAGAGGAGGGCACCTGTGGTGGGGACTGGGCAGTTGCTGTTTGGTATGTTAGTTGCGTTTCGTCGGCTTTGCTTGCTTGGATGGGGTATGTTTACTGGGAGGGCTGTTAGCGGTTGAACGGTTCGTTAGTCAGGGAAGGAAGGCCGGCATACCCAGTTGGTGAAGCGGTAGGGGGTGAAGTTGCACATTTTCGGGTGGTTGGGTTTGTTTTTGGAAGTTGGGTTTGTTGATGGCGAAATGGATGGATGGGTGTGTTGGCAGTGGTGTTGTTTGGTTTCTGGCTTGGAGCTGTCGAGGATTGGTGATGGATGTCATGTTGGTGTCGAGGCGCACATGTCAGTGAAGGCACGCGACTTTCACTTCGCGTGAAGTGAATCAAAGTCATCTTCTCGTGACTTCACTCGCGGAGACGAGGTCTGATACCTCACTTTACTCTCTAGCACATAGCAAGTAAATGCCGTTCCGTCTGTTTTCCTTCAAAGTCGATCATCTCAGGTTTTTCCAATCATCTATTGGTCGTAATGATCGATTGCCACAGCCTGTCGATAACCGTATCAGCTGTATCCTCGAAAGGTTTGAACAGCGATCAGAATGTGGTACGGCTTGGAATTCCGCAGATCTTTTTTTGGTGGTGGGAAACGACGGGAACGCCATGTTGCTCTAGACAGATCATGTCAAACTCGGTTGTGTCCAATGATTGCCTTGACCAAGATCAGTACGCTCTTTGTTTACTCGACGGGAGACAGGCACCCATGAAGGACTTGGCGGAACACTCAGTAAAGTGGAGAAAAATGAAAATCAAACTGAATAGAACGATCTACAGCCTGTTACGCTGCCTTTCAGACGCAGCAATGGATACTTCATCCCGTGCGATATTGGTGAAGTTACGTGCATGTCAACTTCGAAGGTCGAGACAAGGGTATGGTGTAAATTAGTGTACACCCCTTAGCGCCGAAAGATCCCGCGCCAATCGGTCGATGTGAGTGAATCATCACGTGATGATGTGTTTGCCACTCGACTGTGCATGCAACCACCACAATGATCGAGAGTAATCTCTAACCATTGGCTGGCAGCCATTCTCATCCAGATATATCCTCGAGCCGAGTGCTTCGACTCTTCATGAAGGCTGCTGCAATAGTGCTGTACTGTGCTACCCGAATCTGAACGATCGTGAAGACAAATCCATCGGGACAAGCTACCGCCAATGCTGCTTACACCTGTTGCGATACATCTGCTCCCCGAGAGAAATGGTGTTTTCTCGAGGGCTCTCCGTTCGCGCCCTATGTACTTTACAGTCACATGTAAGGGCATGCTAGAACTGGGCAGATGCAGTTGTCTCCGGCTTCGTCCGATAGAAATTCCGATTTTACCGTCTTGCTCGCGTGCTTCTCCACCAATAATGGCATAGGCAAAGTCTGGGGGATTTGTATTCCTTAGAAGGGAATACACCTCATGAAGTATGCAAGCGAGAAGATTTGCGGACGAACCTCCGTTGATTCTGCACGCGTTGTCTCGAGGTGTAGATGATCGGGGTACGTCCAAGTCGCACATAGATAGAGCAGCTACTGCAACATCCACCTCCCTATGTATGTATACAACGAATATGACTGTGAATGTCATTACTTAAGCTCGGGTAGTAGAAGCATAGGAAATTGTTATGTAGAGATGACTGTTGTTCTGCATGCATCTGCCAGTTCGCAAGGGCCTCGGCAGACCTCTCTGCAGCAAAAGGAAGCACTTTTGTCTCCGCTCGTGCGTACTCCGCGACATCCCCCGCGAGCTCTGACTACAACGATACACTACTGACGTCTGGCCTGCTTCTGCCTCCAGTCACGAGAGAGCCCCATTCTCGTCTCGTCTCGACTCTTTCACTTACATCTGTACTGTACTATTACTCCCGTCGACCACTCGCCTGCTGCCATTGCCTACTGTCAATTAATCGCCCGCCATCCCTCCACAGGCTCGCTTCGTGCCTCCGACGCTCCTCCACCACGACCACCCGTTGTTCCGGCTAAGGCCTTCGGGCCTTGTGCCCCAATATCGCCTGCAAAATGGCCTGGAAGGCGACGGCTGAGCTGTCGAACATGATAAAACACTATGCGAACTTCCCTGCGACTGGTGTGTCGCTCAGACAAATGTAGGCACGAACCGCGCATTGAAAATACAGCAAGGGCCGATGTCGGACGAGGAAGATATCCATGGGGCTGACAACAGGGAATATAGGGTGCAGTTTGGTAGCAATCCTTCAACGGGTGAGTTGTGATTGCCTTCTCACATGAAGGATGAATGCAGTCGACTAACCTCGGGCGGCTTCAGGCACTTTGTTCCGCGCATCACAATTCCTGTCAGAAGAGCTTCCCATTCGATTGGCGCATCGTGTCGAGGAGCTCGCAGACCTGCCGGATGGCTTGAACGAGATGCCGAGCATCAAGCGGGTGCAAGACTGGTATGCGCAGTCTTTTGAGGTAAGACGAAAATGATCTCAGAATCGCCGAAAATGGGCGCTCACATTCGTCGCAGGAGATCACTACCCTTCCAAAACCCACCCTGAGTGCCGAAGTCAAAGAGCGCCTTTCAAGACCGATCAAAAACCCAAGAGTTGCAAAGGCCTTGAGCGAGACATCCGCAAATCCCAGTGTCAAGCCTGGCCAATATCGATCACAACCTGCGAAAACGACAGACAAAGAGAATGGCAACGGCGAATCAAGAGTGAATGGCCTGCGAAAGTATTACAGTGGCACAGCAGAGGACAACGGACAATGGCCACCAGAGCTGGCTGATTACAACAACAAGTTTGCTGGCACGCTCGAGAAAATCAAGCGGAGACACGATCCAGTCGTTACCACAGTTGCGCAGGGCATCCTGGAATACAAACGGAAACGACAACGCATGCAGATAGATCACAACATTCAGGCTTTCTTGGATCGATTCTACATGAGCCGTATAGGAATACGCATGCTCATTGGACAACACATCGCTTTGACTGATCAACGGACACATACAGACCCCAATTACGTCGGCATAATTTGCACAAATACCAACGTGCGGGACTTGGCGCAGGAGGCCATCGAGAATGCACGTTTCGTTTGCGAGGATCACTACGGCTTGTTCGATGCACCAAAGGTTCGCTTGGTCTGCCCGCCAGACCTCAACTTCATGTACGTACCAGGACATCTGTCGCACATGCTGTTTGAGACCCTCAAGAACAGCTTGCGAGCTGTTGTCGAGACCCATGGTGCGGACAAGGAGGAATTTCCTGTGACACAGGTCATTGTCAGCGAAGGTCGTGAAGACATCACCATCAAGGTTAGCGACGAGGGTGGAGGAATTCCCCGCAGCAGCATTCCACTGGTATGGACTTATATGTACACCACCGTCGACCAAACGCCCAACCTGGACCCGGACTTCAACAAATCAGACTTCAAGGCGCCCATGGCAGGCTTCGGCTATGGCCTTCCCATCTCTCGCTTGTATGCGCGCTACTTTGGCGGCGATCTCAAGCTCATCAGCATGGAAGGCTACGGCACAGATGTCTACCTGCACCTAAATCGCTTGTCGTCGAGCTCCGAGCCTCTGCAGTGACAGCGACCAGTCATGAGGGATGAATGGATCAACCAGTCCTCGCAGAGCCGCGGCAGCGGCGCTGTAGGGAGATTCGGGATGACGGCCTCACGTTCATCCCAGGGATTGACGCGCGTCGGAAGACAACAGAGGGAAATGCCAAGCTTGACGCTCTCAAGCATGGCGATGAAGTTGAAGAGCCGGGGTGTCGGCCCAGGAGACCCGACAAAAGGTAGGGAAGTGAGCGCGAGAAGGCAGGTTGGCGATGCGGAGAACATGGTCAACCCGACGACCGAGACGCCGTGGTGGAGGCAGGTTGGGATGGAGGAAGGTATTTGAGGCGAGGAACTTGGGAGGACTGTGGACGAGTAAATGCGTTCTGCTTACTCGCTCGCAGCGAGCGCAAGTCATCTTGCTACCCACGACTTTTTCATTATCATTGTTACTCTCACACTTGGGACGATCTCCAGAACGCGACTTTTGTGCACGAGATGGACGGCAACTTCTTGGCGCTCTGGAAACCAGTACATACTAGCGGTCTTGTAAAATCAACTTTTTCACGATCACGACTTCTGTTTGCAGCGGAACACTCGACCTAACCTGTGTTGTAGATGAGGAGTGTTTTCAATACTGGTTACTGATACGGACTCATCGCAGAAGAGTCGATACACACTACCGAACTGACCATCAGCTGTGATAATAACACGGATGTCATTTCTTTGCTCGTTGAATGCATTCCGTCGTTCTAGCCAAGAATCAAAGTCATAAACCTCGTGAAACATGCACCAGCAATCCACGAGCTGGCCGCTCAAATCGTCTCGTCAATGACCGGCCGCCGCTGTGTGCTCGCCCAACAGAACCGAACCCGCGAACGTGCCCGCCACGACCGACAGAAAGTAGCCTACGTTCATGGTCATGACTGCCAGCATCCTAGAAATCGAGAAAAAACATCAGCAGAGATATTCCACAATTTCGCTCTCTAAGGGAGAGAGCAAGAGAACACGAACAGCAAAAAAACAGCGAAGAAATGAACATTCAATCAGAAGAAGACTCACAGCAAATAACTCACAACCACCAGCGATGTGTCCAGCAAAGCTCGGAGGAAAACCTCCAATCCTCGACCGCCGCAGACCCGCCCGCTCCTACTATTACTTGCTTCCCGACCGGTGCGATCGTGATCGTGAAGCTGCTTCCCCAGAGACCCTTCTCCGTAACTGTCGCCTTCATCGTCAACATCCGCTTCTTCCGCACAACACGACGATGGAATCTGATCTGTTGCCGCCGCCCTCCTCCTTCTGGTCCGGGCGAGAACGAGCAGGAGAACTTGCAAACTGCATCTCGCGGCTAACAGGGCGCGGAAGACTATGCAGAGGAGGACGAGGAAGAGGCAGGTCAGGGCGTAGTGGGATGGGCTTGTTGGTTTCCAGGCGGCGGTGTAGAGGGGTGTGGTGGTGGAGGTGAAGAAGGTCATTGGCATTGGCATTGACATTGACATCGACGTTGTAGTCTTTGAGGGGTCATGGTGGTCCATTGGCGGCGATACAGGATGGGTGGATGGAGGAAGTGATTTGAAAGTCGTTTTTTTTTTAGCGAAAGCTATGGGTTCGTTGTTGTTGATGTTGTTTGCAGCAATCATGAACGACCTGACTATTCAAGTGTGTTCGAAAGACTATTGTTGAGAGTCCAAAAAGAAGAATGTCGAAGGCAAATTCGGGCTGGGCTTGATATGTGCTGTTCTTTTGGTGTGAACGACAACACCACGCAGTCTTTCTCACCTGCTCAAATGTGCGCACTTTCGAGCTGCAAGTGAGCGGGTCGCGAGAACTGCAAAAAGATCAATTGGGCATGTCCATCGTGAGAGCAGGTCAGCCGTTGAACGGCTCGATCCACCTTGAAGGCAAAGTCGCAAACTTGCTCACTGGGAGCTTGGCGGCCGAGCACGTATATGTTAGCTACCTTGATGTTTGAACTGAAATGGATAATCAGTCAGGGTCAAGGCTTACAAGGCTCGTTGCGTTGTAGGTGTCATCGATTGTGTTGTGGACGTGTTTTCATGAGCGAATGCGTTGGCGTGAGCTCCTACAAGCAAGCATAAGCATCCAAGGGAAAAACGGCTGTTGAGCGACGGAGGTGTAAGGCGGAGCGGCATGTCATTATAATCTATATCTATGCAACGAATGACGAGAGCGATCTATATTGGATATCAGAACCAACCCAACCCAAAACCAACCGAGCGCCAACGCTAGAACCAGAGCACGTAAATCAGAATAAGAAGAAACGCAACCCGCTCCCGATGCTGAAACCCTTTTGCGAGTAAAAGTGATGCTTAAAAACTGAACAATCCGCTTCTCTTCTTTCCGAAAGGATAGACAACGATTGCACTCAGGAACAGTCCGACCGTGATGCCGATTGCCACCTGGATGACAGAATAGCCGACGTTGAAAGCAATCGAATTTAGTCCCCCGCCAGTGGTGATGGCAGCGGCGTCGAGAGTTGAAGAGCCATTGGTAGCATTGCCAGTGATCTGGTCTGCGGATGCAATGCCAGAGACTAGAGAGCCGGAAACGGCAAGACCCGAAGGAACCTGGACGAAAATGGCCGGCAACATGGCAGCGGCTGCAAGACCATAGCCGACGCGACGGGTTTGGCGCACAAACATGGACTCGGCGTCGCTGTTGGCGAATCCTTCTTCGACCTTCTTTGGGTGGCTTGTCGAGTCTTTCTTAGACTTTATGCGCAACACAGAGCGCTTGAAAGCCTTCCAGCGGGGTCGAAGGATGTCTTCCCACAGATCGAGCAGGCGGTTCTCGATACGGGAGCCGATTCGAGAGTAAGTGTTGGCAATGACACCAATGGCAAGTGCTCCAAGCGTGTTGGCGACCTGGCTGTTGCCGCTGAAGCGCTCCGAGGAGAAGAAGTTTACGATGTAGCCGACGAAAGCGATGATCATCATCATTGGGGCCTGTTTCCACTTGGCCTGATTGATGACGATGAGGCAAAGGGTAAATCCAGGCACGAAGAAGAAAAACCAGTGCTTTGGCATCGCGCTCTGACATGTTGTTGACGAGACTGCGTTTCTGTCCATGATGCCGTATATAGCAGTTCCGATGGTGATGCCGAATCCCAAGAAGAGCGAGTAGATAATTGCGTATACCATTCGCACACTTCCAGCAACGATGCTGCGACTTTGTAGCTCCAGCGAAGCGCAAAGCACGATGTATCCTGGCAGGATGAGCGCGATCGATGATTGTGCGAGGGCGGAGAAGCAGAACAAGTTGCCGCCGTTGATGCTTCCAAAGGCTCGGGCGAGGAAGGACGTGACGACTGCAGCGGCAATCTCGAAGACGTTGGCGTAAAGGTCCGAACGAGGGGCAACGACAAGCTGCAGAATTCCCACTATACATCCCAGCAAGAAAGCGATCGGGAGGTCTATCAGCCGCGCACCGAAAGCGAATGGGCCAACACAGACAGATGCCAGGCCGTAGACGGGAATCCTGACCCAGGTGCTGTGCTTGGGCTTACGCGATGCGACCTCCTTAAGTCGCGCCGTAGCATCTTCCACCCCGATTCTATCATGCACCACTTCTTTGTAGACCTCGTGGACGTCTCTAAGCTTGCCGAGATCCAATCCCTGTGCGACCTTGACAAGCTTGACCTCGGTGGTGTGCGTGTTTGGGTCATCGAATGACATGATCATCGATCCTGGAATGTACAGGAATTGAGCCTCTATCTCCAGGACACGAGCCGACATGGACATGTACTCTTCCAGTCGGTGGGTCGGCGCACCATACTGCATCAGAGCACGACAGAGCTTCATCAGATACTTCTGTCTCGCAATCGTCTCGGCAATGTGTACAGTGATTCTGATCTCTTCAGCAATCTTTGGTCGACTTTTTTTGTAGAGAGCGTTGATAGCGCTGTAACTGCGTGATTTTTTTTGTTCCTTTAGGCGTTGTTGTACTTGTTCGCCAAGGCCGGTAACACTAGGAGATCCAAGGGAAGCCGATGATCCGACAAGATGTGCGAGCGAAGAGTTCGAGGGACTCCTGTGTTTTGGGGAGTACCAGTGGCGCGAAGAAGACCCACGGCGGTCTGGAGTGGAAGTACCAGATCTCGGTGGTGAGTTGTTTGGCGTCGCATCAACGCTGTAAATGGCTGTGTCGCCACTATACGACCTGATGTGCGCCTTTGGTACGTGGCTTGGTGCGTGGCTCGAAGATCTCCGGCGATCGCCATGGTCCTGTGGCTGGTTGTAAAGCTTAAGAAGTGCTCCCAAAACGCCGCCGCGGTATTCTTGTGGCCGTGGAGCGTAATCCTCGATGAAGTGGCTTTCCTCAGTAGGCGTGACTGCACCTGAACGTAGCCCTGAGCTCGCTTCTCCTCCGAGGCCGGAGTGATGTAGGGTGTGTTTCCGTACGAGCTTATGCGCCTCGGAAGTGTCAGGGCCGTTTTGGCGAGTGAGTGGAGGTGAATACTCGGAATCATCGTCGTCGTCCACGATTGCACTCTCGTTCCTATGGCGCTTGAACTCTTTCAAAGGAATATCCTCCATGCGCAACTCCGGCACTTTCGACCTGCTGAACCTTCCGAATGATCTATCAGGGGAATTGCTCCTGGAATTGCTCCTAGAATTGCTTCTGGAGTTTGGCTCTGACTGCGCACGTTCAGATGATTCGAGACGCTTGCCTCTTTCAAACGCCTCACGGGCTTTTTTCTTCCTAAGTTTGCCTTGCTCGTCTCCACTTTCCTCGTGCTCTTCCAGAATGACTGTTGGTGTTCCTTGGTCCGAAGGTGTCCTCCTGATAGCAGGTCTCGGCCGAGGCAACAGATTCGAGTCGAATGCCTTGTAAATCTGAGCGGTCTGCTGTGGCGAGAGATCCGGGAAGAGAGATTTGTTTCCATCACGAGGTGCTAACCTGACATCGTTATTCCCACCAGGTTGCCAGAGACCACCGCCAACCGGAGTGACCTTCCCGCTAGTTTCGGGCGATTCCACCCTGCTGCCCGACGGTGGTGGCGATGACCTTCGGGTTTCACTCGTAACCTCGATAAAGCTGTTACGCGCACTTCGGCCTCGGGGATCCTCACCAAAGCCAACTCGCTTCTTCTTGTCTCTCGGTCTCTCGGCACCCCGGCTTTGCGGTTGACTATCGTCAGCGCTCGACATGTTGCCACTTTTTGGTTTGGGAGAGTTCAGTGGAGGCGAACTCGAACTCGATGCATTGTTGATAGCTGCATAGTCCCCAAATGGATCGGGAAATTCTTCCACTGGTGTAGACATCTTGGCTGAAAGAGATGTTCGTTTGGATGTCGATCAGCACCTAGACAAAGAAACCGGGCACCGTCCAGTCGAGATATCGCCGCTTTCAAAGATTCCGATATTATAAGTCCAGTGTGCCTGCCCGGACAAAGAAAGTCGTAGCGAGGGTAGAATGAAGAATGTCCAGTTAATGATACCCGTGGTGGCGCACGATGAACGCAGTGTACATGTACAAGAACTGCAGAGATCGCAATGACAAGGTCGGAAGCGATCGGTTGGAAGGAAGACGCCTGTATTTCCAGAAATGCTGAATCGATGCAAGGGCGAACAGCGTCGGACGTCGGCAACGTACGATAAAGTGCAACAGCAACAAGTCAGTACTTGCGAATGATGATCAGAGAGCAGGAGATAACAAAATGTAAAAGCAGCAGACACGAATGAGCAGATGTTGACAGCGCCCAACGCGATGTCGTGCGCACCTTGACGCGGCAGAGAGGATACACGAACGGGCTCAGCGAGATAAGACAAGAGGAAAATAGCAGAGCATCAGACGGAGAGTCAGGGCCGGTGGCGGTATAAGCTTTCCAACGACAAGCGCGTTGCAAGCAAGGAACCCACATGTTCTGCGGCACCTGGGCCAACGGGGCCATAGCGGTGGCATGGTCGGCGAGCACGAACGGCTTGGTCGCCCAAAGACACGAAAGATAGGAGCCACAAGCTATGGAGCAGAAAAAAAGATGGCATAAGCAGGCTGTCGAGAGGGTTCTGGCGCTATCGCTCGACCCACCCAGTCGCGCTTAGTTTCTTCGTCCGCGGGCGGCTTCTGGCGAGTCCTGAACATCTGGTGAGAGCTCGTTGGCTCTGGTGGGATCGAGCAGGTGTCTCGACTTGGATAGCACAACAACGCCGGTGGTGCTAGTCGTGGAGGTGTGGCCGTCGGGGCGGGCCCCATTGGGAGAGATTGCGGATGCTGCATAATTCTGGAGTGTGAGTGTGGACATGGATGTGTGGGCACGATTTCACAACGCTGTGGGTCGAAGGGACTGAGGGAGAAAGAGGCGGGACTCGGTAGCGTTCGTGCGATTTTCGCTGGCGCCGAGCACGGCCGTGTTCCGGTCCTTGGTGTCTCGAGGAATACTGTAATAATAATACACAGTAATCATACTTTACGGTATGGCATGCCGTGCCATGCCGCACGCCTTACATACACGGTTGACGTGGCTTGAGTCGTCATGATCGATATTGTGAAGGCCAAAGCCGTTGGGGACATGTGAATCTAAGACAAGAGGAAAATCTTGTATCAAGTCCGAGACAAAAAGGACAGCCCTACAGTACAATGAAAGATACTGAGACATTGGCAGCGAATACAAGACAAGAGGACTACCTCGTGCAAGTGTGTAATTACATATGTACAGCAGTAGTCGAGGCAGCAGTTGGGCCTCCCACAACCGGCTCGGTGGGAAGCGAAATGGAAAGAAAAGGCATGTGAAAGAGGGACCACCGAGGAAAAGAGTCTCGAGATACCGAAAGCGGCAATCCGTTCAATCGTGCAGGTAGCCCTACAATCAGATCAAGGCCCGAAGGTTTGCGCTGTCTTCGAACGATGATAATCCAGGGCGATTGAGGTTCCACTTGGGATGATATGGAAATAGACAAGCTTTGTTCGCAACGACATCCTGCGTGTTTCGTGCTGTCTGAGACAAGCCACGTCGTCAGTGACGAGTCGACGGACAAAATGGTGGTAATCGACCGAGAACGATACATAACGACGGCTGGGTACGACGACGACGACGACGACGTTGCCAGTCCTCCCTCCCTCCCCTGTTCACAATGATGATGAACGACGAGACGAAACACCAATGACGGAACGCATGCCCGTGCATTGTAGCTACACAGCCTTGCGGACACCCCTGTCCAGATGAGTAATATCATCAGACTTTCACGACGATCGGTAGCCTGTATGTAATATTTCAATTCCATCATCATTTCATCTACACACCCACAAGATTACATGTACCAGCTCCAGCGACTTCACGTCCCGTGACGATTGAGCGAACGAACATCTACACGTGCAGAATATCTACTGTACGTCGATCGACACCACAGCTTCGCCCGAGGGAAAAGTGGGAAGACAAGAGTCTAGAATCGCTTCAAAAGTCAAGTCCACAACTTTAGGCAAGACCCACCAAACTAACGTGATCCTCCCCCAAGACCCCAAGAGCAAGATAGCGCCCACTGGGTGGCGGTCAGGAATCAGACAGCGCAAACGCTTCTAACCGATCGGACCCATCCAACCATCCCAAGCCCTTCTCGACCCTTCACTACTACTACTAAAAAAAGTGCAAACCCCTGCCTACTTGGTGGCTACTTTACTACAGTACATAGGCCACTACTGTACGATCCTAGCGTCTGACGATTTTCGCGTGGCTACTGTATTGCAACTAAACTGAGCGATATGGCTAATCGACTGGGGTTGATGGACGAACAACCTACTACTATCGTACATATGTACTACCGTTGGGGCGAGACTGCATCATACCAAAAAAAGCGTCCCACTGTGCTACAACATGGCGGTGAAACACACATCACAGCACTTTGCTGCTCTCTGGAGGTACTCTTCGTTTTCCGCAATCGAAAGGTCTGAGCCGACGTGATGTGATTGAAGCAATCTAAGCTAGTAAGTAAACAATAGTCAGGTGGGCAGAGCACACCCATCCGTTCAAACAACTTTCGTGTCATCTCATCGCATTCATTCCTGTATCGTAGGTATCATCGAAAAGGCACCTTGCTACCACCACTGCCGCGCCCAATAACCCCATTCCCATTCCCATTCCCATTTCCACTCTCACTCCCATTCCCGCTATACCCACTATCATTGTTAGCACTAACAACCTCATCCTCCTCGAAATCAATATCGAAGTCCGCTTCATCCTCCCCGTAATTCCCCTTCCCAGCCAAACCCTCTTCACCCCCCTCGTCACCTCCCGCATCCCTCTCCCAGCCCTTCTGCTCCGCGGCCCTGGTGTTCCAGCGTAACGTGCGGCTGATACTATCGAACCACTCGAGCGGCTGGCCCATGACGGTGGGGAAAGGGTACTGGGAAGCGCGCACGACGACCTCGTCGCCGCGGCCCAGCTCGACACGGCCTTTGCCGTCGAAGGAGACGAAAGCGCCGCCGCGGCCCGTCGTGGGCAGGGCGACCTTCAACGCCATGTCGTCGTTCAGCAGCATGGGTCTGAACGATAGAGTGTGAGGGCAGATTGGCGTGAGCAATATGGCTGGGATGTCTGGGTGCACGAGGGAACCGCCTGCGGAGAGTGAGTATGCTGTGCTGCCTGTGGGGGTGCTGAGGATGATGCCATCGGCTGAAATGCGCGTGAGTAAGCTGTCGTTGGCGTAGAGGTCGAGGCTAGAGATGTAGGAGCTGGGGCCGCGGTCGATGACGAGCTCGTTTAGTACTTCGTGTGTTTCGCCCTCGATTTTTGTTGATTGAGGGTCTGGTGTTGTGGGCGAGGGAGCCGTGCTGGTTGCGGTGGAAAGGCTTGTTGTAGACGTCGATGTGGATTGCAAGGCTGAGTTGTTGGCGGTCGACGCTGCCGCGCGGTAGACGGTGCAAGTGAAACGCATGCGCATGTTGACTCGCATACCGGACTCTCCCATGATCTTGTTCAGCTGCTCTTTGTAATTTTCGAACTCGAAATTGGTCAGGAAACCCAACGAGCCGAGCGAGAATGACAAGACAGGCGGGACGATCCTTTGGAACAGCCAAGATGTGAAGAGCACGGTACCATCTCCTCCAAGGGTAATGACCAGATCGAACAGCTCGGGTCGCTCCAAGCAGAGTGGCGGAGTCCAGAACTTCAGCATATCCTTGAACCTTGCGTCCTCTTCCAAAATGCTGTTCATTCCAAACCTTCGACTCTTCTCCAGCTTCGAATCAACGTAGACATTCACACCAACATCCTTCCCATATCGCGGAGTCCTCAGCAACCAGATCGCCAGTTCTCTCGTCAGATTGACCAGCGTATTATCTCTTGCCTTTGTAATAATCATAATATTCCGCACAGCTCTCTTCAGCGGCTTCTTCTGAAGCTGTCGCGAGACCTCACGTACACCAGCCGCGGTCTGCATCAAGCGGCTGTGCGACAGCTGGTCATCTTCTTGTATCTCCTCCAACACCTTCTGGATATCCACGGCATCGCCAAATCTCTTGTGAAAGTAGCACGGCCTCGTAAGCGCTGCAAGGCGCGCGATCGAAGGCGTCGAAGCGCACAATTCGAATCGCGCCGCAGCCCCAGAGCGATGGCCTTGGTCTTTGGGCGTGCACGAGCCTGAGCCTTTCGATTCCCAGTCACCATCGTGCAGCACTGGCGCGGTCTGCTGTAGCGAGCTGGGCATAGGCATCAGTTCGGCACCGGTGGAGAAGCGCCGAGGTGTCGAGTCGAAGAGACCGGTGTCGCGGTCGAAGGAGCTGCGGCGGATAGGTGCGCGAGCGAGCGCATCGCCCAGGATTGAACGGCCGCGACGGTCAGCGTCGCGGCGCGGATCTGGCGTAGAGTTGCCGCTGCGATTCTCCATTGTGATGGACGAGTGTATGGGTGTATCCAAGAGCCGTGGGCGAGTCGTAATTATGAGGTGGCCTTGCTTACACAATCCTTAGAAGCCGGCCTTAGACGGAGTTTGGGGCAGCGGTGATGCCGTCAAGACTGCAAAGATGCGGCGATTGAGTCGGGGTTGATAATGGCGCAGCTAAAATTGTCAATCGACATGGTCATGATCTTGTTGCGAATGGAGTCATTGCCAATGCAGTGCAGTTGATGCGGTAACGGAAACTTGCAAGTCGGGGCGGCATTTGATGAGTGTCTCTGGGCGAGAAAGACACTCTTGGTGAATGATGATGGCTGCCACGGATTGATTGATTGGCGGCATAATTTAGGCAATTCGCCCCGTTCGCGCCCGCCGCCGTTCCGCAGCTGGGAAAGGCAAATGCTTCCTTCTTATTATACATTGTCATTTATTCTTGTGCCACTTGCCGCTGCGTCGGGATGCCTGCAGCTCGCTTCACACCAAACTTTAAAGTGTTTGAAGCCGTTGGTCAAGGCTGGAGGATTCGGCTGGTCAATCGCCGAGTTCAATGCGGGTGCACATGCATCCATGAGTCGTACCTACACAAGTACTGTACAATGGAGGTTCTAACTAATGAGGTACACAGCGCAACAAATGGCACATCACACCAACGAGGAAGAGATAATCGACAAAGTTTCATGTTCATAATACATTAACTGCCCGGGTCCCAGCCAACGAACCAAGCGGTCCTGCTATAGAGTCCCCAGCAACCCAATCAAAAACTCCCGTGGTATCATGCAATCTCCACTCCAACATACTCCCACTCCCTCTACTGAGCATCAGCCTTCTTCTCAACTTCGCTCTCGACACCCCTCTGCAGCGTCTTGCCCTGATCATGCTGCAACTCCCTCTTCTTCTTCTCCGCCTCATCGCCTGTCAAACCCGCCCAAGCACCACCCACAGTCCCACCAACACGGTCACTAACGCCCTTTCCAAGATCGCTCAGCTGGCCCTGGGCCTCCTGGCCTTTACCCTCGGCATTCTGCTGCTCGCCGGCTTTGCGCATGCCCTCGAGACCCAGGGCGCCTCCCACGGCCTCTTTGCCGGCGCCGACAGTCTGGTTCCACGACCCGGCAGATCGGTTGGGGTCGTTAGCCGCGACGCCTTGGGCGCTGACGGAGTAGCCGCCAATGTTGGCGCCGGCGTGGGAGAGTTCCTCGCGGGCTTCGCCTTCGGCTTTCTTTTGCTCGGCTTGGTTCTGGGTTTAGAGGTTAGCGACCGGTGGGTAGCTTGCGGAGCGTAGTGGGTTCACTTACCTTGTCGGCTTGGCTTCCGGTGAGGGATCCGAGAGCAGACTGGGCCGCGCCGGTGGCCTGGTGGAAGGTGTAAGTATTTGTGCTGTATCGTGAGGTAGTGAATTGTCAACAACTTACCGAGTCGACGTAGCTCTGGAGGGTGGAGGTTTCCTTGTCGGTCATCTTGACTGTTGAGTGTGTGGTGTTGTTTTGGTGTGCTTGAGATAGCTGAATTGGACAAGAATATGAGGTAAGTTATACTTTTGCTCTTGAGGTTAAAGTTGAAGAAACGAAAGCAGCTCCAAGTAAGAAGATCTGTTTATTGTCATCGCGCTCAGCAGACCCCACCATCTTCCACTTACCTGACGTCAGAGGTCCGAAAGAAGGAAGAGCGATCGACTAGCCAGAAATCGAGTCACAACCCGGGCACCGTTGCCGATATCTGTCTCAGTTTATCTGTCACCCAAGAGTATGCGGTGACGTCTGCCCTGCTCTCGCTCGACAAGGACAAGATGGATGTGAAACACACGAGCCTCACCATGGCTCCAGCCACCATCGATGAGGCAAGAAAGTGTCTGCGCCCGATGGATGACCTTGTTAAGTTGTCACTATATGTACGAGTGTACACGTGTTGTCAGCAGGCAATTAGGTATGCCGACGAGGGGTTTCCCTAATCACACGATCATGTCAGCCGTGGTACAATGCATCATAGCTATACACGTGTGGGTGTGTGGATGTTTTTCGCATGTGTCATGTTCGTATACTTGCGTGAGCTACATCATATTATCTACAACTAGTCCAAATAAAGAATCGGGTCGGCTTTGAGCCAGATCACCGAGCGAGTATGCGCGGCCGTCTTCTTCTTTTGCGTTGCCAGCAAAGGTATCATTTTTCCAACCAAAAACAAAGATCCGCCAAAACGCCAATTCATTCCTACCAGAGGAACATCGCGAAGATTTAAGGCCAATCATCATCGATCCGTAAATTTCCAATCGTCACACAGGTCTTTCCAAGTGTACAGTTGTAAACTCGGCACAGTCGTCATGCTCTCTGTCCTCTTCACGCTCCGACATCGCCCCACTCGTTGAAAGGGAAATTCAAGTCTTCGCCATTCAGACCCAGCTCTGGGAGCACGATTGCAGGAAATTGATCGGCGCTCTCGTGCACTCCGCTGGAATCGCTGCTGCCACCGCTCCAATTGTGAGTTGCCGCAAGAGTTAGATCTTCCGCGCTGGCTGTTCCCTCGTCGGTTGAGTAGGACCAGATGCTAGGGTTGTGAGCGGTACGGTCGGAAATGGGATTGGGCGCGGACGCGTTCGTGTTGGTTTGGTAGAGGTTCCAGAGATCTGCGTTCCAGTCCAGAGCACTGGGTTGGCCAGAGTGGCTGTGCAACGCCGTGGTCGAGTGACGGTGAGTAATTGCAGGCGCGTAATTGGTTGTGTCGAGCAGTGCTTCGACAGGTTGGCCGCCGTAGCAAGCATCGAAAATGTTGGTCTGGTTGCTGTCCAAGCTGCCGAGAAGTTTCTCCCAGTCAGAAGGCTGCGGCTCGGTCTTGATGGGCGCGATGCCGGTGCCGAGGTGCTGCGGTGCCGACTCGTTTGCGAAAGAGAAGAAATCGAGGTTGGTGGTGTGAGCAGGAACATTGCGCTTTTTAGGCTTGAGCTGAGGGTGTTGTGGCGGCGCTGAAGGTCTGACGGAGGCCGAGGCAGGTCGGTTGTACTGGCTATTCGGGCTCAAAGCAGGCTCCGAACGCGAGACGCCAGACGAGTCAATGTTTTGTAGTGGTGATAGGGAAGGCTGGCTCTGGGTTTGAGGCGCTTGAGGATGCAGGCTGATCGTAGGAACTGTAGCACGTCGGTCGGTGGGTCCCATGTCCGGTATCTTTTGTGGTGCCGAGGGCGTGAACCGGGAAGCCAAGGCCTTGAGTTGCTTCTTAGTTGAGGCTTGCAAGCTATGAGGGCGGGATACTGGTGGCGAGCCTTCTGATGAGGCCGGGCGAGCCGTCTTGACCTTTGATGGGGTATGGGCAACGGACGGCTTTGCTGCAGCATTCGACGATGCGGTCGTGGGAAGGCATGCTGACGCGATCTTCTTGAACTCGGGAGCACATGGAGCTTGGTTCTTGCTCAGAATTTCGGTGATAATCGTGACCATCTTCTGGCTTTCCTTCAAGATCTTCGAGTTCGCATCAAGAGTTAGGCGTTGGAATAAAAGGCCAAAGCCTGAGAGCACCAGCACCTCGTCCTTGTTCAGGCAAAGTGAGAAGCCTAGGCCACGCTCTTCGAGAAGCTGAATAATTTGCACGGCAGACTTGCATGAGCTAGAAAGTGCGAGCATCGCGGACGACGACTTCGACCCGAGTGACGCGCAAATGGCAGGCCGTTGAATCAATGCGCGGATGTAGTGGTAGGTCAAGGAGATGATGGGCGAACGGCTACTAATGGTGCCGACGGTTGGTTTGTCCTGGGCGAAGGGCAGTCGTAGATGATGAGGAAGTGCGGCGTGCCAGGCATCAAGCTCATCCGAGAGATCCGACAGCTTCTTTAGAGACAGGTCGTAAGACGCTTTAGCCGGATATACTTGCTCGAGGACCTTCGATAAGATGCGAGACGCTTTGAACAGAGCTAGGGCTGCAGATAGTTTTGTGGACTCTCCAGGAAGAGTCGGCTGAAAGCCTCGCTCGGTGACGTTCTCGTCGTCGGCATCAACTGGGTATTCGCAATGGACGTCGTCGTCTCTGATGTGCTTCGGAAGTCCAAGAGTGACTGACGAGAAACTTGATATGTGTGTCAGTATGATAAACTTTTTCTTAAGATGATAGCTGCTTACCAGTCGACCGTGTAGAGCGTCCAGAAAACCTTCTTACGAGTTTCACATGTCAAAGTCCCAAGGGCAAAGCGTTTTTGCGATTGATGCAATCCCAGACGTGCCGACAGCGTAGTGGCAAGACCCTTGTATGTGAGTAGTCTCGTCAGCTCACCTCGCTGGATGCAGAAGATCTGAGCCAGGACCAGGACTTGAAGGGTGGTCATGCAGCTTTCAGTCAAAATGGAGTCGGTCGCGGCCTTCCATTGTGACTCGAAGCTGGCGAGGTCCTCTGATGACCTGTCGCCACCGGAAAGAGATGCAATACCAAACACAAGATTGAGCTGTGCAATTTCGGCCTTGTCGGCGATGGCCTCAGGATCGGCCGTGTATTGCTCGTACATCGTCAAGAATGTTGGCCTGTGCAAAATCGGGAACAGAGGAGCCCATTCCTGGAAGTAGATGTTGATCAGCTGGTCAGACACCATTCGAGAGGGAGCCTTCCATGTAACTGGGCTTTTCGGTGACACCGGCGAGTCGTCCAGCTTCTGATCCCTTGTGGCGAGTAACTGATCGGTGTCAATGTCTACGGCAGGCTTGTCACTCTCCGAAACCTTTCTTTTGTAGGCTTCGATGAATGTCCGCGCACTTGATGTGCCGGCAAAGTAAGAGTCGGTTCCTTCACCTTGGAGAGACGGCGACTGTTGGACCATGAACATATCGTCTGGTTCCGACTCTGATTTTTTGTCCGACTGCACCGATGACCTCCGCGGTGAGGGTAGGTGGATTGATCGAGGCGATTGTGAGTGGATGCGCGAGAGCACATCGATCTTTTCATCCTTTTCGTCCAACAAGTCCTTCAGCTCTCTCACTTCCGTTTCGAGGGCCCGCACACGCTCCTCCAGACTCTCTGTGTAGCCTCTGGGGAAGGCACGTCGGCTGAGCTTGTCGCTGGTCTTGCATTCGAAGCCGACGTTGGCGCACTGTGAACAGCATGGTCGCACTCCGTCACATCGGATCTTCTTGCTTCGACATCTGCAGTGTTACGGTCAGTTTGGTGACCTTTGAGACAGACATGCATTGGTGTCACGGCGGCTGCCACCGCTGTGCAACTTACCTGTCACAGGCCTGCGCGATCCTCGATTGCGCAGCCGAGCCCACCTTGATCACTTTCATGGGGAGTATGCCGGGCATGTTGTGTGATGGGAGGCCTACAAGGCCTGGTTGGTGGTGTTGTGTTGCAGAGTGTTGAGACGACGAGTGATTGGCGAGGTGTAGGTAAGGAAGAGATGCAGGATTGTCGGGTAAGGTAGCACGGTAGTAGGTAAGGTATGTGGTAAGCGACTCTGGGAGGGTGAGGTAGGGCTGTGGGAAGAAGGCAGATGGAGACAGACGGCAGGAGGCGAAGGATCAAGAATATCAAGCTATTTGGGGAGTGGGGCGGCAGTCGGGACAGAGCAATTGGAAGCGATCAACGCGATGATGATGATGATCATCACGGTCGGCAGTAGTGACTTGAATATCAGAAGAGAGGCGAGGCAGAGGCAGACACAAGAGGCAGAGTCAACGTCGGCAGCACATGCACGCAGCGCAGCAGGCGTTCCAAGGGACGAGCGACGGATGAGCGAGGCAGACACTCGTCCCCACAAAGGAAGCGAGCGAGAGTTTGTGACGAGCCAGAGAAACGTGGGGAGTGAACGGGCGGGCCAGGAGATGCTAACAGGCTAGCACGACTAGGCACTCTCTAGAGAAACAATGGTGGACCGGGGGCTGCACGCTAGATCGTCGACTGGTCTGCTTTCCGGCACACGATCACTTTTCACAGTTTGCTGCGGAGAGATGAGGAGAGGGCAAGCCATACACCAAGCCTGGGCTTCGATCATTGGCTGCATGCTCACTTGGGAGGTGGGTATTGCCTGTTTATCATTGGACGCACACGGGTGGGGAAGGAAACGACAGCGAGTGACTCTACGGAAGAAACTCGTTACTCGTAAATCATCGACCTCAAGTCCCGACACGGCGGACTCGACCTGACATGCGACGCCTTGGGTGGTACGGTGCATACAGTAGGTACGGTTGCGTGCCCACGACACGAACAAGGCCCGTCTGCGGTGGAGAAGGTCAAGGCGCTCATTTGACGATTGAGCAAGTTGGTCTGCCCTCTCGATGATTATCTACCTGCTGTTCAGGCCTCCAGGCCGGCCGGATCGCGGAATGAAAGCGAAAGTGTCAGGAACCTGCAAGCAAGACGCCTCATCAAACGTACTACTCTGTACACACTAATCATCGTCTAGCAATGCCACTACCACATGCGTGCCGCACACCATTGTGCTAGGCCCACTAATCCCTCACCAGCCATGCGATCAGGATTCTGCGGGGTTGTGTCTGCGAGGCTGTCAGACCACGGACCAAAGCCCAGGCATAAGCCCAACTGCAGCCTCCAATTTGTCAAGCTGCTCTCGACTCATCTCTTAGTACAGCTTTCACTACCACCAGGGCTGCTAGTATACTCCAGGCCCAGCTCCCCTAGCAAACCTGGGGTTCATTATTGGCACTCCACATGGGTTCACATTGGCATACACGGACATCGTGGCATGCAAACCCATGCAAGTGATATCACACCGAAAGTATCGACTCCCATGTATCCACCCACACCAGTCTTCTCTGTGAGAGATATGCAGGCACTCGATGCGATTGATCGGGATGCCGAATCGTAGCACGGTGTGACCATTCCGCCATGGTGGCACAAGTAACGCTGGCGGGCTGATTGCCAAAAGCAGGACGGATGCTATACAATAACGAGTGCCGGTGAAGGATCCAGGGATGCATCTTCTCCACGACGAACCACAGGACCACGAAACCCTGCCATTGAAACGGTCCCGACTGCCTGGATCCTGCCACCTGTGACACGACACCTGGACAAGTTGACAAACCCAGTTGACCAAGTTGACCCAGTTGGGGACGGCGGTACACCGGCGGCAGTCGGCTCGTCGCCTTATTACTGTACTTATTACAATCGGTGGGTATCAGACTGTGGTCTGGGACGGCGCCAGCACCAGCACCGACAGTCTGCATGTGCACGAGGTAATTTAAGCTTCCTCCGCAACAGACGGATTCCTCTTCGCATGGGGGCGTTGGGGAAGCGGACACCGCACCTCATACATCACACATCATCTCCCTGGTGAACGGTCTTGACTCGTTGGTTGACATGAGGCAGGATTGGCAGACGTTGGCCACATGGTGGTGTAGTGCGAATTTTCAGCAGTAGACGCCTGAAGGGTAGTGGTAACGCAATCGAGGCCATCGCTGTCGCTTGCAGACCAGTAGTGAACAAACTGCTGTGGAGGGTGGTCCTGTCCGTTTCGGCTTTGACTCGCATGAAGAACTGTTCGCGCCGCCGCGACCTGAAGCTTGTTGTATGCCTTCGGCTGCCGATCTCCCCGAATGTCTCACGCATCGGATCCGTGCCTCGGCTCCTTACCGTGATAGTCTGCTTGTTGCCGCTATACGTGCGAACCCTTTGTGGGCAGGAAAACCTTATGTGTGCGTACAAATGATGACAACCTCTGGAGTTGACGCCGAGCGGGTCTCGTGACGATCAGCGTTGACTCCCACGACTCCCCCCTCCCGACCTCCGACGATACATCTCCGAATAGCTTCTAACCAACGTTTTGATTCTTATTCCACCTGTAATCCACCATCTCCGCGGAGTCGAATGGGGCCGTCTTCATTCCGCTCTTCGCCACCCACGTGGGCTAATTGCGTGCTGTGGCCTGCCATCGGTAGATGGTTGCACGACAAGTTCAGGAGAAGTCCTCGTCACCACCACCCTGATGTTCGTTGTTAGCCTGCACCGACGCCAGGTACTGCTTGACAACGGAGCTTTCGACAAGTTCGGTTTTCTGTGTGGGTAGTTGTCAGCAGAGGCGCAAGGCTAGATAATAACGCGCGACAATCTCAGGTCAAAGATGGAAGATTGCGGCGGCATGAGCCTATGAGCTTGGGCGGGTGCTCAAAGGTACATACAGCTACAAAAGCTGTGCGGCTGCTACTGGCAGCCACTCAACAGCTGCAAGGCTGGGGGATCGCCCGCTGGGCCGGCGTTTAACGACGTCTATTGAAGCCTGCAAGACGGCCATAACCGACCAACACCGACCAATATTTCGTGACCATCGTGCGACCGCAGACATCGGGAGGCGGTGAACAACGTACCTGCTTTTCGAAGTCTTCGTACGCTCTCTCCATAAGCTCAAACTCCAACCGCCTGAGCTGCATTGCTTGATCATACGCCTGCTGCCTGACATCGGTGCCCTCTCCATGTGGCACGGCCTCCATATTTTCCTGTGACGCAAACAGCACCTGCATCTGATCAAACACGCGCTGCTGTAATATCATGACAGCACGCAGCCTGTAGACGTCAAACAGCTCGCTCTGGCCTAGCAACCTGTACAACTCCGCGGCACCGCCGGTTAGCTCATGGTCGTTGAAGAAAGCCTGCACTTCTTCGTTGCCATCCACTGTTCTGGCGACGTCAAAGTGCAAGCCATCGTCTTCTCCAACGCAGATCAACCAGACAAACTCTCCTTTCCAGTCCACCTCCCCATCACCAGCATCGATCAACTTGAACCCCGGAGCGCAGTCCGCCACTTCCATTTTGGCAGCCCGCATCGCATCGTCGTCTTGGAAAGCCAGACTGAGGAAGAGCGTCTCCGCCGTCTCCATGCCTTGGTCCAAGAAGCCGTAGGAGAACAACATCTCGCAAGCACCCTTTTCATCTCCGTACGAAATGGTAACTTCGTCACCTTCCTGGAGCGTCTTTCCATCGCGAAGAACAAGCACCGCATTACCCGCCGCGTCTTTCTCGTAGATGGCTATCGTCCCTTCGTGGGCTACATGGTTGGCCAAGTCCACGCAAGGCACCATGCAGTGCCCGATTTGCGGGTAGTCGAGCGCGCGCGAGCGGTACATGGCGTCTACTTGCAGCCAGTCGTCAAAGTGTAGCTGCGAGCCGCAGATTCGGTGCCATTTTGTGCGAGCCGCGGATTCGCAGACCAAGTCCCATTCGCGGCGAAGAGACCTGAGTTTTGAAGCGGTCGCGGGTGCGAGGGTGGTTCCGACCAGCAGCTGGAGCTCGTCTGGCGACCAGAATGTTGGGAGCAGCTCAAGAGGTAAGGCTTTGACGTAGCTGGATGTCGCGTGTACATTTTAGCCCTGAATGTTCTGTGATTGATGAAGGGTAGGATGGGGTGTTCGTGCGTACTCTGTGAAAGGCCCGTGGACGCCAATTCGCTCTGGCAGGTCAGGACAGGCAACTGATGCTTGGAATAGAAGGAATGAAAGTATGGCACCACGGGGCGTCTGCGGGTCAGAATATTGTATCAGCGCATGCTGCTGATACAGAGGTCCATCAGGTAGGGGATTTGGTAGTCGTCATATTCTTTTCGGACGAACAGGGTAAGCTCATACATGATGGCCCATCAAATTACACTGCTCACAAAGAAAACATTGTTACCGTCCTAATCAACAGAATAAAAGATACGAATGTGAGAATTGAAGGAAGCAAGAACCTACTCTGCCAAAATCTCCCAGACTTTGGAGAAGCTCTCTAAAGTCGCGGTCTACTTTCGCCTGTTCGAGGACTTGCTCCTGCGACAGGATCAACTCCCGGGGCACAGTGAGCAAGCATTCTGCACCTTCGGACGAGTTTGCTATGGTTTTGGTCGCGAGTAGGGCTGAGCCTCGCCCGGCGACTTGGCCTGGCTTTACTTCGTGGAAGCGTACGCCGTTGAGCTGAGCCCAAGGGTTGAAGGCTTCGGGCGGGAGAGAAAGCCAGCCTTGTGATTTTCCACGGCGGAGCATTGTTGTTGTTATCGATGGTGATGACGACGATGATGATGATGATGATTGCGTTGTTGATGTCCTTTATTTGCGGCCGGTAGTTGTGTGCAGGGTTTCGATGCGATCGTCTGAATTCGAGGGATCGCTCGATTATTGTGCCTGATTTCAGCGTTGTGACGTCGACGTGTGCAAGCGCGCGTAGACTCCAAATTAAGGGTACGTCGATGTCAATTGACAACCTTGAAGTTGTTATTTCGAAGACTGTGTTGAGTCGACGATGGCTGATTCCGGGTTGCTGGTGTCGGACGATGACACCAACGGATTCCAGCCATTGTTTGCCTCTTTTTTTTTTTTTTCGCTTCGCGCGGCTAGCAAGCCGACCGTTTGTTTAGACGCTGACGAGACGAGACGAGACGAAGCGAGGACATAGCTTGCGTGCCGAAAGTGTTGGAACTTGGCGGTGTTGACAGCGACACCCATCTCATCCCAGGCACGTGATTTTGACCTCACTTACAAGGCTGCGTTGGTAACAAGGTTGTGGAAAGTACGGGTATATTGGAGATCATCTTAACAATAGCATCTTCGACCCTTGGGAACAGGCATTATTGTGCATTGTGTGCCAGTGATATAAGTGTGCAAGATATGGCAGACGTTGTAAGGCGCAACCGGGTCGAGCCGCGGCTCTCTAAGCTGGGGAGAGACAACAACAACAACATTGAGCACTGGCCACCTCACACATTGCAACTAAGTACTACATGTCCAGCCCGTCTGGTCAAGTCCACAACAACAACTCACCATCACATCATCTTTCTCAGTTGTTCGAACGAGACCGGCGCGGCCTTGTCTTGTACTAACCCATCCTCCTCAACAGCAACACGCTCTGCCTCGCGCGCGAGTCCGCATCAATAACAACAAAATCCATATCAATACCCGGCGCGCGCATATCCTTTCCGCCAGACCACGTCGCAGAACAACCGCAGCTACTGCGCCTCCACAGATCCCTTCTTGCGCTATCTCCCGCGAGCGCAAAGAGGTATAATGCCTCAAAACTCGCACCTCGCTGAGGCGCCGTCCAACACTAGCTATGGACAGGTGATCGAGTACATCGCCGGTGAGCCACCACAACCACGGAACCACTGCAGCACGCCGGGCCCAGCGCCGACTGGCTACGCTCCGCTGCAGGGTTCCGCCATTGATGTCTCTGGACAGATTTCTGACATGACAATTCTCAACGTTAAAGACCGCTTGTACCTCGCTTCCTACACCCACCAGCCCGACGAAAACACACCTTTCCCATACCCGGCAGCAAAGCAGTCAAGATCGCCTAGCAAGAGGTCTGCCAGAGCCCAGCAGGGTCCGCAAGCAGCATCGCAAGAGAAGCCACCGCCCATATACTTCACGATCGACAACAGCCTGCTCTACAATGCTTTCCACGCCGACTTTGGCCCTCTGCACATTGGTCACTTGTACCGCTTTGCGGTCATGCTGCACGATGTGCTTGCGCAGCAGGACAGCGACAGCAGGCCTGTCGTCTTCTGGAGCCACGCGGACTCGAGGAGTAAGTCTAATCTGCGCAACCGAAGACTTGTACGACGTGTCTAACATCTCTCAGGTCGTGCGAATGCAGCGTGCATTCTAGCCGTCTACATGGTTCTTATCCAGTCGTGGCCACCTCACCTTGCGCTGGCACCTATTGCGCAGATGGACCCACCTTGCATGCCTTTCCGCGACGCCGGCTACAGCCAGGCCGACTACTCGCTTACCATCCAGGACGTTGTTTACGGTGTATGGAAGGCAAAGGAGGAGGCCCTCGTGGGCTTGAAGGAATTCAGCCTCGAGGAGTACGAGAGATTCGAAAGAGTCGACCAGGGTGACTTCAACTGGATCACACCAGACTTCCTCGCGTTCGCCAGTCCACAACACAGACCGACGGCTGTCATCAAGCCTACAGACCCATTGTACGCAACGCTTCCCACGTCGTTGTCTGCCCTGCACAAGGACAAGACTTTGCCATCGCCATTCAAGAACGTCCTCAAACACTTTGTCGAGCGTGACATCGGCCTGGTCGTGAGATTGAACTCGGAGCTTTACTCTCCAACACACTTCACCGCATTGGGCATCAAGCACCTCGACATGATCTTCGACGACGGCACTTGTCCTCCTCTCAGCCTTGTGCGCAAGTTCGTGAACCTCGCTCACATCATGATCAACGAGAAGAAGAAGGGGATTGCCGTGCACTGCAAGGCTGGCTTGGGCCGCACCGGTTGCCTCATCGGCGCCTACCTCATCTACCGCCACGGGTTCACCGCCAACGAGATGATCGCGTTCATGCGCTTCATGCGACCAGGAATGGTCGTCGGGCCTCAGCAGCACTGGCTACACCTCAACCAGGGCACTTTCCGCGAATGGTGGTACGAGGACACCATGAAGGAAAAGATCATGGCATCGATGCAGGTCCAACCTTCCACGCCGAGCCGCGTTTCTCAATCAAACAGAAGGCTTGCGAGCAACGGCCAGACATTCACGCCACCAAATGCCGACCGCCAGCAGAACAGCCCTCGCCGCGCCGCGCTGGGCGAGATCACCAACAACGAGGGGGCAGGCACAAACCACTCCAGCTACACATCATCCGACGACGTCAAGCATTCACGTGTCTCGGATGAGAACCTCCCCGCACCTACTCCGGGACAACCGCGCAAGACCAGCAAACTTTACAGCACCCGCAAGACGATGGCCGAGAACCAGCCATTTGACATCAGACCCGAGTCCGAAATCGTCACGATGCAGCGTTCAACCGGACCCATTGACAACAACAGCGAAAGCGAAGAGGAGCAAACTCTCCGCGCCCTTGCAGCACGGAAATCCTCGCAATCACCTCAACACAGCGCAGTTACTCGTAGCGGCAAGCGTCGTGCCATTTCCTGCACTACTACCACAACCACAACGACCAAGTGGGATGGTCTCACCGACACTAGTGATGGCGAGAACATGCGACCAACATCGATCGACGAGCTGGAGCTGCCTCTGGAAGAGCGCATGTCGTCTCCCACACGCGCTCCCAAGACTCCCGGTGGAGGTGCACGTAACGGCAGTGGCGTGGGCACTCTGAGCGTCGGCAAGCGGTCGTCGCCCAGCAGGCGCAGCACCGAGGGCAAGACCAGTGTGCGCAAGACCAGCGGCCGTGTCGGCAGCATGGGCACGCAAGCACTCAGCCGTTCTACCCGAGGCCTTTAGGCATGGCATGACATGACATGATTGTCGAACTCACTTCTGTTGATTGTTTTCGCGATAAGCGAGCGGAATGACCGGGACGCTTCTGAAAACTGGCGCATCTTTTTCGTAGTCTGGGCTTTGTTTTCCCTCTGGCATGAGGTGACGGTCGGTTGATTGGTTGGCGTTTTCAAGGACGGCTGGGTTGGGATGGGATGGGATGGGACGAACGCGGCGTTTCCCCCTGGCCAAAGCAGTATGCTGCTTCTTGTCTGATGTTTCTTGTTCTTTTCTGGTTTCGATTCTCACCTTTTCCGCCTGTTCAAGAACCAGGCTGGAATCGTGTGAGGAGTGCGGCATGACATGGCATGGCAGCATTGCATCGCATTGCATATTGCAGAAGACGATCGTCTGGTATCTCTTCTCCTTATTCTTCTTCGCGCTATGTGTACAAAGATTCCTACATCGATCGTGGTTGAAATGGATACTTTACTGCCGATGGATAGATTGAGGTTGTCAATATCTGGTTGCTCTGTCTAATTGTCGCTTGTGTCGTTGGTAGTCAGCCTTCTCTTCGTTATGCCTGGATCTGGGTTGTTGGTTCTCGACGGTTACTTGCTTGATGTATCACGAATCACTCCCTTTCATGTGATCATTTTTGGTGGCATGTATTCCACTGGTTTCTTATGGCGAGCAGAGCTCACTTGGTACATACACAATGGCGTTTGCGACTGTTCATATAGGACGTTGGAGTGATCAAAAGTGTGTAATACTCCTTGCTTGAAGCGAACAAGCATCCTACAAGTCGACTTACTCATGAAAACCAGGTTGACTGCTTTTACCATGGACTACGAGGTTTCTCCCTGCCTGTCTTTCATCCATCGTCTACTTTTCATCGACTTTGGACCAAGTGTTGAGATACATTCGCGTATGAATCTACGTGATCAGGGTTAGGGTTGGGGTCGAGGGCCACTGGTAAACGACGAGAGTGAATGCAAGCACTCTTGGTAGAAAAGGGTATTACAAAACATAATGCATGCTTGATAATAAGGGCAACAGGGATCAAAGACACCGTCTCTCTAGCTGTACATGACCATTGACGTTCTGTGACTACTGTCGAGCAAGTTAGAGGTCAGACCGTGTAACACCGGCCGCCGCGGCCACCGAGCTGAACAATCACCTAAATGTTATGCTTCCAAACCTTGGCTTTGATTACAGAGCAAGAGCTACCCCGACCCTTGGGCCTTCAACTTACTGTGCATTGGTGTTGCTCCAAGAGTGTCTAAACCGCTTTTGCTTACCGGGCCCTTGGCGTCACGATGTCGACTAGGCAGAAGGATCTCGAGCTGAATATACCTCACGGGTGAGATCAGGTGTTCTAGGATACGAGAATCTGCGGTACGAGGGGACAGTATAAAAGAGGGGTTACCTGCCTACCTACTCTGTGATTGAACGATCATCACTGCGATCTCTTATTACATACCACCTGAGCTAGCACATCCATTTCAAAGAACAACGACGACGACGATACCAACGACAGAAATCCCAACCCAATTGATCCAACCTGAGCCGACGTCTAGACTGTAAAGTAGCAAAAAGGAGCAGAAACAGAAACAGAAACAGAACAGAAACACCATAACACAACACAACACAACACACCAACAAGGAAACATGCCCCCAACCACAATCCTCATCACCTCAGCCTCGGGCAACATCGGCCGCGAACTCATCCCGCTCCTCCTCACCACTACAACCGCGACTCTCGTCCTCCCAACCTCCTCCTCCACCCGTCTTCGATCCACGCTAGAACTCGCCCCCGAAGGAGAAGCCTCCTCCTCCTCCTCATCCAACAACAACGACCGCATCATAACCCCCGAAGGCTCCATCTCCGACCCTCTCTGGCTGGAAGAAATCACCCGCACCCACAACGTCTCCTCCATATTCCTGAACGTAGGCGGCCAAGACGAGCTGTTCACCACCATCGGCGCCCTGGAATCTTTCGCCCGGGCGCCGAGCGTGGAGCACGTGACCTACTTGTCTGCGGCCGGAGACTTCACTTCTCCGGACGGAGTGAGGGAGTCGATGGCGCGGTGGGGCGGGTGCGCGAATGTGGTTGTCAAGCTGGCGGTTGAGGCGAGGCTGGCGCATGGTTGGAATGGTGGGAATGCTGGGACTGCGGCGGGTTTCAAGTGGAGTGTGGTCGGTCCGACGCTTTTCTTCGAGAACGATGTGCGGACGCCGGAGATTCTGGTGGGGGAGGGGTTTATGCCTGAGCCTTTAGGGGAGAAAGGCGTGAGTCGGGTGTCGTGCGCGGATGTGGCGAGGGTTGTGGCGAGGTGTATTGATGACGGAGGTGAGAGATTGGCGGGGAGGAAGGTTAATGTCGGGTCTTTGAGGAGGTTCACGGGGAGGGAGATTGAGAATCTGTGGACTGCGAGTTTGGGGAGGGAAGTGATAATGTGGAAGGGCGATGAGGACGGGTTGAGAGCTTATGAGAAGCATTGGGAGGAGATCATCGGCGGGGTGGCAGGCAGGGCGGTTGGCAGGGATCTCAGTTGTATGGCTAGGGGGTGGGTTCAGGCCGGGTTTGGGTTAAGTGAGGATGAGTATCGCTTCTGTAGGGCAGTTCTGGGTAAGGAGACTGATGATTATGAGGCCTGGGTGGCGGAGGCCGGAAGGAAGCTAAGGGAGGAGAAGGTTGGGGGCCAATGAGTGAGTGAGGCCGCTGATAATGCTTTGGTGGTTTTCTGTATCGCAAATGGTGTAAATGGTCAAGGTTTCGCCCTTCGATAGCAGCTTCTCCAAAATGCACAGATCTGCTCATGTGTTGCCAGCGATTTTCAACTCACCACCTTCTTGCCTGGTTGGCCTCAATACGCGAAATTTTGAAGGGCGGTGCTACATGAGCTTGTAAAGTCCAGTTATCGTAGACATCGATAGTAATGCTTACTAGTGATATTAACACGTCCGTGATTTACAAGCTGAAGCTTTCGTCGTGGAACCAGGCATCTCTTCCTCGCTTTATCCAAGGTGCGATTTCTCGGCGGAGGCTTTGGCTCAGGGCTCTAGGCCCGCATGTCACGATCGCAACTCTCTCGCTATTGCCATGCGAGAGGGCTTGGTGGACCAGTCGACGCAGATCAGGCCGACCAATGGAAATTGGCAAATCGTTGCGAGTGGTGGCAGGCTCATTTCCATCAGCAAGCAGCTGCTTCTGCTCTTCGAGCTCAATGCCGTCATCTTCATTGATAAAGACTGCTTCAGCGCCGCCATCATTATAGTCCATTCCGTTTTCATCGACACCAGTAGCGGAAGTGCTGGCACCTGTGATGCAAACCTTCAGCCTCTCGACGAACCCATCTTTTTCTCGTTGATGCGTCGGAATCGCCCAAGCGACTTCTGATTCTGACTTTGCGATCCAGATAAACGTCACTTTTTGCCTTCTGTAACTACCCTTTCCTGGGCTGAGGTCTGCAAGAAGCTGTCTGTAGAGCGGAAGGACGAAAGTCGCACCGACGCCTCCAGCGACGAAAAGAACACGGTCGTATTGCAACAGCTTGTCATCGAGAGTATTGAGACCGTATGGTCCCTCGATAGCGAGATTGGCTTCGACACCAGAGTCTTTCCCGGCAATCTTCGCCAGCTTCTTCGTGTTGCCGTCCAGTGCGCGGGCCACGAATTTGAGGTGTTTGTCTGTGCTGGGGACAGAGACGGCAGTGAGAGGGTTGCTTTGGAATGTGCGCGAGAGCGAGCTCCGTGTCAGCGAGACATATGCGTGTTGTCCAGGGCGATAGTCAGTGAGCAGTCGTGGACTTGAGCCTCTGGCATCGCATGGGATTGAGACTTCTACCAGTGAGGTGTTGGGTATTGATCGAACGGTGCCCCGGCGGGTTGATACCGATAGCCAACGTGTGAGAGCGTTCAAGGCGTAAATGACAAGCGTCTCGTAAAGGTAGATGCGGATGTGATGGACGTGGAAGAATAAGACCGGGAGGAGCGCTGTGGCAAGTACAACATGGACGATGTAGAATACGCGGTAGCTCCATCGTCTGACTGGCGACAAGGCGGTCGTACCGATGGCGGCGAACGCAACACTACCTACCACTCCGCACAGGACGTAGGCTTCCTTGAGTTTGTTTCCCAGAATGTTGGCCTGCACATAGAAATTGAGGTAGAAGGCGGCGTGCAAAAACACAAGTAGCGTGATGATACGACCGAGCGCTTGATGGTACGCGTTGAGCGTTTCATGAGAGGTTCTCGTCAATGTTTGAATTGGTGACCATGACGATTTCCATACCAAGAGATAGTGGAAAGGCAATTGTGAGGCTCCGACGATGCCAAATCGTTTGGTGAGATGGAGATAGTCTGTGTTTGTGTGAGCAGCTGCTAAGGCTGTCTAGTGAAATGGCAACGCCGCAAGTCACTCACCGTTACCTGTCTCTGCGAAGGACAAGAGAAGAAGCCAGACAGTCCAAGCCACTGCTGCTGTAAGTTGGCCATTTGTTCCGAGATCTACACCTAATATCGTGACCGAGTCACCAAGCCACCACTTAAGACGCCTCCAGGACTGCGCGAGTACTCGAGTATTGAAAGGTCCGCCTTTCTGTGAACTCTTGAGACTCGGTGAGCTGGGCACATGCAGGCCATCGGAAGCATTTCGTTGATGATTGAGCCATTGAAGCAGGAAGTAGAGCTGTATCAAAATGAGGACGATACCAGCGGAAGCCTGTGCCACCAGACCGTACGCGTCTAGCAGCACCCTGCGATGCTGTTTTTGAGTATCTGTGAGGTCGGCAAACTCGTACGGCCAGCCCATGTTCATGTACCAGTGGTGGTGTTGGAGGATGATTACAGCTGACACGCCGGCCGGGATCTGCAACCTTGGAAGTCAACCAGCCAACTTGGAACTCTATTGCCGAATGACCATTCAAGAACACCCCACTTGCCCATCAACATACTGTAGGCAACATAGGGTGATATCCAAGGTATCGTTCCCGACACCACGGCCATGAGACGCCTTGCCGACGCCAAACAAAGCTGGCAAGAGCTCCAACAATACCCTTCACTCGCCGAGCTCAAGGAAGCCGTCCGCCTCGACGGCCACCTCTCAGTCCCCAACAACGGTCTCCGCTCAGCATGTTGGAAGGCCTTCCTCCTCTTCGACAACGTCGACACCGCCTCATGGCCGCGCACCCTCCTCTCCTCGCGCTCCGCGTACAACTCGCTGCGCCTGCACTTCCTCCGACACATCGAGAATCCCGATGAACAGCCCGACCCGCTCAACGAAGAGACAGACGTAAGCTCATGCTCCGACCTCGCCAACCCTCTCCCTATGCCTTTATGACGGGCACGGTCTGACCGATAGCTAAGATGTGATACAAGTCACCATGGCCGTCCATCCGTCAAGACGAAGAGCTCCGCGCCGAGATCCAGCAAGATGTCGACCGCTGCATGCCCGAGAACACCTACTTCCGCCAACCGGACACGCAACGAATGATGCTGGACATCCTCTTCGTCTTCTGTAAGCTGAACCCGGACCTGGGCTATCGACAGGGAATGCACGAGCTGCTGGCGCCCATGCTGTGGGTCGTCGAAAGAGATGCTGTGAATTTGGGACAGAGTAGCAAGGCGATGGGCGAGGACGCCGTAATCCGCGCAGTCTACGATGCCGACCACATCGAACATGATGCGTTTGCTCTCTTCGGCCAGGTCATGCAGAACGCGAAGAGCTTCTACGAGCAGACAACACATGCCTCAGCAGACAACCCGATGGTCTTGCGCAGCAAGCGAATTATCTTTGAGATGCTTGCCAAGGTCGATCGAGAACTCGCTGCACATTTGGAGAAGCTCGACATCATGCCACAGATCTTTCTCATGCGATGGATCAGGCTGCTCTTCGGACGCGAATTTCCATTTGACGAAGTATTGACCATGTGGGATGTCATTTTCGCCAACGACACCTCACTGGAGATTGTGGATCACGTTTGTGTGGCAATGTTGCTACGCATACGATGGGAATTAATGGAGTCGGACTACAATACTGCCTTGACGCTACTCTTGAGATACCCGCCACTGCCTAGGGACTTTGCGCCCCAGAGTTTCGTCCTAGACGCTCTCTATCTGCGAGAGCACATGCATGCTGAGGGTGGTGGCTATCTTGTTCTCAAATACACCGACAGACCTTTGCAACCCGGCGACCGACCAGCAACGCCACCCGCGCTTCAACGCAACATTACGGCCTTTTCAGGAGTCAATGCAGCTAAAGCCGCGTTGAGTCGCAGCGGCTTGACACCAGACGGTAAAACTAGACAGGGCCGCAACATTGAGTCTATGTTCCAGTCAGCCGCAAAAAACATTACCGCACGCAGCGAGCAATTCAACATTGGTAAAGCCGTGCGTAATGCTGTTGACGAAGTCCACCGCAAAGCACAGGAGATAAGCAATGCGCAAACCCCGTCGTCGTCCAATGTGAGGCGGCAAGGTGCTCCGCGTACTGCATACGGTGCGGTCTTGCACAAAGTCAAAGAGCTTGAGAACAGGAACGCGCAGTTGAGTAAGCTGCTTGGAGCCGCCGTTGGAGACCTGTGGGAGTACCAGAAAGAGGCTACTGAAGGCGGCCAGTCTGTTGATTCGCCTGCAACGCAAGAACGGAAAGTTTCTCTTGAGAATTTGAGTGTGGCCATCGCCAAAGTGCAATTCGTGCAAGTCTACCTCAGCGATGCCAGTCTTCCCCTGCCTACCGAGGAGGGAGTTGAGAGCGAAGAGACAGAAAAGATTGAGCAAGCAACGACAGAGCTAGGTCGAGGTGGAGACTTGCGGAGCGACCGCGACTATTCTCCGACAGTACCCGCAGAGCGAGGGCCGGAAGAGAAGCAAGCAAAAATGCCTAGGTCGCCAATCTCGTTCAAGCGATCTGTGTCTGAACAAAAGCACATCCCCGCCCAACAGCAGGACGAAACACAAAAGCTTGCAGACCCTTCAATGTTCGACGAACCTGACGATGACAATACTGAGACTGAACGGAAGCCCGACAACACTGAAGTTGAACGTCAACCTGAACTCGCCGCGACAAACCAAGCGCAGCCAGAGATCAAAATCGACTCCCCTTCGATCGCCTCACTGTCCCAAGAAAAAGTAGCAGAAGCCCCAATCGACCTGCCCCCAGAACCAACCATCCGTCCTTCACTAGCAGAAAGCTCTTACTCTTGGATGCTAGGCGGTGAAGATGATAAAGACAAAGGAGAAGGAAACAACAGTAGCAATGTCGACGCAAACACAACACCACAAAAGGCGCCTTCGTCGTTTTTCGAAGACCAGCGGCGCAATCGAGGTTTCCTCTTCGGTGATGATACTGAGAGAGTAGAGGAGCCGGCCTTGAAAGTTGTCAGTAAGAAGGGTAGGGCTCATAGGAAACACGCTTCTACGGCTCCGACAAAGGTTGCTGTTGGGGAGGCAGAGGATGTGGTTTTGGGTATGGATGATCTGAAGGAGACGGGGGGCGGTAGCGCGTGAAACGAATGATACTCATGGATAATGAGAGGGACTTGAAGCACTGATTATCTGGTCGATCGAGCTGAATCTCTGGTTACTCAATTGGTTTGGACATTGGCTCTGGTCGCTGTGCAAGGTGATGAGACGAGTGGGGTTCCGGGATACTGTCAATGATGTGATACGCGGCTACGACCATTCTCGGTTCTTCTGATTGAACATCACTTGCTTCAGGATTTACTAACACTCTGCTTCCGGCCGTCTAGTTTGATTCTTAGCGTGCATTCTGTTGTCTCGATGGATCAATTCTTGGCGTTGACGTCAGAAGATGAAGAATAACATTCATGTTATGTTGCATTGATCTTCCACATTTGGACGCCTGATAGTGTAGCTTGTACTTCAACTTGGAGACCCCGAACACTTGGTTGCAACCGACATTCTTTTCAGACCAACGGATTGACCGACCAGCCGATATACCCAATTGCACACCCACTTGCACCAAGATGACAATTATTCAAAAAGGAGACACGATCCTCGTGACCGGTGCAACTGGATACATCGGCAACCACGTCGTCGACGAGCTGATCACGGCCGGCTACAAGGTCAGAGGCACGTCCCGTAACGCCAGCAAAGCCAAGCTCCTCGTCGACTACATCGAGAAGAAACATGGCAACAAGAACCTGCTCGAGATCGTCGACATCCCGGACATGGTCGACGAGCACGCCTACGACGACGCAGTCAAAGGCGTCTCCGGAATTGTGCATCTTGCCTCCGTCCTGTCCTTTTCCGACAATCCCGACGAAGTCATCCCGCCCAGCGTCAAGGGAACCCTCAACATACTCAAAGCTGCCACGCTCGAACCCAAGATCAAATCCCTGGTCGTGACGTCCTCCAGCACCGCAGCCCTTTCGCCTGTTCCTAACGAAGAAATCACCATCACGAAGGACTCCTGGAACGACGCCGTGCTGGAAAAGGTCCGCGCCGGCGGAGCGCCGGGCTACGAGGTCTACGCCGCCAGCAAAACCGAAGCCGAGCGCGCGCTCTGGAAAGCGGTCAAAGAAACCAACCCACCCTTCCAAGTCGCCACCGTGCTCCCCAACGCCAACTTCGGCCACCGCGTACGCGCCACGGGCAACAGCACGGGCGACTGGCTGCAGGCGGCTTACGAGGGGAAAGAAAACTTCCTCTCCATCATGCCACCGCAGTACTTCATCAACGTGCGCGATGATGCCAAACTGCACGTCGTCGCTCTGACCGACGCCGATTGCAACGGCGAGCGCATTTTCGCTTTTGCCGCTCCCTTCACTTGGAACAGCGTACTTGCTGTTTTGAGGAAGTTGGAACCTGGTAGGGACTTTGGCGAGGATAAGGATATGGGAGAGGATCGTAGTGTTGTTCCTAGGGAGCGCGCTGAGGAGTTGCTGAGGAAGCACTATGGGCATGGGTTCACGAGTTGGGAGGAGACTGTCAAGGAGGGCATTGCGCCCGCGGCATGTGATGCATAGAAGTGGGTGTGAGAGTGGGCCATGGAATGGAAGCACGGCGATAATAATGTACATATATATACGACTGGCATGCTATGATCCCCCTGGTAGAATGAGTGTTTCGAATGTTTGTGATTGAAAGTCAAATCCTTATCTAATCGGCTCTCGGCCTTTGATGCGGTCACTTCGAGCTTCAGTCTGTTTCCTACGACACCACCATCACCTCAAAGCCAGTTTGAACATCAAACACTTCACTTGCCATTACTTTGTCGCCTAACCACTTACTTGAACCCGGAAGCTCCTTGATCAGCCATTGAAAGTCACGCAAGACGCTGAACTATCAACAACACCTCCAGCTCAGCCACAGGCAGCAACACCCTCACAATGGACCAGTCTCGTGCTCTTAACGCACTCGCGCCATTCCTGGCCCTCGCCAAATCCGCAAACTCACCTCGCGCCGCCTCCGACCTGATCACACAAGCAACCTCTGCCCCAAACACCTACGTCTTCGCCGAACTGCTGCAACAACCAAACATCCGCAAACTCGCCTCAGACGACCAGTACAGCGGCCACTTCAAACTCCTAGAAGCTTTCGCATGGGGCACGTGGGAGTCCTACAAAGCCAACAGCAGCACCTCCTCACTCCCCACCCTCTCCGATGTCCAAAGCCGCAAGCTCCGCCTGCTGAGTCTCCTCACCATCGCCGCCGAGAAAACACAAGCCACAACCGAACACAACCTAAGCTACTCCTCCCTCTGCAAACGCCTAGACCTCGAACACACCCGCGACCTCGAGCAGCTCGTCACGACCGCCATCTACGAAAACCTCATCACAGCTACCCTCAACCCCTCCGCGCAAACGGTGGTCATAACCTCCGTAGCACCCCTCCGCGACCTCGCCCCAGGCAGCGTCAACCAACTCCTCGGCGAGCTCTCAGCCTGGAGCGGGCGTTGCGACTCCGTCCTCGCCGATCTGCAGGCTGAAATCTCGCGCATCGAGGCCGAGGCCGTGAAGCGGGCGGCGCGCGAGCAGAGGAAAGAGAAGCAGATCAGGGCCGCGAACGAGGTTTCGGAGAAAGGTAGTGGCGGTGCGGCGGGTGGGACGAGGAGCGGCAAGCAGTCCGGCGGCAAAGCTGAGATGCAGGAGGATGCGGACGATGACGATGCGATGGAGCTGGACTCGAACAGTGCGCCGAATGGAAGGAAGAGGGGAGCGGCTGGTGGGACGGGCGGCAAGTTCGCTGGAGGCAAGCAGCTGCGGTGAAAATCATCGTTGGCGGTGATGAGGACGAAAACGCAAGCATACGTTCAGAGAAACCGGCTGCGACTGATTGTCAAAGCAGCGGATGGATTTTCCTGAGGGCATGGTTGAAGGAACGCGAGGCCCAAGCTATCCGCGCACGACAGAGGACAAACATGTGATCGAAAAGTTAACCCTGCGTACGGGTACGAACGGGCAACGATACAAATGGAAGCAGAGATGAAGATGTGTGGCCTGCGGCAGAAACGACGGGTTTGCAGCGACAGCACATGGAAGTGAAAGACCAAAGATCATGCTGGTAAGAAGTTACCCAACGAGAGACAGTCCCAAAACAATGTTCACATGTCATGTCATGTATTCCTCATGTCTTCATTTACATTTCCAAGCCCATTTTGCGATTGGCAGACGTTCATCATCAAGCTCACCCAAATTAAAACTGTGTATAGCACCAGGTAGGTGTCGAGGAGAAGAAAATACAGGAACTTGAATATCGTACAGTACCTACATACATGCCACTTTGACCTCAGCTTCCAATGGTCGAACAACATATCAAAAAAACGCAGAAAACCTAAGTTCTTTTTTCCAGGCATGGGCATATCCTATTATCACTAAGCATTAAAATACATGTGACAATTACCTACAGAACGTGCCAAACGAGGGAAGCAACCTTGATCTTCAACGATAACCGAAAAACAAAATCCTGAATTGACAGAACAGATAAGATTCATGACTATTCTAGAAAACAAAACGATTATAACCTCCTCGCAGCAAAAACCATCAACATCACCATCAACAACATCATCAAACGATAGCAGCAGCAGCACCACCTCCAAAAGAAAAAAACCAAAGATCAATGGGTATCATTTTTCTTGCCGTAGAAAATCCGGAGAGGACTTTCAAGATAAGGAAAGGGGTAACGGAGAGAGAAACAAGAGATGATAGTAAAGTTAAGAGAGAAAACAAT
>Ga0265797_10001721_pt1 | contig 38195 bp, 27 predicted proteins | sample P2T30metagenome_FD_192433 | JGI IMG/M metagenome (GOLD analysis project Ga0265797, IMG submission 192433) | Plant litter microbial communities from East Loma Ridge, Irvine, California - P2 T30 | ecosystem: Environmental > Terrestrial > Plant litter > Unclassified | place: USA: California...
CGTGTCGCGTCGAAATCGATGGCGTGGACTTCTCGGAAATGGCCACCACCACGGACCTGGTGAATGGCGTTCTGTCGAACGGCAAGATCAGTTTCCGAAATTGCCTGATGCCGGCGGGGTGGACGGGGCTACCGGTGCAGGGTTTAATCGACCCTTCGCTGCGCGTGAGTCTCTACAACTGCGACGTGGCGAGCGCCAGCTACCCGGAGCTGACCAGCTACGCGCTGTGGATCATGACGTTCGCTGGCAGCATCCGCTCGGATACCGGCGTCCTGAAAACTAGCGGTGCCAGCGACGGCGTAGCGCCGTACTCGCTGCGCATGGCTTCCAATGCCAACGCGGTATGGTACTCGTCGCCTCTGGAGACTGACGAATTTTTCGTCTGGAACGACAAAGTCGGCACGCCTGTCACGCTGTCGTTTGACGTGCTCAGCGATGGTGCGCTGCTGACAAACGCCGACGCCTGGCTAGAGGTGCAGCAGCTGGGATCGCTGAACAAGTCTTTGAGCAGCTTCGTTTCCGGTCGCGCCGCGCACCTGGCTCAGCCAGTGGCCCACCCGACGAACAGCGCGGTCTGGTCAGGGACCGGCGCGATGGTCACGCCGCGCAAGCAGCGCTTGAGCGTTACCTTCACTGCGCAGGAGGTCGGGCCGGTGCTGTGCCGCGTCATGCTGGGCCGGCCGAACACCACGATGTACGTGGACCAAAAACAGGCGGTGTAATGGCGCAGCGTCTAATTCCTGGCTTCGGCTACATCGAAGGACCGCCTGCATCTGGTCAGTACCTTGTCCCGGGGTATGGCTATGTTGGTATGCCGGCCGCCGTCGCACCTCCTAAGAGCTACACGCTGTCGGCAGAGCCTGGAGCCTTCGGCCTTGCCGGGAGTGCAGTTGGCTTGCGCGCCGCACGCCGAATAACCGTGGCGCCGGGCGCTGTCGCGCTCAGTGGCGCCCCAGCAGGCCTGATCTCATCGCGCCGCCTGGCTGCCGGAGCAGCAGCATTTGACCTGGTCGGTACCGCTGCTTCGCTTCGGGCTACCCGCGTTCTACTTGCCGGCGCTGACTCGTTTGGCCTCGCCGGCGGAGCGGCTGCACTCGTCGCGGCGCGGCGCCTGTCGGCCGCAACCGGATCGTTTGCCATTGTTGGCCAGGCCGCCTCGCTGGTGCACACCGCTGCGCCGGCACCCGGCGGGCCGACGTACGTGCTCACGGCGGCGCCCGGCAGTTTCGCGCTGGGCGGATCGACAGTGGGGTTGATGGCGTCGCGCCGGCTGGCCGCTGCTCCTGGTGCCTTCGGGGTTGCTGGGGCGCCGCTGATTCTGGCCGCGCGCCGCCGTCTCACCGCCGCGGCTGGCCAGTTCGATGTCGCCGGCGCCGAAGCGCTGCTGCAGGTGGCGCGCCGACTCCCGGCGGCCGCCGGCACCTTCACGCTGACCGGCAGCGCCGTCGCGTTCAAGTACAGCGAGCAGATCGAATACGCACGCGCGCCGGCCGGCGCCGGCTACGCGCCGCGCCACATCGAATACCAGGCCCGCCCGGAGCAGGGCGGCCACCAGGTGCGACCCGGCCAGGCCGGCGGCGCGCGCCCACCAGCAACAGAGAAAGCATATCGATGAGCAAAGAGAAAACATCGGTGCCGGTGGCGCTCGCGCTGACCATGGCCGAGGCCAAGCAGGCGCTGCGCATCGAAGAGGATGACACCTCGCTCGACACCATGATCAACATCTGGGTGGCCGGCATCACGGCCGAGGCAGAAGCGCAGACCCACCGCGCTTTCGTCAACCGCGGCATGCGCGTGACTCTTGACGCGTTCCCCGACGCTATCCAGCTGACCGCGCCGACGTTCAGCGTCGAGGCCGTGCGCTACCTGGATCCGGCCGGCAGCCAGCAAACGCTGGACCCAGCCGACTACTACGTCGATCGGGTTACGGTACCAGGCTACATCGTGCCGGCGCGCGGCAAGGCCTGGCCGGCGACCGAAGCTCACGTGAACGCGGTGACCGTCGACTGCACCGCAGGCTACGGCCCGACCGCCGCCACGGTACCGGACGAGGTCAGGCTTTACATCCTGGCGCGCCTGTCGGAGATGTTCGATCCGGCGGCTCGCGAGTTCAAAAAAACTCAGACGTCCGAGTTTTTACTCCGCCTGCTTGACGGACTGTGGGTTCCGCCATGACAACTGTATTCGAACTCAACAAGCGCGTGACATTGCAAGCGCGTGGGCTCGATCGCACCAGCTTGAATGCGCCGGGTAAGGCATGGCGCAACGTCGTGCCTGGCGACGGTAAGGTTTGGGCCTCAATCAAGGACATCAGCGGCCGGCAGTTTGTGGCCGCCGGCGGCACACAAAATCAGGTGCAGACAGAAATCACGATTCGACGCCGTGCGGGTGTGCTGCCGAGCATGCGCATCCTGCACGGAGGCTTTGTCTACGATATCCAAGCAGTACTTGAGCGCGGTTCAGGCTGGCTGATATTGATGTGCAAGAAGGAGGTGTTCAGTGCGTGATCTGACGATTACCGGCCTCGCGGAGTTGCAAATGCGAATGAGCGGTGTCAGCGACAGATTGCTGAAGAAGGTGTTGCGCCCGAGCGTTCGCAAAGGCGCAAACGTGATTCGTAACCAGGCGCGCGCCAACTTCAATATCGCTGGCGGTCCAAACGACATAACCGTCGCGCTCAAATCCTCGATCCGGGTTACGCCGCGGCGCGGCACACCGACCCGGGTGGTAGTCAGCGTGGTAGCAGGTGACTTGACTGGCGCCCAGATCAAGAAGTTTGGCAAGAAAGCGGCGTTTTACGCATTGTGGGTCGAAAAGGGGCACATCAACCGTGCGGCTGGCCAAGCGCTACGCGGAAGTAAGGCGGGCGTGAAGGCAGCACGGGCCGCATCGACGAACAACACCCCGGCGCGACCATATATGCAACCAGCTATCGAATCGAAGGCGCAAGAGGCGATTGACTTGGTAATCCAGGAGGTCACCAATCGACTGGCCGAGGCTGCCACGTGAGCGCGCACGCAGCGGTTCTCGGTCTGTTGCAGGCGTCGCCAGAGCTGGTAGCTGCTGTAGATGGCCGCATCTATCCGGACGAAATGGATGATCCGCCTGTCTACCCGTCGGTCACATTCCAGAAAATCGGCGGCGGGCGAGCGCGCAGTGCGGTGAAAAGCTCAAGCCTGGCTCGAGCATCGATCCAGGTTTCGACTTGGGCAAAGTCCAGGGACGAGACGGTGCAGATCGCAGGCCTGATCCGCCGAGCACTGGATCGCAAGAGGCAACTAACGCTGTCTGGCGTGCCTGTCGATGACTGCTTCTACGTGAGCGACATCGACCTGAAGGATCCGGACTCTGGCATCTGTTTCAACCACATGAGCTTCAAAATTCACTACCGCGAACCATGACAAAAACCCAGCAGATCCTTGCCGCAATGGCGGCGGCACTCACCGGCGTCGGCTTACCTGTACGGGATGATACCGCGGCACTTTTTAGCTTCGAAGACCATCCGTGCATCCTGCTGGACTGCGGGGATGAATATCCCGACCCGGTCGTTGGAATGGGTTTCGTGTACTGGAATCTGGAGGTGCTGATGCTGATCGGCGCCGATGGCCCAGTACCGAAGATGGCGCCGGAGCCAACCCGAGCTGCAGCGCATGCCGCACTGTACGCCGACCGCACGCTGGGCGGCGTTGTGGTCGACATCGCCGCTGGCCCAATCAATCGCAGCATCGACGAAGAGAACCCGGCCTGCGGCATTACGCAGGTCGCCTATAAGCTGAAGTATCGAACTATAGAAGGTATCGCATGAGCGACGAAAACGAAGGACTGGGCGGCAGTTACGCGCTCAACACCAAGACGGGCAAGCGCACCCTGGTGGCACGCACCGACCCTCCGGCTTCGGCTGAGGCAAAACCCGATGAGCCCGCAGATGCGGGTTTTTTTTCGCCGGACGCACCGGCTGACAAGACTACCAAGGAGTAAGCATGCCCCAGTTGACCCGCAAACGCACGATCCTGTCGAAGATCGAAACTACCTACGGTACCGACCCGGTACCGACCGGCGCCGCCAATGCCATCTTGGTGAAAAGCATCACCGTCACGCCGATGGAGACCAACCTGGTCTCGCGTGACCTGATCCGCCAGTACATGGGCAATTCCGAAAACCTGGCAGGCTCGGTCTACGGCAAGCTGGAGATTGAGGTCGAACTGGCCGGCTCCGGTACCGCAGGCACCGCGCCAGCGTTCGGATCGCTGCTGCGCGCCTGCGGCATGTCCGAGACCATCGCCGCTGGCGTCAGCGTCATCTATGCCCCGGTGTCGGGCGCGTTCGAATCGGTCACGAATTACTTCAATCAGGACGGTGTGCTGCATAAGATGAGTGGCTCACGCGGCAGCGTCGCGCTGACGTATTCCGCACAATCCATCCCGTCGCTGAAGTTCTCGTTCCAAGGCTTGTACTCGCCGGTGGTCGACGCGGCGGCGCCGACCGGTGTGGTGTTTACTGCCTGGCAGATGCCGCTGGTGGTCAACAACGCCAATACCACCGGCTTGACCTTGCAGGGCTTCTCGGGCCTGGTGTTGTCAGACCTGTCGATCGACTTGGCCAACACAGTCACGTTCCGCTCCTTGGTGGGCGGCGCTGAGCAGGTCATGATCACCGACCGCAAGCCAGCCGGCTCGATCACTTTCGAAGCCACCACCGTAGCGCAGAAGGACTGGTGGACTGCAGCGCGCAATGCCGCCACTGGCCCGCTCTCGATCACCCACGGCACCGTTGCCGGTAATAAGGTCAAGGTCGATGCTCCGAAGACCCAGATTACCCAGCCGAACTACTCGGACAAGGACGGCATCGCCATGATCCAGGCGAGCCTGGTGCTGGTGCCGAACGCCGGTAACGACGAGCTGACGCTCACTTTCATGTAATCCACTGCGTACGAAATTCGTACGCACTCCATCACCGGCGAAAGCCAAACCGAGCACCGGCCGGCCGCCGTCGCCTATCGCGGGCGCGGCGGCAGGCACGGGCATATGTCTTACCCGCGAAAAGGAAAAACCATGTTCATCATCACCACCTCGAAAGACAAAACCATCAACTGGCCTGTCAAGGTTGAGATCGCTGCCGACGGCGGCAAGATCAACAAGTTTGAGTTCACCGGCACTTTCCGTCTGCTCGATGACGACGAGAAAGAGGCGCTGGCCGCCGACGCCAAGATTGTCGAGCCAAGTGACAACGACGAATCCGAGCCGGCCGGGGCGTGGAAAGAGCGTGCTGTCGACAACATCCTGAAGACCATGACCGGCTGGAAGCAAGTGGTCGATGAAAGCAAGTCGCCGATTGACTTTAACCGCGACACACTGCTCGCGGCTGTGCGCACCCCGCACGGTATCAGCATCCTGCGTGCGATTAACACGGCACTCGCCGAGATCGCCACCGGTGCTCGCGTAAAAAACTAAAGGAAGCCGCCGCGTTCTGGGCGCGCGGCGGCAAACCGGATGGGCCTGGTGTTGAAGACGACTTGGCCGTCCTCGGAATTTCGAAGGAAGAGCCGGCGAAGTGGTCAGGTGACGCCGACGATAAGGGGAGTTTCGAAATATTCCCGGAAAACGCCCTGGCCGTTGCGGTATTCGCCTCAATGGGAACGCAATGGCAGTGGACCGGGGGTATGCAGTCATACCGCTGCGGGCTGAATCATGCGGTACTTCAGCTTCATATGGACAAGGAGGGTGTGCCACGCAAGCGCCGCTTTGAGGTTATGGCTGATGTCCAGATCATGGAGCGCTCTGCGCTTGAGGTGTGGAGCGCTTAAGTCGCGAGGCAGTGCTAAGTTGCCCCCCCACAGAAGTGTTGGGTCGTTATATGGCCGGTGTAATATTGCCTTCTATAAATTGGGAGGGAATATGAAGACCATCGTGTTGGCTGGGCTGCTAATCGGAGGCTCTGCCTTAGCTGGGGCGCAGTCACAAAAATCAGATGTCGAAGCGCGGTACGATAGGGCATCGCAGGAAATGATGCACGCAGCCGTCGATTTGATCCGCTCGATTCATACCGACCCAAAATCCGTCAAGTTTCGTTCCGTAGTTATCTCTCCGGGCGGAAAGGCTGTATGCGGTGAATATAACGCTCGAAACAAGCTTGGTGCATACATCGGCTTTTATCGCTTCTTTGTCACGTCCAATATGTTAGGGCATGAAAGCGCAAGACACCCGTTTGAACACCAAGAATGGGTCAATAAATGCCTAAGTGATGGCGAGTCTATCCTTAACGAATAGATAGTACCGACTACAACAAAGCCCGCCGATGCGGGCTTTTTTTATGGGGATTTGACTATGCCATCAGGCGCAGTTACCGTCGGCGGCTTGGTCATCAACCTGGCCGCCGAGACCAGTCAGCTCAAAACGGACATGGCCGAGGGCGCGCGCGCCGTCGACACAGGCGCCAAAGCGATGATCAATTCGATGGCCGGCATCGCCGAGTCGTCTGATCGATCTACGGACGCGGGCGCCCGCATGGTCAGGCAGTTGAAGGAGGAGATTGCCACGTTTGGCATGACAAGTGAGCAGATTACTCAGTACAAGGCCAACCTCAATGGCGTGGGAACTGAGGTCGAATCGCTGGTGGGGCGCCTGGGTCAGATGAAAGCGGCCCAGGCCGGCTTCACCGATCAGTTGGCGGCTTCCGAAGCGCAAGCCACGCAGCGCATCAAAGAAATGGTAGCGGCGTCGCTGATGGAGGTGTCGGCCATGAATGATGTGACTGCTGCGACGCAGGGCGTGATCAACGCACAGACTGCAGCTACCAGCACCGGGCGCAGCTTGGCCGAAACGCAGCGGCTACAGATCCTCAACATGCAGGGGGTGGCTGCGTCGATGCGCACGGTGCAAGAAGGCACCGTCGCAATGTCAGCCGATACCCAACGCATCCTGGCGCAGTATGACCCGCTGGGTGCGAAGCTGCGATCACTTCAGGCCGACTTGGCCACGCTGCGCAAAGAGATGGGCAACAGCGTAGACCCGGCTGCCATCAAGGCGTTCCAGGGGCTGGAAGACGAGATCGCCAAAACCCAGGCGTTGATGGCGAAAGCTGCAGCGCAGGCAAACACCCTGGGCGGCGCCACCAGCCAGCTCACGCAGACCCAGACGCAACTCATCGACCGGTTCAAGCAGCAGGCGGAGACGGTTGGTATGAGCCGCTCGCAGCTGATGGCGTATCAGGCGGCACAGTTGGGCGTCACTGAGCAGACCAAAGATTTCATCGCCAAGATCAAAGAGCAGGAGGATGCCCTCAAAAGGGCGGCTCGCGCGAAAGAGGACGAGAGGAACGCGACCTTCAGAATGGGCGATGCGCTTAAAACGCTGGCCGCAGGATACGCAGCACTGAAAATCGGCGAATACCTCAAAGACATCACCATGGTGGCGGCGCGCTATGAAACCCTTGGTGTTGTCCTGGAGGTCGTTGGGCGCACCGCTGGCTATACCAAGACCCAGATGGATGCCGCATCCGAGGGTGTCGCACGCCAGGGCATCACGATGACCGAATCCCGAAACTCCGTTATCAAGCTGGTGCAAGCCCACGTCGATCTGAAAAATGCGTCGACGCTCGCGCGCATTGCGCAGGATGCTGCGGTCATCGGCAACATCAACTCTTCGGAGGCATTCGAGCGCCTGGTTAATGGCGTCTCGCGCGGGAACGTGCTTATCCTGCGCAACATCGGTATCAACGTCAATCTGCAGGCGGCGTACGCTCAGATGGCCGACTCATTGGGCAAGAGCACGCGCGAATTGACCGAGAACGAGCGAGTACAGGCCAGGCTGAATGCCGTGCTCGAGCGCGGCGCCGATATTGCTGGCACCTATGAGGCTGCCATGGATACGGCCAGCAAGCAGATCACCTCGATGAAACGCTACACCGAAGACTTGAAAACTACCTTCGGCGAAGTGTTCACGGAGACACTGACAATTGGGGTGATGGCACTTACCGATGAGCTGAAGGATGCGAATGGCGAGGTCAGCGAGCTTGCCAAAAATGGTCAGCTTGCTGAATGGGGGCGCGACCTGACCAACATTTTCGTTGGCGTTGCAAATGCCATCAGCAACATCCTGACAGGCGCGAAGATGGCCGGCACCTGGGCGGCGCACTTCAAAGCAAGTGGCGACGTCGACACGCAATACCGCGACAAGTACGCCAAGGCGGCGGACGCCGACAAGCCAAAAATCAGGAATGAGTGGGTGGCAGCATTGACGCGCGAGCAGCAAGCCTACGAGTCCACCCAGACCGCGCTGGCCGGTGATTTTGACCGATTCCAGCGTGCCGCAGATGAGCGAATGGCCGCCCGCCTTGCGAAGCAAAAGACTGATTCCGCTGAACGGCTCAAGGTCGATCAGGATTATGCTGCGCGCGCCACTGCGCTGCTGATCGCGAATGCCGATAAGAGCATTGAGGTGCAACAAGCGGCGCAGGCGAATCTCGCCAAGCAGGTCTACCAAGGAACCCCAAACTACCGCGATTCCGAAGTTCGCGAGTCGAAGCCGAAAGTCGACCAGGCCGACAACATCCGCCTGCAAAACGCACTGGCGCGCACCCAGGAGATGTCGGCAATCGACAAATCCTATGCCGAGTACTCGATGCAGCTGGACGACATGCGACACAAGGCCAGCAAGCTGGGCGACGAAGAGTACTTCAAGAGCAAAAAAGAGAACCTGTCGGTCATCTTCCTGAGTGAACAGGAAATGTACGACAAGCAGCTGCAAGCCATCAAGTCGCACCACAATTCAACCGATGCCGAACGGGAGAAGAGTGCCAAGGCGATCGCTGACATCGAGGGCAAGAAGGAGGCTGCACGCGTCAAGTACGATCAGGCGAACCTTCTGATGGATGAGGGAGAACGTCTGCGCCTGGAGGGCGTGACATCGGCAAGCGAAGATGCGACCAATAAATACACCTCGGACTTGCAACGACAATTACAGGCGATTGAGCTCGCGACTGGCAAACGGGAGAAATCGAAGTCTGCAATCGAGGAGGAAACGGTCGCCCTGTACGAGCAATCGGTCGCCAATATGAAACTGCAGGTGTCAGAGCCGGTTACTGAGCAACACACGCAAGCCGACCATGATGCTGCTGTGGCGATGTTGGCAGACCTGGAGAAGCAGCTCGGCTTGCACAAAGACATCGCCGATGCTTTGAAGGATCAAGAGGCGGTCATCTCGCACCAAAAAATGGCGGATCAGGCCATTCAGGACTGGAAGCGAGCGGGTGATGCTATTGCTGACAGCCTGAATAGCGCTTTTGGAAGCGGTGGGAAAGCAGCCGGCCTGATGTTCAGGGCTTACTCGGAAGGTGCTTCCGGGCAGCTCCAGGCACAAAAGCGATTGGCTGAAGCGAAAAAGCTGTCCGATGACAATCCCGAAAAAGCGAACGCAATTGCGCGCGCACACTTGGCCGGGGCTAAGGCTCAGATTCAATCGTATGGCGACATGGCCGGTGCGGCGAAGGGATTTTTCGAAGAGCACTCGGCCGGTTACCGCGCCATGGAAGCAGCCGAAAAAACGTTTCGGGCGTTCGAGGTTGCACTGTCGATTAAGAGCATGGTCGAGAAGAGCGGCCTGCTGACGGCCTTCACCGGCCTGTTCGTCGCTTCAAAGGCTACTCAGACTGCAGCTGAGGGTACGTCGACCGCAGCATCGACCGCGATGGCCGGCACGCAGGCGAGCGCTTGGGGTATCACCGCGGTGGTCAAGGCTATCGCGTCGATGCCGTTTCCACTGAACATCGCGGCCGGTGCCGCTACCCTGGCCGCGGTCGTTGCCATTGGCGCGAAGATGTTTGGCAGCGTGGGCAGCGGCAGCGTCAGCCTATCCGAGCAGCGTCAGAAGGCGACCGGTACCGGGTCGGTGCTGGGCGATGCCACGGCAAAATCGGAGTCAATAGCGAAGGCAATCGAACTGTCGGCGTCGAACTCGAACATCGAGCTGAACTACACGGCAGGCATGCTGCGCTCGCTGCGCGCAATCGAGAGTTCGCTGTCCGGACTGGGAGGAATTCTCGCTCAGAACGGCGTGAACGGCTTGGCACCAGGGTCTGATATGAGCAGCCCCAATAGCATTGGTCGGCTTCTCAATGGCGGCGCTTTGGGCGCGCCCTTCATCACCATTTTGGACAAACTTACTGGAGGATGGGTCAGCAAAACGACTGGGCAAATCGTCAACGCCATTTTTGGCGGCAAGGTGTCGACACTCGACGTCGGGGTCATGACGGGCGCGGCCACAGTGGGTGGCGTGCGGTCTGTCGGCCTGCAAGCGTCGAGCTACGCCGACACGAAAACCGATGGCGGTTGGTTCCATAGCGATAAATACCGTACTGCTACTGAGTCCCTCGGTCCCGAGGCCAACGCACAGTTTTCGCAAGCCGTCCGTGACATGGCCGATGCGGTGCAAGAAGCGGGCAAGCTGTTGGGCTTGGGTGGCGACGCCTTCACCCAGCGCTTGAACAGCTTCGTCGTCGACCTTGGGAAGATCAGCACCAAAGACCTTAAGGCTGACGAAATCCAGAAACAACTGGAGGCTGCATTCTCGAAGGTTGGTGACGATATGGCTCGCTGGTCGGTCGACGGCCTGACGCAGCTGCAGAAGGTCGGCGAGGGTGCGCTGGAAACTCTGGTGCGCGTGGCGGCAAACTACGCAAACCTGGATGCAGTTCTGGCCAGTGTCGGCAAGACGTTCGGCGCGACGGGCCTGTCGAGCATCAAGGCGCGCGAGAGTTTCATCGAACTGGCTGGTGGAATCGACGAGCTGGCAAGTAAGACGGCTGGCTTTGCTGAAAATTTCCTGACCGAAGCGGAACGGCTTGCACCAGTCCAGAAGTACGTCGCCGACCAGTTGGCGTCGATGGGCCTGGCGGGTCTGCGTTCGCGCGAGTCGTTCAAGCAGTACGTTCTCGGCTTGGATATGTCCAGCGAAGCGCAGCGTCAGCAGTTTGTAGCGCTGATGGACCTGCAGGAAGCCTTCGCCAAGGTGTATCCGGAGATTGTCGACACGACGATCACGCTCGCCGGCGCCAAGACGGCGCTGGCAGATGCCTACAACGCGGAGACCGAAGCCATCGGCGCGACCATCGACAGGATGAGCTCGTTCGCATCGAGCCTCCGGAGTCTGCGTAACAGCGCGGTGTTGGGCAACCTGTCGCCGCTGTCGCCGGTCCAGAAGTATGCCGAGGCAAAAGCGCAGTACGAGGCTGTCTTGTCGGCGGCTCGCGGCGGGGACGAATCGGCGCAGTCGAACTACCAGGCTGCGTTCACGTCGTTCCTGGAAGCGTCGCGCACTGTGTTCGCGAGCAGCGGCCAGTACCAGCAGGACTTCTACTACGCCCAGGCTGCGACCGAAGAGGCCGCGCGCTGGGCTGAGGCAGAGGTCGACGTCGGCAAGGCGCAGCTCACCGCGCTTGAGCGCCAGGTGTCCGGCTTGATCGAGGTGAAGCAGGAAGTCATGTCGGTGCGGGATGCAATCCTGCAGCTCAACGCAGTCATGGGCAAGAACACCGCCCCGCTGACTGCTGTAGCGCCGCCCGTGAACACGCCGATTCCGTACAGCTCGTACGGCACCCCCAACACCGAAGCACTGGTGGCGGCAGTTAAGTCGCTGTCTTCGGAAAACGCGATGCTCAGGGCAGAACAGCGTCAGCAGACGGGTGACCTCATCCGGGCTGTGCAGGGTTCCGCGGATTCCTCCTCGGACAAGATCTCAGGCGCGGTGAAGGCTGCCGCCACAACTGAAGTAAGGGTTCTTCCTGAATGACTGATGCTCAGTTCCTGGCCTGGCTGCAAAGCTCGGCCGCGTATCGTTGCGTCCTGATCGAGGCGGCGGCGCAGGTGAATGGCGTGGAAACCATGGTCTACATGGCGACCAGGTCGTACACCACGTCGCCGGCCGACAGTCCGGCCAACACGCAATACCTCCCAATCGCCACCGTTGGCACGTTGTTCACCGAGCGCCTGTCGCTCGAGGGTGACGGCGCGCTCTCGACTGGCGACCTGGAGATCGACAACACCGCCGGCATGCGTGATGCCTGGGCCGGCGCCGGCTACGTGTGGAAGAACCGCGAGATCAAGGCTTACATCGGCGACATTCGCTGGCCGCGCGCCGACTTCCGCATGATCTTCAACGGCATCGTCGCCGATATCGCCCCGAGCGGCCGGAGCAAACTGCTCCTGAAGCTGCGCGATAAGCTGCAGCGCCTGAATACCGCGATCACCGAAGCGAAGCTGGGCGGCGAGACAGAGCAGAAGGACGCTCTGCTGCCATTCGCTATCGGTCAGGTGTCGAACATCACGCCGCTGCCGGTCAACCCGGCGTTGCTGGTCTACGGCTACCACTGCGCATCCGCCGAGGGCGTTATCGCCAACGAGGCGCGCGACAACGGCGCACCGGTGGCGATGACCTCGAATCCGGCCGCCGGTACCGTGACGCTGGAGTCGACGCCGGCCGGCGCCGTGACGTTGTCCGTCAAGGGCGACAACACCGGCGGCTACTGCGACACCGCGGCCACGATGTGCAGGCGCCTGGCCACCCGGTATGGCAAGCCTGCCGATCGCTTCACCGATGCCGATCTCGACCTGGCGAACATCGGCGCCTTCGACGCGGCTCACCCGCAGCCGATGGGGTTGTACTCCACCGACCGGCTCAACGTGCTGGCCGCATGCCAGATGCTGCTTGGCAGCCTCGGCGCCCAGTTGGTGATGTCGCGGTTGGGCCTGATGCGGCTGATCCAGGTGGCGCTCCCCGGTACCGGTACGCCGTTCGTGATCCGTCCGGAACACATGGTCGACGGCACGCTGCAGCCCGCCGGCCGTACCGACGTCGTCGGCGCCGTGAAGCTGGGCTTCGCTAAGAACTGGACGGTCCAGGACGCCGGCACGCTGGCCAACCTGCCCGAAGTGCACAAGGCACTCTTCAGCGAGGAGTGGCTGACCACCACCAAGACCGACGCGGCGACGCTGGCCACGTACCGCCTGAACGCCGAGCCGGTGCAGATCGACACGATGCTGCTGACCCGAGCCGACGCGGATGCTGAGGCGCAGCGACGCCTCGACCTCTGGAAGGTGCCTCGCACCACGTACGAGTTCGACGGCGTGCCCGAGATGCTGCAGCTTGAGTTGGGCCAGGCGGTGACCGTCTACAGCCCGCGCTTCGGCATGGTCGCCGGCGTCGCCGGCATCGTTATTTCATTGGCGCCCGACTGGAACACCGGGCGCGTTAAAGTGGGCTTTCTCGTATGAGCACAGTGCTGAACGACCGCGACGCCATTCTGCAGGCGGCCGGGACCAGGATCGTCAACCCTAAAAATGCCGACATCCTGCTGGACATGTCGGCGCCGGCCTTCCACGTGGACGCTTCCGGGGTTGCCGATGTCGCGTCCATCACGATCACCGGCACGTTGGTTGGCCTGGAAGGGGCGCTGTCGTGGTCCGTCCAAGGTGCAACCCTATCCAACGTCACTGACCGTTCGGCCACGGTAACCTACGCGAGCATGCAGGGTGCCACCGCCATAGTCACCGCCAGTATGACGAGCAGCGGTGAACTGTTCTCGCGCGGCCGCGTCCTAGCCACCATGCAGGACGGTGCGCCCGGTACCAGCGCGAAGACCGCCAAGCTGACGCCATCGGAACAGGTCTTCAAGATCAGCAAGGCGGGTACCAACTCGCCAGCGAGCATCACCCTCACGGCCACCGGCCAGAATACCGCAGGCGTGCCGAGCTTCACCATCCCGGCCGGCACTGCAACGCTGACGGCGGGCGCTAATGCGTCGCAGAAAGTGCTGACGTTCGCCAACATGGCAACCGATGCGGTTACGGTCGAGGTTACGCTCGACGGCCAGAAGGACCGGGTCACCATCTACAAGGTAAGAGAAGGGCAAGACGGGTTGCCGGGACAGCCTGGCGTCGATGCAACGGTGGGCTTGCTGACAAACGAGAGCGTCACGCTGCCGGCCGGATCGAACGGCGTCGTGTCGAGCTTCAGCAGCGCGGTGTGCACGCTGGTGATGTACAAGGGCGCATCCGACGATAGCGCGAATTGGACCTATGCCTTCGCACCAGCATCGGCCTCGAACCGCCTGAGCTACACGACCAGCGGCAGCACCGTGACGCTGACCGGCATGGCGGCTGGCGTCGATTCCTCATACGTCGACATCACCGCCAGCAAGGCGGGAGCATCCTCGGTAACGAAGCGTTTCTTCGTGTCCAAGAGCAAGGCCGGCGCCAGCGTTACAGGCGCCCGGGGCGCTGGGCAATATTACGTCATCGGCTCAGCTTGGTCGGACGTTGTCGCGCAGGCAGCCTGCCCAGGCGGCCCGGTCGTCAACGACCAGGTCACGATCAGCAACGGAGCCGTAACGTACACGAAGCGATGGGATGGCTCGGTCTGGTATGTGCCAGGCGCCTACCTGAGCGGCGACCTGTTTGTCGATGGAGACATCAACGGCTCAAAGCTGAAGGTCGGGACCGTCCAGGTCACCACACCCGCAGGCGTACCTGTCGTCACAATTGGCGGCCTGCAAGCAGGCTTCGAGGCACCAAATACAAAAAATGCTGACCTAGCACCGGCGATCAGTGCCGCCGCTGCCACTGCCGCATGGGACGGTATCGCCGATATCCCTTACCAGTCGATCCTGAACAACGATGACTCGGTGGTGATGGGGTTCAACCCGACCTTCTCCGATTGGCCGGCGGGGGTGTCACGTCCGGTAGGTTGGGCGGGCCAGGTCCCAACTAAAGACACGGTCAACAAACGTCTGGGCGCCTGGGCCGTCAAATTCACCACGACGGGCGCGGCTCAATTCGCCATCAACAAGAAAGTGGCCGTCCCGACGCTGCCCCTGGGAACGTTCATCGCCGGCACCTACGACATCTACATCGCCACGATCAACGCGGGCAACACCACTGGCAAGCCTGGCTTGATGGTCCGCCTCTGGTACAACGCCACACAATACGTCGACCGCCCGTTCGCGGCGGATCTGCTGGCCGGGCAGTGGCAGCGCATCAACTTCACCGCGCGCCTGAACGCTGGCCAGCAGATTGTAGCGGTCGAGTTCTATCTGTTCGGTGCGTACGCGGGGGGTGGCTTCGGCGGTGCGCTGTTCAACGGCGTGGTGTCGTTCGACAGCTTCCGGTTCGCCCTCTACGACAACAGTCTCGACAACACCGCCATCACGTTGGCGGCCGATGGCACCCTCACTGGCGCTGCCGGCGGTACGCAAAAAGTAACGATCACCGGGCTGGGTTACACCGGCGCCCTGAACGCCACGAACGGTGCGCCGGCTGGCACCTCCGTGGGCGGCACCGAGGCGGGCCTGCTGGCGTCGCGCGCGCTCAATGGCGACACCGCCTTGAACGCCGTGAACAACGCCACTACGGGCTTGGCCGCTAAGCTGAGCGCCGCCGGCAACCAGAACCTGGTCGGCCCGATCGCGCTGACGGCGAACGGCGCCATTGTGGTGGGCGACACCAACACCGGCGTGGTGGTGAACACCGGGGGCATTACGCTGCGCAAGGGGGGCAAGAATCGCGTCGTCATGAACAATAACGGCGACTTTGGCCTGTACGCTGATGATGGCAGTCTGATCCTCGGGGCGGAAAGCTCACTTGCGCAGCAAACGTCGTCCAATCCAAATTTAGTACCTAATTGCCGAGGCTGGACTGACTTGGCGGGCGTTACGTCTAACCGAAACGGCGACCCGCGTTTCGGTGATGGGCAGTACCTTTATTTCAATACCGGCGGCAATGGTAGCTATACAGGGGCGCACAGCCCTGCGCTTGGAATTCCAGCGAATTCTTACTATACGGTGAGCTTTGATGCGTACTGCGAAAGCGGCTCCCGATACGTTAACTGCGATGTGTATAACGGTTCAACTATTGATTCCGGGGGTGCGGGCTGGGATATTGGCAGTGGTATGCGGCGATATTCTTTCACCGAACAAATGCCAAACATCCCGGCCACTGACCGCGCGTGGCTTCGGATTTTTACTGGCGCAGGCGGACCGGTTGTAGTTTCTAATATCAAGGTTGAATTAGGGATGAAGGTCACGCCCTGGAACGACAGCATCATCACCAACGATAACGCCAAGTCCCGCGTGTTCATCCAGAACCTGCAGGCGCTGTCCGCGTACCTAGGGAGCCTTGAGATCGGGCCCGGGGGCGCAATACGCCAAGGCAAAGCAGGTTACGGCACCGGCAATGGCATCTGGCTCGGCGATCACAACGGTACGCCAAAGTTTGACATCGGCCAGACCGGCGGCGCAGGCCTCGTTTGGGACGGCTTCGACCTAACCATCAACCGCCCTAAATTGGCTTCGCCATTCAACGTGGTCCTAAGCGATGTGCGAATTACGCAGCAAGTTAACGGCTCCACGATTCAATTTAGCCCTGCGAAATCTATTACCAGTGGTTCGGGAAACTACTCATATACGTGGTCGTTTAGTACACAGGGGGTCGGCTCGTTTCTGGAAATGGTATCTAGCCCGGCCGGTTCAGACGTTGTAATTAAAGCGACTGGCTCGAATCGCTGGCTGTACGGTTATGCCGCCCTCACATTGAAAGACCTCGCTTCGGGCCTGACCGCGACGGCTTATTGCAATATCACTGTTCAATTTGGAAGTGGACAAGAGCCATGATGAAACCATATTTGATGGTGCGCGACACCGATGGAATCGTTCTCGGGGTCATGTGGCACGAAGATCCCGATGACGGTCCGGTGAAACCACAGGCTGGCCCATTGTCAGGGACGCATCTTGTACAGCACGCTCAAGAGTTCAGCCGAGAAGGGCGCCACGATACCGAGGCGGCGTACTGGATCGATGGCGCGATCACCTGGGTGGACGAAACGCCCATCGAACAGTACCGCGCAGGCGGCATCGACGCCATCGACGCTTCCGGCGAGACACTGCGCATGGCCGTCATCAGCCGCATGACCCAGACGCCCGAGTACGTGCGCGCTGAGCAGCACGCGCGCGAGTACCGCAGCGCCGGCTACCCCGAGGGCGAGGACGCCTACGTGCCGCCGGGTGTGGCCAGCTGGGCGATGGCGAAGTGGCGTGCAGGGTGGACCGCGCGCCAGGCCGCCGATGACATCCTGGCCACAGCTGACCGCTGGTATGCGCTCCTCGATGAGATCCGCACGCTGCGCCTGACCAACAAGGAGGACGTGCGCCACGCGGCGACAGCCGGCGAGGTTGCGGCCATCGTTGCCGACATGACCGCCGACATGCGGGCGCTGGCCCTGCAGATGAACACCACCACTACGGAATAGCATGCCCAACCTGAGAATTGTTTCCGACAACGCTGTCGGCCGCGCGGCGTCGCTCGTCGCTTCGACTACAGCCGGCGGGCTGCTGGCTGCCAACCTTGCGAGCGATAGGAAGTCCAGCGTGCACCGCGCCACCGGCACGAACGTGACGTACACGATCACCTGGTCGGTCGCCGAGCCAATCGGTTGCGTTGCGCTGCCGTTCTGCAACCTCTCGCCGACGGCGACGATGCGCGTGCGCGCCTACGCCAGCAACGGCACCACCGTTCTGTACGACAGCGGCGGCACCCCGGCTGGCCTGGCTTGTCCGGCGCCGGGACTGCGCCCCCGCGGGTTCACGCCAGCGCAGGCGGCCAGCGCCTATGCTTACGGCGGCGGCGCCTGCGCGCGGCGCTGGTTCAACCAGGTCAACGCTTTCAAGCTTGTGATCGATATCGTGGACACCGGCAACCTGCAGGGCTATATCGAAGCCGCGTGCATAGTGGTCGGCCCGGCCTGGTCTCCGAAGTACAACGCCTCGGCCACTTCCGTTTCGATCACCGACAGGACGGAGATCACGCGCAGCGCCGCCGGCGATCAGTTGGCGGACCCGGGCACGATCAGCCGGAAGGTGCCGGTTGACCTGCGCGCAATGCCAGAGGAAGACCGCGCGCGGTTCCTCGACTTGGTGCGCAACAGCCGGGCCCACCCAATCCTGATGAGCGTATTCCCCGAGCATCCGGACCTGGCGCTCGAGCGGGACTTCACGGTCTACGGCCGGCGCACGAAAGATTCCGACATCGCCTACCAGTTCGCAGGCGCTTATTCCACCACCCTTGAGATCGAGGAGATCTGATGCACCCACGTCCTGGAATTGTCACGGTCCGGCTCACCAGCCGCTGGCCGTATAACCCGATCAGTCTCGCGGTCGGCGTCGCCGCCGGTTCGCGCGAGTTCAGTCACTCGATCACGATCATCGGCGAGCGCGCATATGAGGCGTCGATGACGCACGGCTGCCGCACCGGCACGGTCAACGAGCTGATGGCGGGCATCGTCATCTACCGCGATATGCCGGTGGCCGTGCCCGACATCGACGCCGCGCAGGCCTTTGCTGAGGCGCAGATGGGGAAGGGCTACGACTTTGCCGGCGCCGTCGGTATTCCTCTGACCTACTCGGAGGACTGGACTGACGACAGCAAGTGGTGGTGCAGCGACCTGACGTTTGCAATCCTGCTGGCCGGCGGCCTACGCCTGTTCGACCCGGCCGTGATGAAGCGCGTCAGGCCAATCGATCTGCACATGGCCGACTACCCGAAAGGACCGATCGTACGAATGCGACGTCCGCCGCAAGTTCCACCGACCAGCCCGCGCATGCGGGCTTTTTAACGCCCACCGAAAAGGCACCTAATGCTCGAAAAACCTCCGCAGCCTCCCGGCCACCCCAGCGACTGGGCCAGCATTCTCACCTGGGCCTGGGTGATCGGCCTGTCGCTGCTCGGCGGCTTCGTCTCGTTTTACCAGAAGCTGAAGGCCGGCCACGTGCGAGCGTGGAACTTCACCGAATTCGTCGGCGAGCTGGCCACCTCCGCCCTGGTGGGGATCATCACCTTCAAGCTTTGCCAGTGGCAGGGCTTTTCGTCCGACCTGGCGCCAGCCTTGGTCGGCATCACGTCGCACATGGGCAGCCGCGCGCTGTTCAAGGCCGAGGCCAAGTTCAGTGCGTGGGCCGACGCCAAGTTTCCGCCAACCCCAGCATCGAAGGAGCCACCCCATGAAAACTAATTTCCGTCTCAGCGCGCGCTCGCTTTCCCGCCTGGAGGGCGTCCATCCTGATCTGGTCAAAGTCGTCAAGCGCGCCATTGAACTGACCGAGGTCGACTTTATGGTCACCGAGGGCGTGCGCACTGCGTCGCGCCAGCAGCAGCTGGTGGCCGCCGGCGCCTCGCAGACCTCGCGCTCGCGGCATCTGCCGACCGCGAACAAGTGCGGCATGTCGTGCGCGATCGACCTGGCCGCCATGGTCGGCGCCGAGGTGCGCTGGGACTGGCCGCTCTACCCGAAGCTGGCCAAGGCCATGAAGGCGGCCGCCGCCGAGCTGGCCGTGCCGATCGAATGGGGCGGGGAGTGGAAAATGATGGACGGGCCACATTTCCAACTTACGTGGAAGGCCTACCCATGATCGACATCGCCCTGACGAAATACCGGCTCGCCGCCGGCGCCGCGGCGCTCGCTTTGGCGCTGGCCGGCGCGGCCGCTGCTGGCGCGGTTATCAACGGCTGGCGTCTGGACGGTGCGCACCGGCGCGCGCTGTCCAGCGAGATTGACAAGCGAGTGGCCGCCGAGCGCAAGCTTGACGACCAGACGGCCGCGGTGGCGCGTTTGGGAGATGCGAAGGCTGCCGCCGACGAACGCCGCAAGGTGGCGGAGAAGTTCGCCGCCTCCGCCATTGCGCGGACAAAGGATCGCGCTGCGGCCGTGGCCGCCAGCCAAGCATCGGACTGCAGCGGCGTGATGCGCGAAGCATGGGAGGGCTGGAAGTGAGGGTGCTGCTTCTTTGCCTGCTGCTGGCCGGTTGCGCGAGTGAGCCGCAGAAGGTTCCGGTACCGGTCATGGTCGGCTGCCTCGGCCTGGCGCCGACGCGCCCGGTCAACACGTTCGGCGCCGGCGCCTACCCGGGCGATAAGGCAGCGGCCCAAGCGGCGCTGATCGACTCGGCAGCCTGGGAGGGCTATGCGCTGAAGCTCGAGGTGATTATTGCAGGGTGTCTCAGCCGCGCCGTCAAGACAGTCAAGCGTGGGTAAGGTCAAGAAGCCTCACTTATTTTGCGACTGCCGGACTCTGCGTGCTCTGCGGCGCGCTTGGTTGCGCTACTAGTGAGCTAGGAGGTACCTGATTTTGTGTTGGCGCTGGCGCAGCTGCTGCGGGCGGATCAGGCTGCTTAATCGTGAAGTAAGACGAAAACTTACTTATGCCAAAACCAATGGCTGTACAGACCACGCTGAGTGTAACTACTCCACCAAAGATCATGTTACGCCATGCAATCAATGCATCAACTTTTGACTTGGTACTGTCGACCGTCTTCGTCAATGAATCTAGTGATGCCTTGATTTCACCAAGATGTTTTTGCACATCCATGAGACCCTGCACGAAATGGTACTCTGGATGTCCATAACCAGGGACAATAGATGGTGGCGGGACTTGTACAGGAGTGGGCGTTGTGCTCTCCGGTGTCGATGAGCGGGATGCACTCATGATTGATCCATGCGAGTCTGAATCCACTCCCACGTATCGGTAGAAGCCAACCCATAATAGGAAGTGACGAGTGTAATCAAAGCACCTTCAATCGATTGATTAGGACTCTTCGCTCCCTGAACCGTGACGCCCAAATGGTTCGAAAGTTCGATCGTCGTGCCAGAGTAGTGAATCAACCAGCCACGACCACCTTGAAGCGGCAGTCGGTCGCTAGACTTCGCAATACGGTGTTGGACCGCCATATCCAAAGCAAGGGAATCAGGCATAAGCGAAACGGCAAGGAAAATAGGCATAGTGCGCAAAGTGTAGCATCAACGAACAAAGATGGCCGCCTTGCTGAAACAGCAATTTGGTCTGTGTCAGTATTGCGTCACAGAACTGCTTTTGTCGCCGCTTCGTCGGTGAAGGTCTTTTGCCCTGATCTGCGTGTAACGGGCTAGCATCTTCCAGTCTCTGTGTCCGGAAACTAGGGCGACCTGCTCGATCGAGTATCCGAGTTCGAAAAGTCGCGAGACGCCTTCGTGCCGGAGGTCATGGAATTTCAGGTCATCAATTCCCAGCTTGTTGCAGGCACGCGGAAAGAGGGTGCTCACGGTGCCTTCAGTGATGGGAAATATCCGCTCACCGACGCGTGACTGGCGCAGCACGATGTCAAAAGCGTTGCCGAGCAGGGGCACTTCCTGATCGTTGCCCTCCTTTTCGGTTGGGTGCTTGCGGTCGCGGATGATGATCGTGCGGTCGGCTTCGTTCAGATCTGCCCACTTCAAGCCGATGATTTCGCCCAGGCGCATCGCCGTCGCCACTGCAAACTGGATGACGTCGACCATAGGCACGCGCTGCCGGCTCCCCTTGGCTCGGAAGTGCTCACATAGCTGCTCGATCTCGCTGGCAGTTGGCCGGCGGGTTCGTTCGCGTGACTTCGTCGATACGCCCAGGTGCGCCAGGCGTGCGCGGGCATCTGACACGGCCGTTTGATTGACGGGCATCTTCCAGATCGCGCTGGCCGTTTTAAGGATGCCGCCGATGTAGGTGAGATCAATTCCCACGGTGACTCCGCCGGCGCCACCTGTTCTTCGGGCGTCGACATATTTGCCCAGCCGGTCCGCCGTGAGTGCGGACAACGGCACCGTGCCGAGCGCGGCCTTGACCGCCTTGAGTACGGCGGCCTTGTTTTTGCCGAAAGGTCGAACTGCCCCGATCTCTTCGGTGTACCTGTCGATGAGATCCCCGAATGTAATAGAATTCAGGCTTCGGCTATCGCGGTACTGGCTTGCGTCCATTTCAGACTCGAGCTTGCGCGCCCACTCTGATGCCAACGACTTCGTCGGGAACGACTTGCTGACGGACTTGTGACCGGTGCGCCGGATCTCCGCGACCCAACTTCCTTCCCGCTTTCTTATTGAGGCCATCCGCAGTTCTCCGCAATTTCTCCGTAGTGATAGCGCAAAGTACCACAAAACTCCGCAAATTACAGCATAAACTACGGAGAGCGGATCGCCTAGAAAACCACGTAAAAACTAATGAAATCAACTACATATAAGGATAGGCGGCTAAGTGTGGCGCCCATGATGGACTGGACCGACCGCCACTGCCGCGTCTTCCACCGCCACATCACGAAACACACCTGGCTCTACACCGAGATGGTCACCACCGGCGCCCTGGTCTATGGCGACGTCGAGCGCCACCTGCGCTACGATGAAATCGAGCATCCAATTGCCCTGCAGCTGGGCGGCAGCGAGCCGGCCGACCTGGCGAAAAGCGCGAAGCTGGGGCAGGACTGGGGCTACGACGAGATCAACCTGAACTGCGGCTGTCCGTCCGAGCGGGTGCAGAAGGGGGCCTTCGGCGCCTGCCTGATGAACGAGCCGCAGCTGGTGGCCGACTGCGTCAAGGCGATGCGCGACGCGGTGACGATCGACGTCACGGTCAAGCACCGCATCGGCATCGACAAGAACGAGGAATATGGTTTCGTGCGCGATTTCGTCGGGACGATCGCCGACGCCGGCTGCCGCACCTTCATCGTCCACGCCCGGAATGCCGTCCTGAAGGGCTTGTCGCCGAAGGAAAACCGCGAGATCCCGCCGCTGCGCTACGACGCGGCGTACCAGCTCAAGCGCGACTTTCCGGCGCTGGAAATCCTGATCAACGGCGGCATCAAAAGCAACGACGAGATCGCGCTGCACCTGCAGCACGTCGACGGCGTCATGCTCGGGCGCGAGGCTTACCACAACCCCTATTTGATGGCCGAGTGGGATGCACGCTTCTATGGCGACGATGCGCCGGCGAAAACCCGTGCCGAGGTGCTGGCCGCGATGGTGCCCTACATCGCCGACCAGCTGGCGCGCTACGGCCAATACGGCCTGAAGCTGAACAGCATTACGCGCCACATGCTGGGCCTGACCGCTGGCCTGCCGGGGGCGCGCGCCTTCCGCCAGATGCTGTCGGATCCAAAGAAGCTGGCCGGCGCCGACCCGCAGCTGTTGCTGGAAGCGGCGGCCGGGATTCGCAACTTGTAGGCACATCGTTCGCGCCCGCTCGCGCAGCGAACAAGGCAGGCCACGCGCCTGCTTTGGTCCATGTTTGTAATTCTTGGGAATGGAAATGTAACCGGCTGTCGTTTTTATTCCAATAAAATAAATTATCCTGGAATAAACACTTCCGGGTATTTTTATTGTAATTATTTACTGATATTATCCCGCCGTTCCCTCCGACTACCACGTTTTCCTGTTCGTCAACTCTGTAAGCAACCAGCCTTGCGTTTGTCCTGTGGATAAACGTACAAGCCTCTTGCGTCTTGCGGTTTGGCGTCGCCGCGTGCCGTCGGCCGTACCCAACGCTTTTATCCTGTCCCTGTTTATGCCGCTTTCCGCTTCGCCCACGCGCCGCATCGCCGCCGTGCTTGCCGTCCTGTTCTCCTGTTCGACAAATGCCACCGCCCAGAGCGCGGCCGAGCTGTCCGAAGCGAGCCGCAACGCCAGCCGTATCCAGCGCGAGCAGGACGAGCGCCAGCGCGCCGAGCTGCAGCAGTCGCTCGACAACAGCCGACGTCCGCTGCAGATCGAGCTGCCGGCCCAGCCGAGCGCACCGGCGCGGGCCGGCGCCGGATGCGTCAACGTGCGCGCGCTGCGCATCGACGCCGCGCCGCACTTGTCGGCCGATACGCGCGCGCGGGTCGGCACGGCCTACACCGGGCGCTGCCTGGGCATCGACGACATCCAGCAGCTGCTGTCCGATATCGTCGCCGACTACATCGCGCGCGGCCAGGTGGCGGCGCGCGCCTATGTGCGCGAGCAGGATGCGTCCACCGGCACCCTGGTCGTGCTGGTGGTCGAAGGCCAGCTGGAAAAGATCATGCTCGAAGACGGCGGCAAGAACAGCATCCTGCTGGGCTGGGCCTTCCCCGGCCTGGACGGCAAGCCGCTGAACCTGCGCGACCTCGAGATGGGGCTGGAGCAGGTAAATCGCCTGCCGTCGAACAACGCCACGCTGGAACTGCTGCCTGGCCAGCAAGCCGGCGGCAGCGTCGTCTCGATCAAGAACACGCCGTCGCGGCGCTGGCGCGTTACCGCCTCGGCCGACAACCAGGGCGGCGAGAGCACCGGCCGCAAGCAGGCTTCCGTCAGCCTGGGCCTGGACAATCCCTTCGGCCTGAACGACTTCCTGAACCTGACCTACCGCCGCGCGGTGCCGACCGACTACGCGCGCGCCGGCTCGGTGTCGAAGAGCCTGGCCTATGTGGTCCCGTATGGCTACAACACCTTCACCTTCGGCATCAACGATTCGCTGTACGTGAGCACCCTGAACACGGCCGGCGGCCAGCAGCTGCGCTCGAATGGCGACAGCGACAGCCGCTTCGCGCAGTTCGAGCGCGTGGTGTACCGCGACCAGACTACCCGCGCCACCCTCGGCACGACGCTGACGCGCAAGGATGCGAACAACTTCCTGGCCGAGCAGTTCCTGGCCACCAGCAGCCGCACCCTGACGGTGTGGGACATCGACGCCGGCCTGCAGCAGCAGTGGCTGGGCGGCGTGGTCTCGCTGCAGCTGGGCTATTCGCGCGGCCTGCACAAGTTCGGCGCGCTCGACGATGTGCCCGGCCTGCCGCGCAATGCGCCGCACGGCCAGTTCCGCAAAGTGCGCTATGGCGCTTCGTACTACCTGCCGCTGGCGCTGAAGCACGTCGACCTGAGCCTGAGCAGCAGCCTCAGTGGCCAGCACGGCATCGACGTGCTGTATGGCTCCGAGCAGGTGCTGGTCGGCGGCATCTACAGCGTGCGCGGCTTCGTCGACACCACGCTCAGCGGCGACAGCGGCTTCGTGGTGCGCAACGACCTGGCCGCGCGCATTCCCTTCCAGGTCGGCGCCCAGCCGGCCCTGCTGCGGCCCTACCTCGGCATCGACTACGGCCGCGTCGAGCGGCGCGGCGCCGGCACCCAGGCCGGCTACCTGAGCGGCGGCGCGCTCGGCCTGAGCCTGAGCAGCGGCCCCCTGTATCTCGATGTCTTCAACGCCTGGCCGCTCGGCATGACCGAGGGCATGCGCCGCGAAAGCAGCCGCCTCTACCTGCAACTGCGCGCCACGCTGTGAACACGAACCGAACCCACGACCAGAACACGACCATGAAACCAGCTTCCGCCCCCACCCCGGTCCAGACCCAGGCCCAGCCACACCACAACTTGCGCCTGCGCCCGCTGGCCTTTGCGCTGTTCGGCGCGTCGCTGTGCGCCTTCCCCGGCATGGCCGGTGCCCAGGTGGTGGCCGCCGGCGGCAACACCAAGGTCTACCAGGCGCCGAACGGCGTGCAGGTGGTCGACATCGCCACCGCCAACAAGGCCGGCGTGTCGCACAACGTGTTCACCGAGTTCAACGTCGCGAAGAATGGCATGGTGCTGAACAACGGCGACAGCACGCAGATGACGCGCCAATCGCAGCTGGCCGGCCAGGTGTCGGCCAACCTGAACCTGAACAACAGCGCCAAGATCATCCTGAACGAAGTCACGGGCGCCAACCGCAGCACGCTGGCCGGCCACATGGAGGTGCTGGGCAGCGCCGCCGAAGTCATCGTCGCCAACCCCTACGGCATCACCTGCGACGGCTGCGGCTTCATCAACACGCCGCGCGCTACCCTGACCACCGGCGTGCCGGTGCTCGACGCCGAAGGCCGCATGACCGGGCTGCGCGTGGGCCGCGGCGACATCCTGGTGTCGGGCACGGGCCTGAACGGCACCGGCCTCGACTACCTCGACCTGGTGGCGCGTTCGATCCGCATCGACGGCCAGGTGAACGCGAAAGACCTGACGCTGGCCGCTGGCGCCAATAACTGGGATTACGCCAGCCGCAGCGCCAGCGCCATCGGCGCCGACACGGCCGCGCCGGCGCTCGGCATCGATTCGAGCGCCCTGGGCGGCATGTACGCCAACCGCATCCGCCTGATGGCCACCGAAGCCGGCGTCGGCGTGCGCCTGCTGGGCGACGCCGCCGCCAGCGCCGCCGAACTGGCGATCGGCGCCAACGGCCAGATCACGCTGCAAGGGCGCCTCAGCGCGCAGGCGGGCGATATCGCGGTGAACGCCGCAGGGCAGGCCGGCGGCATCGCCGTCGGCGGCCGCAATGCATCGATCAGCGCCAGCGGCGACATCGCGCTCAATGCTGCAAGCGCCGACATCGTGCTGGAAGACGCCAGCCTGCGCGCCGGCCGCGACCTGGTCGTGAATGCGGGCGGCGCGCTGCGCGACAGCGCCCGCGCCGCCAATAGCGGCGCGCTGCGCCATGCGGCCGGCGATTTGTCGCTCACGGCGGCGGGTGCGGCCACGATCAATGGCAGTAGCTGGGGCGCGGACGGCGCGCTCGGCATGCGCACGGGCGCACTGCAAGCCGGCGCCGCCACGGTCTACAGCGGCAAGGAACTGGATATCGCCACCACCAGCGGCGGCCTGCAGCTTGACGCGGTGCGCGTCACGGCGCACGGCGCGCTGGCGCTGGACGCCGGCCAGGGCGCGCTCGGCCTCGATCAAGCGACCCGCGTCACCGGCGCGCGCGCAATCGCGCTCGACGGCGCGGCCGTCACGAACGCCGGCTCGGTGATCGGCGAAGAAAGCATTGCGCTGCATGCGTCCAGCCTGGACAACAGCGGCCTGCTGCAGGCGGCGGCCGGACTGGCCGTCGACGCGCGCGGCGGCGTCGTCAACAGCGGCAGCATGCTGGCGGGCGGCGCGCTCGGCCTGCAGGCCGCTTCGCTCGACAACCGCGGCGTGGCCCAGGCCGGCGCCGGGCTCGAAGTGGCGGTCGATACGGCGCTCGTCAACAGCGGCAAGCTGCTGGCAACGAAAGACATGACACTCACCGGCCGGAACGCCGGTTTTGCGCTCGACAACCACGGCCTGGTCCAGGCCGGCGGCGCGCTCGACATCGGCGACGCCGCTCACCGCGCGCGCCTGAGCAACGGCGCGGCCGGCACCATCGCGGGCAACCTCGATACGCTGGTGCTGGAGTCGCTGGTCAACGAGGGCATCCTGCAAGCCGGCGAAGGCCTGCTGCTGACGGCCTCCGGCGACGTGACGAATACCGCCTCGGGCCTGATCCTGACGCGAGACCGGGCCGGCGCGGTCCTGTCCATCGATGCCGGCGGCGCGCTGCGCAACGACGGCACCCTGAAATCGGACGGCAGCCTGGCGCTGGCTGCGGGCGGCGCCCTGGTGAATACGGGCACCGTGGTGACCCAGGCGCGTGCCGACGGCGGCGCCGATGGCGACATCGCGCTGCGCGGCGCCAGCATCGACAACAGCGGCGCCATCGGCGCTGCCGGCAAGCTCGATGTCGTGTCGCGCTCTTTCCTCGATAACACCGGCACGGCCCAGGCGAGCGGGCCACTGTCGGCCACGGTGGCCACTGCGCTGAGCAACGGCGCGGACGGCAAGCTGCTGTCGCGCGGCGACGTGACGATCAGGGGCAGCGGCGCAGGCTTCGCGCTCGGGAATGACGGCCGTATCCAGGCCGGCGCGGCGCTTGCCATCGGCGGCGCGGCTGGCCGTGCCGACCTGCGCAATGGCCAGGACGCCATCATGTCGGGGCGGGGAGCAACGCTGGCACTGGGCACGCTCGTCAACGAGCGCGGGGCCGATATCGGCAGCAGCGGCGCGCAAGCGCTCGTCATCGACGCGGCCGGGCGTGTCGGGAATGCCGGAACGATCGAGTCGGGCAGTGCGCTGACGCTGGCAAGCGGCGCAGCCATCGATAACGCTGGCGTCATCGTCACGCTCGGCCGCGCGAACGGCGGCGCCGATGGCGATGTCATGCTCGCCTCGCAGGGCGCACTGACGAACAGCGGTCACATCGAAGCCGCCGGCGTCCTTGCAGTCGGCAATGAGGCAACCGTGTCCGACCTCGACAATCGCAGTGGTGCAGTGCTCGTTGGCAGGGAAGTCAAGCTGGCGGCGGAGACGGTCGGTAACAATGGCGTGATCCAGGCCGACGGCGCGCTGCGCCTGCGGGCCAGCAGCACGCTGACCAACGGCGCCGATGGCGAGATGGTGGCGCTCGATGGCGCGCTCGACCTGACGGCCGGCACGCTCGTCAACGCCGGCGCACTGCAAGCAGGCCGCAGCATGTCGCTGACGGCCGGCGGCACGCTGGAGAACCAGGGAAGCGTGCAGGCGCTGGGCGGCGACCTGGCGCTGCGCGCTGCGGGCATGCAAAACCTGCATAGCGGCTTCGTGTATGGCGCGAAGAAAGTGCGCGTCGATGCGGGCGGCAGCCTGGAAAACCGCGGCAAGCTGGTTTCGGGCGCAGGCATGGACATTGCCGGCGCACACCCTGGGTTCACGCTCACCAACACGGGCTGGATCCAGGCTGCCGGTGCGCTCCAGCTGGGCAGCATGGGCACCCGGGCGGCACTGGACAACGGCGCCGGCGCCAGCATCCTTGGCGGCCAGACCACGTTGTGGCTCGACACGCTGGACAACGAAGGCGTGGTACAGAGCATGGGTACGCTGGATATCGACGCCGCCGGCAAAGTCACGAACGGCAGCGTGGACCCATCAGCGGGCGCCAAACCGGCCACACTGTTCGCTGGCAGTACACTGGTCTTCACGAGCGCGGGTGACTTCGTCAACCGCGGCAGCCTGCTTGGTGCAGGCAATGTCACGCTCACGGCCCGGACCATCGATAACCGCAACCTGGTGCAGGGCGCGGACGGCCTGCGCATGACGGCGGCGAGCTACGTGAATACGGGCAGCCTGCTCAGCGGCGCGAGCCTCAGCCTGGCAGGTGCGAACGGCGCGTTCACGGTCGACAACCGCAACCGCATCCAGGCGGCGACGGCCCTCGACATTGGAACCGCCGCCGCGCTGGCCACGGTGACGAATCGCCAGAACGGTGTCATCGTTGGCGGCGACCTGAGCCTGAGCGGCAGCACGCTTGCAAACGCGGGCCTGGTGCAAGGCGCCAGCCTGTATGTCGATGTCAGCGGCAAGCTGTCGAACACGAGCGGAGGACGGCTGCTGGCCGACGGCACCGGCCGTTTGCTGAAGCTGGATGCGGCGCTGCTGGAGAATGGCGGCATCGTTGAGTCGAGCGGCAACCTGGAGGCCACGGCCGAGGGCATCGAGAATTTGGCGGGCGGAAGCATCCGCACCGTTGCCGCCTCGAACGGAGGGCTTGCGGGTGGCCACCTGACCCTTGGCGCTGGCGCCGCAAACGTCGGCAACCAAGGCGAGATCGCGTCGAACGGCAGCTTGTCGGTGGGCGGCGCCAGTGTGGCCAATAGCGGCACCATGACCGGTCGCCAGACGCTTACCGTCGACGCCGGCAAAGGATTCAGTAACGCGGGACGGGTTACCAGCGAGGGAGACCTGACGCTGCGCTCCGACAAACACGGCTTCAGCGTGACGAATGCCGCGAAGAGCAAGATTGAAAGCGGCGCAACCCTGCGCATCGGCAGCAAGTCCGCTGAGGCAGACGTGGACAACGCGGGTAGCATCCTCGGCAACAAGGTGAGCGTTATTGCCACCGGCTTCGATAACACCGGCGTCGGATCGGCCATGCTCGGCATCGGCACGAACGCCGAACTCAAGCTGCAGGCATCGGCTGCGGTGAAGAACGACGGTAAACTCCACTCGGGCGGCATGCTGGAGGTGACGGCCGCCAGCATCGGCAACGGCGTCGATGCCGGCATTTCGGCCGGCGGCACGGTCGACCTGCGCGCGACGAACGGCGACCTGCTCAACGACGGCTGGCTGTTCGCGCTCGGTAACGTCTCCTTGTGGGCGCCCGGCCATGCTATTACGAATTCGGCAACCGGCAACATCGACGTCAAGGGCGGCAAACTGTCGTTCAACACCATGGGCGGCAACGACGGCAGCGTTTCGAACTACAACAACATCAATGTATCGGTGGGCGCTGGCGCACAGGGCGCCGGTAACCTGTCGGTCGACACGGGCGTATTCCTGAACCAGGCCAGCGCCAGATTGCCAGACATCGTGCTCGGCGACCTGGTCTGGAACAACATCGAATACCTGGTCGGCATCAGCGAGGAATTCAGCTGCAGCGGTCCCTTCGGTCAAGGCGACTGCGCACGCAGCCGCCTCTACCGCTACGATTTCACGGCCGATCAACGCTATTCGTTCGAATTCGATCCGCAAACGGCGCCGGCCCAGATGCTGGCCGAGGGCGACATCACGATCAATTACGGCAGCTCGGGCAAGAACCGCTTCGGCATCATTTCCGGCAACAACGTCACGATTGCCGGGGCCGGCACGAATGCGGGCTTCGTGAATGAAGACCTGCACCTGAAGCAGCTGAATTTCTCGCGGTTCGTATGGGGACGCATCGACGGCGACAAGAACTTCATTCCTACCACTGAAGCCCTCTATAACCTGCTGGCGACCGTTAATCCGGCCGAGGGCGGCCTTTGGCACGAACCCCCCGAGGTCCCTGGCTGGATGCTGGTGTGCGAAGGCGGTGGTTGCAGGAACTACAGGACCACGGCAGCGTTGATGAGCGCAAACTACGCCAAGCAGACCGGCGATAGCTATCTGCAGAAGCAGCCGGTGTACAGCGCCGGTGTGTTCGCCAAGAACAAGCTCGAACTGAACGGGAACACCACGAACACGGGCGCGCAGCCTGTCGCACCGGGCAGCGACAAACCGGAGAACATGCCGACGGACGATCTCACGAAGGTCGCGCCATTGACCGGCGCCGGCCGGCCCGGCGGCGCTGGCCTGGCGCCGACCGGCCCAGCAGCATCGCCGGATTCGACCCTGCCTGCCGCAGCGCAGGGCAGCGGCCGCAACACCGTCCAGCCGGGTTCCGGCCCGGCGGTGCTGGCGCCAGTGCTAACCGTCGGCAAGAATGGCCTGACGACCGCCGTCGGCGCCAACGGGGCTTCCTTCACCGGCCCCAACGTGAACCTGCCGACCAGCCCGAACGGGCTGTATGTGCCGGCGCCGGCGAACAGCACCGAATACCTGGTTGAAACCAATCCGCTGTTCGTCAATGGCAGCGCCTTCGGCTCGAATTACCTGGCCGAGCGCCTCGGCTTCGATCCGGCGACGGTGCAGAAGCGTCTCGGCGACGCGGACTATGAAGCCCAGCTGGTGCGCGAGCAGCTGATCGCGCAGACGAATAACTTCCTGCTGGGCGGCTATACCCGCGCGGCCGACCAGATGAAGGGCCTGCTCGACAGCGCGGCCAGCCAGAGCAGCGCATTGGGCCTGAGCTTCGGCGTGGCCCTGAGCGCCGAGCAGGCGGGCAAGCTGACCGATGACCTGGTGTGGATGGTGGAAACGACGGTCAAGGGTGAGAAGGTACTGGCGCCGGTGGTCTACCTGTCGGCGGCGACGCGCGAGGCAGTGCTGAGCGGCGCCGTCCTGGCAGGGCGCGACGTCAGCATCGAGGGCGGCAGCCTGGCCAACAGTGGCGGTACCATCGCGGCGTCGAACAAGCTGGCCGTCACCACCCAGGGCGACATCACCAACACGAGCGGCTCCATGCGCGCCAACACGGTGGCGCTGACCTCGACCGAGGGCAGTGTGGTCAACAAGACCACGGCGGATTTCTACGGCGATAACCTGTACGGCCGCACCAGCATCGGCCCGACCGGCACCATCACCGCGACCGGCAACATGGCGATCGACGCTGCACGCGATGTGCGCGTGATCGGCGCCACGCTGTCCGCCGGCGGCGATGCCACGATCAAGGCTGGCAAGGACGTGGTGTTCGATACCATCCAGGACAAGCGTGTCGATACCATCGCCAGCGGCCGCGACGGCAATACCACCACCCGCAATGAAGTCGACGTGCGCCAGATCGGTTCGACCGTGAGCAGCGGCGGCAACATGACGATCAGCAGCGGCAAGGACGTCACGATTGCTGGCAGCACGGTGAACGCGGGCGGCAAGCTCGGCGTGGATGCCAGGGGCGAACTCAATGTCGTCGACCGCCAGGACACGAACCAGGTTGTCGAGGTCAAGAAGACGTCGAGCAGCGGCTTCACCGCCAAGGGCGGCGCGGTCGGCTATGCCAAGACCGACACCAGCGAGACCACCAGGACCACGACCGGCACCAGTGTCGGCTCGACCATCACCAGCGGCGGCGATACCAGCCTCAAGGCCGGCAACACGCTGGCCGTGCGCGGCTCGGACGTGGCGGCCGGCGCCGACCTCGTGGTCGACGCCAGGGACGTCAAGGTGCTGGCAGGCCAGAACACTTACGACCAGACGATCGACAAGAAGACGACCACGACCGGCGTGTCGATCGGCGTCGACATGGCGGTGGTCAAGAGCGTCGGCGACCTGGCCAGCGGCGGCACGTCGCTGGCCGAGGTGGGCCGCGCGGCGGCCGACGCCGCCGGCAACCAGGGCGTCTCGCTCAGCATGACCCACAGCACCACCACGACGCACGCGCAGGAGTCGAACAGCACGGCACGCGTGTCGACGCTGGCCTCCGGCGGCAAGACCAGCGTCACGGCCAAGGACAATGCACTGTTCGAAGGCACGCGCGTGGTGGCCGGCGGCGACATCGACGTCAAGGCGAATACCGTCGACATCCTGGAAGCGCGCAACAAAACCAGCTACAACGTGCAGAGCGAAACCACGGGCCTGAACGTGTCGGTGTCGGTCGATCCAACCGCGATGGCGCGCAAGGCCGTGGCCGAGAACCTGTACTCGGGCGGCGGCGACGGCATCAAGCTGGCGACCGTCGAGAACACCCAGCGCGACCTGAAGAGCAGCGGCGACAAGAGCACCGTGGCCAGCTTCACCTCGGGCGGCAGCATCACGCGCGAGGGTGCGTCGGTGCTGACCGAGCGCGGCGCCCAGTTCACCGCGGCTGGCGACCTGGTCCAGAAGGGCAGGGAGATCAACCAGCTCGCCGCCATCGACACCAGCAACCACGAGGAAACCGTCACCGTCAACAAGGGCTCGATCGGCGTCAGCGTCGACTTCGAAACCACCAAGGCCTTCAACGACCTCAAGGGCGGCAAACCCGGCAGCGCGGCCGGCCTGCTCGGCGGCCCGACGATCGGCGTGGACGCCAACTACACGCGCACCAGCGACACGACGAGCACCCAGACCAGCACCGCCCAGACCGGCAACCTGGTGGCCGGCGGCAAGATCATCAGCGAGTCGAGCGGCGTGACGCGCATGGAAGGCACGCGCCTGTCCAGCGGCGGCGACACCAGCATCACGGCCGGCAGCCTGCAGGTCGATGCCGCGCGCACTACCACGACCAGCACCAGCAACGGCAGCAAGATCAACGTCGATGCGCGCGTGGAAATGGGCGTGACCGGCGACGTGGGCGCCAAGCTGGGCGCCGGCTACACCACCACCGATGGTGCGAACACGAACAGCCAGGCCGTGACCGGCAGCATCGCCTCGGGCGGCAACCTCACCATCAAGACGACCGGCGACGCCCGCTTCGAGGGGACGCAACTGGCGGCGGCGAAGGACGCCAGCATCGACGCCGGCGGCCGGGTCGACATGGTATCGGCGGACAGCACCGCTTCGACATCGGCATCGACCCGGGCCGTGAGCGCCGAGATCAACGCCGGCAAGGGTTCGGGCGGCACCAAGACCGGCGCCGGCGTGAACGTCAAGGTGGAGGACGAATCGACCGGCAGCACGACGGCGCAGGTGGGCAGCATCCAGGCTGGCGACAACCTGACGATCAAGGCGAAGAACGACCTGACCCTGGTCGGCGCCACGGTGGGCGCCGGCAACGACGTCACCCTGGGCAGCGACGCCAATGTCAACCTGCTGGCGGCAAAGAGCAGCACCGGCGCCGACAGCACCAAGGTCGATGCCGGCCTGTCGGGCTCGCGTACAGCCAAGGCGCAGAGCGCCACCGCCAAGGCGGGCGTCGGGGTGTCGGATGCGAGTACGACGACGGAAATTGGTTCCGACATCGTGGCCGGCAACAAGCTGGTGATCAATTCGGGCGGCAAGACCGCCATGCAGGGCTCCCAGGTCGATGCCGGCCAGAGCGCCGAGATCAACGCCACGGGTGGCCTGAGCACGCGCGACGCGGTCAGCACCAGCAGCCAGTATGGCGTGAAGGTAGACGCCTATGTACAGGTGGCGGGCAAGCGCAGCGCGGAAGAGCCGACGAGCCGTCCGCGTTCCGGCGCGGTGGACGAGTCGCAGCCGACCCGGGACCGCGCCAATGCGGTCGATGCCCCGGCAACGCGCGAGCGCGGCATCACCGTAACCGAAGCGCCCGAGCAAAAAACCACCTGGACCAAAGTCAAGGAAGGCGCGGTGAAGGTCAAGGACGGCGCTGTCTCGGCGAAGAACACCGCCAAGGACCTCAAGAGCACGACGTCCTTCCCGGTGGCCTGGGCCAGCAAAACCGACGAGTCGGACAGCCAGTCGACCGCGGTGGCCATCCGCACCGGCGACGCCGCCGACACGACCCGCCTGCCGCAGCCGGTGAATCTGATGGCGCTGCCGGCCGTGAAGTCGGCGGTGCAGGTGAACGCCGCGCTGGCGGCCCCGCTGGCGCAGTACGGCTCGCAGGCGGCGATTCCCGACACGGTGAAACGCGCCGTCTTGGAGAAGGCTGGCGTGGCCATCCCGCCAGGCGCCGATCTGAATGCCCTGCTGAAGCAAACGCAGAGTGCAGGCAAGGACGCGGCCGTGCAGGGCTTGTCGACATCGAACCTGAACGCCGAGCAGCATGCGGCGGCCTTGCAGGCGCTGGGCTTGGGTAAATAAGCCAGTTCCGTAGCAATGACAAACGGCGCCTTCGGGCGCCGTTTTTTTCGTCTGTACCCTCGCTAACTGGTCAATCCATAATTTCCTAATGGATATATACAGTGACTTTAAGAAAGACATGTAATGACTGTAGCAAGAACTTGCGTGACTTTTTCACCAGATGTAGGAAATTTGCTACACGGAAAGAAAGATTTGTCGAGGCAGCGTAAGCACGAGCTTGCTCTAGGGCAAGAGCCCATCCATAATTTCGTTCGTAGCAAGGAAGATTTGCTGAGAAGCGTTCCCGTCCCGTGGACGTCTTTGCAGATGCAGATTTTTCTCTGTTCCTAGCGCATTTTGATTTATCCTCACGGAAATAATTTCCGTTGGGAAATCCGTTCTTGGACAGGGCAGCACGCGGACACACGACCAGGCACATCTGAATAACAGAAGAGGGAAGGCGAAATGAATTTATCGAACATGAAGGTCGGTATGCGCTTGGGGCTGGGTTTTGCCCTGGTGCTGGTGCTGCTGGTGGCGGTGACCGTGGTCGGTGTGATGCGCATGGCGCAGATCCAGGACCGCCTCGATCACGTCGTGAGCGTGAACAATGTTTCGAGCCGCATGGTCATTGAAATGCGCAACAACGTCCAGGACCGCCTGGCTTCGCTGCGCGTCCTGACGCTGATGGCCGACCCTGCCGACATGGAACCGGAACTCAAGAAGTTCAAGGACCAGTCCGCCAAGTACAACGAAGCGCAAACCAAGGTCAGCCAGATTTTCGCGACCGACGGCAGCGACGCCGAGAAGGCCCTGCTGGCGGAAGTCAAGCAGCACGAAGCCACGGCCCTCCCGGCCATCGCCAAGGCCTCGGAACTCTACCTCGCCAACGACGCCATGAACGCCACCCGCGTGATGGTCAAGGAAGTGCGTCCGGTGCAGAAGAAGTGGACCGAAGCGCTGGACAAGCTGGTTGCGCTGGAAGACAAGCAGAGCGCCCAGAGCCAGGACGATGCGCAAGCCGCTTTCGTGAATGCCCGTAACTTCATGGTCATCATGCTGGCCGTGGCCGTTGTCCTCGGCGTGGCCGCCGCCTGGGTCATCACCCGCGGCCTGATCAAGCAGCTGGGCGGCGAGCCCGACTACACCACCAGGATTGCCGGCAGCATTGCCCACGGCAACCTGGCGATCGACATCGACACCCGCACCGCCGACAAAGGCAGCCTGCTGTCGGAAATGAACGAAATGCGCAACAGCCTGGTCGGTATCGTCGGCCAGGTACGCCGCGGCACCGAGACCATCGGCACCGCCTCGCGTGAAATCGCCGCCGGCAACATCGACCTGTCGTCGCGTACCGAACTGCAGGCCAGCTCGCTGGAAAAGACGGCCTCGGCAATGGAAACCCTGACCACCACCGTCAAGCAGAACGCCGAGCACGCTCGTGAAGCGAACCAGCTGGCGGCCAGCGCCTCCGACGTGGCCCGCAAGGGCGGCGACGTGGTGTCGCAAGTGGTCGGCACCATGGGCGAGATCAATAGCTCTGCCAGCAAGATCGCCGACATCATCGGCGTCATCGACGGCATCGCGTTCCAGACCAACATCCTGGCGCTGAACGCCGCCGTGGAAGCGGCCCGTGCCGGCGAACAAGGCCGCGGCTTCGCGGTCGTGGCATCGGAAGTGCGTAACCTGGCCCAGCGTTCGGCTGCGGCAGCGAAAGAAATCAAGACCCTGATCGGCGATTCGGTCGAGAAGGTCGAGCGCGGCAGCAAGCTGGTCGGCCAGGCCGGCGTGACGATGGATGAAGTGGTGGCGAGCGTGAAGCGCGTGACCGACATCATGGGCGAGATCGCCAACGCCAGCGCCGAGCAGAGCGCCGGCATCGAACAGGTCAACCTGTCGATCATCGAGATGGACAGCATGACCCAGCAGAATGCGGCGCTGGTGGAGGAAGCGGCAGCCGCCGCCCAGAGCCTGCAGGACCAGGCCGGCGAACTGGCGCGCGTGGTCAGCATCTTCAAGCTGGTCGACGGCGAAGACGACGGCGCGGCGCCAACCGCGGCAGTGGCGAGCATCGCGGCGCCTGCCGCTTCGGTGCCTGCGGTGCGCGCCCCGGCCGCCCGTACCGCCCGTCCTGCACTGAAGAAGCCAGTCACGGCGAAAGCACCGGCTGCGAAAGCACCGGCGGCTGCCGGCGCGGCCAAGCCGAAAAAGGCGCCGGTTGCTGCTGGTAACGATGAATGGGAAGAATTTTAATTACGGCGAAGTTGCCGGGCACACTGAAAGACCGCAAGCAGTCAGCGGCATAACAACTCACTTTTTGGGAATACTAATTATGAAAAAGCCTTACCTGAGCGCCATTGTCACCCTCGTTTTCGCTTCGATCGCCGGCTCGGCATTCGCTGCTGAAGTGCCTGCTTCCTTCGACCCGTCGAAGTGCAAAGTCGAATACCCGAAAGCCTCGCTGATGAACGAAGAGCAGGGCGTGACCTCGATGAGCTTCGTGGTTGGCGCCGACGGCAGCGTCGTCGATTCGAAGCTGGAAAAATCGAGCGGCTTCAAAGGCCTGGACAAGGCAGCCCAGAAAGGCCTGTCGGCATGCAAGTTCAAGCCGGGCACCAAGGACGGTTCGCCAGCCCAGACCACCACCAAGGTCGACTACGCCTGGAAACTGGACTAATCTCCGGCAGCGGCGTGAAACGTGTCATCGCAGGATGGCTGCTGCTGGCCTCCAGCGCCGCATTCGCGCAGGAGCCGGCGCTGGTCCACGGCCCATTCGGCTTCCAGCCGAAAGGGGCCGCTAGCGCTGCGTTGACCGAGGCGCAGAAGAAAGACCTGGACGAATGCGTGGCCCTGGCCAAGCAGCAGGCCGGGGCGCCGAAAGAAGACAAGGCCGCGCTCGATGCTTTGCATGGCCTGAAACCCGGCCAGACCGACATGTATGGCGCCATCCTGTCCGGCTGCCTGGGCGAGGAAACGCCGGGCAAGGGTTGGAGCGTGCTGAAACGTTCCGGCCAGGGCTGGGAGCCGGTCACCGCGCGCCATGCCCTGCGCAGTTTCATGGGCATGGATCCGAGCAGGTAGGCCGGAATATACTTTCCTTGGATTCAAACAACAGCCGGGCAATGCCGGCTGTTTGCATTGTCGGCCCGGTAAACGGCAGCATCGTTACAAAAGCCCACTGGCCCGTTACGTTTCCGTTACGTTCCCTACTGGAATTGTTTCGATTGTAAGAACTTGCATCAGTAGTACTGTGCGCAAGACGCTTTGGCTATAGTGGTCTCACACCGAAACAAAAGGAGCACGACCATGAAACGAATCCTCTTGACCGCAGCAGCCGTCCTGATCAGCACCGCAGCCCTCAGCCCAGCCCAGGCTTACCAGCGCCATGAGACCACCCAGGTCATCATCGTGAAGAAAGCGCCGCCTGCGCCACGCCGCGAAGCGGTGCCGGCCTCCCGCCGCGGTTTCGAATGGGTGCCGGGTTACTGGA